>Ga0075421_100011464_pt1 | contig 10981 bp, 9 predicted proteins | sample SoiMetdeltSBSDD5_FD_75292 | JGI IMG/M metagenome (GOLD analysis project Ga0075421, IMG submission 75292) | Bulk soil microbial communities from a Populus tree surrounding site in Tennessee, USA - Soil MetaG P. deltoides SBSDD5 | ecosystem: Environmental > Terrestrial > Soil > Tree plantation...
CAGGTAAGGCAGAGCGCCGGAATCCGTGCACCCAGGGGAGCTGGGTGTTACAAAGAGCGCGACCGCCGTCGGTGGCGATTCGAGGGCACGTGAATGCGCGGTTGGACCGTCCAGGACAGCCTCGAGCTGTACAGCGTCCCGTCCTGGGGCGCGGGCTTCTTCACGATCAACCAGGCGGGACACGTCGCGGTGAGACCTCGCGGCGACGGCGGCCACGAGATCGACCTGCTCGAGCTGGTGCAGGACCTCGAGCGCCGCGGGCTGCGCAAGCCGATGCTGATCCGCTTCTCGGACATCCTGGCCGCGCGCGTGGAGGGCATCGCCCGGGGCTTCGAGAAGGCGATGGCCGAGTACGGGTACAAGGGTGTGTACCGGGGCGTGTACCCGATCAAGGTGAACCAGCAGCGCCACGTGGTGGAGGAGATCGTCCAGTACGGCGCGCCGCTGCGGGTCGGCCTCGAGGCCGGCTCCAAGCCCGAGCTGCTGGTGGCGCTGGCGCTGCTCGACACGCCCGAGGCGCTGATCATCTGCAATGGCTACAAGGACCGCGCCTACATCGAGACGGCGCTGCTGGCGCAGCGGCTCGGCCGCACGCCCTACATCGTGATCGACCGCCCGGGCGAGATCGACCTCGTGATCAAGACCTCGCGCGAGCTCGGCATCCGCCCGCACCTCGGCGTGCGCGCGCGGCTCTCGACCCGCGGCGCCGGCAAGTGGGTGGAGTCGACCGGCGACCGCTCGAAGTTCGGCCTGTCGGCCCCGGAGATCGTCGAGGCGGTCGACCGGCTGCGCGCCGAGGACATGCTCGACTGCATGGAGCTGCTCCACTTCCACATCGGCTCGCAGATCACGGCCATCCGGGCGCACAAGGACGCGCTCGCCGAGGCGAGCCGCGTGTTCGTCGGCCTGCACGAGCTCGGCGCGAAGCCGCACGTGCTCGACGTCGGCGGCGGGCTCGGCGTCGACTACGACGGCTCCAGCACGAACTTCCACTCCTCCATGAACTACACCGTGCAGGAGTACGCCAACGACGTGGTCTCCTCGATCCAGGAGGCCTGCGACGAGGCTGGCATCGCGCACCCGGACATCGTCACCGAGGCCGGCCGCGCGATGGTGGCCCACCACTCGGTGCTGATCTTCGACGTCCTGGGCGTCCAGGAGCGCAGCACCGGCACGAAGCCGGCGCCGGTCGAGGAGAACGACCCGAAGGTTCTCCATGACCTCGCCGAGGTGCACCGCACCATCACGAAGAAGAACGCGGTCGAGGCCTATCACGACGCGCTCCAGCTGAAGGAGGAGGCCGCGACGCTCTTCTCGCTCGGCTACCTCGATCTGAAGGGGCGCGCGCGCCTCGAGACGCTCTTCTGGAGCTGCTGCGAGAAGATCGCGCGCGTGGCCCGCGAGATGGACGCCGACTCGATCCCCGAGGAGCTCGAGCCGCTCGAGAAGGGCCTGGCCGACACCTACTACGCGAACCTCTCGGTCTTCCAGTCGATGCCGGACCACTGGGCCGTGAAGCAGCTCTTCCCGATCCTGCCGATCCACCGCCACGACGAGAAGCCGATGCGCCGCGGGGTCTTCGTCGACCTCACCTGCGACAGCGACGGCAAGATCGACCAGTTCATCGACATGCACGACGTGAAGGACGTGCTCGAGCTGCACACCTGGAACGGCGGGCCCTACTACATGGGCGTCTTCCTGGTGGGCGCCTACCAGGAGATCCTGGGCGACCTGCACAATCTCTTCGGCGACACCGATGCGGTGCACGTGACCCTGGCCGACGACGGCAACTACCGGGTCGAGCGCGTGGTCGAGGGCGACGACGTCGAGCACGTGCTCTCGTACGTCCAGTACGACCGGCGCGCGCTGATCGAGAAGGTGCGCGTGACCATCGAAGAATCCCTGCGCCGCGGACAGATCACGCTCGAGGAGTCGGCGCGCCTGCGGCGCCGCTACGAGCAGGGCCTCGGCGAGTACACGTACCTGGCCAGGGATCACTAAGCCCGATATCGTGCGCCACGGTCTTGTTCGAGGTCTGTCGATGACTGCCAGGGTCTCTCACTCCTAGCTGCGGCCCGCCGCTCCCGAGCCCGACGCACCCGCGTCCCGCTCCCGCGGCGCTGTGAGAGACCTTCAGCGCGGCTCCGGCCGCGCGCGAGCAGATCATGTCACGCACCTTCCGGCGCGATCCGGACGACCCGCACGCGGGCGACCGCCGGCGCGAATCCGACTCCGACACCTTCCGCTGCCAGCAATGCCGCGCCGAGTTTCCGCGCGCGGCCGCGGGCACGGAGCACCGCAATCACTGCCCGCTGTGCCTGTGGAGCGTCCACGTCGACGAGCGCCCGGGCGACCGCCGCTCGCCGTGCCGCGGCGGCATGGAGCCGATCGCGATCTGGGTGCGCCCCTCGGAGGAGTGGGCGCTCGTGCACCGCTGCGCGACCTGCCACGTCGTGCGCGTGAACCGCATCGCCGGCGACGACAACGAGTACGCGCTGCTCGCGCTGGCCGCGAGGCCCATGGCGCTGCCGCCGTTCCCGCTGACGCGCCTGCGGCGCTAGTCGCGCACTGGCCCGACACCGACTGCCGTTGCATGCTCGCCCGCGTGCGATTGGGTGGATCTCGATGCGCATCCTCTCCTGGAACGTGAACGGCCTGCGCGCGTGCGCGCGCAAGGGCTTCCTGCGCTGGCTCGGCGCGTCGGGCGCGGACTTCGTCGCGCTCCAGGAGGTGCGCGCGCTGCCGGACGACCTCGGCCCGCGCCTGTGCGCGCCGCCCGGCTTCCACGCGCACTTCGCGCCGGCCGAGCGACGCGGCTACAGCGGCGTGGCGGTGCTCTCGCGGCGCCCGCCCGACCGCGTCGAGACGTCGCTCGTGCTGCCCGAGTTCGACCGCGAGGGTCGGCTGCTGATCGCGCACTACGGGCGTCTCGCGCTCGCGAGCGTCTACGTGCCGAAGGGCAGCGGCGTCGCGCGCGACAACAGCCGCGTCCCCTACAAGCTGGCCTTCAGCCGCGCGCTCCTGGAGCGCCTCGAGAAGCTGCGCCGAGGCGGCCGGCGCGTGCTCGTGATGGGCGACTTCAACACGGCGCACCGCGAGATCGATCTGGCGCGCCCGCGCTCGAACCAGAAGACCAGCGGCTTTCTGCCCGAGGAGCGCGAGGAGCTCGAGCGCTGGATCGCAGCTGGCTGGGTCGACACGTTCCGGCGTTTCGAGCCGGGGCCGGGCCATTACACGTGGTGGAGCCAGCGCTTCGGCGTCCGCGCGAAGAACATCGGCTGGCGCATCGACTACGTGCTCGCGTCGCCCGCCGCCATGCGCTTCGTGAAGGGCGCCTTCGTGCTGCCGCAGGTGCGCGGCTCCGACCACTGCCCGACCGGCGTGGAGGTCGACGCAGCGGTGATCGGGTAGTGCGCTCCCGCAGTCCTACTTCTTCAGAGTGCGCATGTACGCCACCAGCCCGTCGATCTGCTCGGGCGTCAGCTTGCCGCCGTACGGGGGCATCATACCCTTGTCGTTCTTGACGCCCTTTTCGATCGCGGTCTTCCATTCCGCATCCGACTTCTGCTGCACCTCGGCCGTGGTGAGCGGCGGGACCTTCCCTTTGCCCGCGCCGTTCGCTCCATGACACATGGCGCATTTCCCCTCGAACAAATCCGCGCTGCTGTCGGCGAACGCCGTCGCAGCCGTCATTCCGACAACCAGGGCGCCCAGGACGACTGTTACCAGCCTCATCATGGATCTCTCTCCTTCCGAGGCACGCATGCCCGCTTTCCCATGGTGACACGGCGGACGACGCTCAAACAATGGCATCCGTCATGACGAAACAAGGTCAGGGCTCAGCTCGTTTCGCTTATGCTTGGATCCCGTGCAGATCTCCCCGATCCCGCAGCTCGACGACGAGACCAATCAGATCCGGCTGATGACGGCCGATCTCGTCGCGCGCGAGATCATCCCGAACGAACACTTCCTGCGCCGCGGCGCCGAGGCGGCCAGTCATTGGGCGCGCATCCAGGCTCTCGTCAAGCAGGCGGGTCTGTGGGCGCCGCATCTCCCGGCCGAGTACGGCGGGATGGGGCTCGGCTTCCTCCAGCTCGCCTACATGTACGAGATCCTGGCCTGGAGCCCGTTCTCGAGCGCGCTGTTCGGCATCATGGCGCCGAACTCGGGCAACGCGCGCATCCTGGTGCAGTACGGCTCGGAGACACAGAAGAAGCAGTGGCTCGAGCCTCTCGTCGCCGGAGCGCTGCAGTCCTGCTTTGCCATGACCGAGCCCGACCGCGCCGGCTCGGATCCGCTCTCGCTGCGCACGCGCGCGGTGCGCGACGGCGATTCTTGGGTCATCAGCGGGCACAAGTGGATGGTCTCGAATGCCAGCCGAGCCGACTTCGCGATCGTGATGTGCCGGACCGAGGACGAAGCATCCGGCGGCGAGCAGGACCGCATGACCCAGATCATCGTGCCGACCGACGCCCCCGGCTTCCAGATCGTGCGCGACGTGCCGGTTTGGGGCGAGGAGTCGGGGCATCACGGCGAGATCATCCTCGACCACGTGCGCGTCCCTCTCGAGAACCAGCTCGGCGCCCGGGGCTCCGGCCACCGCGCCGCGCAGGATCGCCTCGGTGCCGGACGCGTCTACCACTGCATGAACTGCGTCGGGCAGATGTGGCGCGCTTTCGACCTGATGCTGCACCGGGCCATGGAGCGCGAGGTGCGCGGGGGGCTGCTCGAGACCAAGCAGTTCATCCACGGTTTCATCGCGGACTCGTACATGGACATCCAGGCCGCGCGGCTGATGACGATCCGCTGCGCCGAGCAGATCGACGCGGGGCGCGACGCTCGCACCGACATCTCCGCCATCAAGGTGTTCGTGCCCGCGTCGCTCTCGCGCGTTGCCGACCGCGCCATCCAGGTGCACGGCGCGCTCGGCCTCTCCTCCGACCTGCCTCTCGAGGCGATGTACCGGGGCGCTCGCACGCTGCGCCTGGCCGACGGTCCGGACGAGGTGCACCGCATCCTGATCGCGAAGAACGTCCTCGCCACCTACCACCGCGGCGAGTCGTGGGACTTTGGAAGGTGAGCGTCCACTTGCTCTTCGCCGACGTCTAGAGCCGCCGCATGCGGCGCGCGGTCCCGGTTCGGCCAGGCGTCAGCATCTCGTAGCCGGCGCCGCGTGGGGCCTCGGCGCTCCTGTCGTGCTATGCGTCAGCCCGCGCCGCGCCCTGGAGCGTCGGCCCGACACTTGGAAGGAGTCTTCATGAAGCGAGCACGAATCGCGGCCGCCGCGCTCGGCCTGTTCGTCGCGGGACTGGGCGGAGCCGCGAGTGTCGCGGGGGCCAAGGAGCAGACGCTGAAGGAGATGATGGGTGAGAACTTCGCCGGGCTGCAGACGATTCTGATCTCTCTGATCGCTTCGAACTACTCGGCCGTGCCCGCGCAGGTGAAGCTCATCCACGACCACGCGACCGCGCTGACCAAGATGGTGCCTGCCAACGCACAGGCCGACCGCGACCGCTTCCTGAGCTACGCCTATGAGCTGCGCACCCACGCCGACGATCTCGAGAAGATCTCGCGGGCGTTGATCGAGCGCGACAAGGGCAGGGAGCAGGTGGTCACCGATTCGCTGCGCGAGGCCGCCGCCGCACACTACGGCGGCATGGTCACGATGTGCGTTTCCTGCCACAACCTCTTCCGCCCCAACGTCGTCCCCTAGCGAGCGCAAGGGCCACGGCGTGGCCGCGGCGCCGCGCCTGTGGTGGCGAAGGCGCTGCCGGCATCGGTGCGGAAGCCGCATACGAGCGCCTCGAGGCGGCGAAGAAGATGATCGCCCACGGCGCTCCTACTGGTAGAGCTCTTTGCCGCCCGTGTGGCAATCGGAGCAGAGCATGAATTGCTCGAAGGCGCTGCCGTCCGCGGGGTGGACGAACGGCTCGCCCTTCTCGAAGTCGGCTGTCGTTGCTGTGGACGTCAACGTCTGCGCCACGACCGCGTGGCAGCTGGTGCAGTCCGTCACGATCTGTTCGCCGTCCGCGCTCCGCAGCTGGTCGTTGTGGCAGCGGAAGCAGCCCGGCGAGTACAGGTGGCCGCTGTTGTCGGGATGCGCGCGCCAGTCGGCCTTCATCTCGGGAAAGATGGTGCGCTGGTAGATCTTGCGCAGCGTCGCGATGCTCTCTTCCACCGCCTCGGCGCGCTTCTTCAGCAGTTCCGGGTGCTCCTTCTCGTAGGACTCGCGCACGTGCCGGTCGATGCCCTCGAGCGCGGCGGGGGTCGACTCGTAGTCGCCGTCGAGCGCCCGAACGGCCACCGCCTTGATGGAGGGGAGGTCCCGGGGCAGCAGCCCGCCCTCGAGCGCGCGATTCACCGAGTCGGTCGCGCTCGAGAAGCGATGCGCCGGCCGGCTGTGGCAGTCGATGCACTCCATGCTGCGCACCGGGAGCGACGCGCGCTCCGCGTCGCTCAGCGGCTTCGACTGGAGCTGGTACTCGCGCATCTTCCCCTCTCCGTCGGTGACCCGCACCCAGGCGATCTCCTGGCGCTGCGGATCGCGCGCGATGAACTCCACCTTCTCGGCGATCTGCATGTGGTAGTGCACGCCCTCGCCGGGCAGCAGGCCGTTCGGCCCGCGGCCGACCTTCACCATCATCACCATGCGGTCGCTCTCGCCGCCCGAGAGGAAGTACGCGTGCGCCCGGCCCACGTACCCGACGTCCCGCTCGGGAAGATGACAGCCCTCGCAGAGCTTGCGATCGATGTGTCCCGCGTGGATCGGCGTCGGGATCGGGCGGCTCACCGTACCCGTCGCGACGGCATAGAGCTGCCGCATCCCGCCGAGCTTCGCGGACAGGAAGCCCTCCGGCCCCGCGCCCACGTGGCATTCGACGCACGCGATGCGCGAGTGAGCCGCTTCCTGGTAGGTCGTGCCCTCCGGTCCCATCACGGCGTGGCAGGCCTCGGTGCAGAAGGTGTTCGACTCGCTGACCTCGAACAGAACCACGGTGCCCGCGCCGGCGCCGAACAGGGCGAAAGTGCCCGCCGCCACCAGCAGCGGCACGAACCACAGGCCGCGGCCGCGGACGACGCCCCAGGGATCCACCACCCAGGTCTCGTAGAAGCTCGAGCGCCGGCCGTGTGCCTGGCGCCTGCGCTCGCGCAGCCAGCCCGCCAACACCAGCAGCACACCGATGCCCATCAGGCCGACGGGGGGCAGCAGGGCGAGCCCCGCGTAGCCGGAGCCCGGGCCCACCAGTTCGAGCAAGGTCAGGAACAGAGCGCCGGTGAACCCCACCGCCACCACGGCGGCGCCGATTCCGCTCATCCAGTTGTAGATCGGGTGGGGTGCCGTCTCGCGCTCGGGAGTCGGAGCCGTGCCGCCAGGTCCCTCGTCGGAATCGCTCATGGGTGTCTCCTCGCTGGACGGCCTGACCGGAATCCCTACTTCTTCTCGAACAGCGCGTCGGTGAGCGTCACGCCGAGAGTCACCGTGTGCCGCGTCGAGGTCAGGTCGAAGGGCACGACCGAGCTCTGCACGCTCTCGTGCAGATTCGTCTCGTCGCCGTAGTACTGGAAGCGGTAGCCCGCCAGCACTCGCAGCCCTTCGAGGAACCAGCGCCCGAGCTCGACCTCGGCGCCGTAGATGTCGGAATCGATCTTCGAGTACTGATTCACCAGCGCGAGCTCCGTCGAGCTGCCCGGGCTGTAGTGCGTGTGGGCGCGCGTGAAGGAGCCCGACACCGCTACGTCCGTCTTCTCGTCGAGCTGGACGTGGCTGCCGAGCACGACGCTCCACTGTTCGTTGTCGTAGTCCGTGGCCCCCGCATTGCTGAAGGTCACGGGGGCAAGCGGCTGCACGTAGCGCTGCAGGCTCGAGAGCGCGAGATCGTAGTCCTGCGCATCCTGCGACACGAAGAAGGAGGCGAACAGGCCGACGGGCTTCCAGGGCGAAGCGCTGGCCGTGGCCCCCACGAGCCAGTCCAGGCGATCGAAGTGCCGCCGCAGGTCGGGTCCGGTCGGAGGCGTGCCGATGCCGCCGCCGCTCACCATCACCTGGTTGCGATTCTCTCCGGAGCCGCCCTGGGCGAACAGCGAGAGCACGACGGAGCGCTCGATCGGCACCGTGTAGGACGCACGGAGTTTGCCGTAGATGTAGTCGTCGAGATCCGTCACGTAGCCGATATCCGGTGAAAGGCGGTAGCCGAGCTCTCCCTGCACGCCGATGCGGCGCATGAGGCGCAGCGCGGAGCGCGCGTAGATCGTGTACGACTCCGTGTCCTCGTGGACGAGGGAGTTCACCGGCAGGATCGCCGGGAAGCAATTCACCGGACAGTCCGGCTGCGCGAAGTCGCGGTCGCGGTGGATGAAGTCGTAGCGTCCGCCGAGCGCCACGCGGTTGCCCGAGTCGATGCGGTAGACGCCCTCGATGCCGGCCTGCACGCGTCTCCAGCGGTCGATGAACTCGTCCACCTGGCTGCCGTTGTCGTCCTCGAACAGAGCGGTGTTGCGCTCGATGTCGTTGTCGCGCTCGTCGAACTTGAAGTAGCCGTTGGCGCTGAACGCGCCGACCACGTTCGTGTCGGCGGTGAAGTTCGCCGAGTAGTAGTAGAGCCGGTTGTCGCGCAGGCCGGCGCTGTCCTCGAAGGGCGTGAGATCGTGCGCCTGCTCGAGCATGGAGAGCTGGAATCCCCCCGCGAGCACGGCGCGCTCCCCGAGCTGGCTCCGGAAGCGCGCGCTGCCGGTGTAACGATCCGTGTCCGGGATGAAGTCGATGGTGTTGTCGGTCGCCGGGACGCCGCCGCCCAGCGAGCTCTGCAGGATCTTCGACTCGTTCTCGCGGAAGCTCTGGTAGTCGAAGTCGAAGTCGAGCGTGAACAGGCGGCGAGGCGCCAGCAGCAGCCCTGCGCCCACGTCGCCCACTTCCTGGTCGCGACCCTGCGCGAGCCCGATCCACTGGTTCGTGGGATCGATCAGGAAGCGGAGTTGGCGGTCGCCCTGGCGGACCTCGTAGCCGCCGCGCAGCGACAGCTCGGGCGCTCCGATCTGATCCAGCCAGGCTTCGGACTCGAGCAGCTCGTCCATGCGCGCGCGCAGCTCCGCAGCGAAGCCCGTCCGCTCCGCGTCGAAGCGCCGGTGGCTACCGCTCTGGTCGTCGAAGAGCAGGCCGGCGTCCGCGGTGTTCGGAAACACGCGCACGTCCTCGGTGCGCATGCGCCGGTAGCGCAGGTCGAGGTCGAAGCCGGGCAGGCGGCCGACGAGCAACGCGCGCTGGTTGAAGAACGGGTCTTCGATCTGCGAGCCCGAGACGCCGAGATTGGAGGTGGGGCTCTCCAGCCGGAACATCAGGAGCGGCGTGTCTCCCGCGCCGAGCAGGTCGAGCGAGGCCTCGCTCACGCCGAGCTGAAGCGGAAATTCGCTCGACTTGTTCGGAACGAACTCGTACTGATCGAAGTAGCCGGTGACGTCGTCGTTGTCGTCGTGGTCCCTGTCGATCCAGTCGTACTGGCCCAGAGACGTGAACGACCAGCGCACCTTCAGCGCCTCCTTCTCGTCGGCGTCGGACTGCTTCTCGTCCGCTGCCGTCTCGTCGACCTGGGCCTCGCCGGTGTCCTCCGCGAGCGCCGGGGCCGCCAGCAGGAAGGCGAGCATTGCGACGCACCGCAGGGCTCCTCTTCTGCCGGGCGTCACGGTCTCACCTCCTCAGGTGCGGGTCGGCGTAGGAGCCATGCACCGCCGAGTGGCAGTCCGAACAGCGCGTGACGAACGCAAAGGGGTCGTGCACGGCGCCCGCTTCGGCGACCGTGTGACAGGAGATGCAGACGCCGGGCTCGCTGGTCTCGAGCAGGGCGCGCGAGCTCGTGCCGTGAGGCGCGTGGCAGTACCCGCAGTCCTCGGTAACAGGCGGATGCTCGTAGATCCAGGGACCCGCGTAATCCTGGTGGCAGCGCGTGCACTGCTGCGTCTCCACGCCGAGCGCGACGCGGCCCGATCCGTGCGGATCGTGGCAGTCGGTGCAGTCGATCATCCCCTCGCGCAGCGGATGATGCGACGGCAGATCGAAGCGCGCCGCCACGTCCGGGTGGCAGCCGCTGCACAGGCTCGTCACGCCGGCGGCGTGCGGGGCGATCGCCAGGGCCACTGCCGCGGGCTGGCGCACGTGCCAGGGCTCGCGCTCGTGAGGGGCGTGGCAATCCGTGCAGTAGACGCCCGCTCGATTGTGCTCGGACATCGTCCAGCCGAGCAAGGTGCGATGGCCGGTGTCGTGACAGGCCTCGCAGTCATGGTTCGCCGGGAAGCGGATGTCCTTCGGGTCCTGGCTCTCGAAGTGGACGTTCCCCGGGCCGTGGCAGGACTCGCAGTCGGCGTGGTAGCTCGGGGTCGGCGCGTGTCCCTGCACGTCCTGGTGACACATCTCGCACTGTTCCGCACCGATCTTCTCGGTTGCTCCCTCCACGGGGGTGGTGCGATGCGTGGGCTGGAGATCCTCGGACGAGAGCGACGTCACGCACGCCGCCGCCCCGAGCAGCAGCAGCCACCAGCACGCGCGGCGAGCGCCCCGGCTCGCGCGTAGCCTCCCGTCGCGTTGCTCGACGCCGCTGCCGCGTGCTCGCAATCGCTCCCCTTTCCGACCGACCTCGCGGGCCGCGCGTCAGTTGATGTCGGCGTCGAGGGCGTGGAACGATGCGCCGTGCAGCTTCATGTGCGTCAGCGCCGCTTCGCTGTCGTGGCATGCCGAGCAGACCGCCGCCGTCGGGGAGATGTTCAGGTCGTCGGTCGAGACGCTGCGGTCGGCACCGGTATCGATCGTGGTCGGCAGAGCGGCGTGTGCATCCTCCGTGGCGTAGCTGCCCGCCACGTGGCAGGTCTCGCAGTGCTTCCGGTTGCCGATGAAGTTGACGTGCGAGAAGTCGTTCACCGAACCTCCGAAGCCATAGATGACCAGCGGGTTCTCGAGCTCCGAGCCGCTGTGGATCATGTGGATCATGCGCTT
>Ga0075421_100011465_pt1 | contig 10981 bp, 10 predicted proteins | sample SoiMetdeltSBSDD5_FD_75292 | JGI IMG/M metagenome (GOLD analysis project Ga0075421, IMG submission 75292) | Bulk soil microbial communities from a Populus tree surrounding site in Tennessee, USA - Soil MetaG P. deltoides SBSDD5 | ecosystem: Environmental > Terrestrial > Soil > Tree plantation...
CCAGGCCGGGGATCAGGAGAATTTCCTCTTCGCTCGCGCTATTGAGATTGAGCTGCACGAACATCTTGCCGTAGAGCTCGGTTAATTGGTCTTTGCTTAGCGCCTTGGCCAAAAGCGCATGCAAGCTCGCCATGTTCATATACGGTCGCTGCTCGATGACGCTTTTCACCAGCGCGGCGTTCATATGCGGCAGCGCTAAAAGCTCATTCTCGCTGGCGAGATCCGGATTAACGAGCGCCGCGGAGTTGCCCACTTGGCCGATGGCGATGTGCGGAAGCGCGAAGCTCAGCGCAAAAAAAATCGTTAATACTGCGCCGATGAATTTTTTCCTAAGCATGTCATGCTCCTTTATTCGTCACCCGATTAAGCGCCGGATGGCGGTAGGTGTAAACCAGTCCTAAAAGTCCAAGCTGCACCATCGTGCCCGGCGCCAGCAACGGCGGCGCTTTGGCGCGGATCGCTTCGCGGAACAAAGCCCAGCCGGAAAGCGACGGGTTGGTTTCCAATTTGAATTCGGCGCTGCCCTGGTAGTGAAAGTAAATGCCGACAAAGCCGCTTAAAATATAGCCGAGAAGGATGGTCTGCAAAACTCGGACGCTGAGCCCGCTGGCATAAACCCCATGCCATGCGCAAACCAATAAGCCTGTCCCGAGCAAAATCAACGGAATCCACTGGCGCAGATCCTCGGTGTGATTGAGCAGCAGCAATTCCGCGCCGCTGCCGATCATGCCCAATAAGAGAATCGCGAACAGCACGATACGGATTGTCGTCATCGTTGTTTTAGAAGGGTTCATACAGAGGTGGCGAGCGCGGCGCGACGGCGCCGAGACATGCTTAGCTCAAAAATAGCGTTGGGTCAAAAGCGCGGCGCGTTGCTTCGTTGATGTTTCAAAAAGATTCTTAGCGGTGCAGCAAGCGTAAAGCCGTCGGCGATTAGGCGGGTCCTGGGTAAGGCGAAACGGGAGCCGACGCGCGATCACTCGGTCAGAGCGCACGGCGCGGTCGGATTGCGACGGACTGATTTGACGAGCGGCGGAAGGTTAGTTCTGTATGCACACCTCACAAGTGTTGGTCAATCGACGCGCTCGCGGCCTTAAATGTCTACGGGATCGCCATTGCTCTCATGGGCTCGGCGCGCATTCACGGCTTTCCTATCGCCCGGAAAACCACGGTACGTTTTCTCTCAGATGGGAATTACCCGAGCTGGGTACTTCTAAAACTAAACAATTTTGCCGCGTCGTCCTTGGCGCGCCGATTGCTCATTGGTTTACTCCAGTAAATTGCCTTGGGAGGAACGCAATGAATAGACATCTGTTACACGGCATGGTCGTCGGTACAATTTTTACCGCGCTCATTACGTGGGTCGCAGCTTCCGATACTTTCGCGGAAGGCGGTTACGCTTTGCTCGCTTCTGTCGTCTTTGGCTTAGCCGCCGGTCTTTGCATTGGCGGTTTAGTGGCGGCCAATTTCGCCATGCTCACCGTCGAAGAACAGGAGCACAAGGCAAGCGAATCCGCCCACGCCACTGGCGAGATCCGCGCTGCGGCGTGAGCCGGCGCGCATTGCAATCTCTGGGCGCCAACTTAAGCCTTTGAGTTGCCGCTGCCGGTGTGCGACGACACCGAGTTCGTCATGCTAAAGTCATGCGCAAAATCCGGAGCGGCGACCTTCCTGATAAATTTCCCCTGATAAAAATATAATTCGGGCTTCCAGTAAGACGGCTCCTCGACCCCTCGCGGCGGGCGCAGAAATCATTGCGTAACGTTGCAACATTTTTGCTTCGCTCAGCGCTTTTGAAGCGATTACCAAATGCGCTAAGATAAGTGGTGATTTCAGCGAACGACACTGTACAGAAGGAAGCGCATGAACACACGTTGGACGCCCCTCGGATTGTTTCTATGGCTCATTTTGATGCTAGTTGCGACTCCCAGCCGTGTCTTTACTGCCGACTCCGCGCCGGCGATGACCGCGCGTGAAGCCGGCGCGGGCTTGTACTCCCGACAAGATGTAGAAAGTGACCGTATTGCCACCTTGGAGAAAGGCGAAGCCCTGACTCCGATCGCCGAGTCCGTCGGCAGCGAGGTCTGGTACATCGTGCGCCGCAAACAGGGCTCGGTCGGCTGGGTGCGCGCCGCCGATGTCGTCCTCAGCAATCAAGCTAAGGACGCATTTAAAGAAAAACAATCCAGCTCGTCGACTTGGTCGGCGCGCACCTCGGGCGGTCGCACTTTTAACGGCACTTGGAGCATAGCTCCGAATTCGACCGAGCAACAGGCCAGCGGTGCCTGGACGTTGAGCAACGCCAGCGGCATGACGGTGCTGCGCGGCAGTTGGCGCGCGGAAAAACATGCGACCGGCTGGAACGGCACCTGGCAGGCGGCCGCGGAGGGACGCGAAGCCGAATACGCCGGCAGTTGGTCGGCTGAATTTCCCCACGTGCACAATGCGCGCTTCGCCGAGCTCTTTGAAGCAGCGGCGAAGGAAACCATCCGCGGCCTGTGGACCGGCGGCAGTGATTCAGGAAGCTGGTCGATCCGAATCGTAAAATAGCCAGCGGCGCGCTCGAATAGCGCCTACGCCGGCGCATGAAAGATTTTTCAATTCACCTCACGCCCCGTGCTATAATGCCGCGGATCGCCGGCCGACGGGTGGCCGCCATCTTGCAAAAGCGGCGGCTCGTTTAGGACCAACCATCCTTAGCCGAAGAACCGCGACGATAGGGGACCTGCGGCAACCGCTTTGCATCGTTGAAAGGAGTCTCATGGATACGACCGATACGCCCCGTTTCGAAGCGATGACCACTGGGACACTGCTCGATCGCGCCTTTCGCCTCTACACCAATAATTTTTCCTTGATGCTCGGCATCACCGCCGTGGCCTACGTGCCGTTTTATTTGATCATGCTCATGCTCGAGTCGAGCTTAGGCATCAGCGTCCACAGACTCGGCGGCGGTTTGTCGACGGTGCTGTTTCTGATCGCTTTCATCGTCCTTTGGGCGAGCGTTGCGTTTCCGATTGCCGGTGGCGCCGCCACCTACGCGATCAGCGAACGGTACCTGGGTAACGATGTTACGATCGGCGAGGCGCTGCGCCGGGGTTTGGGCTGCTTCTGGACATTGTCGTTAGCGGAAATTACCGCCACGATTCGAATGATGTTCGGCATTCTTTTATTGATCGTGCCCGGGATTCTTTGGATGCTTTCCTACGCCTTGATCGTTCCGGCAATTCTCGTCGAGGGTCAAAAGGCGATGCCGAGCCTTAGACGGAGCCGCGATTTGGTGAAAGGTTACCGCGGCAAAGTATTCTGCGTCACGATGGTAATCATCCTGCTGGAACTGATTCTGGGCGCCGGTGTCGGGATGATTTCCAGTTGGCTTTTCGATCCCGGCTCGCGCGGCGGGGCGCTTCTCAGCTCGGCGATAAACAACTTGGCCTCAATTTTTATGACCCCGCTGCTCGTCATCGCGACCATTCTACTCTATTACGATATGCGCATCCGCAAGGAGGGTTTCGACCTCGAAATGCTCAGCCACGCAATCGCGCCCAACGCGGAAAGCGCGGTGGTGGCGCCGACGCTGAGCCGTTGATTATCGATGTCGGTTGTCCTTCAATCAAATCAGGTTCCTGCCGCGGAGGCTATCCGCGCGGCGACCCGAGAAATTCTCGACCGCCCTGAGTTTACCGAACCTTCCCGCTGGTGGCAGACCTTTTTCGAGATGATCAAAGCGGTCAAGGAGTGGCTCGACGCCCTCGGCGCTTGGTCGGAAGCCAATCCTGTCCTCGCTCGCGTTTTGTTTGTCATTGCGCTCTTGATCTTGCTCGTCTGCGTTGCCCATCTGCTCTATCTCGCGCTATCCGACGTGTTTCCCTTCGGGCGAAAAAAAAACAGTCCGACGGCACGCTCGAACCGCTGGGAGATTTTGCAAGGCACAGCGACCAACTGGCACGAAGCCTTACGAATGGCTCGCGATGAGCTCAAGGACGGCAACGTGCGGCGTGCGGTCTGGATCGCGCATCGGGTTTTGTTGGGTCTCCTGGACGAACAGGGCGCGATCAAATTCGCCGGCTGGAAAACCAACTCCCATTACCTGGGCGAATGTGCTCGCAGCCATCCCTGGTATGCGATTTTTGCCGAGTTAAGCGATCTTTATGAACGCGCGATTTACGCGCGCCTGCTTCCTCCCGCCGACGCCGCCGAAGCTTTGCTGGTCCGTGTCAATCACCTCTGTGAGACCGATCGCGTTCCATGACAGCACAGACCTATAACCGCGTGACCGCCACGGTGGCAACGAGCATTTTCCTAATCCTCTCGCTGCTGTTGGCAAATTTTTCTAACCAAGACAGTCCCGATGTGATTCGACGGCGTCCCTCGACGTTCTTTACCGATTCCACCGGCGCGCGCGCGTTACTGCTGGTCATGAGAAGACTCTTGCCCTCGGTGGAGCAGTGGCGCCGACCGCTCTATTTGCTGCCGTTGCCGGATCAAGCGGGCAGCGCGAGCACGCTTATCGTCGCCGACCCGGGCAGGTCGATATCCAATCGCGAAGGGCAACATCTGGACCGCTGGCTCGCCGCCGGCGGGCAACTCATTTTGCTAACCGCCAACGGCTGGCTGATGGGCCAAGGTTCGGACGACCGTCCCGAAGAAATCGTCGATGGCTCGGATGAAAACCGCGCGGACAAATCCGAAAAATACTTGTCGCGCCATGCGCCGTCGCTCGCCTGGGCGAAGCCGGGAAAATTTAAAACCGGTCAAGCCAGCGGCTCGTCGGTTCGATCCGGAGAGTTGAAGCTGCGTTGGCAACGCAGTTTTGCGCGAGTAAAGGATCTTAACGTGATCGCCGCTGGCAACAACGAAGCCCTAGCCGTCGAAATCCCCGCGGGTCGAGGCCGGATTGTCGCCATCGCCGATCCAACAATGATCAGCAACGGCGCCTTGCGCCGCTCGGATAATGCCGTTTGGCTGGTGACTCTGGCCGCAGCTTGGGGCGAAGGTAAAATTCTTTTCGATGAATATCATCACGGCTTCGGCGAAAAGCGCGGCACCGGCGAGTTGATCCGCGCCTTTCTTGCGACGCCATGGGGCTGGATGGTTTTGCAACTCGCCGCCGCCGGCTTCTTGTATGTATTCGTCTATCGCCGCCGCTTCGGGCGGATCTCGGAACCGCCGGCAGCGGCGCGCGCAAGCCCGCTCGAACTGGTCAATGCACGGGGAGGTTTTCTTCAGGCTGCGGCCGCCCAGGGACTGGCAGCGCAATTGATCGTCGGCGAACTGGCACGAAACCTGACCAAGGGGCGGCGCAGGATTGCCGCGTCAACCGACTTGATCGACACCCTAGAAGAAACCTGGGCGCCGGCCGGCGACGCCAAACCAAGCGTTGTCAGGTTGCGCGCCTTGCTGGCGAAAACACAAAACGGCGAGCAGCTCACCGACAGGGAATTTATCGAGTTAGGCGTCGCTGCCGGAGATCTCATCAAAGGATCACAGCCATGAGCGCAGAGGACATTTCCGTGGACGTGCTGAATATCGGTCGCGCCGTGCAAGCCGAGTTGCAACGGGTGATCTATGGTCAAGCAGTGGCGATCCAAAGCCTGCTGGTCGCCGTCGCCGCCGGCGGGCACGTGCTGATCGAAGGCGTGCCCGGCGTCGCCAAGACCCTGCTCGCGCGCAGCCTCGCCGCAGCGCTGCGCTGCCGCTTTTCGCGCATCCAGTTCACCCCCGACCTGATGCCGTCGGATATCACCGGTGTAAATATCTTCGACTCGGCGACAAACGAGTTTCGCTTTCGTCCGGGTCCGCTGTTCGCGGACATCGTGCTGGCCGACGAAATCAATCGCGCTCCGGCGAAGACCCAAGCAGCGTTGCTCGAAGCGATGCAAGATTATCAGGTGAGCATCGATGGGCAAAGTCACCAGCTATCGAACTGGTTCACGGTGGTCGCCACGGAAAACCCGATCGAATACGAAGGCACCTATCCGCTCCCGGAGGCGCAGTTGGATCGCTTCCTGATGAAAGTCGTCGTCGATTATCCCGCCGAAGAAGAAGAACGGGCCATGCTCAAATCAGCCCAGGCTTTGGGCGAGAAATCGGCCCAGCCCCACAGCGTCATTCAACCGGTCATCGGACCGCAAGAAATCGCTCGGCTACGCGCCGCAGCCCACGCCGTCCGGGTGGATGAAACGGTGCTGGAATATGCGCTGAAACTCATTCGTCAGTCGCGCAGCTTTCCAAGTCTCACCCTCGGTGCGAGCCCGCGCGCTGCGATCATGCTGCTGCAAGCGGCCAAGGCGCTGGCCGTGCTGCGCGGCCATGATTATGTCACGCCGGATGAGATCCAATTAATTGCGTTGCCGGTGTTGCGCCATCGCGTGCGCTTGACGCCCGAGGCGGAAATCGAGGGGCTCACCCCCGACGGTTGTCTGCAATCGCTGATCGCGCAAGTCGAGATTCCCCGATAGACAAAATGATCGCCGCTCTTTCGCTGCTGCCGACTTTAAAGCTAATCCGGCTGATCGCGCTGGGCGTGCCGCTTTGGCTGATGGCGCTTTTGCTGCCCGCAGGGTGGCTCGCCGGTCTGGCTTATCTCGTCCTGCTGACTGCGCTCTGCTGGCGCGACGTTAACACAATCCCGCGAGCTTCGGAGCTTAGCGCGCGCCGTGAGCTGCCGCCACGTTTCGCTCTCGGCGTCGATCAGTCGCTCACGCTCGTTTTACTTAATCGGAGCGCACTCGCGTTGCTCGCCTGGGTGCGCGACGAGGTACCTGAGAGTTTCGAATCGCGTGACGAACTGCCGCCTGTACACTTGCCGCCCCACGGCGAAGCGCGCCTGCATTATACCGTTCGGCCGCTTAAACGCGGCGCTCACGCTTTCGGCGACGTGGTTCTGCGCGTGCACGGGCAACACGGATTGACGCAGCGGCAAATGACGCTCACGGTCGGCGACACGGTGAAAGTCTACCCGAACTTTCGCGGCGCCGACCAATACCCGCTCTTGGCGAAAACCGATCGCCAGCAAGAAAGCGCGCGCAAGCCGCGCCCCTTCAAAGCCGCCGGCACCGATTTCGAGAGTCTCCGCCCCTACATCGCCGGCGAAGACCCGCGCAACATCGATTGGAAAGCGACGGCGCGCCGTGGCGCTCTGATCAGCCGAAATAGACAGGTTGAAAAGGGCCAACAGCTCGCCGTGCTCTTGGATGCCGGGCGGCTGATGGCGGAAACCATCGGCGCCTATTCCAGGTTGGAGCACGCAATCAACGCCACCGTCATGCTCAGTTACGTCGCGCAAAAGCGCGGTGACGCACTCGCCGTCGCGGCTTTTTCGAACCAGCTCGAATCTTTTTTGCCGCCGGTGCGCGGTCCGGCTTTGCTGGGCCGCGTTCTCGAGTCGCTTTACGCCGTTGAGGCGCGTCCGGTGGAATCCGACTATTGGCAAGTGATCGCCCAGTTGATGGCGCTGCTCAGGCGGCGCAGCCTGGTGATTCTGCTGACCGACGTGCTCGATGCTACGGCGAGCGCGGGCTTGATTCATAATCTAGCGCGCGCCGCCGAAAGGCACGTGGTCTTATGCGTCGTGTTGACCGAGCCCTTGATCGGCGCGATCGCCCATTCGGTGCCCGCTACGGTCGAAGAGACTTACCGCAAAGCGGCGGCGTGCGATCAGGTGCGCCGGCGCGCGCTGGCGCTGGAAAACCTGCGCTCCCGAGGAATTTTGGTGTTGGAGACCGATCCGGCGCATTTAAGCGTCCATTTGGTCCAACGTTACCTGGAAATTCGCCAGGCCGATTTGCAGTAGCGGTGATGGTCATGCAAGAAAGCATTTACATTGCCACCCCCGATCACGTGACTCTCGAGTTCGAGCTCGCCGGCCCCGGCTCGCGCTTTTCCGCCTACGTACTCGATTTTATTTTTAACGTCCTGTTGATCGTCATCATCGGCTTGGTGCTTTATGCCAGCGGTGCCGTCGTCTCTGTGAGATCGCTGCTCGGCGCCGCGAAGGGCGGGTCCTGGGGCGCGTCTTGGATTTTGGCGCTCCTGGTGTTGATCGTCTTTTTGATCAACTGGGGTTACTACGTTTTGTTTGAAGGCTTGAATAAGGGTTCGACACCGGGAAAAAAACGGGTCGGCATTCGCGTCATCCGCCAGGACGGACTGCCGATCGGGCTGCGCGAAGCGGCGCTGCGCAACTTAGTTCGCGCCGCTGACATGCTGCCGCCACCTTCGTATATTTTAGGCGGCTTGGTCATGCACTTCGATCCCCAGGGGCGGCGTCTGGGGGATATGGTGGCCGGCACCTGTGTGATCGTCGAGAATTTCGACCTCGCCGCCCAGGGCGCCAGCGGTGCGGCCTGGGCCAGCCGAGTCGAGCAGGGACGCTCGCGCGAGGCCGTTACCCTGCCGCGCGGCGCGATCTCGCCGCAGCAGATCGGCTTGATCGAGCGATATCTCGCGCGCCGCCACCAGTTATCCGAGGAGCGGCGCGCGCAACTGGCCTGGCAAATCGCCGAACCGCTGCTGCCCCTGCTCGGCCAAGACCACGACAGCGCGGCGCGCCGCGCCGATCGCGGCGCCTACTGTGAATCGCTGCTCCTGCAGGTAATCGAGCTCACGCAAAGCAAGACGCCGAACATCACGATGGCGGAGAAGGCGCCGCCCGCGGCGTCGCTCTTTTAAAAGCGGCATTGACCGTGCAAAGCGCCGAGGAAAAATTCGCCCAATGGACCGGTTTTTATCGGCGCGCCCAGGCGATCTTACGCGCCGGCCGGCGCGGCTTGAAGAAGCTCAACGGCGCCGAGATCACCCGTCTGATCGACGATTATCAGGCGCTCACCGCCGACCTGGCGCGCGCCCGCTCGCTCGGCGCAGCGCGCGAGACCGTCGACCAGCTCAACCGCATCGCCGTTACCGGTCACAACCTGCTCTACGGTCAGATTCGTCTGCGCGAAAGCACCGCGGCCGCGCGCGGCTTTGCGAGTTTTGCCAGCGCCGTGCGCCGCCATGCCTGGGCCGTGACGCTTTCCGCCCTGATGTTTTTCGGCTCCGCCGTCGTCAGCTTTGTCGCCGTTCAGCTGCATCCATCCTTGGCATACGACCTGCTCGCCGACGAATTTCTCGACTTCGATCCGGCCAGCCCGGATAATTTGCACAGCATACCGAGCCTCGCTCGCCCGGTGGTTTCATCGCTGATCATTTCCAACAACATCCAAGTGACCTTGCTCGCCTTCGGTTTCGGCCTCACCGCGGGTATCGGCACAACCGTGTTGCTGATTTTTAACGGCATCCATTTGGGCTCGGTCGCCGGCTGGATGAGCCTGCACGGCAAAGATCGAGCTTTATGGGGCTGGATCATGCCGCACGGCGCGACGGAATTGCTGGCAATTTGCCTGGCCGGCGCCGCCGGTTATATGCTCGCGAGCGCCATCATCGTCCCCGGCCGGCTGCGCCGTGCCACCGCACTCAAACGAGTCGGCGCTCAAGCGTTGACGATCGAGCTTGGCTGTATGGTTATGTTGGTGATTGCGGGAGTGATCGAGGGCTTCGTTTCGCCCAGCGCTATTGATTATCCGACTCGCATCGGCGTGCTGCTTGCCAGCATCGCGCTCTGGGCGCTCTACTTTTTGGGCGCCGGTCGGAATCGCGGCGCGCGCCCTGCCGAGCCCCCAGGTGATTCGCTCGTCTCTTGACGATTTGTCGGACTCTTTACCTATGATCCGTTCGTTGCCGCTCCATTGGCGAGAAAAAATCAGAATATGATGCGCTTGCACAAACGTCTCCTCGCTTTGCTCGGCCTGCTGATTCTGCTGCTGATCGTCACAACGGTTTTATACATGTGGGGGATGACCTATCTCGAAGGCAAGCCCCGGGGATTTTGGGACGCCTTGGAATGGGCGGGGGAATCGTTGTCGACGACCGGATACGGCCGCGATTCCAACTGGAACCATCCGCTCATGGTATCCTATGTCGTGCTGGTGCAATTTGTCGGCGTGTTTCTAGTTTTCTTGGTTTTTCCCATTTATGTGATTCCTTTTTTCGAGGAGCGTTTCGAAACCCGGCTACCGAAAGAAATTCCTAGTCTCAAGGAACACGTGGTCATTTTTGATTACGGTCCGCCGGTGGCGACGCTGCTCACCGAGCTGGAGCAAGCCAGCATCGCAACCGTTGTCGTCGAAGAAGACGAAAACGACGCGCGCCGCTTGCATGAACAGGGGCATCGGGTCATTCACGGCAATCTCGACGAAGGAGTGTTGCAGAAAACCCATTTGATCCAGGCGCGCGCGCTCATCGTCAACAGCACCGACGATCGGAACGCTGCGACGATCCTCGCCGCACGCCAGCTTGGCTTCAAAGGCGAGATCCTCGCGTTGGTCGAAGACCCTTATCATCGCGAGCCGATCATCCTGGCCGGCGCCAGCGGCGCTTACACGCCGCGTCACGTGTTGGGCGCCGCCTTGGCCGCTCGCGCCAGCCAGAAAGTCAGCCCCACAGTCGCCGGAATTCAGCACCTCGGCCATAAGCTCCAGGTTGGCGAGGCGCGCATCACGCGCGACAGCGTGCTCGGCGGCAAGACCCTCGCCGAAGCCGATCTCGGCCAGCACGCCGGCGTCACCGTGATCGGCCAGTGGATCGGCGGCAAGCTCATCACGCCGCCGACGCCGGACATGCGGCTCGAACCGGGCGGGATTCTCGTCCTTGCCGGCAATGCCGAAAGTTTGCAGCGCTTCATGAATCTTTGCGCCGGCGCGCGCCAGTTGCGCCGCCACGGCCCGTTTCTAATTGCCGGCGGCGGCGAAGTCGGACGCAAGGTCGTTGAACTATTAACCGACGCCGGCGAAGAAACTTTTCTCATCGACACTCAGCCCGGACCCGGCGTTAATTTAGTCGGCAACGTGCTCGACACGCAGCTCTTGAAACAAGCGGGCGTGGAAAACATCCAGGCGGTAATCCTGGCGCTGAACACCGATTCGACGACACTCTTCGCTACGGT
>Ga0075421_100011467_pt1 | contig 10980 bp, 12 predicted proteins | sample SoiMetdeltSBSDD5_FD_75292 | JGI IMG/M metagenome (GOLD analysis project Ga0075421, IMG submission 75292) | Bulk soil microbial communities from a Populus tree surrounding site in Tennessee, USA - Soil MetaG P. deltoides SBSDD5 | ecosystem: Environmental > Terrestrial > Soil > Tree plantation...
CGCCTCGGCCGCGGCAGCGTCCTCGCTCGCGTCGAACATCGCCACCGGACCCTCGATCCGGCCCTCGGCGACGTCACGCTGGTAGGCGGACGTGAGCGTGTTGAATGCCTTCGCCAGCCGCGCGTCCGGCATTCGGCGGGCGTTCACCTCGGCCGCCGTGAGCCCCTCGGGGAGCGATTCGAGCCCGCCGCCGCATCCGACCATAGAGTTCAGCTCATGAGCACGTTCGTTTTCAGGCTCATGGCTCCCCGCCCGACGTTCGCCCTCGACATGACTGACGAGGAGCGGGAGATCATGGGCCGCCACGTGGCCTACTGGCAGCCATTCATCGACTCGGGTCAAATGGTGAGCTTCGGCCCGGTGCTCGACAGCACCGGATCCTGGGGACTCGGTGTTATCGAGGCCGAGGACGAAGAGGAGCTGCGGGCATTCGCCGCGCGCGATCCAGCGGTCACCACGGGAACCGCGAAGGTCGAGCTGGGGAAAATGCTCGCTGGGTTTGTGCGTCCCCGGTGATCAGCCAAGGGCCGCGGGCGCCTGCGGTTCAGCCGGGGCCGCCCGCGACGACGATGCCGTGCTCGTAGGCGAACACGACGGCCTGCACCCTGTCGCGCAGGCCGAGCTTCATCAGCACGCTGCCGACGTGGCTCTTGACGGTCGCCTCGGTGACGACGAGGCGCTGCGCGATCTCGCCGTTTGACAATCCGCGCGCGACCAGCAGCAGTACTTCGCGCTCGCGTGGTGTGAGCTCAGCAAGGAGCGCCGCCGGCGGCTCGAGCGGGTCGGTGCGGGCGGCGAAGTGTTCGACGAGGCGGCGCGTGATCGAGGGCGACAGCAGCGCCTCGCCGCCGTGGACGACCCGGATCGCCTCGATCAGGCGCTCGCGCGGCGCGTCCTTGAGCAGGAACCCGGCCGCGCCGGCGCGCAGCGCACCGAAGACGTACTCGTCGAGGTCGAATGTCGTCAGCACCAGCACTCGTGGCGCCGGCTCGATCTCGACCGCGGTTAGCTGTGCGGTGGCCTCGACGCCGTCCATGCGCGGCATGCGGATGTCCATCAGGATCACGTCGGGCCGTAGCTTGCGGGAAAGCTCGATGGCCTCCCTGCCATCGCCCGCCTCGCCGACCACCTCGAAATCGTCCTGGGTCTCCAGGAACAGCCGAAAGCCCGTCCGCACGAGCTCCTGGTCGTCGACGATCAGCAGCCGGATGCTCACGCGTCACCGCCGATCGGCAGTCGCGCCGCGACTCGGTAGCCGCCGCCCACACGGCGGCCCGTTTCGAGCTGCCCGCCGAGCAGGGCGACCCGCTCGCGCATGCCGACGATCCCGTGCCCGGTTGTTGCACCGTCGTGTTCGACGGTGGTGCCGTCGTCCACGACCTCGACGTCGAGCCGCGAGCGGCGGAACGCGAGCGTTACCTCGACATTGGTGGGGTGGGAGTGCTTGAGCACGTTCGTGAGCGCCTCCTGGACGATCCGGTAGACCGACAGCTCGACGCCGCCGGGCAGCGGCTGCGGCTCGCCGATCACGTCCAGGTAGACGGGCAGTCCGGCGTCGCGGTAGCCCGCGACCAGCTGGTCCAGCTCCGCCAGCGACGGCTGTGGGCGTGAGTCAGCGCCCCGTTCGGGCGCGCGCAGCAGCGCGAGGATCCGCCGCAGCTCGACCAGGCTCTGCTCGCCGCTGGTCTCGACGCGGGCGAGCGTGTCGTCGGCCACGCCGGGAGAGGTGCGCAGCACGTCGCGGGCGCCGCGCACGCCCACCAGCATCACGCTGACCGAGTGGGCGACGATGTCGTGCAGCTCGCGGGCGATCGAAGCCCGCTCCTCGTGCACCGCGATCCGCGCCAGCTGCTCGCGCTCGCGTTCGGCGTGGGCCGCGCGTTCCTCGAGCGCGCGCGTGTAGCGACGCCGCGTCTGCACGTAGGCGCCGAGCGCCCAGACGCCGACGACCAGAAGCACGGCGACGGTCGCGCCGAACAAGGCCGAGGCCTGTCGACCCTCGGCGTCCGCGCTCGCGGCCGACAGCGCCGCGGCGATCGCAGCCGTCGGCACGAGCGCCGCGAGCGACACCTTCCGCTCGCATATGGCGGCCGTCGAGTAGAGCGCGATTCCGCCGGCAACACCGGCGGGCTCATCTCCGAGGGCCACGATCGCCGCTGCCGCCGCCAGTGTGGTCGCCAGCACCGCGAGCGGCGCCGACCGGCGCAGCACGAGCGCCCCGCCGGCAATGGCCGCCAGCACGATCGACAGCGGGCTGGCCACCCCACCGGCATCGGATACCGAGCCGAGCTCGACGCCTGTCGCACATAGCGCGAGCGCGGCGTCGAACGCGAGCGAGCGCCGGCCGCGCGGCCGGCGCTCGTCGAGAGGAGAACCCGGCGCGCCTGTCATGCCAGGTCGCGGTGGCGCTCGGTAACGACCGCTGCGAGCAGCAGTGGCAGGGTCCAGGCGAGCAGCAAGAGAGCGTCGCCACCCCACGACAGGGTGCCCGCCTGCGGATCCCCGGCCAGCGCGAAGGCCGCCCCGAACGGCGTGAACTCGACGGCGGTCTCGTCGATGACGGCGATCAGCGGACTCACGACAAACGCCAAGATCAGCGCGCCGACGACGCCAGCGACCTGGTTCCGCACGAGCGCGCCGACGGCCACCCCCATGATCGCCGACAACGCCGCGGCGAGCAGGCTGCCCGCGGCGACGAGGGCGACGTCATGGGCGCCGAGCCCCGGCCCGGGATGCGCGGGCAGCAGCGACAAGCCGAGCACGAGCGCCACCGCGACCATCAACGCTCCAATCGCGAGGCCCGTCAGCGCATAGGCCCCCGCCCGGGCCAGCAGTAGCAGCGCGCGATGCTGTCCCGCCGCGAGCGCCGCCGGGGCGGCCGTCCGGTGCCGGTACTCGCCAGCGGCGCCGACCAGCCCGAACAAGAGCACGATGATCGGCAGACCCGCGATCGCCTCCTGCTTGTCGGACACCGTCACCAGGTCCCCCGAGGCCTGCGTCACGATCACGACGTTGGCGATCGCCAACGCCGCGCCCGTGGCCGCGTAGCCGAGCAGCGTTCGCGTGCTCACGGTCTTGATCAGCTCACCCCTGATCAGCGCGGTCATGCTGCTTCCTGTTCGGTCAGGCTAAAGAACACTTCCTCGAGCGAGCCGCCCCGCGGAACCAGCTCGTGCAGCAGGATCCGTTCGCTGTGTGCGAGCTCGCCCACCCGCGCCGCGGCGATGCCCTCGAGCAGCAGCCGGCCGCCGCCGTTCTGGAACGCGACCCGTCCGCCCGCGCGCCTCACCGCGGTCGCGAGTCGCTCGGGCATCGGCGTGCTGACCGACACGCGGCCGTCGCCCAGCCGCTCGAGGTCCTCGATCGCGCCCTGGCGCACCAGCCGGCCCCGGTGGATCACGACGACGTCATCGACCGTCTGCGCGACCTCGGTCAGCACGTGACTCGATACCAGCACGGTCCGGCCGCTCGCCGCCCGCTCGCGCAGCAAGGTTCGCAGCCAGCGGATGCCCTGCGGGTCCAGCCCGTTCAGCGGCTCGTCCAGCACCAAGATCTCCGGATCGCCGAGCAACGCGGACGCCAGCCCAAGCCGCTGGCGCATCCCGGTCGAGTATGTCCCGACACGACGGCTGGCGGCCTCGTCGAGCCCGACGACGGTCAGCACCTCGTCGACGCGCCCAGGCATCAGCCCGGCGAGCGCCGCGAGCGAGCGCAGATGATCGCGGGCCGAGCGGCCCGGATGGGCGCCACACGACTCGATGTAGACACCGAGCACCCGAGCGTCCTGCGCCATCGAGTCGATCGGCGCGCCGTTGATCAGCGCGCGCCCCGCGGTCGGGCGGGCAAGCCCGACAATCGCCTTCAGCGCGGTCGTCTTGCCGGCGCCGTTCGGTCCCAGGAAAGCGGTGACCGCGCCCGGGCGAACGGTGAACGACAGATCCTCAACCGCCGTCACGTCCCCGTAGCGCTTCGTCAGGCCCTCGACCGCGACCGCCGGGAAAGTTTGCGTCGCTCTCATGGGGACAGGATCGGCGCGCCCGTTCTCGCGCGCATCGGCACGCAGATCGAACTTCGCTTTCGACCCAGGTGGGATGGTGACGATCGCCAATCTCCGACCTGCGGCGAACAGGTAGGTTGCCAGCAGCGGAGACGCCGGCGCTGCTGCCTTGCGCCACGCGCACAAGCGGCAGCCGCCCCTCGGGAGAGGGGCTGCCTGTGTCGAACGAGCGCGTGGAGCTGGCTGTGGCTCGAGCGCCGCGCCGCCCGCCCGGTTTCGCACGCCGATCAGCTCAGCGTGCTCGCCTGATCGGCGCTACTCACGATCGAGCGGGGCGCTGCGAGGTGTCCGCGGAAGGCCGTTCGCCCCGCCTGGGTCAGATGGGCGCGCACTCGCCGCCGGCGGTCGCTGGCGGGTCGCTCGATGTGAACGTAGCCGGCCTCCTCGAGGGCGGAGAGATGCTTGGACAGCCCCGAGTCCGACAGCCCGAGCTGGTCGCGCACGAAGGCGAACTCGACCCAGTCGGCGGCCGCCAGCAGCGCGACGATCGAGAGCCGTTCGGATTCGCCGGCGACCTGTCGCGCCGGCCAAGCGCACCGTTGGCTCAGCGGTAGTCGTTCTCCTTGAGTTCGATCACCCAGGCACGGCGCTCGGCGATCCTGCCGTCGCGCATGACGAACACCTCTGCCATGGACATGCGCATCCCCCGCCAGCGGCGCGCCTCGCCGTGCCGCTGAGCTCCGCCATGACGACGTCGCCCTCCTCGACCATGCGCACCACCTCCAACTCGGGCGGGTCGATGAATACGGGCGCGCCGTCGATGGCCTTGTCGTAGGCCTCCTTGCCGGTCAGATGGAAAGCACCGAAGACGGTCCACTCGATGTCTCGGTCAAGCACGAGAGGATCTGCTCGTGATCGTTCCTGCGGAAGCCGTCGAGGTAGGTGTTGACGATCTCGATGTTCCGCGAGGTTCCTCCGTCTTGTTGCATCTCCATCTCCTCTGACGTGGATTGCCGTCGCCCTTAAGGACCGGCGCACGGTACGGGAATCATCGGCGGAAGCTGACGTCGTGATCGCGCGGTTGCTCGCCGGACGCTCCAGCGGGAACACTGCTGGCTTCGCCTCGGCGCGAGCGCGCGACTCGCAGGTGTTGGATCGCCTCCCAGCCAGGGAGCACACCGGCCGCGAGTTGCGCTTTGCGCGATTTCCAGAAGCGATGGCCGTGCGCCCCCCGCTTCTGTTACGCGCGGCTCGAGCAGCGTTGCCCCATCGAGGTGCTTCATAGCGCAGCGCTCCACAGCACGACTCTCCAAGTGCGTCGGCGCAGCGAACCTGGCTTTGGAGCACGAGCTCGACGGCCTCCTCACGCTTGCCAGACCCGCCGACATGGACGCGGCCCTCCGGCCCAACTGCGCACCGCTGGAGAGGTGACGCAGTTGCTCCTAGCGAGGACCGACCAAGCCCGAGTTCCAATGCGGGCTGCTCAATGGCTTAGCGCCGTTGTCTCATTCCTTGTCTCAAACGTGGCCCTACGGAGCCCTACGCGGCCCTCAGCGGACCGCCGTCAAGACGCGCAGATTCGAGAGATTTCCAGGACATTCGACCACTTGGAGGGGATTGGGGCCCTTGCCTCACACGCGAGAGGTCGCTGGTTCGAACCCAGCCGCGCCCATCAGCGAGCCCGCTCGGGCACGCGGTGCTCGGGGGCCAGAGGCTCTCCTCGCTGACCCGGACGAGGGCGCGAGCAGCTCACGCGCACTTGCGCAAGCTGCTCGCGGTTCTCCATTGGTCGAGGACCTAGCGACCCGTGTCGCCTTCGGTCTCGATCTGCTCCTTGCGGACCTGCTCGGAGATCTGCGCCTCGTCGGTGACGGTCTCCTTCTCGAGCCGCACGCGCTCTTTGGGCACGGTGCGCTTCTCGACGACGACTTCCTCTTCGTGCAGCACGACCTCGTGCTCCTCCTCGGAGATCTCAGGGCCGTCCAGGGCTTGGTCGACGTTCGCGTCGGTGATCGGCTCGCGCTCCACGCGAACCTCTTCGCGGCGCACCGGGACCGTCCGTTCGACCTGCTCGGTCACCACGTACTTGCGCAGCCGCACGCGCCCACGCTCACGCTCGGTCGTGCCGACTTTGAGCTCCTCCTCCGAGCGTGTCATCGCCTCGTCGGTGGTCGGCCCGCTGGTGTCGCTGCCGACCGCGGCGCGGTCCGAGGACGGCTCTGGGTTCTCGGTCGCGGTGACTGAGCCCTCCTCCGTGTAGTCGATGCCGTAGTGGCTGAAGAGCTCCGCCTCCTGCTGCTCGCTGAGCTCCTGGTCTTTGTCCATTTTCGGCGCGTCCTTGACCTGCTGTGCCTCGACCTGCACCAGCACGTCCTCGCCGCGCGGCGCGGCACCAGCGATCGGCACGAACGACGACTTGGTCCCGAACAGGCCGGTGTTCACGAGCGCCCACTCCGGCTTGTCCGTCTGCTGATCGACATAGAGGTCGTCGATCTTTCCGATCTTGTCCCCGTTGCGGTCGATCACCGTGCGTCCCCGCCAGTCATACGCGTGCGTCATTCCCGTGGTCACTGCTTCCTCCTCGATTGAGATGTGTGCATGTGCTCTCGCGCTCAAGCGGCTGTCGGCCGAGCGCCGGTCGCCGCCGGGTCCTGCCTAGAGCGCCCGCTCGCGTTGGCGGGGTGTGGTAGTGCTCTCGTGCCGCTCGAAGCGCCCGCTCCTGGCCTCGTGCCGCTCGTGGTCGCGGTCACGATCGGAAAGCAGCCCGACCGCCAGCCCCGTGCCCGCAAGCAGCACGTGCAGGACGTTGTCGGCGGGGTCGATCGGAATGATCCCGAGCACGTCATGGCCATCGATCAGGCCGATGACGGCGACAAGCCCGTAGATCGCTGCGAAGGCGAGCGCACCCGTACGGGCCCGTCCATGCCTGCTCGACATAAGCAGCAGGAAGGCTCCCGAAAGAATGTGGACGACGTTGTGCCAGCCGTTCACCTCAAAGATGAGGAAATCCTCGCCATCAAGCTGGCCTGGATCGCCGCCGCCCGAAGTGTCGAATTTGGCCTCGGCGAGAAACCCGAGGATGCCGACCAATAGCAGCGTGGCGCCAACAACCAGGCAATACCACTGAGCGGTGGAACGGCCGCGCCAGCCGGGTCGGCCGGCGCGAACCGAAGCGGCGGGCGAAGCACCGCCGGGGGCGGTGGACATCAGAGTCCTTTCAATCGTGGACGGTGTGTGGATCCGTCCCGACGCCCGTCAGACGCGTGCCGTCCCCACAATCGGGTGCCCGACGCCGTACGGGGTAAACCTGACAGAACGCTGCGGCCGGACGGGGTGCCGGTCAAGCCGGCCTTCGATCGAAACCGTCGCATGCCGCGGTTGCACACCGCGCGCTCCCCGATCGCCAGGGCGGCGGATTAGGCAACGGGCTATCGCTTGCCCGAAACGTCGCGAATCCAGCCGTGTCGGGCTTCGCGCGCGGCGCGCGTCCGCGGGTCCCTCATACAAGTTGGCCACGACACGACTGGCTTGTTATCCAGGTAGGCCCAAATTTCTGCCGCCGTGTCTTAGGGGAAGGGTCCCGGGAACTGGCAGGGCTGAGGGACCACCGCGCGGGGGACCCGCGCCAACATAAGGGGGAGGGAGATGCGGAAAGCATGCGCCGCGTTGGCGGCCGCCGCAGTCACCTTCATCGCCGCTGCGTTTCTGCCCGCTGCGGCGAGCGGCCAGATGCATGGGGGCTTCTTGCCCGGGCCCGGTGCGTTCGGCGAGAAACCGCTGACGCTGCTGGGCACGACCCAGGTCACCAGCCGGGATACGAAGCCGGATCTGGTGGCAGACGTTGCTGTCGACCCGGACGGGGAGGTCGCCTACCTCGCGAACTGGGGTGAGCCCGACTGCGCGGCGAACGCCGAGTCGGGACTGCCGGACGCGGGCGTGTGGGTGATCGACATCTCGAACGTCGAGAGCCTCGAGGCTGTCGACACGGTCGAGGAGGCGTTCGATTTTCCGATCATCACGTTCATCCCGCATTCCCAGGACAGCCGGCCCGGCGAGGGGATGCAGGTGATCGACCTCGACACCAAGTGGTTCACCGGTGAGCTGCTCGTGATGAACAACGAGCAGTGCGGCAAGAACGGCAAGGGCGGTGTCTCGCTCTACGACGTCAGCGATCCGTCCAAGCCCAGGAAGCTCTCCGAGCACTTCGGTGACCGCGGCTCACTCGGCGACGTGAACGAGATCCACAGCGCCTTTGCGTGGCAGGATCCGGAGACGGGTCGCGCTTTCGTGGTGATGACCGACAACGTCGAGGCGACGGACGTCGACATCCTCGAGATCACGAATCCGCGCCGTCCGCGGCTGATCGCGGACCTGAACCTCAACGAGTTCTGTGAGCCGGCGCTCGGGCGGATCGACCAGCCTGAGATCGGCGTGACGGAGTCGTCGCTGCACGACATGATCGTCAAGCAGATAGACGGCGAGTGGATCATGCTGCTCTCCTACTGGGACGGCGGCTTCGTGCAGCTGAACGTGGACGACCCGGCCAACCCGGTCTGCCTGGACGACACCGACTACGCTGCGATCGATCCGGAGCTGCAGGAGGCGTTCCCGGGCGATCCGGACGCCTGGCTGCCGCCGGAGGGCAACGCCCATCAGGCGGAGTTCACGATCGACAACCGGTTCTTCATCGGCACCGATGAGGACTTCTCGCCGTACCGGGCGATCTTCACGATCACCAGCGGCGATCACGCCGGCGAGGAATTCCCGGCGGGCGAGTTCGGCTGGACGGTCCCGATCGCTGACGATCCGGATCAGACGATCAGCGGCGTCACCGTTTTCGGCGGCTACGGCTGTCCCGAGTCGACCGAGGACGTGCCGACCGCTGACGAGATTCGGGCACAGGAGGGGATCCCGGCCACCACGGACGTGATCCTCGTGCTCGAGCGCGGCCCTGTCGGCGATCCGGACGCGCCGTATGAGTCGTGCTTCTTCTCGGAGAAGGTGGAGTTCGCGCAGAACCTCGGCTACGACGCGGCGATCGTCGCGAACCATCACGTCGGCGCCCAGGGCGGTGACGCTCCGGACGCGCAGTTCTGCGGAAGCCAGGGCCACGAGTTCACCCCGACGATCTCCGCGGTGTGCGTCGGCCATCGGGCGATGCATCTGCTGTTCGGGGTCGCGGAGGACTACAGCCTCGACTACTCGGGCCCGGAGCCCGAGGTCGGCGCGGTCGGCGATACGGTGACGCTCGAGGCGGCCTTCGACGGCTGGGGCTACGTGCACCTGTTCGACGCCCAGACGGGCGCCGAACTTGATACGTACGCGATCCCGGAGGCGCACGATCCGGAGATGGCCTCCGGCTCGGGCGACTTCACGGTGCACGAGGTCGCGACCGATCCTCAGGACGCGAGTCTCGCGTACATCTCGTACTACTCGGGCGGTATGCGGGTTGTCCAGATCCAGTGCGGCGGTGAGCCGTACGATCCGGCGAGCCCACCGGCCGACACGAGCACGTGCGAGCTCGTCGAGCTGGGCGGCTACCTCGACCCGATGGGCAACGACTTCTGGGGCGTGGAGGCGTTCGTCGGCGACGACGGCCGCACCTACGTGCTCGGAAGCGACATGGACTACGGCCTCTGGGTCTTCGTTGACCCATAGGCCGCAGAGGAGCGAGGGGGCGGGCCCGGCCCGCCCCCTACGCGCCGCCGTGCTCACGCCGTTGGCGATCGCGATCCTGCTGATGAGCTCGGCCCCCGCCGAGGCCGCGACACGTCGGACGACTGATTCCGAGGCGCGCGTCCGCTTCACGCTCGACGGCCGAGTGCTCACCGTGCGAGTGCTGTCGCGAGCACCTCGCTACGTTCGCCGGCTCACCTTCGGCAGGCGCGTCCGAGCGAGCTGCGGCACGCGCTTCCCCTTCACACGAGGAGTCACCGTGCGGCGCACCCGCGCCTGGCCGCGCGGGCGCCGGCGGCTCCGTTTCCGCTTCGATCGCGACATCTCGCGGCGCGCCAGATGGTGCCATCTCGAGCACCCGCGACGAGGCGACATCGCGTTCGGAAGCTTCCGCTAGCCACTCCCTCCCGCATACGACCGCTTCTACCAGGCAACGGTCCAGTTTGACGACACGCCCGTGTCGCCGAGCCAACCGTCCGAGTCGTCAGCGCTTCCTGAAGGTCCCGAACTGTCGGTGGCCGGGGTCTGGCGAGCGATAGCGGGGTCCATCGGAGCGCCGCTATCGCGTCTGCTGCTCCGATGTCAAGAGGTTGATTGTGTGAGTGCTTTGGCTGTGGTCGGGATGGGGGTGCGTAGGAGGTTCCAGACGCGGCGGGCGAGGTGGCGCTTGAGGCAGCGGATGGCGTCGCGGTTGGTCTTGCCTTCGGCCTTCTTGCGCGCGATGTAGTCCTGGGTGTGCGGGTCGCAGCGGGCGCGGGTGACGGCGGTGCGGTGGATGGCTGCGTTGATCTGGCGGTTGCCGGCGCGGTCGAGGCGGTGGCGGTCAGTGCGTGCGGAGCTGGCGGGGATCGGTGCGATGCCGGCGGCTCTGGCGAGCTTGGCGTCTGAGGCGAAGCGGTCGGCGCCGGCGATCTCGCCGACGAGCTTGGCGGCGATCAGCGGGCCGCAGCCCGGCTCGGCGACCAGTTGCGGCGCGATCGCGGTCACGAGCTCTGTGATCTCGGCTTCGAGGGCCTTGATCGCGGTGGTGAGTTCGCGCAGCCGACGCAGCTCGTCGCGGGCGATCCGGACGCGCATCGTCTGCTCGGCGCGCGCCAGGCGCCGGGCGATCCGGGTCGTCCACTTCTTCGAGAACAACGCGCCGCCCAGGCAATCTGAGCTCTGGCCAGAGGTCGCGGGTGGTTCCACTGCAGCCTGCTGTTGAGCGCCACCCGCGTCCTGACGAGTCGCTCGCGGTGGTCGACCAGCAGCCGCAGGTCGAGCTCCGGGCCGGCCAGCGCCGCCGTCGGCAGTGTGTCGATTCCCGC
>Ga0075421_100011468_pt1 | contig 10980 bp, 10 predicted proteins | sample SoiMetdeltSBSDD5_FD_75292 | JGI IMG/M metagenome (GOLD analysis project Ga0075421, IMG submission 75292) | Bulk soil microbial communities from a Populus tree surrounding site in Tennessee, USA - Soil MetaG P. deltoides SBSDD5 | ecosystem: Environmental > Terrestrial > Soil > Tree plantation...
CGCCGCCGCCGGCGAAAAGGCCGGAAAGTCCGGCGGTCGCACGAAAGTTTGGAAGCAGAACGGATCACGCCCCTCGGAGCTTCTCAGCCTCTCCCCAAGCCTGCCGACCAGCGTCGCAAAGGGGGAGGAAGACCGGATCCCGTCCATCAAACCGACCTCCTCGCAGCCGACCTGCATGGACGCCTGCATGGTGAGCAAGAGCATGCGAGGCACCGATCCGGGATCGCCGGCGCGCAAGGCTCTGTGCCTGTTCAGCTGCGGCATCAACCAATAGCTTGCCGGTCCCTGCCGGGCCACGCAACACCCGGTTGCAAGCACTCAGAAAGGTTCTTCGGCGGCAACCACCTCACCGATTCTGTAGCTCCAGTCGAGCTCGCGGACATGGCGGCGGCTTGGCAGCCGCCCATAGGCTGCCACCGCCCGAGCCTCACCTGGTGGTATCGTGACATAGAGCGGGAATTTCAGATTGCCGACACTCCCGCAAGTTCCCGCCGGATCGCGCTGGGCGCAGTCCCGGACTTCGATCTCGAGCGTTATCCGTGCCACCGTGGCCTCGGGATTATGGTTTTCAACCCTGCCTGTGAGCTTGAAGATCTCATCGCCCGTGAGCTTCATGTCCTTCAATGCGATCTGGTCCTTGGCGATCACCGACGCCAGGTTTCGCTGTTCCTGCTGGCGCTGCAGATAGGTCGAGCCGAGATACCACAAGATCCCCCCGATCACCGCGGCAAAGCAGCCGATCGTGATGATGAGCGCTCTCTTGGAGGGCACCGATGAGGCGGCGAGGGAGAGGATCGCAATGACCAGAATAACCGCCCCAATATCGATGAGATAGCCCATGACGGCTCAATAGCATTGCGGGCGCAAGGGAGAAAGCTGCTCCTATTGGTCCCGCTCAGCCCGACCAGAATCTATCGGACGGCGGCAAAGGATTGATCTCTCAGGACGAGGAATCAAGGAGAGCGGCAAGCCGGCTTAGTCCAGCCGGCGGCGGATCGACCTCCCGAGCACGATCGTTTCCACTGCTGTATCTCGGATGAATGGCGAGATCAGTTTTGGTTCATCAACCGCCTCCTAATCCGCTCGGCAAGCCCTTGCATCGCAGGGCATCTGTTGCTGGAGTGTCTCAGATGACGATCCTCTTGAACCGGCTCGATCGATCAACGCCCGATCGTGGTCCCATCGCCCGGTCGGATCTGAGCTTGAGCCCTGCCGACCGGCCCCGCCGCCTCCCGTCCATCGACCTGCTTCGCGGCTTGGTCATGCTGTTGATGGCCCTCGATCATACGCGCGATTTCTTTGGCAACAGCGGCATGAATCCCCGCGACATCACCGAGCCGGCCCTGTTCATGACGCGCTGGATCACCCATTTCTGCGCGCCGATCTTCATCTTCCTGGCCGGGGTTTCGGCCTATTTCTATGGCGCCGCCGGGAGAAGCAGAGGCGAGGTCAGCCGGTTTCTTCTGACCCGAGGCCTGTTCCTCATCGTGATGGAGTTCACCATCATCAAGCTTGCCTGGACCTTCTCCCTGGACATCGGTTTTTTCGTCGGCGGAGTCATCTGGGTGATTGGCGCTTCGATGGTGGCGCTCGCTGCCTTGATCTACCTTCCATCCTCGGCCCTTGCCGCCTTTGCGCTCCTGATGATTGCTGGACACAATCTCCTCGACGCGGTCAAGGCCGCCGATTTCGGAGCAGGTGCTCTGGCCTGGGTCTGGCACTTTCTCCACGAGCCGGCTGCGATCAAGATCGGCCCAAGCTCCGTTCTCCTCGTCCTTTATGTCCTGATCCCCTGGGTCGGAGTCATGGCGGCCGGCTACGCTCTCGGTCCGGTGTTCACGCTCGAAGCGGGTCGCCGGCGGCGATTGCTCTTCATGCTGGGCGCAGCGATCACCCTCATCTTCGTCCTGCTGCGCGCCGGCAATCTCTATGGTGACCCCGCCCCGTGGACGGCACAAGGGACGACGCTGGCGACGGTTCTGTCATTCATCAATTGCGAGAAATATCCCCCGTCCTTGCTCTATTTGATGATGACCCTGGGCCCGGCGCTCATCCTGCTGGCGGCCTTCGAGGTGGCCCGCGGACGGCTCGTTGACCGGGTCATCATCTTCGGGCGAGTCCCATTCTTCTTCTACGTCGTCCATATCTATCTGATCCACATATTGGCCGTCATTTTCGCCTTCCTGACGACCGGTGACATTCAGTGGCTCCTTGGCGGCCCGCCCGAAAGCAAGCCTGCCGATTACGGCCTGAGCCTGCCGGGCATCTATCTCGTGACGCTCTTGGTAATCATGATCCTCTATCCGCTCTGCCGCTGGTTCGCCGCCAAGAAGCAGGGGAGCAAGAACTGGTGGTGGAGCTATGTGTAATGCCCATCCTCGATGTGACAATCACGGCTTTGTAAAAAAGGTGAAGTCCCCGCGTATGCGCTCCCATATGACGGCTCGACGCGGCTCTCGAAGGAGATCTGGCAATCGCGCCTCGTAAGAAGCTCGGTACTCCCGCTTCATTTGTACGTTCACCAGATCATCGCGATCGGCCCAAACCTCATAGAGCATGAAACTGCTGGGATCCTCCGGGCTTCGGTGCAGGACGGCGCTGATAAACGTCGATTCGTGTCGCATGGCATCGAGCACGGGCGCGAGCAGTTGCAGGAACTCGTCGCAGGATTCCGGTTTTGCGTTGAGAAAGACGACGACGCAAATTTCGTTAGGATATTTCTCTTTCATCTCTTTTCGCTCCAGCATTTAGGATGTCGAGTTCCCCACCGCAGATTCCTTGTGGCAAGCCATGATAGAATGACGTCAGTGAACGGGTCTATCCAGCAGGAGGAGAGTTCAATGGCAGCACCTCAGGCACGCGCCGTCGGCATCAACCATGTGGCGCTCGAGGTCGGCGACATCGATCAAGCCCTGGAATTCTATGGTCGCCTGTTCCACTTCACGCTGCGCGGCAAGAGCAGCGATGCCGCTTTCATCGATCTCGGCGACCAGTTTCTCGCCCTTCAGAAGGGCCGCAAGCAGCCTGCCGATGACGGTCGCCATTTCGGCCTCGTGGTCGACGACAAGGAAGCGGTGCGCCAGGCGCTCGTCGAGGCCGGCGTGCAGCCGCTGCCTGGACGGTTTCTCGACTTTCGCGATCCCTGGGGCAATCGCATCGAGATCGTCGGCTATGACAACATCCAGTTCACCAAGGCGAGCAATGTTCTGCGCGGCATGAAAATGGCCCACCTCGCCAAGAACGCCAGCGCCATCAAGGAGCTTACCGACAAGGGCATGGCACCTGATTGAAGTCGCAAGGTGATCCGTGGGAACCTCTGTGATAAGCCCTCGCGCGATGATGTGACCTGTACTGGCTTTATTTTAACAACGTAAGTACAGTGCCGACGCGTAAGTGCAACGTCTTCGGGTCGGGTGCTTGCAGGAGAAACACGATACAGTGATTGTTGGCGGTGGCCAGGCCGCATTGGCCATGAGCTATCATTTGCGTCAGCGCGGCCGCGAGCACATCATCCTCGAACGACGGAGAGTGGCCGAACGCTGGCGCAGCGAGCGCTGGGATTCGTTGCGATTCCAGCTGCCAAACCGGTGGCTCGAGTTACCGGGGAAGCCATATGCGGGAACCGACCCGGACGGGTTTTCCCATCATTCGGACGTGTTGCGTTTCGTCCTCGACTACGCGGCGGAGATAAGAGCCCCGGTTCGCACCGGAATCGAAGTCACCAGCCTCGGCCGCGATGAACACAGCGGCTATTACTCACTTGAAACCGCAGACGGGCAGATCAAGGCACGGCATGTCGTCATCGCCATCGGTCCGTTTCAGCGCCCGATCATCCCGGACTATAGCCGCGCAATTCCGGCCTCGGTCCATCAGATCGATGCCACTTGCTACCGAAACCCTGAACAGCTGCCGCCAGGCGCGGTGCTTGTCGTGGGCAGCGGCAATTCAGGCTGCCAGATCGCGGACGAACTGCTGCACCACGGCCGACGCGTGTTTCTCGCGATCAGCCGACACAGCCGCGTGCCCCGGCGCTATCGTGGTCAGGATGCTATCTGGTGGTACGAGACTCTGGGCCGCTTCGATGTGCCCATCGACACCTTTCCGGGTAGAAGGTATCCGCCGACCGTAATCCTGACCGGCATCGACGGTGGCTACGATCTCGATCCGCGTCACTTGGGCAACGCGGGCGCTCGGTTGCTGGGGCGCGTGCTCGGCATCACCGATGGCACGCTGGCGCTTGCCGACGATGCCGCCGATATTTTGGCAGCAGCCGACAAGAGCTATGCCGGTTTCATCGACGCGGCGGACGCCTTGGTCGCCACGCCGGGGAGATGTTTCGACCTTGAGCGAAAGGATTCCCCGTCGTCATTGCCGCTTCTCCATGTCGACACTATCCGCACGCTGAACCTGCGCGAGGAAAACATCGGCACCATTATCTGGTCGAGCGGATACGGCTACAGCTACGACTGGGTGAAGCTGCCGATCATCGATGCCAACGGCGCACCGGTCCAGCGGCGCGGTGTCACCGCCTGCCCCGGAGTCTATTTCCTCGGGCTGCATTGGATGCACACCTTCCGGTCCGCCATTCTTGCTTTTGTCGGCCGAGACGCCGCCTATCTTGCCGATCAGATGGATCGCCTGGAGGCCGGGCTCCGACGATAAGCGTCGCTGGCGTTTCGTCTACCTTGCCCTAATCGGCATTTGAGACAGTATGCCCGGGTTCCTGCTGGGCGCTTTCGCGGCTGCTGCGATAGCTTCTGAGCGCAATCACCAGTCCGGAGATGAGAACAGCCACATTGCCGGCGATCACCGACAAGACCAACATCCAGACAAGGCCGTACCCGGAAAACAGGAAAAGCCCGATCAGCATTCCTAGGGCACCGGCAGCAACATGCACCACCACCATGGGGGCCACCTTCACTTCCCCGCCAGCAATTCTCTGGTCTTTATTTGTGGCTATTCTGGGCGAAATCCAGGGTGATTTCCCAGATTCCTAAAATCTTTCACCAGAAAATATTCAACGGTCATTCCGACGTCCGGTTCCACGCGACCGCGTATCGAGGAAGCGCAGACCCTGTCCTTCGAGCACCGCGCAGGTCAGGCGTCCGGTCAGAAAGGCGCCGGTGTCGACGTTGATCCGGTTGGCCAGGACCTCCGGCTCCTCGCTGGGCGTATGGCCATGCACGATGATCTTCCCGTGATCGCGCTGTGAGAACAGGAACGGCTCCCTGATCCATAGCAGGTCCGCCTCGCTCTGCGCATCGAGCGGCGCTCCGGGCTTGATCCCGGCATGGACGAAGAAATAGCCGCCCATCGCAAAGCTCAGCGCGGTCGATCTCAGGAAGGCGAGATGCGCCTTGGGAAGCACGTAGGCGAGCTCGTCCCTGAGCCTTGCCGCATCTTCGAAGGTCACTGGCAGCCTTGGATTGAGGCCATAGGACAGAAGCGTTTCCAGGCCGCCGAATCGGCTCCAATCGGCGAGGACGCCTGGCTCCCCGAGGAAATCCAGCATCGCCTGCTCGTGATTGCCGCGCAGGCAGGTCCGCGCGCCGGCAACGGGCGGGTGGGACAACAGGATGTCGATGACCTCCCGGGAGCTCGGGCCGCGATCGATATAGTCGCCGAGGAACACTTCGACCGCCGATTCGCAGGGGCGCTCCTCGAGATCGGCCGCGATCCTGGCCAGCATTGCGCGCAGCAGATCGGCGCGGCCGTGAATGTCGCCGATTGCATAGACCCGGACCCGCTCGGGCAGGCCCTCCCTTATTGGCACGGAGCTGGCCCCGAAGAGCTTGCGAAGGGCAGCGATCACGCGGTTCCCCGACGTTCAGACATGATGATGGTCCGCCTTTCTGCGCGAGAATTTCCCATAGCGCAAACAGGTCGCGCCCGAGATGCGCGCTGATCTGCTGGGGAAAGCCGCGGTGCCTGTCTTGGTAGCATAGGATATCGCATGCTACCAGACGTAGCATCAGCTGTCTTTGCCGGGGACCATCGATGAAAAGCGAGAACGCGCCGAGAGCGATCGTGTTTCTATCGGCCGATGCCGATTACCTGCTGAGCTTCCGCGGCCCTTTGATGCGGGCCTTTCACGACCGTGGCTACAAGGTGGTTGCCGTCGCGCCGCAAGCCGCGGCGCTGGTCGACGCCTTTCATGCGCTGGGCGCTGAACTCGTCCCTTGGGACGTCCGCAAATGCGGCCTGAACCCCTGGGCCGAATGGCGCGCTCTCCTGTCTCTGTGGCGGATCCTGCGCCACCAGCGCCCCGCCATTCTCTTCGCTCACGCCCTCAAGCCGGTGGTCTATGGCCTGCTGCTCGCCGCCTTGTGCGGTGTCCCGCGTCGCACCGCCATGATTCCCGGTGTCGGTTATGCCTTCCTTTCCGACGACACGCTGAAGCGCCGGCTCGTCGGCGCCGTCGCCCGGGTGCTCTACCGCGGTGCCCTCGCATGTGCCCATATGATCATCTTTCACAACCCGGACGACCTCGCACTCTTTCGCCGGCTGCGCCTGATTTCCTCCACCACGCCGGTCGCCAGGGTGAATGGCTCGGGCGTCGACCTTTGCCGCTTCGCGGCGGCGCCGTTCCCAGCCGGGCCGCCAGTGTTCCTTTTTGTCGGGCGGCTGCTGCGCGACAAGGGTATCGACGAATTCATCGAGGCCGCGCGGCTGGTCAAGGAAGCGATTGCTGGGGCTCGCTGCGTGATTGTCGGCGGCGTCGACAGCAACCCGTCGTGTCTTTCCCTCTCCGCCATGCAATCGGCGCAAGCCCAAGGGCTGATCGAGCTCAGGGGGCACGTCCCCGACCCGCGACCCGACTACGCGGCGGCGCATATCTTCGTCCTTCCATCCTATCGCGAGGGATTGCCGCGCTCGGCGCTAGAGGCGATGGCCGCCGCGCGCCCCGTCATCACCACCGACGTTCCCGGTTGCCGCGAGACCGTCATCGACGGCGTCAGCGGGCTGCTCGTGCCGTCGCGCCAGGCCGTACCGCTCGCCCAGGCGATGATCGCCCTTGGCCGCGACCTGGCGCGCGCCGAGGCGATGGGCCGTGCCGGGAGGAAGCTGTGCGAGGAGCGGTTCGATCTTGGCGAGGTGACAGCGGCCACCGTCGCCCTGATCGAAGCCGATCGCGTGCACGGCATGCCGGACCAGCCCACCCCATGCTCTACGGCCCATTGGCGCTGGCGCAACGGCTTGTCTGCGATCAGGCGCGCGCCTGACGCCGTTCGCTCCGGCTTGAAGATCGTCGAGCTGCTCGGGCTGCGCGCCGGTCCGGGCCTCATCAATGCCGCCGCCCTGATCCTCGTGGGCAACTGGCTGAGCGTCTCTGCCTACGGGGAGTTCAGCACGGTGGTTGCCACCACCGGCTTGATCGCCAATCTTCTCTTTGGTCCGCTGAAATCGTCGATCGTGCCGCAGCATGCGAGCCACCGCGCGAATGGTCGGCAGGCCGACTATGAGACGGTGATCGTCGCAATGGTGATCGGCATGTCCATTGTGCTGGCGGCGCCCGGCGGCTTGTTCGTTGCGACCGGGCTCATCGACAGCTCATGGCTCGCCCCCGTCGTCGCCTTCGGTGCCGCCACCACGCTCCAGGAGATTCTGCGGGCGCGGCTGATGTTCTGGTCGTTCGGCGCCTGTTGTCTTGTCCAGTCCCTCCTGTTTCTTGGCCTTGTGGTCGTGGTGGCCAAGCCGGGTGGCAGCGTCCAGGAAGTGCTCCTCGCCTATGCCGCGAGCCACGGGGTTGCAGCCCTTCTGGCGGCATGCCTTTCCGGAGCGCGAATGACCGTCAGGCCGCGGTTCGCCCTGCTGCGGTCGGCCTGGACGGTCGGAGCGCCAGTGACGCTCGGCAACATCGCCGAAAGCGGGCTCTATCTCGGCGCCCGCTATCTTCTGGCCGCTTTCGGCACGCCGCAGCAGCTCGGGGTTTTCTCCTTCTGCCTCGATCTGGCTCAACGGCTGGTGGGATTTCCGGTCAATATCGCGAGCTTCGTCTTCGTGCCTCAGGCATTTCGCCACGCCGCCGATGGCGATCCCGGCCAATTTCGCCGCGTGCTGTTGAATGGCGCCGGCGTGGCGCTGGGACTTGCGCTCGCAGCCCTCGCAGCCGTGATGCTGTTTCGAGCTGTCTTCCCGCATCGCGCGCTCATCACCGGGCCCTTCGATCCGCTGATCTTCGTCATATTGTCGGTTGCGGTCATCCTGAATCGGGTCAAGAAGCTGGTGCTGGACCCCTTCGTCATGCGTGCCGGGCTCACCCTCATCATCGCTTTCGGCTATTGCATCGGAACGATGGCCGCCGCCATCGTCGCCGCCGCCATGTTCCGCGTGGCCGGTGCTCAGGCGATCTGTTGGGTCTATCTCATCGGGCATGCCGTGGCTGTGATGGTCACGTTTATGGCGGCACGCCGGGAAATGATTGAGGCCAAGGTCACTCTCTAACTTCCCAGTAGCACCTCCACGAAGCGCTCGGGACCTCGCCGCGACAGAGCCTCAGCATAGCGAACGGCGCATTCACTGTGCGTGCCCTCTGCCAGCAGCGCGGCAGCGAGCGCCTCCGCATCGAAGCCGTCGACAACGCTCACCCCGTCGAGCGTGTCGAGAGCGCCGGCGCAACGCGTCGTGACGATCCTCGGGATGCCGCACACCATCATCTCCAGGAGGACATTGGGAAAGCCCTCGCGCCTTGAGGTCACCAGGCCGAAGGCGCATGCCTTGATGATCGGGAATGGATTGGCACGCTGACCGAAAAAACGGATGCGCTCTTCAAGCCCAAGGGCCGCCGCCTGTCGCCTGAGATCGGCCTCCAGCGGCCCGCTGCCGATCATCGCCAGCGCCAGGTCGCGGCCGCTTTGCCGCCGCGCTGCCGTGAGACAGGCGAGCGCCAGCAATGGCTGCTTGATAGCGATCAGCCGTCCGCACCAGGCGATATGCGGCCGCGAACGCAGCGCCGCCCTTTCTTCCTCTGCCAGCTGCTCATCGGCCATGGCAGCGATCCGCGCCCGGTCGATCGGGTTCGCGGCCACAACAAGCTTGCGCGCGATCGGAGCGGCGAGCACCTCGGCGAGCTTCCTGGCCATGTGATCGGTCTGCGCCACGATCAGATCCTGCGCTCCATAGCAGCGATAGAGAACCCGATAGGCAACCATGCGCCATCGTCCATACCGTTCGCCAAGCACCGTCGATTCGCGCGAGACCAGCCGGCCGCAACGCAGGAGCCTCATTCGTCGGGCCAGCGCAAGAAAGGCATTGATCCGGATGTGGCTCGACACCACAAGGTCGAACCGTTGCCCGACGAGCCGCGGCAGGAGCCGCCATTCGCTGCCGGCCCTGCCGCTTCCCTTGAGCAGCGTCAGCGCCGCTGCGCTGCAGGCACCGCCGAGGAAGGGCTTGCCGCACTGGCCGAGCGCGATGATCTCCACCCGCCATCCGGGCCGTCGGCCGAGAACTTCCGCTGCCGTCGCCAGCACGCGCTCGGCCCCGCCCGCCTGATCGATTGGCAGAACGAACAGCGCGCGCCGTGAGCCCATGTCAGGCTGCCCGCGCCACAGTCCGGCGCGCCGGGACGAGAATATATGTCGCCACCAGCAGCGGCACGCCGACCGTCAGGATCTGGCGAATGAACGCCAAGGTGTTCTCGAGCGAATTGCGGTAGACATACACGGCCAGCACCGCGCCCATCGTGACGATCACGATTTGCTCCAAGGTCCCGGACTTGGCCAGGCAACGATCGAGCCAGCACACCGTAAAAGTCAGCATCGCCGCGAACAGCATGACCCCGGACAATCCGCCGATACTATAGGCCTCGGCCCAATAATTGAATGCCAGCCCATAGGTGATCCCGTCATAATGCGCCGCCGTGAACGCGACATTGAAGCCGCCGCTGTCGATATCGAACGCCGATGGAACGACGAGCAGTTGCCCCAGCGCCCCCATCAACACCGCGCCGATCGGATAGACAAATCCCGAATTCAACACATCCTCGAGCATTGCATGAACCAGGAGTGGCTCGAAGGACGCATATTCGCTGATCGCATGACGGCCATCGCCCAAGGTCTCGATCGGTGCCCAGCTCTGAAGCTTGACCGCGAGATAGATCGGCTTGCCGGCCCACAGAAGGATCGCCAGCACCGCCATCGCGGCAAGGAACTGCCAACACAGCAACACCCGCCACACGCTCTGGCCCCGGCTGGCATGGACGACCATCGCGGTGCCGGCGATGAGCAGCATCGTACGGTCACCTGCGAGGAAATTGACTGTCGTCGGCAAGGAGAACAGGCCGAGGCTCGCTTTCGATCTCAAGACAAGAGAGGCCACAAGACCGAAACTGTTGACCCAGCGCCATAGCAGCTTCTGTGCCTCCATCTTGATGACATAGGTCTCGCGTTCACGCAGGAAATAGAGCGGATGATCACCGGCCGCGATCCAGAGATAGAGCACGGCACTGGCCAGCAGGCACAGCGTCCGGAAGGTCCTGACCCTGGCAAGCACATCCTCGTTGTCCTCGACCGCGATTACGGGACCTGCGCGAAAGGCGCAACCGGCGAGGAGGCATGCGCCGATGACGAGCCAGGCGAATGCGACGATGAGCTGCGCATCGAAGGAGACTTCGGCGAAGCCACGCATGGCGCCGCGAAACGGCGGGATATAGAGGCCGATGACCGCCGGGACCGAATAGGCCGCGCAACCAGCGAGAAATGCGCCGACCAATGTCAGGCAGCCATGACAGCGCACCCCGACCAGGCAGACAATGGCGATGATCAACCCGAGTGTCAGGCTCACCGGCCCTGCATTTCGATGTCGTTGCGGGTGAAGAAACCGCGCCCAGCGCGCCGTTTCCGCCAGACCGGCCTAGATCCGGTGCGTCGGCGCATAGCCGAGCAGCCGCTCCGCCTTGGTGATATCGGCTTGCGAATTGCGGACATCGCCCGGCCGGAATTCGGCATGGATCGGCTCGCGGTCATAACGGATCCCCAC
>Ga0075421_100011470_pt1 | contig 10979 bp, 10 predicted proteins | sample SoiMetdeltSBSDD5_FD_75292 | JGI IMG/M metagenome (GOLD analysis project Ga0075421, IMG submission 75292) | Bulk soil microbial communities from a Populus tree surrounding site in Tennessee, USA - Soil MetaG P. deltoides SBSDD5 | ecosystem: Environmental > Terrestrial > Soil > Tree plantation...
GGCATTTGGCGCGGTTGGCCGTTGACGGTGACATTTCGCGTCTCACGAACGATGCGATCGTCGAGAGTGAATGAAGCCGGATCCTTCAACCACCAATCCGGCCACGACGAGGGATCATCGTCACGGATTCCCATCAGCTTGAACACCGCCGTGTTTACCGCCAGGCCGCGATAGACGCGCTCCAGTTGAACAGGGTTATCCGGAACTACGGCATCGATATCCCAGCGTGTGAATGGCCGCTCGTATTTGTATTCGTCCCAACCTCTGCCGACCAACCATTGTCCGGCAGCGGGTTTTCGCTTGTCCGCGAGACGTTTGACGTCCTGAACGACCTCGGAGACGGACATGGCTCGTCGAAGATCCGTTTCAAACGCGGCCTCGATACCCAACAGAGAGAAATGAAGGTGTGAGTCGATCAAGCCGGGAATCACGACACGACCCTGCAGATCTGTCAGTTTCGTACCCGGCCCCCGCAGCGCCATGATTTCGCTGTTCGAACCGACTGCCATGATTTCCGACCCGGCAGGACTGAAACGAATCGCGAGAGCCTCGGCAATCCGGAAGTTCGCGTCTACCGTAACGATCCGTCCGTTGTGGAGAATGCGATCCGCCGTCACGGCTTCACCAGTGGATCGTGAAACCGGCAGTGCGAGAACAGCTACACACAGAAGGAGACTCCGCGCGTTCATTGCCTGACTCCGTTTGGAAGATTGGGACCAGCGGAATTCTATCGCCTTCTTACAACTGAGTGCTAATCCGTGCGGACCTTTCTCGTCTTAATAACGGGCGCAGGCGCCCGACCGGAGTAATGATATTGAACGGAGTCCGCTTTTCGTTACTGGATTTTAAGCTTTCCTTTCGCATGCTGGCACGATATCCCGGCGTGACGATTGTTGCATGTCTCGCCATCGCGGTAGCAATCGGGCTCGGCGTCCTGTACTTCGAGATCGTCCAGAAGTTTCACAACCCACCGATTCCGCTGGATGAAGGCGACCGCATCGTCGGCATCCGCAATTGGGGAACGCTCGTACCTCCGATGGATGCATACGCGCTTTACGAACTGGCACAGGGGCGCACAGACCTTCGAACCATCACCGATCTCACCGCCGTGATGCGGTTCGAGAGGAATTTGACGACCGAGGACGGCCGTATCGAACCGGTGAGCGGCGCCGAAATGACGGCGTCTGCATTCGGACTTACACGTGCCAAACCTTTACTGGGCCGCACACTGCTTCCCTCTGACGAGAAAGAGACTGAGCCAGCTGTTGTCCTCATTGGCTACGCTCTGTGGCAAACGCGCTTTGGAGGTGATCGCGGCGTCATCGGGCGTACGGTAAAGCTCGGTAGTATGAGTGCGACCGTGGTCGGTGTGATGGAGGAAGGCTTCGCGTTTCCGATTCAGGAACGGATCTGGACGCCGTTGCGTCTGAATGCCGCGCAATTCACCGCAGATGGGCAACCCGAAACCACAGCGACGCGGTTGGATCCCTGCAAGCTTCGCGGTCTCTGTGGGGCTTTGTTTGGCCGGTTCGCGCCCGGAGTCTCTTTTGCCGAGGCGCAAGCCGAGTTGGACGCGCGGGCGAGCAGCGCCACCGTCGGCGTTTCAGAGCCACTTCGAAACGGCCCGCTGGTCCGCTCTTTGAGCAACTCGTTCTTCCCTCCCGACTTTGCTCAGACGATGACCCGTGTCCTCTATTCGGTTAACATTGTTTTCATCCTTCTCCTGACGATCATTTGCAGCAACGTGGCCACGCTCGTGTTCGCGCGTGCGGCGACGCGCGCATGGGAAATCACGGTTCGTAATGCGCTGGGCGCGAGCCGCGGCCGCATCGTCTCACAGCTGTTCGCTGAGGCGCTCGCGCTGGCAGGTGTTGGCGCGGTCGTGGGACTTGCGGGCGCGTTTGTTCTACTGCGAGTCATCATCGGCTTGCTGCGGACGCAAGGAGCGCGGCTGCCATTCTGGATTAGCTCCGATTTGTCGCCATGGACGGTGCTTTACGCCGCAGGCCTTACGTTGTTCGGCGCCGCCATTATCGGGATCCTGCCTGCGTTGCGCATGACTCGAAACGATATTCATTCCGCGCTTCGACGCCAGGGCTCGGCCAAGTCGGCGCTGCAGTTCGGAGGATTGTGGACCACCATCATCGTTGTTCAGGTTGCGATCACCGTCGCGTTCATACCTCTGGCCGTCGGTGGCGCCATGGTGTCGAACCGCTTTGAGCAGCGAGCGGAAGCGCTGAATGCGAAGCAGTATCTTTCCGCGAGCCTCAGTCTGGAGCCGGAGATACCGGCGCGCAATCCTGCGGAAGCGACCGCCTTCGGTGAACGGGCGAAAGCACGGTATCAGGCGCTTGAACAGAAGTTGCTCGCCCAACCGGAGGTCGAGGCCGTCGCATTTGCCGATCGTCTGCCGGGAATGGATCAGTTCAAGTACAGCATCGAAGTAGATGTAGAAAGAATGTCGCCGTCCGCCATCCGCACGGTGACATCGGCTTCAGTCGCGCACGGCTTTTTCGCCGCATTTCGCGCGCCGCTTCTTGCCGGCCGTGGGTTCACGGCGCGCGATAGCGAGCGGCAGGACAGCGTGGTCGTGAACCAATCGTTCGTTCGCCATGTGTTCGAAGGCCGCAATCCGATCGGACAACGTGTCCGTTTCACCGGCAGCGGCGAGACGCAGAAACCGGATCACTGGTACGAGATCGTCGGTATCGTGCAGGACCTCGGCTCGTCCGCCTCGGAAGAGAGTCCGGTGGAAGCGTCTGCGCTGTACCTCCCGATCACTCCCGGTGAAACGAAAAGTGTGTATCTCGCGCTGCGCCTCCGCGGCAGTCGCGACACGGTTGCGCAGCGGCTGATCGTCATCGCCGCCGACATCGATCCGACGCTCCGTGTTTCGGACATAGTATCGCTCGACCAAATCGGCGGCGGCGAGGCGCAGATCAACTGGATGCTCACCAAAGTTATGTGGGCGGTTGCGTGCATGACTCTTCTGCTCTCGGCTACTGGCATTCACGCGCTTATGGCGTTCACAGTCACCCGCCGAACGCGCGAGATTGGAATACGCGCTGCGTTGGGCGCAGAGCCGCGCCGCATCGTTGCCGGAATCTTCTCCCGTGTATTTCTGCAATTGGGTCTGGGTGTCCTGGCGGGAAGTGGATTGGTCGCACTTTGGGGACTGGAGACCACGCGTGAGGTCGGTTTGTTGCTTGTGGCCGTCTGCGTCATGTTTACCGTAGGCCTTATCTCATGCGCCGCGCCACTGCGCCGTGCGTTACGAGTCGATCCAACGGAAGCTCTGCGCCGGGAAGGGTGAGGAACGGCAAATCGGCGGACGATTGTCTTCCATCTCTTTCCGCCCGGATGGAAAGGATCGCCCGCCTTATTCCTGCCGCGAGAGAATCAGTTCTTCAGGTGCGTGTTGAAGAACGCGATGGTCTTGGACCAGGCATCCGCAGCCGCGCCAGGGTTGTGAATCGGACTGGTGTCGTTGTGAAAGCCATGAGCGGTGCCCTGGTAAATGTGCAGTCCCATCGTCTTTCGGCGTTGCACCATTCCCGTGACGACTTCGGGAATGCGGGCGTTCTGGTTGTAGTCGGTCTCCGAAAAGATCGCGAGCAACCTGGCATTCATGGTGTCCCAGGATGGCAGAGGATTTGGCGGTGTGCCATAGTAAGGAACCGCCGCGAGAATCTCCGGGGCGTTGAACGCGAGGTTGAACACCAATCCGCCGCCGAAACAAAAGCCGACGGTTCCCAGGCGATCTCCGCGCACAAAGTCCGCGAGCTTCAAAAATTCGATTGCCGACCGGAGGTCCGACATGCGTTCCGCTGCGGTTGTTCGATTCAACGCCTGAGTGGCCGCGGCAGGGTCGGGATATGCCTCGGTGCCGCCGACACGCGACAGCAGGTCCACACCTAATGCGACAAACCCGGCTTTGGCGACTCGGCGCGTCACATCCTTGATATGTTCGTTAAGCCCTCGATTTTCGTGAATCACAACGATCGCGGGAACCGGTTGGGTTTCGTAGCGCGGATGAGCAAAGTAACCGCGCAACGTCACACCGTCACCGGCGTAATCCACCCAGAACCATTCGACGCTGGCATCGCTTTCCGGGACGCTTGCGTTGGCGGGAGTTCCCGTCACTGGCCCAGTCTGGGCCATCACTTCCGGTCCAACCGCAGCAGCAGCCGCCGCTACGGATCCGGTGTATACGGCCACACGTTTTAACAACTCACGTCGATCGAAAGCACCATCAATATAGAGATGGACCAGATCTTCTATTTGTTCGCGCACAGTTTCGGCTGGACGTTCTCGGTACACGTTCCCTCCAATTCCTTATGAACGACATAATCTCTCGGGGGTTCCAACAGTTTATGCGATACCAATTAGGATCGCCCACTCAATTTGATTCGCTTCCGCTGAGCTTCTACGCTAAGAGCGGGGCAGCTTTCGGCTACGCCACGACGGCCGCGGTTAAGCGTCGCCCTGCGTGATGCTGGTTTCAATCATGATTCGCGCATTAGGAGATGGGGAGGGTTCATGAAACTCACATCAATGGGATGGTGAAGCTGTGGGTTACTACGCCGCCACGGGTTTCATCGGAGCCGGTATCGGCGCCCTCGTGGGATCGGCCATCGATCACGCGCGCAAAACCAGCCAGGTCATTTATGTGTCCGCCCAACCATGAACTGTTATCCGGTAATGCAGTGATTGGATCAGCAGGGCGGTATAATGCCTGCTCCGTTCGAAGGAATCACTGAATGAAACCGTTTATGTGCTCTGGCTTTCTGCTGCTACTGCTAGCGGCTTGCGCATCGAAATCGCCAAGCGACACCTCGTACCGGCCGACCGCAACAGTTAAGGACATTATGGATTCGATGGTCGATCCCAACGCGGACTTTGTGTGGAACTCTGTCGCCACAATCGTCGATGCAGAAGGCGAGCACGAGCGATTTCCGCAGACCGACGAGGAATGGAACGAACTGCGCCGCCACACCATCGCTCTCCTCGAAGCCACGAATCTCTTACTTATTCCCGGACGGCACATCGCCCGGCCGGGAGAAAAAGCGGAGAATCCGAATGTTGAACTCAGTCCCGAAGAGATCGAGGCTCTCGTCAACAAGGATCGCGCGAGCTGGATTCGCCTGGCGCACGGGCTTCACGATTCGGTTGCCCTCGCTCTAAAAGCCGTGGATGCGCGCGACAAGGAGGGGATCATGACCGCGGGTGGAGGAATCCAAGACGCATGCGAGAGCTGTCATCAAAAATATTGGTATCCGAACGACACTACTGGACTGAAGCGTTACTGATTCTGCTAGCAGCCGCAAGCTTCGCAAGCATCAACCTGGCCGCGACCTCGCAGCCGCAGGCGCGCACCGGCACGATTCACGGGCGTGTCCGTCTCAACGGGAAGTCTCCGGGCAATGTCGTGATCCGCATGGGTGTTGACCCCATGTGCTCGAAAATCAATGCAGGTAAACGTGTCGTTCAGGCAGCCATCGTCAGCAGTGCAGATGGCGGTCTGGCCAACGTTTTCGTGAAACTCGAGGGCAATTTCCCTGCCGCTCCCATCCCTGCCGATCCCGTCGTGATCGATCAACGCGGCTGCATTTACGAACCGCGGGTCGTCGGCGCGCGTGCCGGGCAGACGCTTCAGATCCGCAACAGCGACCCACTTTCGCACAATGTTCACAGCGTTTCGGCGTACAACAGTTTCAATGTGGGCCAGGCTTCGGCGGGTGTCGTCAATTCATTCCGATTAAAGGATGAGTCCGCGATCGTCCAGTTGAAGTGCGACGTGCATCGATGGATGACGGCGTACATCGGGATCGTCAATCACCCGTACTTCGCCGTCAGCAGCGATGGCGGAGTGTTCGAAATTCGAAATGTGCCGGTGGGAACGCATCGCCTTCAGTCGTGGCACGAAACATTCGGTTCGCTGTCTCAGACCGTTACCGTTAAGGCGGGCGCGACTGTTTCGGTCGATCTTGCCTACACGCCGAAGTAAGCGCCGTCTATTTCACGAAAGCCTTCGCCTGTTGCCCAACGATATCGACAAGATTCCCCATCGCGAGATTGACGTCGATGAGGTGCAATCCCCAATTCGCTTGAACATTACCTGCAGCTCCAAGGTCGCCCGTAATGTCGTCCACTCTTGGATCTGCCGGATCGCCGTGGACCGTGATTTCGAGATAGGTCGCATTTTCATTGGAGGTGCAGCGGGCCGTCAGCAATCCGGGCACGCTAACCCACGGCGTCTCGATCGGACGCGGTGGTACTACCCACGACTTCGGTGCGGAGGTGCTGATAATCGTCCGGCCCGTGGCGGAGAGATACGCGTGAAGTTCACCGCTTCCGCCCGCGAGCTCTGCCGGATTGGCACACGCCGCAACCATACCGGGATCGGTAACTTTTCCAAACAGTGTGTTGGCGGGAGGAGGAATCGTAGAGCGGTAAGACGCGTACGTAATCACACAGCCCGTTTGTGAAGCCGTGCGGCAGAGTGGAATTCTTTGAAACGTGCCGCCAACACTCTCACCGCGCGGAACGCTGATCGTCGCACCGAGGAGGATCGCCGAAACCAGCCGCGATTGCAACGGCTTGCCGTCGATCTCTCTCCGGATGAGTTCAGCCAGGATAAACGATCCCTGCGAATGACCAATCAAAACGACGCCGCGGCCCTTGTTATCGTGTTCAAGATAATAATTCCAGGCATCGCGCACATCGTCATACGCCAATCCTCGGTCGAGCCCGAAACTAGCGCTGCCGCTGAGCCTCGAACGAAGCCCGGCGAGCGTTATCTGGCGGTACAGCGGCGCATAGAGACGGCACTTCGATCCGAACCGCGCGAATTGCTGAAGCACGACATTCAATTCAGCCGGGTCGGGATTCATGTCGCTGTTCGGTTCCCTGTCGGTCGAAACGGTCGGATAAACGTAAAAACAATCGATTGCAGCGTTCGGGTTTGCCGTCCAGTCTTCTTTCGTTAATTTCCCGTCGGCGGTTATAACCGTGGTTGTGAGATCTACGTCGCACGCGTCGTGACCGCTGGGCCGGCAGAGCCACAATTTGGGATTGCTGTAGTCGTTAGGCGTTGACGGTGTCTGTGATGTTTGAAGGACACCTGCCGCAACGGATGCAACGATCAAAAACAACGTGAACATGGGGTGCTATTATAGCGCCGATATGTCCCTGCTCGGATTTTGCCAGTGGCTGGCGAGCACGCCGTGGAGCATCGCGCTTCACGAATCGCTGTACATGTATCCTCTTGTCGAGTCGGTTCACGTTTTGACGCTGACGGTTTTTCTTGGAACCGCTGTCATGTTGGACCTCCGACTACTCGGCCTGACTCTGAGAAAGGTTGATGTGGAAGAGGTCGTCGCCCGTTTGGCGCCATGGATGATCGGCGGCTTCGTGGTGATGTTCGCGAGTGGCGCGATGTTGTTTTACGCGATTCCGGTGAGGTCCTTTCAAAACGTCTTCTTCCGATTCAAAGTGATCTTTCTGGTCCTCGCAGGCATCAACGCTTGGATCTTTCATTCCGGCATCTATCAGACCGTGAAAAAGTGGAATCTCGATCGGGTGCCGCCGAAGCGGGCGCGGATGGCGGGTTTGATCTCGCTCGTGCTCTGGGCATTCATCGTGATTGCGGGCCGGATGATTGCCTACAACTGGTTTGATTGCGACATTCAACCGCAACCCGCAATCGTGAATTGGTGGAGCGGCTGCATCGTTGAGAATCGATAATGACCATGTTGCCGTTTTTCGAGTGGTGTGAGACGACCGCCATCGCGTCGGCGATCAAGAACTCGCCGTGGGCATTTGCGGTGATCGAATCCTTTCACCTGCTCGGTCTGGCGGTCATCGGTGGAGCCGTGTTGATCGTCAATCTCCGGCTTCTGGGTCTGGCATTCCGCAGTCAACCGGTTAGTGAAATCGCTCATGAAGCACAACCATGGTTCGTGGGCAGTCTAACCGTCATGTTGACGACGGGCGTCGCCATGTTTTTGTCTGAAGCGATGAAGTGTTATTACAGCGAGTCGTTTTCCGTAAAGATGGTGTCACTAATGCTGGCCATCGTCTTCACATTCACGATTCACCGGAGACTGGTGATCGCTGAGGAAGCCGCAATGAGGCCACACCGCCAAAAGCTTGTGGCCCTCATCTCTCTTGCCCTCTGGTTTGCTGTAGCCGCCGCCGGGCGCTGGATCGGCTTTTCCGGTTAAGGTTTTTTCGGCGGCGCGCCGCGCGCTGGTTCGGTTGGATCGGCGCCGTCTCGTGGGGCGCCGGTTCCCGAAGAGCCGAGGAAAAGCTTACGGCCATCCGGGAAGGTGATATTGCGGCCATTTGCGCGGAGCAGGGAGTGATCGCGGGTCTGATAGCCGTCCACGACGATTTCAGTGCCGTACTTCAGCGATTCTTTCGTAATACCGCGCCGAAACAACGTGTTCGGGGTACCGCCTTCCACCATCCATGCCTCGACTTTGCCGTCGGGCTTCTTGACCTCCAGATGGATCCACGCGTGCGGATTCACCCATTCGACCTTCGTGACTTTTCCTTTGAGCAACACGGGTTTGTTGGGATCAAATTCGCCGCCGAAGGCGTGATGGGCAATCATAGGAATCGCGCTGCAGATGATTAAAATCGCGGCCAGCATCAATATGTATTTGGCTCGCATGACTTCACCTCGGTTTCTTTGCTGCGTCGGCTTCGCGCTGGCGCGCGCCGCGGAGGATATTTTCCAATGAATAGTTCGCTTCGTGGCAAGCGTATTCGTACATGAGATCCGTTGTTGCAGGCCAGGTGAATTCGCCGGTCCAGGGCCGCGCCCAAGTCGCCGGGTCTTCGATTGTGAACCGATAGAGCAGCGTGTTGTCGTCGATGCGGGTGAAACGTTCGACCACATGCAGATTCTCGGTCGATCCTCTGAATCGCGTTTTATCGGTGAAATTCGTGGTATCGACGACTAGCGTGTCGCCTTCCCACCGGCCAACGGAATCTCCCATCCATTTGCGAATTGTTTTTGGCGCGTGTTCGCCACCGATACGAATGATCCGCGCGTCGTGGACCATCTCGGTAAGGATCATCACGTACTCAGGTGTTTGCACGATGCGATGAAGGTTGTTGTAGAAGTAATTGGGAAGCGCCGGTGGGCCGGACGTTGAACCGAAGCCCAACAGGCAGCGCTCGCCAAGCGGCCGGCGCTCGGGGTCGTCGTAGGAGCCCGCGGGTTCAAGGCCGGGATCGCGGCTTTCCGTCGCGTCGGATGTCGGTCTTGCGGCGCGAGCGGCGGCAACTCTGGCACGAGCCTGATCCGTCAGTGGCGGAACTCGTCCGTCCGTCGGATCGATGATCAGCGATGTGCGGCGCTCACCGTTAACGACGGTGTACGACGAGCCCGCATCAAGCCAGAATGTGTTGTAACCTCCAACATTTCCGGCTGCGCCCGTCGAGCCGTCGCCTCCGAGGGGCGGCGCCTCACGGTCACCTTTGCTCGGAAGGTCGCCGATTGCTTTCTGCCTGGCGATGCGTTGTTCCAGATTCGCCGCTTCTTCGGCGGTCAGAACCGCTTTCGCCCCGGCCGGACGTTCGAGCGGCGTCAACGTGGCAAAATCGTACATACCCTGCAGGTCCGGACGTCCATCCGGCGCCCGCTTGATCGGCCGCGAGTTCTGCGATGGCGTTGAGGTCGGTTTTGGCGTTGCGGGCGTCTGGGCAAGCGAGAATCCCGCGATGACCAGCGCCAGCATCACGCTGCAAACAAGAAGGAGTTTACGCATCACACCTCCTAGGGAAGCGGCTTCTTCCGCAACTTACCGTAAATCAATTCTTCGACGAATTCGACGCACTTGAAATCCATGATTTGCGCATTCTTCTCCTGACGTCGATAGAGCGGCATGCTGAGTTTCCAGGGACGGGTGAAGACCTTAGGATCTTCGATGGTCGCTTCGTAGCTCAGCACGTCGGGCGCTGTCCGCCTGTAACGCTCGACGACGTGTAAAGCGTCGCTGTGGAAATTGCCGGCTCTGTCGAACCACGTTTGATCGTTGAATCCCGTCACGTCAACGACAAACGTCTCGCCTTCCCAACGTCCCACAGACTGCCCCATCCAGGAATCGGCCGGCGGTGGACCGGGATCCTTCAAATAGATGTCTCGGACTGCCCCCGCATATTGGTAGGCGAAGAACATCGACGTTGAACTTTGCAGAATCTGAAACGGTTGTCCCATGTAGGTCGCACGTGGTACGCCCGGCAGGTAACATTTGATCTCGGGATCGCGCTCGATCCAGTTCTCCTGGTTTTCCTTCTTCTTCGCTGCAGCCCAGGGTTGATACGGAATTTCACCGCCTTCTACGACGCCGGGCCCGGGCGGAACCGATCCAACAGCACCCAGCGCAAGCACCGATGCAGCCGGTACCGGACCATAAGGACCGGGACGCACCGCCAATGCCGGACGCGCCATGTGCGGCTCGAGGTCATAATTCGCTTCGTTGAGCGCCTGCCAGATTCCGTTCAAGTCCGGTTTACCGTCTTTCAAACGCGGCACACGATAAGCGGACGACTGCGTTTCCGCCGGCCGCGTCGCGACGGACAACGCGACGACTGTCGCGGCGATTCCAAAACCGGCGAGCATGGTTAAGCCGCGAAAACTTACGTGCATAGAAGCGATCCCCTTCGGGCAGATCATTCTCCCAATTGCAGTCACTGTCAAGCATACGGGGTAGACGGAGCCACGGATTTCACGGATTACACGGATTCGGGCCAGACTTCAATTATTGGGTCTGGCCCGAATCCGTGTAATCCGTGAAATCCGTGGCTACGTCTACCCCTGTGTGCTTGACACGACGCGTCAAAAGCGATGGACTATACCCGCCATGAGAAAAACCGCGTGCTGCGTTTTGGTTTCACTCATCACGTTGACGTCAAGTGTTCGCGCTCAGACCGGCGCCTGCGTCGCCGCATCGCCGTTTGATTTTGCG
>Ga0075421_100011474_pt1 | contig 10975 bp, 9 predicted proteins | sample SoiMetdeltSBSDD5_FD_75292 | JGI IMG/M metagenome (GOLD analysis project Ga0075421, IMG submission 75292) | Bulk soil microbial communities from a Populus tree surrounding site in Tennessee, USA - Soil MetaG P. deltoides SBSDD5 | ecosystem: Environmental > Terrestrial > Soil > Tree plantation...
CCGGCCGCCTTCACCACGTTCTCCTCGATCATGATGCTGCCCATGTCGTTGGCCCCGAAGCGCAGCGCCACCTGGCCGATCTCCTTGCCCTGCGTGACCCAGGAGGACTGGATGTTGGGGATGTTGTCGAAGTAGAGGCGGCTGAGGGCCTGGGTGCGCAGGTACTCGGCGCTGGTCGCCTCGCGGCCGCCGAGGGCCGTGTGCTCCGCCTTGTAGGTCCAGGAGATGAAGGCCGTGAAACCGGTCGCTCCGAGAGCGCGGCTCCTGTCCTGAACACTCCGGATCTTCTCGAAGTGCGCCACCCGGTCGGCGTACGACTCCACGTGCCCGAACATCATCGTCGCGGTGGTCGGGAGCCCGAGCGCGTGGGCCGTCTCCATGACCTCGAGCCAGTCGGCGGACATCGTCTTGAGCGGCGAGATCGTCCGTCGCACCTCGTCCACGAGGATCTCGCCGCCCCCTCCCGGGATGCTGTGCAGCCCGGCCGCCTGCAGCCGGCGGAGCGTCTCGGCGATCGTCAGGCGCGACACGCGGGAGACATGCTGGATCTCCGACGGCGAGAAGGCGTGGATGTGCAGGGTCGGGAAGCGCGCGACGAAGGAGCGCAACAGGTCCTCGTACCAGTCGATCGGCAGGTCGGGATGGTGTCCCCCCTGCATGAGGATGCCGGTTCCGCCGAGCCGGAGCGTCTCCTCGATTTTCGCGAACAGGGTCTCCTTGTCGTGCAGGTACCCCTCCGGATCCCCCGGCTCGCGGTAGAAGGCGCAGAAGGAACAGCGGGCCGTGCAGACGTTGGTGTAGTTGATGTTGCGATCGACGATGTAGGTGACGATCGGCGCGGGGTGCAGCCGGCGTCGCACCGCGTCGGCGGCGAGGGCCAGGTCGGTGAGGGTCCCCTCCTCAAACAGGAGCAGCGCCTCCTCCGGGGTCATCCGCGTCCCCTCGATCGCCCGCTCGAGGATGGTCTCGGTCTCCGGCCGGGATCGTCGTACGCGCCGCCGCTCGGGCGCCGAGGCCGGGATCGCCGTCGTTCCGGCGCTCACGCGGTCCTCCCGGCGACCTCGGCGGTGACCGCCTCACGGCGCCAGCGCAGCGGCGCCGGGCGCGGGACGAGCCCGATTTCGTGCGCCCGCGCGAGGAACAGGGGGATCGCCCGCTCCTCCTCCGCCCCCAGGCGGTAGTGGATGCAGGTCGACAGGTAGTCCGCCAGGTCGTCGGCGGGCCGTCCCAGCGCGACCGCGGCGTCGCGGGCGAGGTCGTCGATCCGCTCCGCCCCGTCGCGGTACGCCTCGTGGAACATCCGGCCGCCGTCCGGAAGGACGAAGCCGGGACGGGCCGCCCAGACCGCGAAGACGAAGGGGAGCCCGGTCGAGGCGTGCCACTCGGAGGCGAGATCGATCACCTCGCAGCCGGTCAGGTCCGCGGTGAGAGCCGGGTCGCCGATGACCAGCGCCGCGTCGACGCCGTCGAGCATCGCCGGCCACTCGGGGGCCCGTTCGACGAATTCCGCGCCGTCCACCCCTCGTGCCCGCAGCAGCAGCCGCACGAGCGCGGCGGAGGTCCGCGAGGAGGAATCGAGCGCGATCCGCCGCGCCTCCGCGATCGGCCGGCGGGACACCAGCAGCACGGAGCGGGCGCGCCTCCGGGACGCGATGCCGAGACCGCCGACGAGCTCCGGTGTGCCGAGCCCGGGGATGTCCGCGACCGGAACGAGACCGACGTCAGCCGATCCCGACAGCAGAGCCGGTGCGATGCGGGACGGACGAAGCGGGGCGATTTCCACGCGGAACCCGGAGGCGGCGCCGCGCGCCCCGAGCCCCCAGACGAGGGGCGCGGCGTTCAGGTACGGAACGGTCGCGATGCGCATGGGCTGCACGGGAAACCTCGCGCGGTGATGTGGCGGGGGATTCTACCAGAGTCGTTCGCCGCGGCGGGCGGGGTGGACGGGGCCGGTATCTCTGTTACATTTGCCGGTGCCGATGCGACGTCCGTGGCTCCATCTTCTGTATCTTCTTTACTGCGCCGAGGCCGGGGTTTATCTGTTGCTCGTGCCCTGGTCGGTGCTGTGGTGGCCGATGCTCGTCGGCTGGCCGTCCCGCCCGCGCGCGGTGCTCGCGACCGGGGTGGCGCGTGGAGCCGTGTCGGCGCTCGGCGGGCTCCTGATCGTCGTCTGCATCATCGACCTCGTGCGCTTCTGCCGCGCCTTCCGGAGCGCCTGATCCGTGCCCGGCGCCCCCGCCCTGCAGCTCGTGACCGACCGACACGCCGTGGCCGGCCGGACGCTCGCCGACACGGTGGAGGCGGCGCTGCGGGGGGGCGTGACGCGGGTGCAGGTGCGGGAGCGGGATCTGGAGGGGGCGGCGCTTCTCCGTCTCGTCGAGGAAATGATGGTGCTGGCCGCCCGGCAGGGAAAGGCGAAAATCAGCGTGGTCGTCAATGATCGGCTCGACGTCGCGCTCGCCGCCGGAGCGGCCGGGGTGCACCTGCCGGCGGCCGGGCTGCCCGTGAAGCAGGCGCGCGCTCACGCCGGGGCGCGCTTCCGGATCGGCCGCTCGGTGCACAGCCTCGCCGAAGCGCGCGCCGCCGAGAAGGATGGAGCGAGCGAGATCCTGTTCGGGCCGGTCTTCGCGACCCCCACCAAGGCGGCGTTCGGCCCGCCGCAGGGGATCGAGGCGCTCCGGAAGGTCGCCGAGGCGGTGCGGATTCCCGTCTGGGCGATCGGCGGCATCAACCCCGAGACGGCCCCCGCCCTGCGCGGACTCCCCATCGCCGGCATCGCCGCCATCGGCGCCTTCTTTGCGTCCGCCGATCCGGCGCAGGCGGCGCACGATCTGCGAGCCGCGCTGGAAGGTTAGGAAACTAGGACGCCGACGCGGCCGTTCGTGCCAGCTGGCCGCAGGCGGCGCCGATGTCCCGCCCCTTGCTCCAGCGGATCGACGCCTGCATGCCGCGGCGCAGCAGCACGTCGCGGAACCGCGCCGCCACCGCCGCGGCCGGCGTCGCGAAGCCGTGGAGCCCCGCCTCGTTGTAGGGGATCACGTTCACCTTGGCGCGCAGACCGGCCAGCAGTCGCGCCGTCGCCTCGGCGTCCCCCGCGGAGTCGTTGACGCCGGCGAGGAGGACGTATTCGAAGGTGATCCGCTCGCGCGGCCCGAGCGGGAACGCCCGGCACGCGGCGAGCAGCTTGGCGAGCGTCCATTTCCGGTTGATCGGCATGAGCCGCGCGCGCGCTGCGTCGGTCGGCGCGGCGAGCGACACCGCCAGGCGCGGGCGCGGGTCCTCGCGGCCGAGCCGCTCGATCCCGGGGACGAGCCCGGCCGTCGACAGGGTGATGCGCCGCGGCGGCAGCGCGAATCCCTGTGGGTCGACGAGGATCCGGAACGCGGCCATGACGGCGTCGTAGTTGTGCAGCGGCTCGCCCATCCCCATGAAGACGATCCGCAGCTGATCGATCGGCACCTCCCCGTCCGCGAGGAGGGCGGCCACCTGCCCGGCGATCTCGCCCGCGCCGAGCTGCCGGCGCAGTCCCATCGTTCCGGTGAGGCAGAAGGCGCAGTCGAGGGCGCAGCCGACCTGTGACGACAGGCAGAAGGTGACGCGATCGGCGTGCACCATGTGCACCGCCTCGATCTCCAGGCCGTCCTCGAGCGTGAGGAGGTGCTTGCGGGAGCCGTCGGCCGACCGCCCGCTGACGCGGGTGCGCGGCCAGGCGAAGCGGAAGCGATCGTCGATGGCCGCGCGCAGGGCCGCCGGCAGGTCGCTCATCCGCCGCGGATCGGTCTCGCGGCGCCCGTAGATCCAGTGGAACACCTGATCGGCGTGGAAGCGGCGCGCCGTGAGCGGGGTGAGCGCCTCCCGCAGCCCCTCGCGGTCGAGGCCGAACAGGTTCAGACGTATGTCCTGGATGTCGGGGCTGGGGTTCATGGGGGTGGGCTCCGGAGCGGTCATTGTAGCCCCGCGGCGTCCCCGATCCGCGGGTCGAGGATCGGGAGCAGCAGATCGACCGCCAGGGCGGCGAGGACGTAGGCCGCCGTGAGCAGCAGCACGCACCCTTCCACCAGCGGCAGATCCCGCAGCGCGATCGCCCGCACCAGGGCCTTGCCGAGCCCCGGCCAGGCGAACACGAACTCGGTCGCGACCGCCCCGCCGAGCAGCCCCGCGAGCTGCAGGCCGAGGACCGTCACCACCGGCGGCAGGGCCCGGCGCAGCGCATGGCGCAGGAGCACGCCCGCCCGGCTGAGGCCGCGTGCCCGCGCAGCGCGCAGCGACTCCGTCCCGGCGACGTCGAGGAGCGCCGCGCGCGTCACCCGCGCCAGCGACCCCATGAGGACGAGCGCCAGGGTCAGGGCCGGAAGCGCCAGGTGCCGCCACTCCGGGAGGCGCCCGCCGAACAGCGGCAGGACCATCCCGTCGAGTCCGTAGCCGGTCGCCGGGAACCAGCGGAGCCACGACGCGAAGGTCAGCATGAGGAGGAGGCCGAGCCAGAAGACCGGCGTCGAGGCGCCGACGAGCGCGAGGAGCAGGACGAGGAGGTCGAAGCCCCGTCCGCGGAACGCGGCGGCGAGCGTCCCGAGGCCGATCCCGGCGACGATCGCGATCGCCACCGCGGCGACGGCCAGCGCCAGCGTCGGGGTCAGGTGCTCGCCGAGGATGTCGCTCACCGGCCGCCCCTGCGCGTACGACACGCCGAGGTCGCCGCGCAGCAGGCGACCGAGATACCGGACGTACTGGACGAGCGCCGGATCGTCCAGGCCCCACTCGGCGCGCACCTCCTGCACCACCTCCGGATCGACGGCGCGGGCCCCGGCGATGAGGCGGGCCGGGTCCCCGGGGAGGACAAACAGGAGCCCCCAGACGAGCGTCGCGGCCGCGAGCAGCACCGGCACGAGCCCCAGGAGGCGCCGCAGGAGATAGCCGGTCACGCGCCGCGCCCGACCGCGATCAGGATGCCGGCTTCTCGATGCGCAGGCGCTCCAGAGGGATCCGGAACTCGCCGAGCGGGGTCGGCGTGACCCCCTTCACGTACGGCTTGAAGAGCGTCATGGAGCCGAAGTAGTTCAGGAAGAGCCACGGCGCGTCCTGCATCACCGCCATCCGCTCCGCCTGGCGGTACAGCGCCGCCCGCTCCGACGCGTCCCCCAGGGCGAGCGCGCGGTCGACGAGATCGTCGAAGGCGGGGTTGCGGTAACGGAAGTAGTTGCCGGCCGGACCGATGTTCTTCGAGTGGAGCAGCGGGCGAAGGATCGCGTCGGCATCGGGGTAGTCGAGTCCCCAGCCGAAGCGGAACATCTGCGCCTCGCCGGGCACCTGCGCGGTCCCCTCCACCGCCTTCAGGTAGGCGCCCCAGTCCACCTCCCGGAGCGTCAGGGTGACGCCGACCTTGCGCAGATCGGCCTGGACCTGCTCGGCGATGCGTCGATTGTCGCCGCTGGTGTTGAACCACAGGGAGATCGGCTCCAGCCCCTGACCGGCCGGGTAGCCGGCGCGCGCCAGGAGCGCCCGGGCCTTCGCCTCGTCGTGCGGGTAGCCGGGGAGGTCCGGGTCGTAGCCTGGGACGCCGGGCGGGATGATGCCGCGCCCCGGGATGTTGGCTCCGGGAATCAGCGTTCCCCACAGGTACTCCTTGTCGACCGCGTAGTTGAGCGCCTGGCGCAGCGCCGCGTTCCCCTTGAACGGCGGCCGGTCGAGGTTGAAGCCGATGTAGCCGACCCCCATCAGCGGGTAGCGCAGCACCTCCGGCCGCACCTCGTCGGGGAGATCGACCGGCACCTCGTCGAGGGAGTCGAGCCCCCCGGTGCGGTACTCCTGCAACGCGGTCACCTGGTTCTCGATGATGCGCGCCTGCACGATGTCGATCGCCGGGCGGCCGTCGTAGTAACGATCGAACGCCGCCATCTCGATGAGGCTCGCCGGCTCGACGCGCACCACCCGGAACGGACCGCAGCCGACCGGGGCGCGCAGGTACTTCTTCTCCGGATCCTCGTACACCTCGCGCGGCACGATCGACGCCCCGGCCATCGTCAGCATCGCGAGGAACGGGGCGAACGGCCGGTCCAGCGTCACCGCCACCGTGCGCGGGTCGGGGGAGGCGAGGCCGGCGACCGCCGCCGCCCTTCCCTCGGCGAAGTCCGCGGCTCCGCGGATCGGCTCCAGCAGCCAGCGGCGCGGCGAATGCGTTTCCTTCCGGAGCAGGCGCTGGAAGGACCAGAGGACGTCCTCCGCCGCGACGGCGCGTCCGTTGTGGAACACGACGTTGTCGCGCAGGCGGAACGTGTACGTCAGGCCGTCGGGCGACACGGTCCAGGAGGAGGCGACCGCCGGCACGACCGCGAGCGTCGCCGGGTCCATCGCGACGAGGCCGCGGTTCACGTTCGTGACGATCGACTCCGACAGGTTGTCGGTCATCAGGGCCGGGTCGAGGGTCGGCGGCTCCTCGCGCAGCCGGAAGCGGAAGACCTGGCGCGCCGCCGGCGCGTCGCCTTCGCGCGCGCCACAGCCGGCGGCCAGAAGCGGCAACCCGGCGAGAGCGCCGAGCAGGACGATCCGGGCGAAGCGGCGGGCCGCGGTCGTCATCCCGCCATGCTCCCGGACCTCGGATCGAGGCGATCGCGCAGGGCGTCGCCGAGCAGGTTGAAGCCGAGCACCGCCATGAGGATGGCCAGTCCCGGGGCGAGCCCCGCCCACGGACGCTCGAGGAAGTGGATCTGCGACTCGGCGATCATCGTTCCCCACGACGGGATCGGCGGGCGCGCTCCGACGCCGAGAAACGACAGCCACGCCTCCATCAGGATGTTTCCGCCGAGCCCGAGCGTCGCCACGACGACGATCGGTCCGAGGGCGTTCGGCAGGAGGTGCCGGCCGACGATCCGCAGCGGACCGGCGCCGGCGGCGCGGGCGGCGCCGGTGAACGCCTCGCCGCGCAGCCGCACGATCTCCCCCCGCACCAGCCGCGCGATCCCCGCCCAGCCCAGTCCGGCGAGCACGAGCAGCACCAGGCCGGCCGACGGAACCGGCAGCAGGCGCAGAAGCGGCGCGCGCTCCGGCTCCGGAACGGCGGCGGCCACCGCCAGCGCCACGAGCGGCGCCGGCAGGGCCAGGAGCAGATCGGCCCCCCGCATCGCGAATGCGTCGGCGGCGCCGCCGAGCCACCCGGCCGCCGCGCCGATCGCGAGACCCAGGGCGAGCGCGATCGCCTGCGCACCGACCGCGACCACGAGCGACAGCCGCGCGCCGTAGAGCACGCGCGACACGAGATCGCGGCCCATCGCGTCGGTGCCGAAGGGGTGCTCCCGGTCGGGGGGAGTGGGGGGCGTCCGATCGCGCGGCGCCACCTGCGTGTAGGGATCGGGCGCGAACAGCGGCCCGACGATTGGGGCGGTCAGGGCCGCGAAGGCCACCGTTCCCACGAGGGCCGAGCCGAGCACGAATGCGAAGGAACGGCGCGCGGCGCGCGGGCGGAGGGGGCGGCGGGGCTCCGGCGTCACGCGCGTACGATAGGGACGCCGCCCGCCGATTGCAAGAGCGCCGTCCGTCCTTCCTTGATCCGCCGGAACCCGTGTGCTACGGTCCCCTCCCTGCGGAGGGTGGTCCGGGCATGACGCGCGAGCAGTGGCGGTTCCTTGTGTCGGGAATCCTGTTCGGATTCCTCGTCGGCTACGTCGTCGCCTGGGGTGTCGCCGTGCCGCGCGTCAAGCACGAGGCCGCGCCGGTTCCCGAGGCGGGGAACCTCGGCATGACCGGCGCCGTCATCGGGCCCGGGGCAGGGTCAGGCAACAGCGGGGGCGGCGAGGCCGGGACGGAGGCGCATGGGCAGGAGGGCGGGGCCGGTCGCGAAGAGCTCATGGCCCGCGTCTTCCAGGAGATCGCCTCCCTGAGGGAAGCGCTCGAGAAGAACCCCCGGGAGGTGCAGGCGCTCGTGCGGCTGGCCAACTTCTACCAGGACGCCGGCAAGTACGACCAGGCGATCGAGTACTACCGTCGTGCGCTCGCGGAGGACGGGAAGCTCGTGGACGCCCGCACCGATCTCGGCATCTGTCTGCGCGAGATGGGCCGGCCGGACGACGCCATCGCCGAGTTCCGCCGCTCCCTCGACACCGACCCGCGGCACTGGCAGACCTGGCTGAACCTCGGAATCGTGAGTCTTTTCGACAAGCACGATCTCGAAACCGCCGCCGCGGCGTTCGGCAAGGTGGAGGAGCTGCATCCGGAGTACCCGGGGCTCGCGGAGCTCAAGGAAGAGGTCCGCCGCGCCCGAAATCCCGCCTGATCCCGCCCCGTCCCGCGGGGCGGCGCCCGTTTGACTTCCGGGTCCCACGACCTACATTTGGACACGGTTTTTTCCGGGCCGATCTGTGCCCGCGGGGCTCTGGTGATCGACGACGAACTCCTGCAGGAATTGCTCGTCCGGGCCACCGGCCTCTACAACAATGGCGACTATCGCGGCGCCATCGCGGCTTGGCGTGAGGCGCTGGCGGTCGATCCCTCGAGCCAGAAGGCGCGTGAAGGGATCCAGATGGCGACGCTTCTGCTCGCCGACTGGGATCCCACCGTCGCGCCGGCCGAGACCGAGCCGGCACGGCCGGCCGACGGCGCCGGGGCCGGGCCGTCGGCGAGCCCCGAAGCGGACGCCCAACGCATCGATGCGGGAGTAAAGCGGGTCAAGAGCCTTCTCCTCGAGCGCAAGTACTCCGAGGCGATCGAAGGGGCGCGCGGGCTCGTGCCGATCGATCCGGACTCCGAGGAAGTGCAGCGCCTGGTCGAGGAGGCGCAGCAGGCGTTCGAGTCGGCCCCGTTCATCGACGAGCACCTGACGCTTTCGCAGGAGCTCCTCGACCAGGGACGCCGCGACGAGGCGGAGGCGGAATGCCGCAAGGTGTTCGCGCTCGATCCGGCCAACCCTCATGCGCACGCGTTCCTCGTGAAGATCCAGGGCAAGGGCGCCGCGTCGCCCGCCCCCGCAGCTCCCGAGCCGGCCGGCGATCTCGGTGGCCGGACGATGCGCATCGATCGCTCCCAGCTGCAGGCGTTCCAGGTCTCGAAGCCTTCGCCCCCTGCCGCGGCGGGGCCGCCGGCCGCCGCGGCGGCCGCGGAGGCACCGCGCGAGACCGCGGAAGAGTCGCGCGAGGCGGAGGGGGCGGACGAGACGCCGTTCGACGTGGAGCCGTCGTTCGGCACGGAGCCGCCGGAGACCGACCGGATCGAAATCGCCGACCCGTCCGCCGACACCGGCGCGCCGCCTCAGGAGGAGGCGGGGGAGACGGCAGGCGCCGGGGAGCCGGAACTGGATTTCCTCGCCGGGGACTCGCTCGATCTGGGCGCGGACGCGTCCGCGATCCCCGACGTGGAGGTGCCGGAGATCGAGATCGAAGGATTGTCGCTCGATGCGCCGCTGGAGGTCGCCGCTCCGGAGGCGGACGCCGCGGGCCCGGAGACGGAGGCCGCTGGCCCTGAGCAGGAGACCGCGCCGGCGGCCGTCGAGGCGCCGGGCGAGCCGGAGGTGATCGAGGCCACCACGGTGGTCCCTCCTTCGGTGCGGCTCGTCGAGCGGAGCGCCGAGGGGCAGGCCGCGCTCGATCGACTGATGCAGCAGCTGGACGAGGAGCCGGAAGCGATCGAATCGATCCCGCTCGCCGTTCCCGGGGCCCCGCCCGTCACCGCGACCGACCCGGGGGCGCCGGCCCGCGCGGCGGCCCCGGCCTCCGCGCAGGCGCGGCCGGACGCGGGCTGGGAGCAGGAGCTCGAGAGCCTGAACCAGAAGAGCGGCGCGCACGAGATCGTCGGGCGATCCGCCGCCCGGGCATCCGCGCCCGAGGCCCCGGCGGACGAAGACCTGGACCTGACAACGCTCATGGGGGACGAGATCGGCCCCCTGCAGGCGCCCGCTCACGATTCGCAGGAGGGGCCGCCGGCCGAGATCCCGCCGCCGGCCCCGGCACCGCCTCCCGTGCCCGATCTGGCGTTCGCGATCCCGACCGTGCGTCCGGGGCCGCGTCAGCGGGAACGGAGCGCCGCGCGCCTGGCCAGCATGAGCCCCGCCGGCGAGCGCCGCGCGAGCGCCACGACCTCCCTGTTCGCCATCTGCGGCGTCGTGATCCTGGCGGTCGCCGCGGTCGTCTGGTGGTTCTTCTTCCAGCCGCGAAACGCCGACGGCCGGTCACAGGCGCCGACCGCCGCCGCGCCCCCTTCCGCCTCGTCGGCCGCCGACGCGGCCGATCCCGGACCGATCCCGACGCCGATCGGATCGACGTCGAAGCAGACCGAGCCGATCGGGCATCAGGAGGGGACCGGCTCCGACGGACCGTCCCCCGCCCCATCCGTGGAAGAGACCGCGCCGGTCGCGGTCGCCCCGTCCGGCGCCGCGCCGGGAACGGCGAAGTCCGCGGTCGCGCCGGCGCCCGCCCCCGCGCGGCCCCGCACCGCCGAGGAGATCCGCCAGGAGACCGCGCAGCACCTCGCCGCGGGGAAGGCGTTCCTCGAGGAGGAGCGCTGGCAGGAGGCGCGCCGCGAACTGGCGGCGGCGCTGGCGCTCGATCCGATCAACTTCGAGTGCAAGGAACTGCTCGGGAAGGCGCAGGCGAAGGTCGATCAGGAGACCAAGGTCCGGCAGGACTACGACGAGGCGCGGCGCCTGTTCCAGGACAAGGATTACCAGGGGGCGCTGTGGAAGCTGTATCGCCTGCCGAAGGATCCTCGTTATGGCGATCTCGAAGTGCCGATCCGGAACGCCTGGTACAACTGGGCGGTCGTGGCGCTCAAGGGGGGGGACGCCACGACCGCCACCCAGAAGCTCAACGAGGTGTTCCAGGTGGACCCGGCGGACGCCGAGGCCGAGAAGATGATGGCGGTGGCGACGCAGTACGCGTCGCGCCCGAAGGACAAAGGCTTCTACTCGTACGTGGACACGCTGCGGGTCCGATCGTTCGACGGGAAGTAACGCCGCCTGACAGCGCCGGCGTCGCCGGCATGTCCCCGATCA
>Ga0075421_100011476_pt1 | contig 10974 bp, 7 predicted proteins | sample SoiMetdeltSBSDD5_FD_75292 | JGI IMG/M metagenome (GOLD analysis project Ga0075421, IMG submission 75292) | Bulk soil microbial communities from a Populus tree surrounding site in Tennessee, USA - Soil MetaG P. deltoides SBSDD5 | ecosystem: Environmental > Terrestrial > Soil > Tree plantation...
GGCCCCAGCTCGATGCGGGAGGTGACGGACGCCCAGGAGGCGAGCAGCGACCAGCATTCGAAGTGCGTGCCGTCCGGTGGGCCGTACAGTGGATAGAAGTGGTCGCAATATTTCTGTGAATGTATGTTCAGCCGGCTCGTGCGGCCAGGCTGTCGCGCCAGGCTAGCCAGTCGCGTACCGGCTCGATGTCGTAGTCCGGCCCGTTCACGCCGAGGGTGATCTGCCGGAAGCCCATCTGGACGTACTCGTCGGCGTAGTGCTGCAGGTCGTGGTCCAGCATGTCGGGCTCGATGCCAACCGCCCACTCGATGTCCGCCGGGTCCCGCGCCTCGGTGTCACACCACTGCTTGAGCGCGGTTACGGCGCTGGTCAGCTCGCTCGGGCGGGACGGGAACATCGCATGCCAGACGTCGGCGTACCTCGCCACTAGCCGCAACGTGTGCCGCTCGCCGACGCCACCGATGAGTACCGGGATCCTTCGCGTTGGAGGCGGGTTCAGGTCCGTCCAGCGGCCTACGATCTGCGGCAGGTTGGTGGCGAGCGCCCGTAGCCGAGAACCGCGGGTGCCGAACTCGTAGCCGTACTCGTCGTAGTCCCGCTGGAACCAGCCGGCCCCGATACCGAACACCAGCCGGCCGCCGCTGATGTGGTCGACCGTGCGCGCCATGTCGGCCAGCAGGTGCGGGTTCCGGTACGAGTTGCACGTCACCAACGGACCTAGCTCTACTCGGGTGGTCGCCTCGGCCCAGGCCGCGAGCACAGTCCAGCACTCGAAGTGCGTGCCGTTGGCCGGGCCATAGAGAGGGAAGAAGTGATCCCAGTTGTAGATCAGATCGGCGCCTAGTTCCTCAGCGCGCAGCGCCGCTCGCCGCATGCCCGCCATGTCACCGTGCTGCGGGTGGATCTGCACTCCGATGCGTACCTTCGTCATGGCTGTGGAGGATGAAGCTTCCCACTGTGGGAAGGTCAAGCGGGCGGGTTGCTAGAAACGGCTGACCCGCCTGGCGGAGGGAAAGCCAGGCGGGCCGGGGACAGCTCGTGAAGCTTGCTCAGTTGGCGGATGCCGCTATCGGCTCGGAAGGTGGGCGGTCATGTTCGCCCGTCGAGGTTGTCTGCTGTCACGCCGTCGGGCGAAAGTGCGACGGCGGCATCCGCATTGGTGCGACGGCTGGCATCGCGCGTCACCTCCGCCTGCATCGCCTCGCGGTACGCATCCATTGCGTCGAGGAGGTCGAGAAACGCTGCTGGCCCGAAGTTGTACGCCTCGACGCTGAGCAGATCGCTGCGGCGCAGGGTGATCTCGATGCCTACGTTGGCGACCGTGACTGGCTCGTCGGCTTCGGCGCACAGCTGAGCCGTGACACTGACGTCCCCCGCCTGCCGCGCGGCGACCGAGCGAGGCGTTCCCCAGTGATAGGAGCGTGTGGGATCACCGGCCGAACAGAGGTTCGGATCGCACCACCCAGGGTGTTCGGGAGACGGTGGGCTCGCTGTCGGACTTGAGATACTCACGTCAGCCCCTTTCCGGAGGGGTCAGGCCCCGGAGCACGGGCGTACGCGCGCCCGCCGGGGCCGCCTTATCTGCTTTGCCCCAGCGTACGACAACCAGTCTATAGACGTCCATAGACTACCCGTGTCAACCCCTGTCCTCCCTGGTCGCATACGGTCTTCCCATGATCGACCCGGAAGGCCCGGTACCGCTGTACCAGCAGCTGGCGGCGATCCTGCGTGAGCGGATCCGTGACGGCGAGCTGCGGGTGGACCGGCCGATTCCGAGCATCCTCTCGCTACAGCAAGAGTTCGGACTCGCTCGTGGGACGGTCATGCACGCCGTTGAGGTACTGCGCCAGGACGGCCTCGTGTACACCGTCCGAGGCAAGGGCACCTTTGTGGCGAGAAGATAGATCCGTAACCAGGCGGCCATGCCTGTCTGGCCCTTACTGAGACACCCCCGCACCGTCAGGCTGGCAGTCGTCAGGGTCGACCGACGGCGGCGGCCGTGATGGCACTGACATTCCTCAGCACGCCAGGGTTAGCGGGTGTGCTGGCCTGTGGTGACCGCCGTACTGGAGTGGTGCATCGTTTGTAGCATCTAAATATGGGGATGGAGCAGCGCAAACACACCGGACCACGCGTCATCGACGTGTACGCCCGCCTGAGCTACGCACCGGACGGATCCACGGTCAAGGTGGACGACCAGGTGGAGATGGGCATCGAAGCGGTCGAACGGCGCGATGCCGTGGTCGGGCAGGTGTTCAAGGACAACTCGCTGTCGGCGTGGAAACCCGGTGTGGTGCGGCCGCAGTGGGAGACGCTGATGAAGCGGCTGGAGTCCGGGGCGAGTCACGGGGTGTGGGTGTATGACCTGACCCGGTTTAGCCGCAAGGTGATCGAGGGTGAGCGGCTGGTCGAGCTGGCCGGCAAGGGCATCCGGGCGATGGCCGGGGAGTACGACCTGACCACCGCCGACGGCCGGCGGGCGTTTCGGGAGTCGATGGTCGCGGCGGCGGCGGAGTCGGACAAGATTTCCGAGCGGGTGCAGCGGGGCAAGCTGCGCCGGGCTCGTAAGGGACGGCATCACGGCGGTCCCCGCGCGTGGGGGATGCCCGGCTATCTGCCGGCCGGACCCGGCTGGGAGCGCGGCGACCCCCGCACGCCGGTACCAGCCGCGCAGTTGGAGTTCGAACGGGCCATCGTCCGGGAGTGCTACCGGCGGTTGTTGTCCGGCGGTGAAGGACTGTCCACTGTGGTGCGTGACCTGACCGCCCGCGGGGTGCGCGGTCTGGAGGGTGGGGTATTTTCCCGCGGGTCGCTGACGCGGATGCTGCGCCGCCCCACCGTCGCCGGACTGGTCGAGCACCGGGGGGAGGTCATCGGCGAGTTGGCCGGGGTCGAGCCGATCGTGTCCCGCGAGGAGTGGCAACGGTTGTGCGCCCTGCTCGACGGGCGAAAGCTGGGCCGCCCCAACGGCTACCAGCACCTGCTCTCCGGAGTGCTGCGCTGCGGCGTGTGCGGGCTGCCCATGTCGGGCAACCCCCGCCCGCACCTGCCGCCCTACCCGGACGGCACACCGAGGCACGAGTATCGGTGTCTGCGCAACGCCGACCGGAACGGCTGCGGCGCCAACCACATCGACGCCTTGCCGGTGGAGCTGGCCGTGGACGAGGCGATGCGAACCCGGCTGGGCGACACCCGCCGCGCGGCGAAGATGGCCTCCCACCTGGCCAAGATCGACGCCCGGCGGGCCGACATCGACGCCGAGGTCACCCGCCTCGAGCAAGCCTGTGACGAGCTGGCCGGCAAGACCGCCGCTTGGGGACTGCCCCGCGTCGAGAAGGCCATGGCGCCGCTGTTGGCCCGCACCGCCACCCTCCGGACGGAGCTGTCCGGCCTCCATGGTCCGGATCAGGCCGAGGCCGCCGCCGACCAGGCCGTCGCCGCCTGGGCCGATGCTTGGACCCGCCGCGACTATCCCGCCCTGCGCACCATGGTCCGGCGGGTGTTCCCGAACCTGACGATCATCCCGCAGGCCCGGCACAACCACCACAGCCCGGACCGCATCGCCTGGAACCCACCCGCCGGCAAGACCTGGCCACCGGGCTGGGGCAGAAGCCGCAAGGCCGCCTGAGCACCGGCGGTCCGTCGCACGAGGCGGGGCCGCCGGTCTCCTCACCGCCGGTGGTGCTACCCGCCGGCATGGTCGGTGTCCTGACGCCGCCACCGCGCCCGGGTCGCGACGATCACCTCACACACCCCGGCGACCTGCTCATCGGTCAACGGCGGCAACGCCGCCACCGCCGCCCGCACCGCCGCCCGATCCGCCTCCGACAGCACCGAGCCGCCGCCGCAGGTTACCGGCCTTGCGTCGGGGGTGTCCACTGTGGCCGGTCCCGGTTGCCGAGGAACCGTCGCGCGCCGCGTTGGTCGGTCGGTGCGTGCCGACCCACCGTCCCCCACCCGCCGCCCTCCGGCGGGCCTGCCGGCCCGGCGACGTTCCTTCGTGGGTTTGCCCCGGTCGGATGATGCCGGCGCGTCGGTCGGTGTATCGGTGTGTGTCGTCGGAGTTGCCGAAACACTGTCCTGCGATTGGGGTGGGCCGGTGGCCATCTTCGCCTGGGTGCGAGCGTTGCGGTTCTGGATCGTCTCGGAGATCGTGCGCAGCAGCCGGTGGCCGAGGGGGGCCACGTCGGCATCGGTGGGCTTGGCCTTCTCCCACGCGAACCGGGACGCCGACTTGTCCTGCTCGTCGGTGTCGGCCTGGTGGCCGGCGGTGACGCCGAGGAGCTGCCGGACCCAGGCGCGGGCGTCGTACTTGTGGTCGGCCAGGGTCTTGCCCGACCAGTTCCGAGACACGAGCACCCGCCGGCCGCCGATGCCCAGGGTGGCGCGCTGGTGCACCTTGCCCCGGCAGAACCCGGGCCGCATCCGCCCGTGCGCGTCCTTGGGCTGCACCCCGTAGAGCAGCCAGTTCGCGCACCGGGGAGTGCACGGGGTGTGCCGCAGTTCCTGCCACAGCCGCTCCAGATGCGCCCGTTGCCGAACAGTCTCGGTGCGGTGGCAGTCGGCCGCGTGTTTGGTCAGGTACTTGGTGATGTAGCCGACCCGCCGTTTGGCCTGTTCGCTACCGGCCAGCAAACCGTGCGCCATCAACTGGGTACCGAGCCGCACCACGTGCGCCGGTTCGGCGTCCGGGTCACCGTCGAGCGTATCGAGGGCCTCGTCCCATGTGGACAGTCGCGCTCGGGTGTCCGGGTCCAGCCACGCCGCCTGGTCTTCGTCCCAGACCGGTAGCCGCTGCGGGGTGTAGCAGGGCAGCCGGGCCGGCGGCCACCACACCTGGTGATACGTCGCGGCCGCCACACGCCGGATCAGATCCCGGGTGATGGTGCCGCGGATGGCGAAGTGGGCGTGCGGCGCCAACCGGCGCTGCGGCTCGACCGCGCCGGCGTACTGCACGTTCCAGCCGACCGCCCGCCGCAGGTTCTGCCAGAACCGGTCCAGCAACCTCGGGAAGTGGATCGCGTCCCAGGCCGCCGCCCGATAGTCGTACCGTTCCGGGTCGGCCGGGCTGATCCTCCCGGCCCTGTAATTCTGACGTGGAGTGCTGTAGCCGGAGCGACCCGATACGTGGTCCTTATCACGGGCGGAACATGCGAGAGTTCGGGTTGCCCGCGCGGTGAAGTGTCTACTAACAGCTACACCTTCTGGATTCCAAGCGGCGGTTGGTTCTACTGGCACGTATACGCAATGGATGCACAAGGACGGCTAGGCCCATCCAGCACCACGTGGAGCTTCAATATCCTTCTGATGTAGTTCGCAACCAATCCGATCCTGAACCCGATAGGACAACGTCTTTCATTCGGGCTGGCACCCCGCATCGAGGAACACGCTCAGCACACCTTCGCCGGATAGCCGGGAGCTGCTACGCCTCCGATCAACCCGGTGACCCCGGCCGAGGTCAGCCGGCAGCCTCGGCTGCGCCAGGCCAGCTCGCGGACACGGCGGCTGCCAGTACCGCGATACAGGCCCGAGCACCGTCACTGCCTTCGTCTGCCTTCGTCTGAACTCCGCTGAACTCCGCACGTTGCCGAACTTAGCTCAGATAGTCATCAAGAGCGCCGCGCAAGCGCAGCGCCGCCGGCCTGCGGGCGGCGCAAGCGCCGTCCTCGGCCGGCGCGCGGAGGCGACGGGACGTCAGGCGTCCTGGGGTCGGCTGCTGTCGTGTGCGACAGCAGGATATCGTCGGAGGACCGTTCGGGTCGGTGGTCCTGTGTATTAGGCGATATCGGCGGCGTTCGTCGGCGTCGCAGTAGGTGTCGGGTGATCGGTGTCTGGTCGGGCGTGGTGGGCCGCGCTAGTCGCGTTTGTCGGTGTGCTGTGGTTTGGTGCCGTGAACGCACTGCTAAATGTGACAGCCAGTGTCTTCGACCTGGCTCGTTGGCGGTGGTGGCTTTTGATTGCGGCGCTCTCCGCGACAGTCGCGGTAGGGGTAGCTAAGGCAACAATTGCTGTCCGGTCGACGAGGCCGGTTGGCGGCCGGGTGTGGCGGGTCGAGGCGCCGGAGCCGGGAACGGAGCCGCGCCCCGATCTGGCTGATCAGATAGTCGTCCTGCTGACTTCGACTGAGGGCGGAACGGTGGGAATGACCACCGGCCTGTACGGCGCGGGCGGGTTCGGCAAAACCACGTTGGCCCGGCAGGTGTGTCAAATCAAGGAGGTGAGGCGGCAGTTCCGATCAGCGGTGTGGGTGACAGTGGGGGAGAGTCCGTCGGCGGAACAGCTGGTGGACAAGGTTAATGATGTGGCCTACCAGCTGACCGGGCAGCGACCGCAAGTCAACGACCTGGAACAGGCCGGATTGGCGTTGGGCGCGATTCTTGACCAGCGACGTGGTGTGCTGCTGGTCATCGACGATGTATGGCAGGCTGCGCACCTGCGGCCCTTCTTACATGGCGGGACGAGGTGCACGCGGCTGGTGACGACCCGCCGGCCCGATGTCCTTCCGATGGAAACGCTGAGACTGCGGTCGGTGAAGGTCGACCAGTTCAGTCCCACCCAAGCGCGAGCAGTGCTCATCGCTGGATTGCCAACGTTGCCGGACGCGCAGGTTGCGGCCTTGCTGCGCCTGACCGGGCGATGGCCGCTGCTGGTGCGGCTGGCCAACCGGCGGCTGATCGCCGACCTCCACGACGGCGCTCCACTGGATCAGGCGGCGGCGCGGCTGATTTCGCGGTTGGAGACCGACGGCCCGACCACGCTGGACCTCGCCGACGACACAGCCCGCGACACGGCCGCCGCAGCTAGCATCGCTGCAAGCATGGACGCACTTCCGGCCGACGACCGAGACTTGTTCATTCAGTTGGGCATCTTCCCCGAGGACGTCGCGGTACCGTTCGAGGTTCTGGCGCTACTGTGGGGAGCCACCGGCGGTAGATCTAAGACACAGGTTGAACGGCTCTGTGAGCGGTTGCACGGGCTGTCGCTGGTTGCCGACTATCACCGGGGGCAGCACAGCCTGCGTTTGCACGACGTGATCCACGCTCACCTACGCCTCGTCGGCGGTAAACGGCTGGCCGAAACTAGTCGCAGAATGGTCGATGCGGCACGTAGCTACGTCGTCGCACCGCAGGACGATAAATCAACCCCATGGTGGTTGCTGCCTGACGAGGCCGACTATCTTTGGCGGCACCTTTGCGAGCACTTGGCTGCCTCAGGTCTGACCGAAGAACTGGCCGCACTGGCCTGCGACCTGCGATGGGTCGAGGCTAAGGTGCACCGACTCGGGCCGCCTGCCGTCCTGGCCGACCTAGCCCTGTGTACCGACCCCATCCCCGCTGCACTGCACCGCGCTATCCGACAGGCCGCCCACTTGCTTGGCCCGATCGAACCTGCCCACGCATGGGCGGACACCCTCGTCAGCCGCCTAGCCGACAACCCCGACCTAGCGCCCACCGTTCACAGCTACATGGCAACGCTGCCACCCGCTGTGAGATTGACTAGCAGGTGGCCGCTTCCCGACCACGCTCACCCCTCCCTCCGACACGGGCTCGTCGGCCACACCGACTCGGTAATCGCGTGCGCAGTCGGGCCGAGCGGCACCTTCGTAGTGACCGCCAGCCGCGACGAGACTGCCAGGATCTGGGACACCGCCACCGGCACCACCCGCCACACCCTCACCGGCCACATTGGCCCGCTGCGCGGGTGCGCGCTCTCCCCTGACGGCACCTTCGTAGTCACCACCAGCGAGGACAGCACCGCCCGGATCTGGGATAGCGCCACCGGCATCACCCAGCATATTCTGACCGGCCATGCCGGCCCTGTGACCAGATGCGCGATCTCCCCGGACGGCACCTTCGTAGTCACCACCAGCGAGGACAGCACCGCCCGGATCTGGGATAGCGCTACCGGCGCCATCCGGCACACCCTGAGCGGCCACACCGGCAAGGTGACCGCGTGCACGCTGTCGCCGGACGGGACGTTCTTAGTCACCGCCGGCCGTGACGGAACCGCCCGGATCTGGGATAGCGCTACCGGCGCCATCCGGCACACCCTGACCGGCCACACCCGCGAGGTGAACGAGTGCACGCTGTCGCCGGACGGAACGTCCCTGGTCACCGCCAGCCGTGACGGAACCGCCCGGATCTGGGACACTGCCACCGGCACCACCCGACACACCCTCACCGGCCACACCGGCGAGGTGACCGAGTGCGCACTCTCCCCTGACGGCACGTTCGTGGTCACCGCGAGCTGGGACAGCACCGCCCGGATCTGGGATAGCGCCACCGGCATCACCCGGCACACTCTGACCGGCCATGCCGGCCCTTTGATCACATGCGCGATCTCCCCCGACGGCACCTTCGTGGTCACCGCCAGCGGCGATGGAACCGCCAAGATTTGGGAGAGTACCACCGGCGCTACCCGACACACCTTCACCGGCCACTCTGAGTGGATCATTGGTTGCGCGGTCGCCCCCGACGGCAGCTTCGTAGTCACCACCGGCCACGACAACGCCAGGATCTGGGACACCGCCACCGGCACCACTCGGCATACCCTGACCGGCCACACCGGCGAGGTGACTGGGTGTGCACCCTCCCCCGACGGCACGTTCGTCGTCACCGCCAGCAGCGACGGCACGGCCAGGATTTGGGACACCGCCACGGGCACCACCCGCCACACCCTGACCGGCCACACCGACCAACTGAACGGATGCGCCGTCGGCCCAGATGGCACCTTCGTGGTGACCATCAGCCAGGACAACGCCGCCCGGATGTGGGACACCGCCACCGGCACCACCCGACACATCCTCGCCGGCCACGCTGACCTAGTGCTCGGATGTGCCGTCGGCCCGGACGGCACACTCGTGGTCACCGCCAGCAGCGACGGCACGGCCAGAATTTGGGACACCGCCACGGGCACCACCCGCCACACCCTCACCGGCCACACAGGCGAGGTCGGCGGAATCGCGGTCGCTCCCGACGGAACGTTCATGGTCACAACCAGCTATGACTACACGGCCAGGATTTGGGACACCGCCACCGGCACCACCCGCCACACCCTCACCGGCCACACACGCCCGGTGCTCGGGTGCGCGGTCGCTCCCGACGGCAGCTTCGTAGTCACAACAAGCCATGACGACACGGCCAGGATTTGGGACACCGCCACCGGCACCACCCGCCACACCCTCATCGGCCACACAGGTTCGGTGGTCGGGTGCGCGGTCGCTCCCGACGGCAGCTTCGTAGTCACAACAAGCTGGGACGGCACCGCTCGGATCTGGGACATCGCCACCGGCACCACCCGACACACCCTCACCGGCCACACCGGATTGGTGACCGAGTGTGCGCTCGCCCCCGACGGCAGCTTCGTGGTCACCGTCAGCCACGACGGCACTGTCCGGGTCTGGGACGCCGTCACTGGATACCCACGCGCCGCGATCCGCGTTGACACTTGGCTCATCAGCTGCCGGTGCCTGCCCGACGAGAGCGGCATACTTGTCGCTGGTTATGCAGGCGCTTACCTATTCGCCATCACCCCGCCTTCTGGCGTGCAACGGCCAACCAGCAAAGCGAACTGGCCCCACCGCCGACAAGGAAGAGGCGTCCGCCCGACGGCCCCGAGTCGGCGTCCAACGCCATAAACACTCCAACATGTACGGACACCGACGGACTTGCGGCCAGCCATTCGTTACCGGTGTCGATGTCGGGCGTCCGTCGCGGTTGGTGCTCGCAGCTCCCGCCGCACCGGTCGGGCCGTGGCCGGCCCTTCCTTCCACCTCCGCCCCCACGAAGACCGGCTTGCCTCCGGCGGATTGCTCGGGCTCCGGGAGCGGCCCGCCCAACCGTCGACCCGGGCAAGCCCAGACGGAACCTGGCCCCCGCGCGAGGGTCGTACGGCAAGTGTGGCGCTCCACCCTTGCGCGAGGGCCAGAACCCGTCTGCCAAGATGGCTGGTCGATGGCAGACAGTGAGGATGGTGTGGTGGGTCGCCGGGTTGGTCTGACTCACCGGCAGACCGACGTTGCTGTCCTTGTCCCGATTCGTCGGCTGGCCTGGTGGCCCCGGCTTGGTTGCATGTCACCACGCCGTCGCGACCAACCGCGGCCTCGACGAGAGGGAGGAGTTCTGCGCCGTAACCGGGGGACACGAACCACACCCAGAGAACGCAGATCTCTGCAGCAAGTGCTTAGCTCCGCTCAACCGAGGGTCGCTTACCCCCGTCCTCTTGGAACGGCGCAATCGGGCCGCTGACCTGCAGGGACACAAGTGCGACTTATGAAGCACTTGACTGGTTTGGCGGTCGATCGCATGCCGGCGATGTGACAGTCCGCGGTACCAGTCAAGCGGATCATTTATCACATCTATGTCTCAGTACCGTGAGCAGGCGAAACGTTGGTGCACGCCAGCTCGCTCCAGTCGGCTGTCACCCGTCCGGCGAAGCGCCGAGGTAGGTATCGGTGGGGTGACGGCGTGCGCATTTGGCATCACGGCGAGGCGGTATTGGTGAGTATCGAGGGCATGACGGACCTTGCCCCTCAAGATCCGCAACCGACAGCCGCAGTGGGTGGTCAGCGAGCACCCGGCGCCGTCGTGGCAGCCGCGCTGATCACCGGCGGCCTGCTGGTGGCCGGCGGACTCATCGCCGCCTATACGGCGCTCATCGCCGAGGTTGCGGCTGCTTCCATGGTTGGCGCGCTGATCGCAGCCGTGGGCGTACTCGTCGCCTACGGACTTTGGCGAGGCTACCGGGGCGCGTTTGTGGTGGCCTTGGTGGTCGTCGGCATCATGACCGTCGCCGGGTTCACTCAGACCTACCCGGCTACCGGGATGTGCGCTCTGGTTGTCGCAGTCCTGGTTGGTGGTCTTCTGGTAGTCCCCATGTCGTCGCGGAAGTGGTTCTGGGGCTGAGAACTCGTTCGAGTCGCACACGAGGCCACGATCGCAGTCCTGATGCTATCGGCGACTGGAACATGACCGA
>Ga0075421_100011477_pt1 | contig 10974 bp, 8 predicted proteins | sample SoiMetdeltSBSDD5_FD_75292 | JGI IMG/M metagenome (GOLD analysis project Ga0075421, IMG submission 75292) | Bulk soil microbial communities from a Populus tree surrounding site in Tennessee, USA - Soil MetaG P. deltoides SBSDD5 | ecosystem: Environmental > Terrestrial > Soil > Tree plantation...
ATCGGCTTCTGGTACGACCGGCCGTCGGCCAATGCCGCGGCGATCAAGGCCTTCATCGTCAACCGGATCGGCGATTTCGGTTTCGCGCTCGGGATCTTCGCCACCTACAAGCTGTTCGGCTCGATCGAGCTCGACACGCTGTTCTCGGCGGCGCCAGAACAGGTCGGCAAGACCATCTTCTTCCTCGGCGGCCAGCACGATTCGATGACCGTGATCTGCCTGCTGCTGTTCATGGGGGCGATGGGCAAGTCGGCGCAGTTCCTGCTTCACACCTGGCTGCCCGACGCCATGGAGGGGCCGACCCCGGTGTCGGCGCTGATCCATGCCGCGACCATGGTGACGGCCGGGGTGTTCCTGGTGGCGCGCATGTCGCCGTTCTTCGAGCTCGCCCCGGATGCGCGCATGGCGGTGCTGCTGATCGGCTCGGTGACGGCTTTCTTCGCCGGCACCGTCGGGCTCGTCCAGAACGACATCAAGCGGGTCATCGCCTATTCGACATGCGCGCAGCTCGGCTACATGTTCGCAGCGCTCGGCGTCGGCGCCTATGGCATCGGCATGTTCCACCTGTTCACCCATGCCTTCTTCAAGGCGTTGCTGTTCTTGGGCTCCGGCTCGGTGATCCATGCGCTCGATGGCGAGCAGGACATGCGGCGGATGGGCGGCCTCTATCCCAAGCTCAAGCTCACCTGGGCGATGATGCTGATCGGAACGCTGGCGCTGTGCGGCTTTCCGCTCACCGCCGGCTATTATTCCAAGGACGCGATCATCGAGGCGGTGGCGAGCGCGCAGGGCCATGTCGCGATCGCGAGCCTCTGCGTGGCGCTGCTGATCGTCGCGGCCCTGTTCACCGCCTTCTATTCCTGGCGGCTGATGTTCATGACCTTCCACGGCAGCCCGCGCGCCACGCCCGAGGCGATGAGCCACGCCCATGAGAGCCCGCCGGCCATGATGGTGCCGCTCTATTTTCTCGCCGCCGGCTCGCTGTTCGCGGGGCTGCTGTTCGCCGGCTCGTTCATGGGCGAGGAGGAGGGGCTGTTCTGGGGGACGTCGCTCTACCGCAGCGGCGACAACAACATCCTGGCCGAGATGCATCATGTCAGCCCCTATATCGTCGCGGCGCCGATGGTCATGCTGGCGGTCGGCTTCGCGCTCGCCTGGCTGTTCTACATTCGTGATCCGGCCATCCCGAAGCGGCTGGCCGAGCGCCACGAGCCGCTCTACCGCTTCCTGCTCAACGCGTGGTATTTCGATGCGATCTATGATGCGCTGTTCGTGCGCCCGACGCTGTGGCTCGGCCGCGCCTTGTGGAAATATGGCGACGGCCGGTTGATCGATGGCGTCGGCCCGGACGGGGTGTCGGCCCGGGTGATCGACGTTACCCAGCGGGTGATCAGGCTTCAGACCGGCTATCTCTACCACTACGCCTTCGCCATGCTGATCGGGGTCGCCGCCCTCGTGACCTATTACTCCTTCACGGGGGTTCATTGATGTCGACCTGGCCGATCCTCACCGCCATCACATTCCTGCCGCTGGTCGGTGCGCTGTTCATCCTGGTGGTCCGCGGCGAAGACCAGGTGGCGGTGCGCAACATGCGCTGGACGGCGCTGTTCACCACCCTCATCACCTTCCTGCTCAGCCTGATCCTGTGGGCCGATTTCGACCCGGCCAACAAGGGCTTCCAGTTCGTCGAGCAGTATCCCTGGCTCGGCGGCGCCATGACCTATCACATGGGGGTGGACGGCATCTCGCTGCCCTTCGTGCTGCTGACCGCCTTCCTGATGCCGATCTCTATTCTTGCGAGCTTCAAGGTCGACCGGCGGGTCAAGGAATATATGATCGCCTTCCTGGTGCTCGAGACCTTGATGATCGGCGTCTTCTGCGCCCTCGATCTCGGCCTGTTCTACCTGTTCTTCGAAGGCGGCCTCATCCCGATGTTCCTGATCATCGGCATCTGGGGCGGCCCGCAGCGGGTCTATGCCAGCTTCAAGTTCTTCCTCTACACGCTGCTCGGCTCGGTGCTGATGCTGCTCGCCATCATGGCGATGTTCTGGCACGCCGGCACCAGCGACATCGCCAGCATCCTGGCGCGCCCGAGCTTCCCGGCCGAAATGCAGACCTGGCTGTGGCTCGCCTTCTTCGCCTCCTTCGCGGTGAAGCTGCCGATGTGGCCGGTCCACACCTGGCTGCCCGATGCCCATGTCGAGGCGCCCACCGCCGGCTCGGTGATCCTGGCCGCCATCCTGCTGAAGATGGGCGGCTACGGCTTCATCCGCTTCTCGCTGCCGATGTTCCCGGTGGCGTCGGAGATGTTCGCGCCGCTGGTGTTCACGCTGTCGGTGGTGGCCATCGTCTACACCTCGCTGGTGGCGCTCGCCCAGGAGGACATGAAGAAGCTCATCGCCTATTCGTCGGTCGCCCATATGGGTTTCGTTACCATCGGGATCTTCTCGCTGACCCAGCAGGGGATCGAGGGCGCGATCTTCCAGATGGTCTCGCATGGCCTGGTGTCAGGCGCGCTGTTCCTCTGCGTCGGCGTCATCTATGACCGGCTGCACACCCGCGACATCGCCGCCTATGGCGGTCTCGTCCACCGCATGCCGGCCTATGCGCTGGTGTTCATGATCTTCACCATGGCCAATGTCGGGCTCCCCGGAACATCGGGATTCGTCGGCGAGTTCCTGACGCTGCTCAGCGCCTTCCTGGTCAACAGCTGGGTGGCGGTGTTCGCCACGCTCGGCGTCATCCTGTCGGCGGCCTATGCGTTGTGGCTCTATGGCAGGGTGATCTTCGGCCCGCTGACCAAGCCGGCATTGCGCGGCATGCTCGATATCGACCGCCGCGAGGCGGCGACCCTGATGCCGCTCGCGGCGCTCACCGTGCTGTTCGGCGTCTATCCGGCGCCGGTCATGGACCTCTATGCCGCAACCGTCGGGGGCCTGATGAACCAGCTCGCCAGTGGCCTCGCCGCGGTCAAGCCGCTGGCGGCGCTCTCGCCCTGAACCCGAAGAGGAGATCGGGAACCGCTCCATGTCCAGTATCCTCGCTCTCGCCGATGCTCAGGCCGCGCTGCCGGAGATCCTGCTCGTCGTCTCGGCCCTCGTCCTGTTGATGCTCGGGGTCATGCGCGACCGGCCCGAAAGCTTCGATCTCATCTCGATTCTGGCGGTGATCGCGCTGGCCGGCGCGGCCGGGCTGGTGATCCTCGGCGGGCCGGAACAGACGACCGCCTTCAACGGCAGCCTGGTCGTCGACACCTTCGCGCGCGTCATGAAGGTCATGGTGCTGTTCGCCTCGGCGCTCGCCATCATCATGTCGACCAGCACGATGAAGGCCGAGAAGCTCGACCGTTTCGAATATCCGGTGCTGATCCTCATGGCGACGGTCGGCATGATGGTGATGATCTCGGCCAACGATCTGATCGCGCTCTATATGGGTCTCGAGATGCAGTCGCTGGCGCTTTATGTCGTCGCCGCGATCGATCGCGACAATGTCCGCTCCTCGGAGGCCGGCCTCAAATATTTCGTCCTCGGCGCGCTCTCCTCTGGCATGCTGCTTTATGGCGTGTCGCTGATCTACGGCTTCACCGGGGTCACCGGTTTTGCTGCCGTGGCGGAGCAGATCAAGGCCAATGGCGCCGGCATCGGCCTGATCTTCGGGCTGGTGTTCCTGATCGCCGGGCTCGCCTTCAAGGTGTCGGCGGTGCCGTTCCACATGTGGACGCCCGATGTCTATGAGGGCTCGCCGACCCCGGTCACCAATTTCTTCGCCTCCGCGACCAAGGTGTCGTCGATGGCGCTGTTCGTGCGCGCCATGATCGAGCCGTTCCCCGCGATCGCCGCCGACTGGCAGCAGATCGTGGTGTTCATCTCGATCGCCTCGATGGGGCTTGGGGCCTTTGCGGCGATCGGCCAGAACAACATCAAGCGGCTGCTCGCCTATTCCTCGATCGGCAATGTCGGCTATGCCCTGATCGGGCTTGCCGCCGGCAGTCCGGAGGGCGTGCGCGGCGTCGTGCTCTACATGCTCATCTACATGATGATGACGCTCGGCTCCTTCGCCTGCGTCATCGCCATGCGCCGCAATGGCCGTGCGGTCGAGGAGATCGGCGATCTGGCCGGCCTCGCCCGCAGCAATCGCGGCCTCGCCTTCGTTCTGGCAATGTTGATGTTCTCGCTCGCCGGCATCCCGCCGCTTGCCGGCTTCTTCGCCAAATATTTCGTGTTCCTGGCGGCCATCAAGGCCAATCTGGTGGCGCTGGCGGTGATCGGCGTGCTGACGAGCGTGGTCGGCGCCTATTACTATCTCAGGATCGTCAAGATCATGTATTTCGACGAGCCGGCGCCGCGTTTTGATCCGGCGCCGCTCGAGATCAATCTGGTGGCGGCGATGATGGGACTGTTCATGCTCGGCTTCGTGTTCGTCGCCCAGCCGCTGCTCGTCATGGCCCAGGCGGCAGCCCAGTCTTTGTTCTAGGATCGGCAGCAGTGATCAGGCAGCTCACCCTCGAGGTCGTGGATTCGACGAACAGCGAGGCGGGCCGCCTTCATGCCGCCGGCAATCGCGGCCCGCTGTGGATCATGGCGCTGAGCCAGCAGGCCGGGCGCGGCCGGCATGGCCGCGACTGGGCATCGCCGCCCGGCAATCTCCATGCCACGCTGCTGATCACGTTGGCGGTGCCGCTCGCCCATGCGGCGCAGCTGTCCTTTGTCGCGAGCCTCGCCATGCGCGACACGGTGAGCACGCTGCTCGAGCCGGCGCCGCCGGCCATCGGGCTCAAATGGCCGAATGACGTGCTGATCGACGGCCGCAAGATCTCCGGCATCCTGGTCGAGACCCTTCACGTCGGGACCGACGGCAGGGTGGCCATCGCGATCGGCTGCGGCCTCAACATCCTTCATGCGCCCGCCACCACCCGCATGCCTGCCACCTGCCTCGCCGATCATGGTGCTGCACCCTCGGCCGATGCGGCGATGGCCGAGCTCATGGCACGGATGGAGGCGCGGCTTGCGCAATGGCAATCGGGCCGGGGCTTCGCCGAGACCCGCGACGCCTGGCTGGCGGCGGCCATCGGAGTCGGCCACGACGTTGCGGTGATGCTCGACGGGCGCACGGTTGCTGGCCGCTTCGAAGGCTTGGGCAGCGACGGCGCGATGATGCTCCGCCTCGCCGACGGCACGCTGCGCCAGCTCCATGCCGGCGAGGTCGCCTTCGCATCGCCGGATCGGGCGCCGGCATGATGGGCACGCCGCGCGGTCCATCCGAGCTCGTGCTGCTGGCACTCGGCGGTGTCGGCGAGATCGGCATGAACTGCTATCTCTATGGCGTCGGCGACGGTCGGAGCCGTAAGTGGATCATGGTCGATCTCGGCGTCAAATTCGGCGACGACCGCGATCCCGGCATCGATCTCATCCTGCCCGATGTCAGCTTCGCCGAACATCATCGCCGGCATCTCCTCGGAATCGTGCTGACCCATGCCCATGAGGATCACATAGGCGCGCTGCCCTGGCTGTGGCGGCGGCTGCAGGCACCGGTCTATTGCACGCCGTTCACCGCCGCCCTGGTCGAGACCAAGCTCGAGGAGGCGGGGCTCACCGGCCAGCTGCCGCTCCGGGTGCTGCCGATGGGCGCGCGCTGGCAGCTCGGCCCGTTCGATCTCGAATATGTCGCGGTGGCGCACTCGATCCCCGAGCCCAATGCCCTGGTGATCCGCACGGAGGCGGGGACTGCGCTCCATACCGGCGACTGGAAGATCGATCATGCGCCCTCGATCCCGCCGAGGATTGACGAGACGCGCCTGCGCGCGATCGGCGCCGAGGGTGTCGATGCCCTGATCTGCGACTCCACCAATGTGCTGCGGCCTGGCCGCTCGCCGTCGGAGCACCAGATCGGCGATGTCATCGGCACGATGATCGCCGCCAGCAAGAGCAGGGTCGGGGTCACCACCTTCGCCTCGCATGTCGGGCGGATCGACACGGTCGCCCGCGCCGCCCGTGCCGAGGGGCGCGAGGTGGTGGTCGCTGGCCGGGCCATGCACCGGGTGATCGATGCGGCGCGCAAGGTCGGGCTCCTGACCGAGCACACCTTCCAGGGCGACGACGCCTTCGGCTATCTGCCGCGCGACAAGGTGGTGCTGCTGTGCACCGGCAGCCAGGGAGAGCCGCGTGCGGCGCTGGCGCGGATCGCCGAGGGCAGCCATCCCGAGATCGTGCTGGAGGAGGGCGATCTGGTGATCTTCTCCTCACGCGCCATTCCCGGCAACGAGAAGGCGATCGCCGCGGTGATCAATGGCCTGGCCGCCCAGGGCGTCGAGGTGGTCACTGCCGATGACGCGCTGGTGCACACTTCGGGCCATCCCCGCCAGGATGAGATCCGCTCGCTCTATGACTGGCTGAAGCCGCGGCTCTTGGTGCCGATGCATGGCGAGATGCGGCATCTGATGCGTCATCTGAGCTTTGCCAAGGAGTGCGGGGTGAGCGAGGCGGTGCTGGCGCCCGATGGCCGGATGCTGCGGCTCGCGCCGGGGCCGGCCGAGATCGTCGGCGATATCGAGAGCGGCGTCGTCCATGTCGACGGCCGGCTCATGGTTTCCGGCCGCGAAGGCCCGGCGCGCCATCGCCGCAAGCTCTCCTTCTCGGGCATCGCCGTGGTGTCGGTGGCCATCGACACGCGGGGCGAGATCATCGGCAATCCCGAGCTGGTGCTCGATGGCATTCCCGAGGAGGATATAGAAGGCATCGCCATGCGCGAGCGCCTGCTCGATGCGATCGACCAGGCGCTGGGGGCCATGCCGCGAGCGCGGCGGCGCGACGATGCGGCGGTGCAGGAGCTGCTGCGCGGCGCGGTGCGCAAGGCCGCCGATGGCGCCTGGGGCAAGAAGCCGGTCTGCCATGTGGTGATCCACCGGCTGTAGCTGCTGCGGGTGTGCCGTTTGGCACAGTCGCCTGCACCGAATCGACATAAGCGATGGGCGGCCGCTATGGAGGGAGACATGGCATGAGGATTGGTGGACCGCGATTTACGAGCGGTTTGACAGCTGCTCCGAAGCAGAAGGTCGAGAACACTCACGAGCTGCGGATCGACACCGAGGGTCAAGCGGCATGGGCGCAGCCCTCGCAGGGGAAGCCGCCAGAGGAAGAGCTCTGGATCCAGAATGAGATCAGGGGCCTTCAAGCTCTTCAGCAGGATTTTCAGCGCGACCTTGAACGTCAACTTCACGAGAGGAACATTCACGGAAAAATTCTTTTCCGAAAGCCCGACGACCCACCGCTTTGAGGGCAATTTCGGCTGGCATCTTGGCTGAGTCGGCGAAATCGGCGAAGCTGACGGGCATGATCATGCCGCCGTCGCGAACGCTCTATTTCGAGGACCTGTCGATCGGGATGGTCGAGACCTATGCCAAGGTCGTCAAATCGTCGGACGTGATCGGCTTTGCCGAGATCAGCGGCGATCGCAACCCGATCCATCTGTCGGAACATTTCGCCGCCAAGACCCAGTTCGGCGGCCGGATCGCCCACGGCCTCTACACGGCGAGCCTGATCTCGGCGGTGATCGGCACGCGGCTGCCCGGTCCTGGCGCCATCTATCTGTCGCAGACGCTCAACTTCAAGGCACCGGTGCGCATCGGCGACACGGTGGTCGCCGCCGTCGAGGTCGCCGAGCTGATCGCCGAGCGGCTGCGGGTCAGGCTCATCTGCACCTGCAAGGTCGAGGACACGGTGGTGCTCGAAGGCGATGCGCTGGTCAAGGTCCCCCGGCGTCCGGCGGTTCAGGCATCTTGAACTTTTCGTTCATTTTCAGTATCTACCATAAATCCATGGCGTCCCAACCGAGCGAACCCGAAATCGAGTTCGATCTCAGGAAGGACGTGGAGAACCTGAAAAAGCACGGGATCTCGCTCGCTAGGGCGTCCGACATGGAGTTCGAGCCGCCATACCCGGTCATCGATGATCGCGTCGAATATGGTGAAACCCGCTACCGGGCATTTGGGATGATCGACGGAGTGCTGCACTTCCTCGCCTTCACCTACCGAAATGGGGTGCTGCGACCGATCAGCCTTCGCCGAGCGAACAGAAGGGAGGCGAAACGACATGGCATTGGATGACCCCAAGAACCCGCTTGCCATATATGAGGACAAGCCGGTTGATGATCCCGACAACCCCGAATGGACCGAAGAGGACTATAGGCGGGCGAAACCAATGCCCGAGGAGATCCTGAACACCTTCCCCAAGATGCGGGGGCGGCCGCGGAAGCCGCCTGACGAGAAGAAGGTCCAGATCTCGATAAAGCTGCACCCGATGGTGCTCGACCACTACAGGGCGAGCGGACGGGGGTGGCAGACCCGCATGGAGCGGGTGCTGATCGACGCCGCCGTCCATGAGGACCTCCAAAAAAAGTCGGCGGCCCGGCCGAAACAAAGGCTGAAGGAGAAGTCGAAGGCGAAGGCCGACGGGAAAAGGCGCCTGAAGATGCAGAAAGCGCTGGGGAGGAAGGTGAAGAAGCGATCAGCGGCGAAGAAGGCAGGGACGAAGCCGAAGCGCCCGCCGTCGCGCCGTCTTAAGGCCTGACAGCCGGGCTTTTTCAGCCAGAACCCAAATCGGGTACGATCAAAAGGTGCGAAATTTGCGATGGATCGCTCCAGCGGAGCTTGCCCGAATCGCGATCCGGCGTGCTATAGCGCCGGATCATGAGCAAGCAGGTTACCCCGCCACCCCGGCCCGAGGAGATCGAGCCGATCAGGCTGCGCGACGCGCTCGAGGAGCGCTACCTTGCCTATGCGCTCTCCACCATCATGCACCGGGCGCTGCCGGATGTGCGGGACGGGCTGAAGCCGGTGCACCGGCGGCTGCTCTATGCGATGCGGCTACTACGGCTCGATCCGGGCGCCGGGTTCAAGAAATGCGCCCGCGTCGTCGGCGACGTCATCGGCAAGTTCCACCCCCATGGCGACCAGGCGGTGTATGACGCGATGGTGCGCCTGGCCCAGGATTTTGCCCAGCGCTACCCGCTGATCGAGGGCCAGGGCAATTTCGGCAATATCGATGGCGACAATGCAGCGGCCTACCGCTACACCGAGGCGCGCCTCACCGATGTTGCGGCGCTGCTGATCGACGGGATCGACGAGGACGCGGTCGATTTCCGCGACACCTATAATGGCGAGGACCGCGAGCCGGTGGTGCTGCCGGGCGCCTTCCCCAACCTCCTCGCCAATGGCGCATCGGGGATCGCCGTCGGCATGGCGACCTCGATCCCGCCGCACAATGCCGCCGAGCTGTGCGATGCCGCCCTTCACCTCATCAAGCACCCCAATGCCGGCACCGAGAAGCTGATGCAGTTCGTGCCCGGACCCGATTTTCCGACCGGCGGCACGATCATCGACACTCCGGAGACCATCCTCGAAGCCTATGCGACCGGCCGGGGCACCTTCCGGGTGCGGGCTCGCTGGTCGAAGGAGGAGCTGGGTCGCGGCACCTGGCAGATCGTCATCACCGAAATCCCCTATCAGGTCCAGAAGGGCCGGCTGGTGGAGCGCATCGCCGAGCTCCTGACCGAGCGCAAGCTGCCGCTGCTCGCCGATGTGCGCGATGAATCCGCCGAGGATATCCGACTGGTGCTCGAGCCCAAGAGCCGCAGCGTCGATCCGCAGATCCTGATGGAGCAGCTGTTCCGCTCGACCGAGCTCGAAGCGCGCATCCCGCTCAACATGAATGTGCTGTCGCGGGGCCGGGTGCCCGGCGTCCTGTCGCTGCAACAGGTCCTGAGGCAATGGCTCGACCACCGCCGCGACGTGCTGCTGCGGCGCTCGCGCCACCGGCTTGCCGAGATCGGACGGCGGCTGGAGGTGCTGGGCGGCTACCTGATCGCCTATCTCAATATCGACGAGGTCATCCGGATCATCCGGGAATCCGAGGAGCCGAAGCCGGCGCTGATGCAGCGCTTCGAGCTCACCGACATCCAGGCCGAGGCCATCCTCAATATGCGGCTGCGCGCCTTGCGCAAGCTCGAGGAGATCGAAATCCGCAAGGAGCACAAGGCCCTGACCGAGGAGAAGAGCGGGCTCGAAAGCTTGCTCGCCTCCGAGGAAGCGCAGTGGCAGACCATTGCCGGCGAGGTCAGGGAGGTCCGCGACCGGTTCGGCAAGAAGACCGAGCTCGGCCGTCGCCGAACCGATTTCGCCACCGCTCCGACGATCGCGATCGAAGCCGAGCAGGCGCTGATCGACAAGGAGCCGGTCACCATCGTGTGCTCCGAGAAGGGGTGGATCCGCACGCTGCGCGGCCACCTTCAGGATCTCGCCGGCCTGCAGTTCAAGGAAGGCGATCGCAGCAAGTTCGTGCTGTTCGGCCAGACCACCGACCGGCTGCTGCTGCTGTCGCATTCCGGCAAGTTCTTCACCCTCGAGGTGGCGAAGCTGCCGGGAGGGCGCGGGCATGGCGAGCCGGTGCGGTTGATGATCGATCTCGAGGCGGCCGAGGGCATTGCCGCGCTGCTGATCCACCGGCCGGACCGCCGGTTGCTGCTTGCCGCATCGGACGGCAATGGCTTCATCGCCCCCGAGGAGGAGTGCCTGGCCAACACGCGTAAGGGCAAGCAGGTGATGAATGTCAAAGCGCCGGCCGAGGCGGCGTTGGCGATCCCGGTTCCGGGGGACGCCGACCATCTGGCGGTGATCGGCGAGAACCGCAAGCTCGTCATCTTTCCGCTCGAGCAGGTCCCGGAAATGGCCCGAGGCCGCGGCGTCAGGCTGCAGAAATACAAGGATGACGGCTTGAGCGATGCCAAGGCTTTCCGCCTTGCCGATGGCCTGTCCTGGATCGATTCCTCGTCGCGGACCTGGACGGTGACGGCGCTTGCCGAATGGCTCGGCGAGCGTGCCCAGGCGGGTCGGGCGCCGCCAAAGGGCTTTCCTCGCAGCAATCGTTTCGAGGAATTGCGGCTGCAACGGCCAGCAACAGCCGATTGAAACGGTCGTAATTT
>Ga0075421_100011478_pt1 | contig 10972 bp, 11 predicted proteins | sample SoiMetdeltSBSDD5_FD_75292 | JGI IMG/M metagenome (GOLD analysis project Ga0075421, IMG submission 75292) | Bulk soil microbial communities from a Populus tree surrounding site in Tennessee, USA - Soil MetaG P. deltoides SBSDD5 | ecosystem: Environmental > Terrestrial > Soil > Tree plantation...
GGGGGGCACTTCGGACAACTAAAGCGGTTGGCCACCGGCCGTCATGCGCCCGCCCCCGGCGCCCTCGGCCGATAACTTGATTGACGCGAGACACGGCGCGCAAATCTGGCCCCGCCCCGGGACCGGTAAACACTCGGTCGCCGGCGCAGGCAGGCGGCATAGCGAGCACCGAACGACAATTTCAAGCCCACCGCCGATCTCTGTGAGCGGCGCCGGGCGCCTCTGCCGTATGTTGGCGACTGCGTCGTCCGCGATGATCTCGTTACAGATGTCGATGCACTCGTTGCAGATGTAGACCGTCGGCCCGGCGATCAGCTTACGGACCTCGTTGTAGGACTTGCCGCAGAAGGAGCAGCGAAGATCTCTGGGACGCTCCACCTCACTCTCTGCCGACTGATCTTTCCGCCGGAAGTAACGCACGGATCACCCGCCTACTGACATCCCGATGCTTCGTCCCTCCGGGACTCACTCAATCTCTGAAGCCCTGATTTAGCGCTCAGGCCCGCCTGGCTCGATCCGCGCCCCGAGTTGAAGAACCCGGCCCAAATCGTCCGCATTTCGCCAGGTCTCGACGACCTTCCCGCCGGAGATCCGATGAATGAACGTCGCCGTGAAGGTCTGCCGCCGGCCGCGGCCGGGGACGCCGAGGAAACTTTCCTGGACGCAGCTGTTGGTCGCGCGCACGACGACCTTGTCGCCCTCTGCGATGACGTCCTCGACCGTCCACTCCTGATCGACAGGGCCGATCGCGCGGAAGAGTTCGCGGACGCCCTCCGGGCCGGGGGTGAGTGCCGGCGGCCCGCCGTGCATCCGCCAGTCTGGGGCAGTCATCTCGCAGATTTCCTCGACCTGGTGCGCGCTGATGAGCGCGAGCCACCGCCGGGCGAGCATTTTGTTCTCTTCGGTGGAAGACATGCCCGATTACAACCCCGCCAGCCGCTTGTCGGCGTCGCCGAAACGGTCCAGTTGCACGCCCATCATGTCCATGAGCGACAAGTAGAGGCTGCAGGCGCGGCGGTTGTCGTTGCCCTTGTCGAGGTAGTCCAGGATGCGGCCCGGCTGCAGGGCGCCGCCGGCCTTGCCCGCGAGGATGATGGGCAACTGATCCGCGCTATGGGCGTCGCCGTCGAAGAGGCTGGAGGCGAACATGAGCGCCGAGTTGTCGAGCAGCGACGTCCCACCTTCGTCCGCCTCTCTCAGCCGTTTGACGAGGTAGGTGAACTGCTCGACATGGAACTGGTTGGTCTTGAGGTACATGGCTTCCAGTTCCGGCGCCTTGCCGTTGTGCGTCAGATCCAGGTGCAAGGCGCCCCGCACGCCCCCGAGGAACTTGAAGTTCATCTGCGAAAGATCGTTGTTGAGCATGAGGGTGACGACGCGCGTCTTGTCCATGCGGAACGCGAGGACGATCAAGTCGAGCATCAACTTCATGTGCTCCGGCACGTTCTGCGGGACGCCGTCCGCCGGGCGCGGCATGTCCGGCTGTTTCAGCGTCGGCCTCCAACCTTCGAGACGATCTTCCTTCGCGGCATGGTCGATGCGCTTCTCGATGTCGCGGATCGACTCCAAGTATTCGTCGAGCTTCTTGCGGTCCCCGGCGCTCACCTTGGGCTGGAGCGAGTGCGCCTCCGCGAGGACGGCGTCGAGGATGCTGCGGTCGAGCTTGCGGCCCGTGCCGTCGCCGACCAACTGATCGAAGGCCCGCGACGGGTAGATCTCCTTGGTGCTCGGTTTGGTCGGGGAAGCCCACGAAATGGATGAGCCGTAGATCATCGAGAGGCCGTCCTCGAGACGGAGCTCGTTCGGCTCGATCCCGAGCACCAGACTCGGTACGGCGGTGCGACTGCCGAGGCGCTGGGCGAGCACCTGGTCAAAGGAGGTCCCGACGCGGATGTCTTTCGGATCCAAGCTCACCGTCGCCCCCGAGAGCAAATTCATCCTGCCGAGGTGGGGGCTGGTGGAAGACAACGCTTTCTGGTGGTAGAGCCCGCGAAGGAAGATCAGGTCCTCGCGGATCGGCGCGAGCGGCTGCGCGGCAGGGCCGAACTCCATGCCTGCGCCGGCGCCTTTCGCCCACCAGTGGGCCGGCTCGACGCCGTTGGAAAAGTAGACGTGAGCGAACCGAATCGGCGGCTTGCCCGCGCCGGCGGCCGCTTTGCCGTCTTGCGCCAGGAGCGGCAACGACTCCATCCAGGGCAACGCCAGAGCGACGCCCGCACCTCGCAGAAACTGACGCCGTGACGTATGGCGCGTGTCTTTCACTTTCCCACTCCTTGATCGAGACTTTTCACCGCCGGATGCGCGGCGACCTTCGACGTGGTCGGACTTTCTTCCCGCCCGAGGCGGTTGCGGAACTGCCTGCTGGTGGCGATCTCCGCCGCCAGTTGCGCGAAGGTGGCGTCGCCCCCTGCCGCCACCATGCGATCGATGAGCGACTGATCCGACGCCAGGATTGTCCGCCCGAGGGCATAACCGACCAGCTTGTGGGAGAGCGTCCGGCGCACCTGGCTATCCTTGCCCCGGAGGTAATCCAGCAGTCCCTTAACGCCCGCGATCGGCGTCTGGTCGGAAAGCGCCGCCGAATCCTCGATCTCTTTCCCGTCGGGGTATTGCTCGCGCCAGCGCCCGGTCGGGTCGTAGTGCTCGAGTGAAAACCCGAGCGGATCGATCCGCGTGTGGCAGTTGGCGCAGGAGGCGTTGCGCTTGTGCTGCTCCAGCCGGGCTTTCACCGAAAGGCCGCCGAAGAGCTTGTCGTCCGCCGGGATCGAGCCGGCGTCAGCAGGCGGGGGCGGCACCGCGGTGCCCAGAACGCGGCGCAAGACCCAGTCGCCGCGCTTGACGGGGCTGGTGCGCAGAGGCGCCGACGTCGCCGTCAGAACTGCCCCCAGACGGAGCAGGCCGCCGCGCTGGAACGCGTCGGCGCCCTCGACCAGTTCCGGCCGTTCCGTAGATTTAATCTCCTTCTTGACCCCGTAAAACTTCGCCAAATCTCGATTCAGAAAAGTATAGTCGGCGAATAGAATCTCGCGCACCGGGCGGTCCTTGCGGACGACGTGCTCGAAGAACGAGACCGCCTCGTCGTACATGGCCTCTCTCACGTCGTCGGTGAACTCGGCGAAGCGGCTCGTGTCGACGCCCTTGTGCTGGTCGAAATGGTAGAAGCCGAGCCACTGGCCGAAGAACTCGGTCGACAGGCGCCGGGCCTTGGGATCAGCAACCATGCGCTTGACCTGGCGCCGAATGCCTTGCGGGTCGGTCAGCTCGCCGGCGCCGGCCGCGCGCCGCAGCTCGTCATCGGGGACGGAAGACCAGAGGAAGTAACTGAGGCGGCTGGCCATCTCCCAGTTCGTCAGCGGTTTCACCGGAGAGCCGTCGGCAACCGGCCCGACGGCCGGCGCGTCCGCCACCTGCTCCACGCGGTAGAGGAACTGGGGCGCGATCAGGATTCGGGCCAACACCGCCTGGACGGCTTTACGATGATCGGGAGCGGCGCTGATGGTTTTTGCGTAGAAGGATCGGAGGCCCTGTTTTTCCTTCTCGGTGAGAGGGCGGCGCCAAGCGCGGCTGGCGAACTGGAGACAATCCTCGACATGCCCCGGGCGGGCGGCCGCCTCCGCCGCGCGCACCGCCTTGTATTCAGCGCACAGCGGGATGACATACTTCCGCATCTCGGCGGGCAAAGCCCCGATCTGGGCTTGGTCCATGTCCGCGATGCCCTTGCCCTTGAGGTCAAACCCGAAATGCTTGGCCAGTAACCGCAGGTAATTGTCGTGATACTCGAACGACGCGTAAAGGTCGTTCCAGGCGTGATTGAGCCGCGCCCGGACGGCGTCCTCAACCAGGTTCTCGACGACGAACCGGTCACTCCGGATGTACTTCACTTTTTGAACGAATTCGTCGTGCTCGGGAACATTGTACGTGTTGTCGAACGGGTCGGGGACCGGGTCTTTATCCGCCGGCGTCGGCTCGCCGTGCGAATTCGGAGGCAGCAGGGAGGCGAATTCCATGACACCCGCCCTGAACGCCCGGTAACCGGCGCTCTCCATATCGCCCACCAGCGCCCGCGTCGGCTGCCCCCTCGTGACACCGTCGGCGCGGTCGGCGATCAAGATGCGGACGACCTGATCCCGATTCGCACCGAGCTCGGCGTCGACTTGCAGATTCAACGAGAATCGACCCTCCGGCATCGGCACCTCGAACATGACCGAGCCTTCCGTCGCGAAATCGTCCGGCCCGATGGGCGTTCCGCCCGGGCCTTTGCCGAAGCTCAGCTTTTGGGCCGCCTCCTCGCTGACTATTGCCCTTAACGCTTGTCTCGGACCGGGCGGCAGGATTCCTCGCCGGAGGTCGGCCGCCGACTGGGCTTCCTGCGCCAGGACGACGGCTGACTGCCCTTCCGCGACCGGCGCGCGAGGGACGATGGGGCGGAATCCGACAGTCGCGTTGCGCCAGATGATCACGGGCTTGTCGCCCATGGCCGGATTCACCACGGCAACATTCAAATAAATCTTCGCCGGCCCCGGAGTAGGCGCCGGGCCACGCCCCCCGCGCACGAAAGCGAATCGGTGAGACGCTTTGACGTTCAGCGTCCGGTCGCTGAACTCGAGGGGGCTCTCGTCGCCCGCGCCGCCCGCCGCCAGGTCGCCGCGCGCAAACAGCCAGCTCGGCCAGGTCACCAGGAACTTCTGAATCTCATCGCACCCGGCCCGCGCGGCCTCGGCGCTTGCCTTGCCGTCGGCCCCGGGAGCCGGCAGTCGGCGCCACCGGGAGGCGACCTCGGAGGAGGGGTAACCTAACGACGGGTTGTTGACCACCTGCCAGATGTGCTCGGCGAAGCGCAGACTCGTCGCCTCGCGAGCCGCGATGCCCGCCAACGTCTCATGTGCCTCGCCCAGCGCCGCGCGGTGCCGGTAGCGCCAGGCTACGTACAAGGCCCGGCCATACTTTTCGAGGCCGAACGGCCTGCCGCCTTCACCCGAAACGGTCCGGATGCCGTGAGCCGCGTAGATGTCCTTGATCCGCGTGATCGCCGAGAGTTCGAAGCCGGTCTTGCCGGGGTGCGGCGAGAACTCGACGGGGCCGGACCCGACGACGGCGTGGTCGGCGATGATCTTGGCGGCGCCCAGGTAACGCTCCAGGTTGGCGTCCTGCATGAACTGCACGTCGCCGAAATTTGTGAACCCTTCGCCGCCGACCGAGTCGCTCGCCGAATCAATCCCGACGCTCAGATCGAGTCCGGTGAGGTCTTTGATCGTGTAGGCGTACTCGCCGCTCGTCAGTCGCCTGACGGTGACCGGCCCGGGATCACCGTCGTGCTTCTTTGCGTAGGCGGCGAGCTCCGCCCTGATCCACGCGATGGCCTGACCACGCTCCGCCTCGCTCGGCTGCGGCATGGACTTGGGCGGCATGGTCTTTTGCTCGAGCGCCGCCGCCACCTTCTCCCACTGCTGGAAGTTGCCCCCGACCGCGCCCTGCGCAGCCAACTCTTCCACGCTCACTCCCGCCATGGGAGAGGTGAGGCCGTGACACTGGAAGCAATATTTCTCGAATGTCGCCGGCACTCCCGAGGCGGGTCGGTCGGCCCCCCCGGCGTTTCCAAAAATGCTTACGGCTCTGGTGCTTCCGACGATACTCACGGCCAAGAGACAGGCGAGCAGCACGAGCGCCACTTTCCCTAAGCGGGCCTGCCGCGCCAAGTCTCGGTTCCGCAAGATTCTCCGGACGTCATCGATCCTCATTATTATCCGATGCCTCACTGCGAGAGTACCCGGGATTTTATGATCGCCATCCGGATGCCGGATAGTCTTGACAATACTATAATTGACGCCGCCGGCAAGCAACCGGTTACAAGTTAACCGCCCCGGACGGGGCCGGCAGTGGAGATATCTCTCCCACCCGCCGCCCGCCGAAGCGCGGCCACTTCGCCGGGGTGCTCCGCGATAAACCACTCGCTCAGCAGCGGCAGGTACTCCAACTGAAGCCCCAGCGGTAACTCGAAAAAGCTCGACACGATCGTCCCCCGGCACCGCCCGCTCCCACACCGGCACCGCCAGACCTCCCCTCCGTGGCAGTCGATGATGTAGTCGGTGGTCACCTCCTCGCCCGCCCCGATCGGCCTCCGCGCCACGAGGCGGCGCACCCCGCCGCCCCACCGGTAACAGGCGTTCGGGTCGCAGCTCGAGTTGATGTGGCGCTCGGGCCAGCGCATCAAGACGACCCGGCCCCCGGCCAGGTAATCGCAGTGGTAGTCGTGCTCGCCCAACTCCGGGCGCAGCGGATGCCGGTCGTCAACGAGGCGAGATTCGTCGACGGCGAGGATGGTCTCCCCCTCGGCGAAGTCGCGGGCCGCAAAGACGCCGAGGCCGTGAATCCCCGAGTCGGCAACGGTCACATCAGGCATGATTCGTGGACGCCTAACGCCCAGTTTCATCGGGCGGGTGCGACGCCGGCCGCCGCCACCCCCGCATCCTCCGCCGTCGCTTTCACACCCCCACGGCTTCACCTCCCGGCGGCACCCGTCCCGGCAAACGACACGCGCCAGATGACGTTGCCCCCGTCGTCCGTGACGAAGGGCGCCCCGTCGCGACCGACCGCGACGGGGCGCCCCCAGACGTAGCCTTCGGGGGTCACGAAGCCGGTCGCGAAGTCCACGTACTCGCCCGTCGCCCGCCCGTTCTGCATCGGCAGGTAGATCACTTTGTAGCCGGTGCGCCGCGACCGATTCCACGAACCATGCTCCGCGGCGAAAGCGACGTTGCGGTACTCGGCCGGGAATTGCGCGCCCGTGTAGAACGTCATGCCGAGCGACGCGGTGTGCAACTGGAGCAGGACGTCCGGCACGATCACCTTATCCAGCAGTGAGCGCGGGAGGCCGCGGCGCTTCGTAGATTCGTCATCATCCCTCTGCCCCCCTGATTCCGGGGCTTAAGCGTGGTCGGCCACGCCGCTGACCCCGGCCTGGCGGGCACAGTTGGCGCAGCAGTAGATATTGTGTTTCGCCTCGACGCCATGCCCGACGATCTTACAGCCGCAGTGCGCGCAGACCGGGGCCAGCTTGTGAATCGCGCACTCGAAGCTATCGAAGACGTGTCTGTTGCCCGCCGTGATGATTTCAAACGACAGATAGTAATCGTTGCCGCAAACCTCACACTGAGCCATCGAACACCTCCCTCGCCTCGGCGCGGCATGCCGCGTCTCCGAAGCTATGACGCTACAGCTATGACGCTACCGTTCCCCAACGCCGGGTCTCGGTAATACGCCCTATTTCGGTTCGACCGGACCGCCCGCTTTTTCCCATGCTTCGAGGCCGCCGTAAAGCGGGTGCACGTTCTTCCGGCCCTTCTCCATCAGCACTTGCGCCACCCGGGCGCTTGATGCCTCGTGCGGTCAGGTGCAATAAGTGATCACCGCCCGGTCGCGCGGGATCGATGGCAAGTGCCCTCCGACCTCGTCGGCCGGAACGCGGATCGCGCCCGGCAGTTTCGTCTGCGCTGCGCCCCATGCCTGCGGGTTGCGCGTGTCGAGGAAGACCAGCGGCTCGCCGCGCCTCATCCGTTCCAGCACCTCGTCCGCCGTTACTCTCGTCGCTTGCGGCGCCGCCTCAGTCTGCTTTTTGTCCAAGATTCACCTCCGTATTTGATGCTCCCATTGTCGTTGAAATTATCGTCATCATCTGTGGCAGTGTCGGCCGCTGCCGTGCATCCAACGCTCTGACGCCGCCGTCTTCCGCCTGCCGGTACGCTATCGCACATTGAGGGCCTTTCGGCCCGGGCGGCGCCGTCGGCGGCCAAAGCGCGTATCCACCCCGGACAGCCGGGTGTACGCGGCTGCGCCCGGTGGCCGGATTCAAGTTTAATTTCAGCCGGGGGAGACCTCAAAATCGATTAGCGGCAAAGAGAATGCCATAAGCGGTTACTCTGGAGATTAATCCTGCCGGGAAAGCCGCTTCCACCCCAGCGACAAACCACTGCTAAATTGACGAGATGCAGACGGATAAGGTCGGGCGCTCGCGGTGCCACTGGAGCAGAGACGCTGGATTATCTGCTCGATCCGTCATGCTTCAGGCCGAGGGCGTAACGTTCTGGTTCATGCGGAAAAGGTTCTTTGGATCAAGCTGTGCTTTCAGCGTTGCCAGCCGCGAATAGTTTGTCCCGTAAGCAGCGCGCACGGCCTGCGGTTCCGCATCTTCACCGAGGGCGTTCATGTAGACAGCACCGCTTGCCCAAGGGTTGAGCGCTTCCCAACAGTCGCGTGCCCAGCCGATCTGCAGCGGGTCTTCTGCGACGTCGCCCCACTGCCCCAGAATGACAAGGTTATAGCTCGCCTCGCGGTGGGGAAAAGCCGTGGCCTTAACATCAACGCGACTGGCGGCGCCGCCGTAGTATTCCAGGATTACGGCAGACAAAGGCGACTGACATCTATTTGCGTGTTCGACCACAGCATCTATCGCCGGGTCGGGAAGTGTACGCAGAAAGCTCGACTTCCAATAGTTCCGGTTGCCCCAGGGGAAGCCGGGGCCGAGCAGGCCCTGCATCCTGGTGTACGGCATCGCCTTCATGTCATCAAGCAGCGGCGCCCCGAACTCGCGGAGCGGACGCAGCGCCCGCTCCCCCTCTTTGAGATCACCGCAGTAGCAGGAAGCCAGGGCGACGATTGGATTACCATCGGGCCCGGTGAGCAGGGCGACATAGGATGTAAGTTCCTCAGGCGCCGAGGCGACGAAGTCCCGGTGGAAGCGGATCACGTCGCGGGCTGCGCTACGGGGATGGATGACGAGGCCGCCCAGGACAGTTGACACCTCATGGAGCCGGTACTGGAATGCTGTCACAACGCCGAAATTACCGCCGCCCCCGCGGAGCGCCCAGAACAGGTCTTCGTTGGTCTCGGGGTTGGCCAGCCGGAGCTGACCGTCCGCCGTCACGACATCTGCGGCGAGCAGGTTGTCGCAGGTGAGACCGTGCTTGCGCACCAGCCATCCCACACCTCCGCCGAGCGTAAGACCAGCGATCCCGGTCTCGCCCACCACCCCGCCGGTGGTCGCGAGCCCGTAAGCTTGCGTCTCATGATCGAATTCCTGCCACAAGAGTCCGGGCTGCGCCCAGGCAGTTCGGGCCACCGGGTCAACTCGGATGCCCTTCATCGGCGATAGGTCGATCATCAGTCCGCCGTCACACACCGCGGTCCCCGCCACGTTGTGCCCGCCACCCCTCACCGATACCAGCATCTCGTGCGCCCCGGCGAAACGGACTGCCTCGCCCACGTCAGCGGCGCCCTCGCATCGGACAATGAGCGCAGGACGCTTGTCGATCATCGCGTTCCAAATCCGCCGTGCCGCATCGTACCCGGCGTCGACCGCCGTCAAGACCTGACCGCGCACGCGCGAGCGCAGGTCATCTACGGCCCCGGTGTCGAGGGCGCGTTGCGTCCGTCCCAAGGTTATTATCTCGACATTCATGGCAATCCGCCTCCGCTTCCGTTCGACAGTGAGGCGCGGTCTCGGGGACCCAGGGTTTGTCAGCCCGGAGCATTCTCTTTCACGATCTGCCTCAACAATGATGCCCTCCCCTCCTGGCCGAGCGAGAGCGCCCAGTCCCAAGCCGTTTCGTAATCGTAGACCCCTTTGCGCTTCTTCTCGACGGCCACTTGCTCGTCGGCAAATGCCCTGCCGTACAGCTTGGCCCACACGTCGTAGAGGTAAAGGAAAAGGACTTTGTGCTCGTCTACGCCTTCGGGCCGATTCGCGAGTCGGGCGTTGAGCCGATGTCCGAGCTCATGAATGAGCGTCGCCTTCTTGACGGCCGCTGGGTAACTCGCCCTGAGTTTCATCGGGGAGCCCTTTGAGCCCGACCGGCTCACCCCTTCGAACACGATCACCGCGACCTCTCTCTCGGCAAACTTCATTCCGGAGACACTCTCCATCGCCTCGATCATCTTCCGGCCCTCGGAGTCCCAGATGCCCTGATACTCCTTCGTCGCCTCGGCGAACTTTTCCGATTCCGGAGAGAAACTTAAACCGAGACCAGGTTCCTGGGCGCGCACGGCGACCGCCGCCGCGAGCCCGATGGCGAGAAGTGCCTCTTTCATAGGGCGCTCCTTGTGGAGTGATTTTCCGGTTAGGCGTCACGCCGGTAGCGCGAATGTTGCGAGCCCGCTGATCAGGCGCGGTCTCCGGCCCCTGTTTTCGCCCCTCTCAACTCGAACGCTCGAACGATAACGAAGGCGATCAACGCGAAGACGAAAAAGACGAGCAGTAACCAAGCTATCCCTTGAAGCGAGCCGATGATCGTCCGATACACCTCGAGAATCCACCGGTCCCGCGTCAACTCTATGATTTGCGCCTCCCTATATTGGGACGGCGTGATGTATCTTTCGAGTTCCCAAATTCTGACGCCGCTCGAAACCCCAGTGACGCAGATCGCGAACTTGATATATTTGGCCCAAGCCCGGCTGATCTGGTCCGAGATGATGCGGTCCAGGATCTTCTCGATCGGTTTGCCAAAGATGTAAACGACGGTTGCGGCGACCGTCAATGAGATGAAGAAAGTTACGGCCAGGAGGGTGATAAACATTGTCTCACTGTTCTTTCAAGGCTTGTCCGGCCATCGTCGGCCGCTCGTCATGACCATGGGTCTCTCTGACCGGCCGAATAGTTGGACTCGACATCGGCGGCTGGGGCGCACCGAATGCTAACCGTCGGTTCAGGGCTTGTTGATGATCTCTTTTTCTGAATCCACCTGATACCGTTTATGGTCGAACCATTCGATGCTGAATTCCTCATCCAACCAGAGCAATTTTCCGGCATATTTGATCCCGTCAAATCGTCCCAGACGAATCGTCCACACCCCATCTCCGAGCCGCGCTCGGTCAATCACAACCGCTGCATTCTCAAGCAAATAGGCGCTGTCAGATCGCTCAAATTTTACCCCCTGAGGAGACGCTGTCAAGCGAATCATGAGCCGATCTTTTTCATCGA
>Ga0075421_100011482_pt1 | contig 10971 bp, 15 predicted proteins | sample SoiMetdeltSBSDD5_FD_75292 | JGI IMG/M metagenome (GOLD analysis project Ga0075421, IMG submission 75292) | Bulk soil microbial communities from a Populus tree surrounding site in Tennessee, USA - Soil MetaG P. deltoides SBSDD5 | ecosystem: Environmental > Terrestrial > Soil > Tree plantation...
ACACCCGGACGACGTTTCTGTTCCCTCCAAAAACAGCGAGGCCCCCACAAAGTGGAGGCCTCGAAGACACTGTTCTCACGTCCAGCCTAAACTTCTTTCGACTTGATGGTGTAACTGAAGCCCTTCGGATCCAGGCTGTCCTTGCGGCCATTGGCGGTCTCGCTCTGCGGATACATGAAGAAGCCGAGCTCCGGCCCGTTGGAGCTCGGCAACCTGAGGTCATGCGCATAATTGTACGGCAGCCAATTCATCTCCCACGCGCCGAAAAGTTTCGCGCGAATCTTTTTCACTTTCGGATCGTCCAGAGCCAACTGATCCCCCGGCAAATTTTCTTCGAGCACGACTTTTCGCACGTCGGCCGGATCGACGGGCGTCCAACCATAACCGTTAAGCCATACTTCCGCGCGACAATGCTGCGCGCCGGTAATATCGTCCGCCCGGCCGAGGCTTTTGAATTCGGCGGAATTCGCGACTCTGATTCCGTAAACATCGCGCGCCGGGATACCGGCCGCGCGCGCCAGTCCGACGTATAAGGCATTCAGGTCGGCGCATTTGCCGCCAAGATAGCCGGTGTGGAGCATCGTCGAAATATCGCCGATGCCGCAACCCTTGACCTTGGGATCTCGGAAGGTGTTATCGACAATCCACTCGTAAATCGCCTTTGCTTTGTCGACATCGGTTTTGTAACCCATGACGATGCCTTTGGAGGTCGTCCCAACGATGCCATCGGTCTTGATCAGCTTGCTCGGTCTCCGGAAGTAGTCGAGCACGGCCTTACTTTCGTTCGGCGCCGAAGCCGGCTTGCGGCTCAAATCGATCTCGCGATCGCGCGTCATGAAGCGACTCTTGACCTCGACGGCAGGCGATTTTTCGCCGGCAGCCCATTCGGCGAAAACCATCCCGGTGCCGTACTTATCGTATTGCACCGCCTTCGCCGACTTGTAATTTCCCGTCCAACTATCGGGTTCACGTTTGAAATAATCCGTACTCGACGTGAGTGGCACCGGCACCCAGGCGCGCACGGCACCCACCGGATCGGTCACCTCGAGCCGGGTCGTTACTTCAAAAGTACGCCACTTTGCATCATTCGCATGTGCCAAATCCCTGAATTTCGGAATGCCGCCGAAAGCTAATCCCGCCGTTGCCGTCAATCCGCCTTTTATAAAATCCCGCCGGTTCATAGAACCTCCCTTTTCATCGAATAGTTATTTTCGATGGGGCAAATATAGCTTTTAGTATCCTATTGTCAATCTGCCGTCGGGAAATACCGGCATGCGCCAGTGTAGGAAAAATCCCAGTGTCTGCCCTCGGATGGGCGATTCCAGAGGGGTGCCCTACAATTCACTCGAAACGGGATTACGGCCAGCGCGCAATGCCGCTCGTACCGTAGTAGTTACCGGGATTTTAAAAACGCCAACACTTCGTCCGGATGCGCCTCGGCTTTTTTGATCGTGCGCCAATGTTTGAGAACATCGCCCTTGGGACCGATCACTACGGTCGAGCGGATCGTTCCCTGCACTTCCTTGCCGTACATAAGTTTTTTCCCGAACGCGCCGTATTTCTTCATCACCTCGGCTTTCGGATCCGAGAGCAGTGCAAACGGCAGTTTATATCGGCCGGCGAATCGGTCGTGCGACTCCAGACTATCTTTGCTCACACCCAACACAACGGTGTCGGCTTTTTTCAGCGGCGCGCTTAGGTCGCGAAACCCGCACGCTTCCTTGGTGCAGCCCGGCGTATCGTCTTTCGGGTAAAAATAGAGCACTACGGTTTTGCCCTTGTAATCGTCCAGCGAATTTTTCGCCGTCGTTGCCTTCGAGACTGAACGCCGGCGCCTTCTTCCCCTCCAAGTTTGCCATGTTGCAATTCCCCTTTTGTATTTTAGTGGCGCTGCGGCGCCTGAAACGAGTGCTTAATCAGGATTGGCTATACGAACGAAACTTGCGCAGCCTTCCGGGCCATGGCTCGAATCGAGTTGTAAGAAAGTTCGAAAGGGTCGATCGCGCCTGACGATAACATCGGAAAAACAAACCGGTCGATCTTGATAGCGCACGCCGCGCGGAACCGGAGCCGCGAGCAAATCCACGCCGCTGCCTTGCCTGTCGGCTTTGTGCACGTAGGGAAGCCCGCAGAGCCAGAGGATCTGGATCGCTCCCTCGTCAAACAGGCGCTCGCGCTGTTGCCATGGAATGTCCGCAATATACTGAGTGGGCACGCGGATTCGATTTTCGATAAAACGCGCCGCCGCGCGGCAGAAACTTTCGCTGTTCTCCGCCATGCAGGACGCGAGCTTCAATTGAAACATGGAACGGATGAGGCTACTCGCTCACGTTGACACCGCGCCAGAAGGCAACGTAATCCTTGATCCGCTTAGCGGCCTCTTTTGGCTCCGGATAATACCATGCGGCATCCGCGTTGGACCGATCACCGACCCGCAGGTTGTAATAGCTGGCGATGCCCTTCCAATGACAGGTGGTGTGCGTATCGCTGGGGGATAAATACTCGCTCTTGATGGATTCCCGCGGGAAATAGTGATTGCCTTCGATAACGATGGTTCTATCCGATTCCGCGATGACCGTACCTTCCCAGGTCGCTTTCATCAAGTAAGCTCCTCAATCAGTCAGTTCGTTACGCAGCGAAATTTCGCGAATACGTAAGGATAGTGCGCCTGATACCAGTTGCGAAACGCCGGACGGACCAGATCAGCCGCAGTCGCCCAGGACGCGCCTTTGAGAACAAAATGCTTGCCGTCGAAAAAATCCCGCGAGTAATCGGGATAACTTGAAATATAGCTCGAGAATCCTGGAAACGGCGCAAACGGCGTGTCCGTCAATTCCCAACCGTTGCCGGCCAGTTCCATAATACCCCAGCGGCTCGCGCCGGCCGGCCGCGAGCCAATCGGCACCGGAGACCATGCGGCAAAATCAAAATTACCGTGCTGTAACCCCGGCGGCGTGTTGCCCCAGGGATACTCGGACTCGCGCCCATCGGGTCCATAATAAGCGGCGCGATGAAACTCCGCTTCCGTGGGAAGCCGCTTGCCGACCCAACTCGCATAGGCGCGCGCTTCCGCGAGACTCACGTACACCGGCCAGCCTTCCACATGTTCCAGCGGAAACGTGTCGAACATGGCGCGGTAGTACCAATCTCCGTCCCGCTTCAACCAGAATGTGGGATGATATTTTTTCTCGAGATTTTTCCAACGCCAATCCTCCGGGCGCCAGTAGATTTCCTGGTCATAGGCTCCGGAGTTCACGAACTCGAAGAATCGGCCATTGCTGACCGGCAGAGAGTCGATCGTAAAAGCTGGAACGTCGATGAGCAGCTCTTCGAACTCGTTGTCCCAGCCGAAGAGTCCGTCTTGGAATTTCGCTCCGAGGCGCGCCTTCCCGGCCGGAACTTCGATGTCCCGCGAAGCGGGCGAGCGTTGAAATGAATATCGCGGGAAGAGTTTGGGGCGGCGCTTCTTCTCGAACGGCAATTGCTGCATCATATACATCAGCGTTTCTTGGTGCATGAACTCGTGCTCCAGCACCATCTGAAAAGCGCGTCCCTGCTGTGCCATTACGTCGGCCGAGGCGAAGCGGCCGAGCGCATCGACGGCCTCGGACAATGCGCGGCGCACATTGTCCCGGTACCCGAGGATTTCGGCCAAACCTGGCCACTCTTGCGGAACCTCCGGATGCCAGTGACATTCGCCGGTATCGACATCCGGATCGATGCCGCGGCAAAACAAATCATCGAAATAGGGGTTGAACGACTCCCATTTCAGAATCGCGCCGCAGATCTGATTCCAGGAAAAGGCCGGCAAGTGGCCGATATAGAATAAAAAAGGATGCCGCCAAACAATCGGACTCGCGTTTAACTGGTCGCTCGCGACAATCGAAAAAATTTCATCGGTGCGCGCCCAAGCCGAATTGAGTCTTTCTCTGACCCCTTCGTTGCCAACACTGCGTCGTAATGGAAGCGCCATACAGCATCCTGTCGTCGATTGATAAAAACTATATACTACATAGAGTAGACCTATGTAAGAGGATGCGAAACTTTTTCGGCTTTCGGCGCGGAGCAAAAATTCAGGACTGCTTTAAGAATTCGCGAAAGGCTTGAGCTATCGGATGGAGCGGCCGGCGCTTGTGAGATACTTCGTAAAAATCGCGCTCCATGGACAATCCGCGGATGGGCACTGCGACGAGACTGCCTTCGGCGAGCTCATGCTGGATGGAAATACGCGACAAGATCGATATTCCGAATCCCTCCCGCAGAGCTTCTTTCACGGCTTGCGTGCTGCCGAGCTCCATCGAGACATCGATGAGCTTATCCAGCGATCGGCGCCCTTTGGCCAAAAGTTGGCCAAAGGATTCGAGTGTTCCGGAACCGTGCTCTCTCGAAATAAATTTTTCCGAGCGCAGCTCCGCCACCTGGACAAATTTACGCTGACTCCAAGGATGTTCTTTCGGGACCGCGAGAACCATCTCGTCGTTCCAAAGTTTCTTAAACCCGAGTCGCGCATCTGTCCCCTTGGAACCGATAAAGCCTAATTCGACTTTGCCGTCCAGGACATCCTCGACAATACCAGCGGAATCCCGAATGCGCAGGATAGGCTTGACGCCGGGATATTTTTTTGTGAAAGCGCCAAGCTTTGGCGGGAGCAGGTATTCGCCCGGTATGTTGCTGCCGCCGACCCAAAGTTCGCCGCTTAGGGTGCCGTGGAATTGCTCCACGGCCGCACGCATCTCCCGTTTGAACGCAAGGAGCGTTTTGGCCCGCTCCACGAGCAGGTCGCCCAGCGGGGTCAGACTGACCCGGCCATGGATGCGATAAAGCAGTTTTCCGCCGGTGGCCTCTTCCAACTCTTGCACATGCGCGCTCACAGTCGGCTGGCTCAGAGAAAGCAACCCGGCGGCTTGTGAAAAGCTTTTAAGTTCCGCCACCCAGTAAAATATTTCAAGCTTGCGGAGATCGAGATCGGCCGTTACTTTGCCCATGACCACACATGCCCGATGGGAACGCCTGTCCGAGAGCGCGCGGGAAAGGATAATCCGACAGCGCCGGAGGAAGAGGAGCGGGCTCTCGCCTTGCGGCTCTTCCTCCGAGCGCCATCTAAAACTTATTTCTGCAAATACTCCAGGACCTCGGCCGGATGAGCGCCGGCGTCGGTGACTGGAATCCAGTGCTTCTTGATCGTGCCGTCAGGACCGATAAACGCGGTCGAACGGATCGTTCCTTCGGAAACTTCCCCCTGGGCGTTTTTGCGCGGTCCCCACGCGCCGTAAGCCTTCATCGCTTCTTTTTGGGGATCCGAGAGCAGCACGAAGGGAAGATTGAACTTGCTGATGAAGTTGTTGTGGGAGTCGATCCCATCGGGACTGACACCGACCACCACTGTGTTCGCTTTGGACACTGTATCGATAGCGTCGCGGAACCCGCACGCTTCTTTGGTTCAGCCAGGTGTATCGTCTTTCGGATAAAACCACAGCACGACGTTTTTCCCGGCGTATTCGCTGAGCGAATGCTGCTTGCCATCGCTCCCCGCCAAAGTAAAGGCCGGGGCCTTTTGTCCTTCAAGATTCGCCATCGGTACCTCCGTGTAAGTTGATGACCTTTTCTATCATAGCGCCAAGCAGTCAATCAAACGCGATATTTTTTTTGTAATATTTTTTGATACCCGAACAGTCCTTCAAATCCCTCCGGTCCCCTTTGCCCGCTCCAGCTCCGCGTTGTCATCGCGCCGGTGACACTGGTATAGTTTGTCACGATGGCGAAACAATCTGTATTAATTGAGATGCACCGCTCGAACGGTGCTGTTTTCATCGAGCACGACGGCTGGCTGGCACCGGCGCATTTCGGCGATGTTGCGGGCGAATATCGCGCGGTGCGCTCGGCGGCCGGTTTGATCGACTTTGCCCACCGCGGTTTGCTCCAATTCACCGGACCGGACCGTTTGCCCTTTCTCCAAGGCATGCTGTCCAACGATTTGCGACTCTTAAAACCCTTCGACGGCGCCTATGCAACCCTCCTGACCCAGCAGGGGAAGGTGATTGCGGATGTGCGTGTGCTCTGCGCGATGAATTCGTTCTATCTGGATTTTTGGGCGAATCTCAAAGACAAAATTCTCGATCATCTCAATCGTTATCTGATTGCTGACGAGGTGGAGATCGCCGATCGCTCCCAGGAGTACACCATCCTCTCGATTCAGGGACCTCAAGCCGAGCTATTACTGCGCCGGATTATGTCGCCCGACGTTAATCTGCCGGTGCGCGCGAAGCAGCACGCAATGTTAGATATCGACGGCGCCGCCGTTTGCGCCGTTTTCGACAGCCACACAGGCGAAACCGGTTACGACCTCATTGCCCCGCTCCCGGCTGTCGCGCAGATCGCGCGAAAGCTAACGGATGCCGGCAAACACATCTCCGCGGCGTGGGTAGGAGCAGAAGCTCTCAACATTCTTCGGGTCGAGGCTGGAATTCCGCGTTACGGCATCGATTTCACCGAGGAGAATTTGCTTTTGGAAGTTGGGCTCGATCATGCCGTGAGCTTCACAAAAGGCTGTTATCTCGGCCAGGAAGTCGTCGAGCGCATCCGCTCGCGCGGCCATGTAAACAAGAAATTGTCGGGTTTATTGCTCGCCGGCGGATCGCCGGCCAAACCCGGCACTGTCCTGGAAGCCGCGGGAAAGCAGGTTGGCGCAATCACAAGTTCGGTTATTTCACCGAAACTGGCGCGACCCATAGCGCTGGGTTATTTAAACAAAGATTTTTGGAGTCCAGGACAGGAAGTTTCGATCCAAACCGGCGAATCCGAATCCCGCGCCACCGTAACGGAGCTACCGTTCGTGCGATCCCCTTGAATCCCGACTTCAAATTCGTATATTAGTCGGAACTTTACACCGTGGACACGAAAGGAAATTAGCATGGCGAATTTCGTCAAAGTCTGTAAGGCCAGCGAAGTCAAAGCCGGATGCGGCAAGAGTATCGAAATAGACGGTAAAGCCGTCGGCGTTTTCAATATCGAGGGAATGTACTACGCCATCAACGACGTGTGCGGTCATCGTGGCGGCCCCTTGGCCGAAGGCGAACTCGACGGCACAACCGTCATCTGCCCCTGGCACGGCTGGCGCTATAACGTGACCACGGGGGAGAATGAATTATTGCCGAGCCTGCCGACCCAAAAATACGAATTAAAGGTTGAAGAAGACGACATACTGGTTGATCTGTCGTAGGACTTCAATTCGATAACATCGTTCGCCCATCGTCTTTGCGGAGACGATGGGCCTTTTTGTGTCTAGGCTTTCTGAGACTTAATATAGTCGTTGAGCGCGTCCCTGGTGCTGTCGAAGGCAAGATCCTGCCAGGGCACTTCATCGGGGAGAAAAATACGCGCCTCCACGGATTCATCCGCCGCCGCAAGCTCGCCGCCAATGATGTCAGCGGTATAAACCACGATTACATTGGGCGAACGCGGATAAGAATAAACATTGAGCAGCGCGCTCAATCGGACGTCGAGTTGCGACTCCTCTTTGGTCTCGCGAATCGCCGCGTCTCGAACGCTCTCACCTCGATCCACGTAGCCGCCCGGAAACACCCATTTGCCAAGGGCGGGCTCGACGCCGCGCTTAAGCAGCACGATCCCGCCTTCGATCATAAAGACCGTTCCCGCAACCAGCTTTGGATCTTGATAAAAGATGAAGGAGCAAAGCTGGCAAACCAATCGTTTAGGCTCGTTCACCTTTACGACGCGACGGTCCAACCCGCCGCCGCAACGCGGGCAAAAACGATATTCAACATGGCCGTGGTGATGCGCTAAATGAAGCTGATCGTGGTCTGATGCCATACTTTCTTTTCTAACGCATATTCAGTTGAAACAAAAGAGATTTTCTGCGATCGTCAATCATGCTAAGAGCGGTCATTTTCGACTTCAACGGCATCATCATCGACGACGAGCCGGTCCACTTCAGGCTATTTCAAAAAGTCCTCGGTGAAGAAGGTATCGTTCTCACCGAAGATGCGTATTACGAACGCTACCTTGGCTTCGACGACCGCGGCGCATTCACTGCCGGCTTTCGCGAAAACACGCGAGCCCTGAACGACGCCAAGCTCAGCGAACTGATCGAACGCAAGGCAATCTATTATCAGGAGATGATCCGCGAGCACGTGTCGATCTTTCCCGGCGTTAAGAACCTGGTCTCTTCACTCGCTGAAATCCTGCCGCTGGCAGTCGCGTCCGGCGCGTTGCGCCAAGAGATCGACGTGATACTTAAGACTGCCGGACTGCTCGATCAGTTCAATGCAATCGTCAGCGCCGAAGACGTCAAACACGGCAAACCCGAGCCCGAGATTTTTTTAAAGGCACTGGCCGCTCTGAATGATCAGAACAACAACAGCGACCCGATCATTGCGCCGGATTGCGTCGTGATTGAAGATTCCAAAGAAGGCATTCGCGGCGCGCGCCGCGCCGGCATGAAATGTTTGGCGGTCACTAACTCTCATCCGGCGGAGCTTCTTAGCGAAGCGAATGCAATCGTAAAAAGTCTCGAAGAAGTCACGCTGCCATTTCTGCAAAAGCTCTGCGCTTAACAATTCCGGAAAATGGCTAAACCGTCTTCCATTGCTTCTCCAAGTTACAGGACGCGGGTTTCGGATGTAGGGGCAGGTTTGAAACCTGCCCCTACTAAAGACGGCTCAGCGGCGCCGCAAGGCGAATTTTGGGGTATGACTACCGATACGGCGTGCGCTGCGGTCGGATCGTGATCTCAACGGGACACGCCGTTACCGGCGCGTTCAGTACGTAGAGAACCGCTTGCGCGACATCGTCGGCTTGGATCATTTTGCTGCGATCCAAATGTTTCACCGGCGGAATCATCGGTGTGTCGACGAAGCCCGGCAAGATCACAGCGACTTTGATGCCTTGCTCTCTGACTTCTTCAAAGAGCGATTGAGTAAATCCGATCAGTCCGAATTTGGAAGCCGAATAGGCCGCGCCGTTCGCTTCGCCGCTCTTGCCCGATACCGAACCGATATTGATGACCGCGCCCTCGCCCTTCTCGATCATCGCCGGTAATAATTTTTGCGCGAGGAGCATCGGCGCGCGCAAATTGACCCGCAGCGTTTGATCCCAGTCCGCTATTTTACTTCGAACAACCGATGCTCGCTTACCCCATCCCGCATTGTTGATCAGGATATCGACGGCGCCGAACTGTCGCAGGCTTTCCGCAACCAGATTTTCGATATCTTCATCGCGCGTGAGGTCGGTGGGAACGGCGATGGCAATGCCCTTGTCATTTTGAATTTCGAGCTTAACTCCCTCGAGCTCCTCCGACGTGCGCGCAGCCAGGACAACGCGGCAGCCCAATTTTGCCAGGGGGAGAGCCACGGCTTTGCCGATGCCCCGCCCCGCGCCGGTGACGAGAGCGACCTTTCCATCGAAACGTTGCATGAATATAGATCGGGCGATGGAGATTAATGAACCGTCGGTGTCTGATCCTGCGGCCCTTGCGCCACGGATGAGCCGTGATGATGAATCATGCGCCAGCCGTCAGGGCCTTTGCGAAAAATATTCGTCGTGAGAATCATCGCGGCGACATTTTGCCCTTCCAATGAGCTATTGAGATTTTCATAGAGGGTCACCCAGGCGAGATCGCCGCGCACCTCGACCGACAGGTCCGTCAGCATGAATTGAATCTTCGGTGTATTCTCAAAAATTTGCCGCCAGCTTTCCATGACCGGCTTCCAGCCGCGCAGAATGCGCCAACCCGGATGGCCGCACTGGATTTCACCCTCGCTCGCCCACACCGACTCCATCTTCTTCATGTCTAGGCTTTCGAAGGCCCGATAAAAGCCCTCGTTCGCTTGAGCGACGTCTTTTTCTTCCGGAGTCATGGCGATTAGTGGTGCGGCTTGGGCGTGACAAATACCAGGGTCACGAGCTTTTGCTGGCTGCGGTTGGCGACGCCATGATTCTGTCCGGCCGGCGCGAGCACGATCTCTCCGGCCTCGAGCTCTCGTTGCTCATCCCCCACCGTGAATACACCCTTGCCCTCCAGGACGTAGTAGACCTTGTCCTGCCCGCCGTGCGTGTGGGGACTCTGCTCCTGCCCGGGCTCGAAACAGTAGGTGTCGCAGAAAAATCTATCGGTTTCGAACACGCCGTTCTTTTTCATTTTCTCGGGCGAAAATTGCATCGCCTCCGAAAGCTTTTTGAAATTGCTCATGGCTCGCTCCTACCGGGCGGTTATGAAGGGATACTACCATAGGGTAGTTACATGCAAAAGCAGTAGGGATCTGTTATCAGTGACGGCATGGATTCGGTGCTCATTCGCTACCACGAGATCGCCCTCAAGAAGGGCAACCGCCCCTATTTCACCGAGCTGCTCAAGAGAAACCTGCTCGCCGCGGTCAAAGACCTCGGCGCCAAAGAAATCCGCAGCCTGCCGGCGCGACTGCTGCTCACTCTGCGAAACGACGTGCCTGCCGCGACGCTCATCGAGCGCATGGGCACAGTGTTCGGCGTCGCGAATTTCTCGATTGTGGAGCGGACCGCGCGGGACATCGACGCTTTGCGCGCTCGCATTCTGGATGCGTTGAATGGCAGCCGGTTCGAATCCTTTCGCATCGAAACCCAGCGTGGCGACAAGACCTTTCCCCTCACCTCGCCGGAAATTAACCGGCAGCTCGGCGCGGCGGTCAAAGAGAAATCCGGCGCGCGCGTCGATCTGAAAAACCCTGAGTTCACAGTAACGGTCGAGGTCCTGCCGCGCGATGCGTTCTTTGGTTTCAACAAAATCTCCGGCCCCGGCGGATTGCCGGTGGGCGCGAGCGGACGGCTGGTCTCCTTGATTTCCGGCGGCTTCGACTCGCCGGTGGCTTCTTACCGCATGATGCAGCGCGGCTGCCGGTTGATTTTCGTCCACTTTCATAGTGCGCCGTTTCAGGACAAGACCTCCCAGGAAAAGGTGCGTCACCTGGTAACCATGCT
>Ga0075421_100011485_pt1 | contig 10971 bp, 10 predicted proteins | sample SoiMetdeltSBSDD5_FD_75292 | JGI IMG/M metagenome (GOLD analysis project Ga0075421, IMG submission 75292) | Bulk soil microbial communities from a Populus tree surrounding site in Tennessee, USA - Soil MetaG P. deltoides SBSDD5 | ecosystem: Environmental > Terrestrial > Soil > Tree plantation...
GCCCAGTTTTTGAGGCGCGCCTGGCGGGCCATGAGTTCCGCGATCCCGCTCGAGACCGGATTAGGGATCTCCGGATCGCCGGAGGCCTGGACGGGAACGAGGGCCCGGGGCGCGACGCCCGCCTGCTCTAGGGCCGCCGCACGCTCGAACAGGATGTATTCCGGATTGTAGTTCTCGATGAGCATCAGGTCGGTGTGGCCAAGATCCTCGACGCACACCAGGCTTCGTCCGATCTGCGCGACCCAGAACCCCCGCGTGAGGGCGATGACGAGGACCACCGCCGCGAAAGTCGGGACTCGCAGCTTCCACGTGCTCTTGAGCGTCCTCTTCCTAGAGAAGAGGCTGTGTTGCCACGATCGCATGGCTGGCGCTCACGTTCGCGACGGTATGCCGTGGCCGACCGGCGAGGCCGGCTCGATTGTGTAGGCGAGTGCGTCGCCGTCGAACCCCGCGTAGGCGATGCGGCGCGCTCTTGTCCTGGCCCTTCGAGGCACCACACGGTGCGGTCGCGGACCACCCCTAGTTCCTCGGACGGGCTTGAACAGGCACGGCCGGCGAAGGTCTGCCCGTAGCAGATTTGTGACCCGAAGCGGAAGTACTCGGGCTCGCTGGAAAGCTTCGCGGCCAGCGCGAGCCTCAGAAATCCTCCGGACACCTATAGAAATCGATTAGCGTGCGCTCGATCGGAGTCGCTCCGCTTGTGGCGTCATGAGCGTGTCGGATGCGAAGCAGCCATGTTTCGGACCACTCGTTACGCGACGCCCGCGGCGATCGGCCGGCGAACGCTCGCGAGCAGCGCCGTGGCCACGGCGCGCTGCTGTTCGAGTCGCAGCTCCGGGAACATCGGAAGCGACAGCACTTCCGCGGCGACTCGTTCGGCGACGGGGAAGTCGTCCGGCCGGTGGCCCCACGCCTCGTAGGCCTTCAATAGGTGGAGCGGTACGGGGTAGTGGATCCCGGTTTCGATCCCGGCCGCTGCGAGGTCGGCTTTTACCCGATCCCGATCGGCCACCCTAATGACATATAGATGGTGCACGGGGCGGGAGCAGGCCGGCACGTGGGGCGGGACCAATGGGCTGTCCGCGAGCAACTCGTCATAACGGCGCGCGTGCTCGCGCCGCTGCTCGTTCCAGCGCGCGAGGTGTCGCAGCTTGGCCCCGAGGATGCCCGCCTGGATGGCGTCGAGCCGGCCGTTGTACCCCTCGATGTCGTGCAAATATTTCGCCGACTGGCCGTGGTCGCGCAGCATCCGACAGCGGCGGGCGACGGCTGCGTCGGCGGTGGTGACGGCGCCCGCCTCGCCGCAGGCGCCCAGATTCTTGCCCGGGTAAAAACTGAAGGCCGCGGCATTCCCCATCGACCCCGCTTTGCGCCAGCGCGCCTCTTGGGCGCAGCGGTACTCCGCGCCGTGGGCCTGGCAGGCGTCTTCGATGACGATGAGACCGTACTGGCGTGAGAGGTCGAGGATCGGATCCATGTCGGCCATCTGCCCGTACAAGTGCACGGGGATGACGGCCGTCACGCGGCTGCCGGTGCGCGTGCTCACCAAGCGCTGGCTACCCGGGTCGCGGACGCAGCGGGCTTCCAGATACTCGCGCAGGCGTTCGGGGTCCATGGTGTAGGTCCGCTCGTCGATGTCGACAAAGTCCGTCAATGCCCCGACCTGCGAGATCGCCTCTGTGGTGGCGATGAAGGTGAGCGGCACCGTCACCACGGTGTCGCCGGGCTGCACGCCGGTCGCCAGCAGCGCCAGGCGCAGCGCGTCCGTCCCGCTCGCCATCCCGACGCAGAATTCCGACGCACAGAATTCCGCGAACTCCCGCTCGAAGCGCTGGACCATTGGACCAGCGACGAAGCCGGCGGTGTCGAGGGCGGCCTCAAACACCGCGCGCAGCTCACTTCGGAGCGCGCGATGCGGGGTGAGGAGGTCGACCAACGGAATCTTGTCGGAGCTCATGGCGATCTCCTGCTCAGTAAGGTCGCGCTGTGCGCGCGATACGAGACGTCGAGTCGTGTGCCCCCGCCCGGCGGGGTGTTATGGCCTTGCAGCGGCTTCGCGAGCTCCGACAGTCGTTGCTTGCGCTGCATAAGGGCCGGCAGTGGCTCGAGCCCGGCGTTTCGAAGCACGATTTCCCAACGATAGGCCCAGTCGTGCCGCAGCAGCGACTCGACGACGTTTGTCTTTCGGATTCGCGCCTGTCGTTCGGGCTGTCCGTCCAGGTCGCCGAGAAAGCGCTCGATACGTCCGGGATCGAAAGGCAGTTGCACGACCGCGTCTCGCCAAGGGAGTTGGTTCTTGAATTCGGGGGTCTCGGGGACGTCCCCGAGGAGGATGGCGCCGGCGGCGGCCCCTTCCACGTACCGCGGCCCCATTTCGCTCTGGCCGCCCGTTTCGTGCGGAGCATCGGCCTTGGCCGGGTTCACGACGAAGTATCGGCTTCGTTTCGCGATGTTGGAGACGAGCAAACGGTGTTGATGCAAGTCATAGGCGTGCAGGTCTGAGATCGTGTCGTAGACATAGAAGAGCTTGCTCTCTCTCGCCATGTGCAGCAACGCCTCATGGACGGGGTTTAACCTCCGTCCGAGGCTGTAGACGTCAACGCAGCGGTTCGCGTCGGTGGCGAACGGGAAGAAGAGCAGGGTATCGACGCCGGGCGCCATATAGACGCACCGACCGCGGATTGCCTGATCGATTGCAGCGACACTCTGAGAGAGCTGGCTGAAGACGTAGTCGAACTTGTCCAGCACCTTGAGCGAGCTCTTGTAGAGCGGCATGTCCTTGACCCAGAGCTCGGTCAGCCAGCAGGCTGAGGTCCGGCAGCGCTCGCGCCAGCGATCGACGGCGTTGACGTTCAGGAGCTCCGAGGGCCTCTCGCAGACGGCGAAGAAGAGGTCGTAGTCGCGCTCCAGCCGGGTACGGGGCACCCCGGCGTTCATCACGATGGAGGACTCCCTGCCAACTCGCATCGCGAGCCTCTGGCGCCGGTTGAACCATCGACCCGGGCGTGGCGCAAGGATCTCGACGTCGTCCATGTGGGCGATAAGGTCTTCGAACTCGCGCATAGCGGCTCGCCAGACCTCGAGCTCGTAGAGGTTGCGCTGCGAGAAGAGGAGGACGCGCGGCGAGCTCATGGCCGCACGTGTGGCGGGCCGACGCGACTCTCGACCCGGGGCTCGCGGCGGAGCGCGCCGGGACGATGCGCCTCTGGCGCAGGTGCTTGTCCAACGCGGAACACCGCGGCATAGCGGACCCTCCAGTCTCGTCGCGAGGTGTCCAAGGGCTCGAGACCCCAGTACTCCCAGGGCCAATCGGTTCGCAACGCAGGGTCGCCCTCGTGGATTGCCTCCATCAGCTGCGAGACCGGCGCCCATCCTTGCTCGAGCGCCACCGCCGTGCGGACGTCGAGATCGACACCGGACAGGAACAGATGCCCGCCCGGCTTCACCAAGGATGCGATGTTCCGCAGGCATCGCAGAGCGTGGGGCGGCTCCATGTGGCACAAAAAATTATTGGCGAACACGACATCGTGGCGACCGAGAAGCACGGGCAGCTCGGCCGATGCCGCGTCCGCGACATGCCACTCGAGACGTTCCTTGAGCCAGGGTTTGACACTCATCGTCTCGCCGTTCGCGCTCCTGTCAAACATGGCGTCCATTTCGGCGGCGTTGATCCGCGCGAAGATCGGCGAGCCAACGAGCTCGGGAGCGGCGACCGAGTAGACGCCTCTGCGGGCAAGGTCCAGCACGGCAGTTGAGATGTCGACGGCCCGCGCGGACACGTGGAGATCGGGCCGCGCCGTGCGGATTATCCAGAGCGCTGAGTAGACTTCCGCACCGTTGCTGCAACCGAGGAACGCGAGGCTCAGCGGAGAGCCTGGCCCTTTCCGGTCGGCGATGGAGCGGAGCAGGTTGAGGAGCGGGCGGTTGCGAAAGAAAAATGTGCCGAAGAATTGCTGGCGGTCGCCGCGCAGCTGAACGAGGCGGTGGATGGCGCGGGCATACGCCCGCAGGGGTAGAACATCTAGTGCCGAGCGGGGAACGTGGTTCCAGAGACGTCTGTCGAGCCTCAAGTAGGCGTTCAGCGGCGACTTACCGAAGAGGCGCGCCCGGGCCAGTCGGGCAGCGAGTGATCGGTCAGTCATGTTGCTCGCCGCGTCGTCGATCATGTCCGCGAGACGCCCCAATCCAGGACCGATTTTCGGCAGTAGAAGCCCTCGGCGTACTTGGCCGGCGCGTTCGCCTCGATGCCGCGCAGTCGGGACAGCGCCAGGAACGTTTCGGCAGCGAACCACTGTTTATCCAACTGCGACTTGAAGTGCGTCATGAGGTAGTCGATCTTTCGACGGCACAGCGACTCATCAAGATGCGTAAAGATGTTCGGCGCCCCGAGATCACCGTCGTACTTCGCGACCTCGTACTCGAGGATGAGATGATCGCGAAACGTGTTCCACGTCAGCTGCGAGATCAGCTGATGATCCTGATGCAGATCGTGCCGATAGTGAGTGAAGATCACGTCGGGCGCGAATTCCTCTTTGAGGCGCTCGAACGCCTCCTTGATGCCGGCACCGACGAAAGGAAAGAAGCTGTTGCGAAACTCATGGATCACGATCGTCTTCGCCTGCGCCCGCTGCAGAAAGCACTCGGCGCTGTCTCGTGCCTCTCGCGCTCGCACCTGATCCGAGCTAAAGACGGCCCAGTACACCTCGACTGGTGGACCTTGCTCGATGAGCTTCAGGAGCGTGCCTCCACACCCGATTTCGATGTCGTCACAATGAGATCCGAGGCAGAGGATCTTGTACGGGGCGCGCGAGGGCGAGGACAGGGTCAGCTTACGCATGCTGCGGCTCGCGTGGGCGGGCTGGCGTCCTCCAGACCTCCCAGGGGGCATGGCCCCGTGTGTACAGCTCTTCCAGCTGCTGTTTTTCCTTAAAGGTGTCCATCGCCGCCCAAAAGCCGTCATGCCGGTAGGCGATGAGCTGGCGCTCTTTGATCAAGCGCTGGAACGGTTCCTCAACGAGTTCCTCGCCGTCATTGATGTAGCGGAAGATCTCTTTCCTGAAGATGAAGTATCCGCCGTTCAGGCGAAAGCCCGACCGGCTGATGTGCTGGATGTCGTTCACGAGATCGCCGTCTACGGAGATCACATGGAAGCTCTGCGTCGGCCTGACCGACGCGAACGTGGCAATTTTGTCGCGACTCATGAAGTAGCGAATGTGCTCCTCGAGGCGCAAGTCCGTGAGGCCGTCGGTATAATTTGCGAGGAAGACCTCGTCGCCGTCGAGATAGTCTTCGACGATCTTCAGCCGCTGACCGATGTTGGACATGAGTCCCGTATCGACGAACGTGATGTTCCACTGCTCGATGTCGCGGTTGAGCAGACGCAGGTGCTTGCCGCCGTTGGACAGGACGAAATCATTGGAGATGCACTCGTCGTAATTCAGGAAGTATTGCTTGAAGACATCGGCCCTGTAGCCCAGACAGAGAATGAAGTCGCGGTGACCGTAATGCGCGTAATACTTCATGACGTGCCAAATGATCGGACGGTAACCGATGGGAACCATCGGCTTGGGGATGTGCTCCGAGAATTCCCTCAGCCTCAGTCCCAATCCGCCGCAGAAGAGAACGACCTTCATGCGAGCGTCTCCTTGACCACCAGGCGGTTCGCCGCCAGCCTTTCCTCGAGCCAGGTGTCGCCGCGGAAGTGGCGATACTGCTCCGCGCGCAGGCGGTCGGCAAGTCGGCCGGCCGGCAGCTCCACATCGTCGTAGGTGAGGCAGTGATCCTTCGCGACATCGCGATTGAGCCGGCATCCGTCCACCAGCCCTTCGGGCAGATAGCGCTGCGCGCTCATCTCCTCCACGTTGGCCGCCTCCCCGTACGTCGTGTACATGCCGTACTCGTCGAGCACCTCGCCGGCCTTCAGATCCCGCTTCGCGACGGCGCAGACCTCAACGACCGGCCCCGCCAGCGGCGGTGCGACCTCGTCCCCAAAGAGCACGACGCGCGCGATGGCGTTCGGTGTCTCGAAGTGCACGAGGTGATAGGGGATCCAGAACGGATACAGCGGGCCCTCGCCCAGCTTGTAGAGGTTGAGGTAGTGGCGCTGCTTCGGGTCGCGGTGCTCGGCAAGGCAGAACACTTTGATCAGCGGTGGGCCGACCGTGTAGTCGACGACGCCGCCCAGGGCGCGAACCTCATCGATGTCGTAGAGCTTCGCGATGTCCATGATCGAGCCGTCGTATTTGAGGCCTCGCGACATCCCGCGTGAGCGCACGCGGAAGCCGGTCGCATTCGCGACGATCGACTGCTCGAAGCTAATCTTGGAGCCATCGGCGAACGACGTGACCATCGCCGCATTCTGTCCCCAGCGCTCGGCCCAGCCCTGTTGCGTCGTCGGGTTGCGATAGGGATCCTGGAGTCCCTTGACGTTGCCGATCACGCGCGGAACGAGCCCGAGCCCTCTGACCCAGCGGTAGAGGTTCATCTGCAGTCCGGGCTCGTCCCCGTCGGAGGCGGACAGGATCACCCCATGCCGCTTTGCGTACACGCGAAGGATCGGACCGATCGTGGAGTCGACTTCGGCGTTCATCAGCACGACGGGCTTGGCGAACCGAAACGCCTCGAGGATGACGTGGGCGCCGAACTCGACGGAGCCCGTGACGTCGACGACGACGTCGATCTCGCTCGAGCGGCAGATCATGAGGGGGTCGTCCGCTACGGTGGCGACGCCCCGTCGGACGGCGTCATCGAGCGCCGGCTGAGTGTTCGCGACCACCGGATCGCAGCCCGCGTAGCGATAGACGTGGAGCGCCCGCTCGGGGCGACGGTTGTAGACGGCGGCCATGCGCATGCCCGGAACGCTGTTGACGATCTGGTTGGTGAGCCCTTGCCCCATGAACCCGGCGCCGATCATCCCGACACGAATCGGACGGCCCTGTGCCTCGCGGGCCTGCAGCGCATTGTCCACGATGATCATGCTGTGGTCCCCCTCGGTCTCACGCGGTCATTCGTCGCAGGAGTTCGGGCTCGATCTCGTCGAGGAGCTTCCAGGCACTGTCCTTGGGTGAGATCTCGGTGACAGGTCGCGGCCACGTCAGACCGAGCCGGGGATCGTGGGCGCGCAGACCCCCCTCGGCGCCGGGCGTATAGAACTCGCCCACCTGGTAGCTCGTCTCCGTCCCGTCCTCGAGCGTCTGGTATCCGTGCGCAAAACGCTCCGGGACGTACAGGACGCGGTGATCGTCGGCGGTGAGCTCGACGGCGACATGCTGCAGATAGGTCGGGCTCTCCGGCCGCAAGTCGACGATGACATCCAGGATCGCACCCCGCGTGCAGCGCACGATCTTCGTCTCTGCCGCGGGCGGGAATTGGAAATGCATTCCGCGCAGCGTGCCCTCCATCTTGTTGAAAGCGATGTTGGCCTGCACGATGACCGACTTGAGCCCGTGCGCAGCGAACTCTTTCTGGCAGAAGGCCCGCGCGAAGAAGCCGCGCTGGTCCTCGCGACGCTCCAGCTCGAGGACGAAGGCGCCGCGAAGTTTCGTTTCGGTGAAGATCATGACGGCCGTTCCTCCGGCTTCGACCTCCAGCGCAGCGTCGGGTCCACGCGACCGCTCGCCAGCAGGTGTGTGAGGTGGTCGATGCGCTTGTAGCGTGGCCCTTCGAACTCCCCGAGACGCAAGCCCACCGTCTGGTACGCGGCGTAAAGCTCCGCGGCGCCGCGGCGAGCCGTCCACGTCGGCTTGAACTCCGGAACCGCGCGCGCGATTTTGCCGAAGTCGACGCGGTAGGACCGCGGGTCTGGTGTCGAGCCGGCCGCGTACTCGACCTGCGCGCCCGGCACGGTCTCGGCCACGATCTCGGCAAGCTGGCGAATCTGGTAGTTTTCCTCAGTGACTCCGACGTTGAATGCCTGATCGTGCACACGCTCGCGCGGAGCGGCGAGCACGGCGATGAAGGCACGAGCGATGTCCTCGACGTGTGTAATCGGCCGCCACGGGCTGCCGTCGCTCTTGATGTGCACCCGTCCGGTGGTGAAGGCCCAGGCCACTAGGTTGTTGAGTACGAGGTCGAACCGTAGCCGCGGCGACACCCCAAAGGCGGTCGCATTGCGCAGGAACGTCGGACTGAATTCCGAGTCCGCGAGCATCGCGACGTCTTGCTCGACGCGTACCTTCGACATCGCGTACGGCGTGAGCGGCCGCAGCTCGTCGGCCTCCGTCACCATCGTCTCGCCCGCGGCACCGTAGTTGCTGCACGACGATGAGAAGATGAACCGCTGGACACCCGCGGCCTTGGCTAGCCGGGCGAGGCGCGCCGAGGCGAGGTGGTTGATCTCGAACGTGATCTCCGGGTTCAGATCTCCTAGGGGGTCGTTGGCGAGGCCGGCCAGGTGGATCACCGCGTCGAAGCCGACGAGATCGGCGACGTCGACGTCACGAATGTCCTTCGCGATCGCGGGGACCATGAACAGGCCCGGACCGAAGGTGCAGGCGGCGAAGAGATCGCTGTCAAGGCCGACGACCTCGTGGCCGGCGGCGAGTAACATCGGGACCATCACTGCACCGATATAACCTTGATGACCGGTGACGAGAATCCGCATAGCCGTCCTCACAAGGTGAAGTCGCGTGGAATCGCAGCTAGGAAGAGACCGCGGTCGGCTCGATGACGGATGCAGTGCGGCGTCGAACATGCATGGGCGATAGGGTATCGATGATGAGTCGGTACTGCTCGTCCAGCGCGACGCGTGACTCACCTACGTGCCGTCCGATCACGCGCCTGAGCTCGTCACGACGGCCCTGGAGTTCTTCGAACCTGGCGATGATACTGCTTGTCTCGAGCCCGTCGATTTGCAGGCTGTAGCGTGCGAGCTCGGGCCGCGGCATCAGTGCCGAGAATTTTTCGTGATAGGAGACAGCGAGGACCGCCCGATCGAGCATGAGACCGAAGAGCACGTTGTGGAAGCGGGGAGACACGACGACGTCGCTCGCGGCGAGCTGCGAGATCAGCGCCTCGAGCGTCTCGATGGGCTCGGCGAGGAGCCGGGGATGCTCAGGGTCGACGCATTTGCCGGCCAGGGCGAGTCGCACATCGGCAACCACGGGGGGGTCATAGACGGTGTCACCGATAACGAGACGCACCGTGTACCCGTGATCCAGTAACCACGCCACGAACTCCGCGACGGTGTCGACATAGCGGCGATATAGAGAGTCCGCCTCACGGGGGCGCGGCCGCGAGCCATATTGGCCGCGATAGTCCTTGACACCGACAGCGACGACGCTGGCACCGCTGTCGGCCCGGCGACCCGCCGGCAGCGTCGATGCACGCAGGCTAAACGCTAGGTCGGGATAGATCGGGTCGCTCATCGAATCGAAGCCGATGTCGCGCACGTACAGCTTGGAGGCGTCGTCTCGGTAGGAGCGGAAGTGGGCCAGGGCGAGCGCGCACTTGACGAAGCGTCGGCTGAGCCCGTGGCGCAGCGGGCCGACGCCCACGCTGACGAAGAGCAGCTTGCAGCCCCGCAGGCGCGCGGCGACCGCCCACTTGAACGCCTGGTACGGCCAGCCGAAAGAGCCGGTGAGGTTGTCGGAGAGAAACTGGGTCCCGGGGACGATGAGTACGCGCGTACCGGCGAGGCGGTTGTAGGCCTTGACCCAACGGTAGAGTTCGAGGGGAATTCCGAGAACGCACTTTCGCAAGAAGCGGGCCAGGCGCGTGTGACTCCGCAGCGCCGGGGCAAGGAGCGGCTCGTGCATGGGACACGCGGCGATCTGGTGAATCGCACTCGCGGCCTCTGGGTTCGGGCAAATGCAGCGGGCGTCGACGTCAGGGAGGCGCTCGCGAAGATCCTGCAGGATCGCGCTGAGCGTGCCTTCGTTGCCGAGATTGCCCCCGCCGAAGACTCCGAGGAAGCTGATCGTCATCCGAGTGCTGCTGGCGCTGCGGTTATCGCGCGAGATCATCCTCGGTCCTCAAATCGCGTCTGCCATTCACGATCGAGCGCAACGGCCTGGCAGGATCACCGGCCACGATCGTGTCGCGCGGCACGTCACGCGTGACCACGCTTCCCGCGCCGACGATGGCGTTTTCACCGATCGTGACATTGGCGAGGATCGTCGCGCCGGAACCGATCGACGCGCCTCTCCTAACCAGCGTCGGCTCGACCACCCAGTCGGCTTCCGTCTGGAGCGCACCATTGGCGGTGGCGCGGGGATAGGAGTCGTTGATAAAGGTGACGCTGTGGCCGACGAACACCTCGTCCTCGATGGTCACGCCCTCGCAGATGAACGTATGACTCGAAATCTTGCAATCCTTGCCGACGCGGGCATTCTTTTGGATCTCGACGAAGGCGCCGATCTTCGTGTTATCGCCAATCTCGCATCCGTAGAGATTGATGAACTTCGAGACTTTGACGCCACGACCTAACTTCACGTCCGGGGCAATGCACTGGTAGTTGTTCATAACGTCACGGTTCGACCGCGGTCCTTCAGCGACCGGTCGGCGGCTTCGAGAAGCTGCACCACACGCAAGCCGGCGACACCGTCGTTGATCGGACGCTGATCCGTTCGCACGCAGTCGACGAAATAGTTGAGCTCGACCTTCAGCGCCTCGGCCTGCTCGACGCGCGGCGCCCACATGTCGCCCGAGCGATAGCTGACGAGTAGGTCGTACAGGCCCTGTTTGCCGTTCATCGCGACGCCCTTGTCATAGATCTTCAGCTTCTCGTCGGCCTCGAGATCGTTCCAGACGAGCATCCGTTTTTCACCGCCGATCAATGTGGTCCGGATCTTCACCGGGGACAGCCAGTTGACGTTGATGTGGGCGATCGTGTTTCGCGGAAAGTACACGGTGATGTACGCGACGTCCACCAGGCCGTTGAGGTGCGCCTCACCGGTCGCGATGACGGCCTCGGGCTTCGCCTGGATCAAGAAGTCCATGATCGAGAGATCATGCGGGGCGAGGTCCCAGATC
>Ga0075421_100011486_pt1 | contig 10970 bp, 10 predicted proteins | sample SoiMetdeltSBSDD5_FD_75292 | JGI IMG/M metagenome (GOLD analysis project Ga0075421, IMG submission 75292) | Bulk soil microbial communities from a Populus tree surrounding site in Tennessee, USA - Soil MetaG P. deltoides SBSDD5 | ecosystem: Environmental > Terrestrial > Soil > Tree plantation...
AAGCCATTTGCTATATGCTATAAGCTCTTGAACGCGGCGGCCGCGCTTCGGATAGTGTGCTCGATATCGTTTGGGGTGTGGGCGAGGGAGAGAAACGCCGCTTCAAATTGCGAGGGTGCGAAATACACGCCACGATCCAGCATGCGGTGGAAGAATTTTGCATAGGCTTGCTGGTCGGATTGCTTTGCCGAACTCCAATCCGTAACCGGTCCTTTCGTAAAGAACGCCCCCACCATTGAACCAACGCGGGTTTGAGCAAGTGCGACGCCGGCTTTTCGCGCAGCCGCACCGATCCCTTCGCTCAGCTGGTCTGAGCTTTGCTCCAGCCTTTGATACACGCCGGGGGCCTTCAACCGTTTCAACGTTTCGATGCCTGCGGTCACCGCCAGGGGATTCCCCGATAACGTGCCCGCCTGATAGACCGGACCGGATGGTGCGATCAAACTCATGACGTCCCGACGTCCTCCGTAAGCGCCGACCGGTAATCCTCCCCCGATAATTTTCCCCAGAACAGTGAGATCCGGCGTGATGCCGAAGAGCGTCTGAGCACCTCCGTACTGTACCCGGAATCCCGAGATCACCTCGTCAAAAACCAGCAGCATCCCATGTTCTTCGGTGAGGCGCCGTAGGGCCGGCAAAAAGTCCGGCGCCGGCGGCACAACACCCATATTCCCTGCGATAGGCTCCACGATCACGCAGGCGAGAGACCTATGATGTTCGCGAATAATCTGCCTGACGGTGCCGAGATCGTTATAGGGAGCCGTGAGGGTATGACGGGTAAAATCTGCAGGAACCCCCGGAGAGTCCGGGATTCCGAGCGTCGCTAATCCGGACCCGGCCTTTGCGAGAAGATAGTCGCTGTGACCATGGTAACAGCCTTCGAACTTGAGAATGCCGTCGCGCTTGGTGAATCCGCGTGCCACTCTGATGGCGCTCATGACCGCTTCAGTTCCGGAGCTGACCAGGCGAACCTGCTCCATGGACGGCAGCGCGTCCCGAATCATGCGTGCCAATTGAATCTCTAATTCCGTCGGCGCTCCGTAACTAGTGCCGTTCGCTGCGGCTCGCTGAATCGCTTTCACGACGGATAGGGGGGCATGACCCAGGATCATCGGTCCCCACGAGAGCACATAGTCGATATAGCTGTTTCCGTCCGCATCGTGGAGGCGCGACCCTTTCGCCCGTTTGATGAACCGCGGTTGGCCGCCGACCGAGCGAAATGCCCGCACGGGGCTGTTCACGCCGCCGGGAATGAGCTCTTGCGCCGCTTGGAATAATTGTTTCGAGCGTCGGGTCTTCATGAAGGACCGGAAAACTAGCACGCAGGATAGGCGAGGTCAAGAAACAGCGGGAAGTGGTATCTGGAAAGATACGATGACCTCCCATCGGATACACCCCTGTTGTCCATGCAGGCGCATTTAGGCAAGGAACTATGCGGGTTTAATTCAAGAAATTAGCCTGGCGTAGGTCTTGCTGGAGTTATCGCTCGCAATCGATAGACATGGAACGATCCCGATGAAAGTCATCTGCTCCTGGTGCAAGATCGAAGGTCGGCCTGCGATGATTGGCGAGAAGGAGCCGTTTCGTGATCGTGGGGAGACCCATAGCATTTGCCTCGACCACATGCGTCAACTGAACATCGACCAAGAAGAGAGCGCCGCAGATGCGCCCGGCTAAAAATGCGATTGCCTGATTCACCACGTTCTTATCCCTACGATCCGTCGCATTCATCTTGTTGATACGCCGCTCCAGGCGCGCGACCCGCTCCCCAAAACGTCTCCGTTCGGCTGCTATCGTTTCATTTTCGACCGATAGATTATTGGGACAGATAGGTATCTCATTCACAGGACATTGATTTATTTCAGCTCTTTGGCTGAGCGTCATATGGCGTAGGTCTTGCTGTATCTTAAAGAGGATATCGGTCCCTCTGGAATAGCCGCGGAGGATTTCGTGAAGGTCATGTGTGCATGGTGCGTCAAAGAGGGCGAGGGCGGATTCTTGCGTGAAAAACCCCCTTTCGAAGACGCAAGCGAAACGCATGGAATGTGTCTCTCACATTTTCATGCCTTGCGAGCTGACCTCAATCAGACCACCCCTGCGACTTCGAGATTTTCCGCCAGACGAAGAGCTCGCTCCGTATTATCTGCCGTGTCGATGTGGATCCAAGCGGCAGTGACCCGAAAAATCTGATCGCAATACTCAGGCCGCGCTCCATCAGCGGTGCCGCTTCATGCTTCTATCCTCACTTTCCTTTGAGCAGACTGTCCTGTTCCAGCAATCCCGCCTCAGGAATTTTGCCGCCCGGCGTGAGCTTATGACCAATCAAGCCCATGATTCCCTCCTTGGTAGTTGTGCCGCTAGCGGGTCCGGATCTTTGAAGATCCGGGTCGTTTGGAATCGCCGGTCCTCTTTTCGACGGCAAGCGGAGGGACGAGCCAATTTTTCCGTTTGTGTTTGTGGGAAGCAGCCACGGTGAGCAGCGTGTGCAATGGAATGCCTCCTGGAGCCATGTCGGGCGATTCCCTGGTGCTCCAGGCTTCGCCGGCCTCGGCCAAAATTTCGATAAACGTTTCATAGTCGTCTTCCTCGTCCGGCTTCGTGAGCACTTGGTCTGCGTCTGTCACAACCAGAAGATACCCCTGCGCCGGCAACCATTCCAGATCGGCCAGGCATTCTTCCAGCGCGTCCCAGTTGTGACCGAAGTAATCGGGAAACGATAAGGCACGGGCGAATTCATCCAAGAGCCCTGCCTTCGTTTTGCACTTCACTCCGGAAATCAACCTGGCGATGAAGTGAGAAGGGACCAGATGATGGGGATCCAGCTTGCTCTTCTCGGGCGACACCACCAGATGAACCCATGGCTTCTTCGGTGATTGCAAGGCAGTCAATGTCATGCGTCCTCAATTCATCGGAACAAAGGTTCTGTAGTGATCGGCGGTATAGTAGGCCCTGCCGGTGCGTCGCTCAATGACGATCCGCTCGGCTCCCCGGTTTTTCCCCTGTACCAGGGGAGTCACGTCATACTCACGATAGTGTCCCTGCGGAAGTCTTCTTTCGCGGTTCTGAAACGTTCTACCGCCGACATATCCCGATGGAGGATCGCCCTGACGATCCTGAATAGCCTTGAGCGTCTGCCGGGCTTTCAGCGGGATGGTATATCGGCCCAGAGATGAGACTTTCCCTGCTCCCTCTTGAGCGATGTCCGGCGAAGAATTCGGTTGTAGGACTGCACCGGATGGAACAGAAGCGTCTGTCTCGGTTGATGGAGCGGGTTCAGTGGAAGCGAAACCGCCGACGTGCAAGTCCGCGCCGAGGAGAAGCGCAATGATCAGGGAACAAACAGTGTGAATAATGGTTCGCTGGCGCATGGAGCGAGAAGGGGGTGCCGGATCGACACGTCAGGACCCTAACATGCGAGTGTCCTGAGGTCAACGCGCCAATGGACGATTCATTCATGAATGGACCTATGTATCAGCAACTCCACATTTCCTGAATGGGTCGTCTCAAGCGGTCTCCGCCAGATGTGTCTGCACCGACTCCATTTCTAACGCGAGGGCTTCATCGGCTATCACACATGGGCCTTTCATGGTTCCTCACGTCCGCGGTTGTTTGAGGTGGTTATCAATACGGATACAGGGAGTTTCTATTGCGATACAGACAGTTGTCCGGAGAGATGTCCATGGATTCAAGCGGCGACAATCATCCCCTCTTCTAATTTCAGGCCTGGTGTGGGGGAAAATGCTGCCGTTTGATGAGATGAGAGTGGAGAAACCAGAATGGCACCGGCTTTGCAATGCTACATATCGGGTTTCGCACGGAGGAATGATCCGTCACACCATATGCTCGCGGGATCGTGCGTCATGACCGCAGCGAGTGAAAGAAAGTGGCAGTCGATGCATGATGACAAGGAGGTGCAGCATGAAAGGCCTTATCATAATTGTCATAGGGATGTCCCTATCCCTGATTGTGTTAACCAGTCCGCCCAACTCAGCGCCCGATGCCGCAGTGTCGATCAGCCAGCAAGCGGGTTATTGGGTGAATCCTGACGGCTCTCGCGGCATCCTGATGGACAGCGTCAATCCATCGGTTCATCAAAGGAGCGCTTACTCCTGGGTCAATCCTGATGGTATGCGCGGCACAGATCGGACAGATCGCGGACAATCGCCGGCGAGAAACTATTCCTGGATGAATCCGGATGGAACTGAAGGAAAGATGAGCGCCATCCATGCGCGGTCAACCGATTCCAAGGCAAACTTTTGAAGGTTCGGTGACAGTATAGAGCTTATGCGGGTGACACACGGCGCGACCTTTCCTTGCTCGCTCACCCTTTGTTTTGAGTCAACTCGTTTCCATGCATCCTGGTAAACAGTTCCCAATCAAATTGTTTGGCTGTGACAGCATGAAGCGGAATTGTTTCGATCCTGGACTGATCGCGGTAGGCCACCATGCAGCCGACAATCGTCTCCGGGTGTTCGACCAGGCGGCGCACGGTCTCGTAGGCCAGGTGCTGGGCGATAGTCTTGTCCTCGGGAGTCGGTGGCGCGCCCCTCAACGTATGGCCGAGAATGGTGGCCTTCGTCGCCTGGGTCAGAGTGTAGTGGCCGGGATTTTCCCGGCGTTGCGGCCACTGTGCGATGGTGTGAGCCACGTAGTCCACCAACCCGTGGACGCCTCCCTCGCGGTGGTGCCGATGCGGCGTGCGCTCAGCGACGACGAATAAATGGCTCTTGTTGGGCACGCCCAGGGTCCTCTTCAAGGTTCCTAGGATAATGTCATCGATATAGGCATCCGGATCGGGATGTTCGTTTACGAGAATTCCTTCCGCTCTCGCCTGGTAGGCGCAGGCCAGTGCGAGGTGACCGGATCCGGCACCCATCACCTCGACGAAGAAGACGCTGCCCATGGCGGAGCTGGTCGCCTTGAGCGATTCAATCGATTGGTTGGCCAGTGCCACGGCTGAATGAAAGCCGAGCGACGTCGTGCCGTCGATGTTGTTGTCGATGGTGCCGGGGATGCCGACGACCTGTATCCCGAACGTTTCGTAGATGGCACGCGCGCCGCGCAGGCTGCCGTCTCCCCCCATCACGACGACCGCTCCGTCCTGCATGTACGGTTCCAGCGTGCGGATGGCGGCCTGCTGTACGTGTTCTTCCTTGAAATCCTCGAATCGGCTGCTGCCTATCGGGCTGCTTGCATGGCTGCTCATGCCGCGGGTGTCCTGTTCGGTCACGGAGGTGATCCAATTGTTGGCCAACCCGAGGAATCCGTGGCGAACGAACAGCACGTCGAGCCCGAAGCGATTGCCGGTCACGCGCAACTCTTTCAGCGCCGCGCCGGCGCCGGCGAAGTCGCCGCCCGACACCAGCGCGATGAGTCGCTTCAGACGACGCGGTTTGAGCGTGACACGATCTTTCCGCTGACGTTCCACTGTGACCCAGGCTTCCCGGGCGAGGCGATCGCTTTCCAACAGACCGATCGCCGTGGAATAACCGGAGAGCTGGCCGTTTTCAAACGCCAGCAGCACGACGTTGTCCTGCCCCTCCTTGTATTCACCAAATTCAGTAAAGGCCTCTCGGAACGGCCGGGGATCCAGATAAATCCTCAACGCGCGCAAGGTTGAGCTATGGGTGTACAGGCAGAGCACCTTCCCATGATGCGAGCGCCCCATCCGGTGCAGGCCGTCGATCACGTCGATATAGAGATCGAAGAACGAGTGCCCTCCGGGATAGCTGTAGAAGGGATGTTTGATGAGGCGCTTGGCGGTCTTGCTGTCGACGCCCAAGGCGGCCGCCGCTGCGTCGACTTCCGCCTGTTTCTCCATACCGGTGACCCAGCCGAAGTCTTGGGATTCCAATGTGAGTTCGGGTGTGGCTTGGGCGGTCTGCGCAGGGGCGGGGCTCTCCGGCAGCAACGCCTTCGTAATTCGCCGGTAGAGTTGTTCGGTATTGGGACTCCGGCTGATAAGATGAAGAAAGGCATGCGGGTCCAGATAATTGTGCAGATGGAGATATCCGAGCTGCTGGCCGACCACTCCGACCATTTTCGCGAGTGCTGCTCCCACAGCGTCTGCCCGGGGCACGCCGCGTTCCGCGTCCAACACATTGGCCAGTCTCCGTCCGACGCGATGGGTCTTGCTTTCGATTTGGGACACGCCGTGGCGCATCGTAAAAAACAGGGTGCGGTCCGTGAGATCGCGAGGTAAGAGCCAGAAGCGGTCATCCCCCAGATCCAATACGATTCGTCCTTCCGCCAAATGCGGTGTGAGATGCGCGCGGGGGACGATGGCGACCGGGCGGCGATGGCTCGGCTTCTGGACGTGGCCGATAGGAGCACGGTACAGGGGCGCCAGCTCCCCTCGCGCCAGCAGATAGTTCCACGCGGCAAAGAAGACCAGTTCGTCGCCTCCACAATCTTCGGCGATCATGGCGGCGCGTGCGGCGCGATAGGCCTCGGCGGTTGGCAGGCTGGCCTGCAGACGATGGACAAAGGCCCTGATCTTGTCCGTCGCCTCTTCGGCACGGCGTCGCCGGTCGGTCGATGGAGCAAGCGGAGGCGGCAGCACGATCCCGTCGGTCGACGAGCGCTGCGCGAGCTGTTCACCATACGTCAACATCCCTTCGAGCGTGACAAAGTCTAAGTGATCGGTGGACGTATCTCCCGAAAAGTTCATTCCTCACCTCATCGGCCTGGATTCCACTATTCTTGGTTGTTCCTGCTTCACTGGGCAGCTACTATGACCCGGATCGACAATCACGTGTTGTTTTGCGGCATGAGTGCGCGTTTGTTAAAATGATTCAATTGTCTGAGGGCCTGATCCCGGACTCGCACGCCACCCGACATACGCTCACAGGATACAAAATGGTGCGCAGGAACGAACTTGTCAAGAGAGAAGACGAACACCACCATGCGGAAAGCTAAAATCGTCTGCACCATCGGACCGGCCAGCGATCGTCCGGAGCTGCTGGATCAACTGATTCAGTGCGGGATGGATGCCGCCCGGTTGAATTTTTCACACGGCACCCATGAATCGCACGGTCGTGCCATCAAGGCCATTCGCGAAACAGCCGACCGGCGAGGCGTGGCGGTGGCGATCATTCAGGATCTACAAGGACCTCGCATTCGCGTCGGGGAGTTACCGGAGGGCGGCCTTGCGCTGATCGCGGATCAGCGTGTGCGCCTGCAAACAATCTTATTGAAGTCCGGCGGACAGATCGGCGCCAAGATAGCAGCAGAAGCGGGAGATGTGGTTGATATTCCGGTCACGTATCAGTATCTGACGCGCGATGTGAAGCCGGGCGCGCGGATTCTAATCAACGACGGGCTCGTCGAGTTGAGGGCCAATCAGGTCACCGGCGGGTCGGTGGACTGTACGGTCGTGATCGGCGGGCACGTTACTTCCCACAAAGGTATCAACCTGCCCGGTACCAGCGTCAGTGCTCCGACGCTGACCGACAAGGATCGGGAAGACCTGCGTTTCGGGATTGCGCAAGGTGTCGATTACGTTGCCCTGTCGTTTGTTCGCGGGGCGCAGGACATCATTGCTGCGAAGAAAGTGATCGCCGAATGTGGCGGCGATGTGCCGGTTATCGCCAAGATCGAGCGGCAGGAAGCGATTACCGTCTTGGATGCCATCCTCGACCAGGCGGATGGCGTGATGATTGCGCGGGGAGATTTGGGCGTCGAGATGGGTCCGGAAGCCGTGCCGGTTCTACAAAAGCGCATTATTGCCAAGGCCAACCGTTATCGCCGGCTGGTGATTACCGCGACACAGATGCTGGAGTCGATGACACAACACCTGCGTCCCACCCGGGCCGAAGCCTCGGACGTGGCGAATGCGGTCTTTGACGGGACCGACGCGGTGATGCTCTCGGCCGAAACGGCGATCGGGCACTATCCGGTCGAGGTGGTGAGGGTCATGGATCGCATCGTGCGTGCAGCGGAAGTTGAAACAGGACCGGGGTTTGTGCGCCGGTCACCCGCCGAGAAAGGCCAGGTCTCCTTCCCGGAAGCCATTTCCACGTCGGCCTGGTCGGCCGCCGCGGCCATCGGCGCCAGTGCAATCGTGGCATTTAGTGAAATGGGAATGACCGCCCGCCTGGTGTCGAAACAGCGGCCGGTTGCTCCGATCATTGCGTTCACCCCATTTGGACCGGTCCGCCGGCAGATGGCCCTGTATTGGGGCGTACTCCCCCATACGATGGCGCAAATCTCGCAGACGGACGAGCGTGTCAGCGAAGCCGAACGGCGCCTGAAGGCAGAAGGTCTGGTGAAGCCGGGGCAACGCATTGTCATTCTATCCGGTACCAGGATCGGCCAGCCGGGTGGAACCAATTTGATGAAGTTGCATGAAGTGGCATAGCCGAAGGACGGCCATGCCCACCGGCTTCGCGGATCTGCTTCTTATCGGCGTAGCATTCCTCCTGGTACCAGCCGGGGATGGTTTCGGTCAGACCAATGCCATCACCCATTCACCGGCTGAGGTCGTCCAGAGATATTTTTCGCTCGACAACAAAGGGGCGCGGCTGGATGCGGCGTCATTCGATACGCTAGGGCCCTATGTCGAGTGGAAGGACGAGCCGGTCTGGGGCAAGATCGTCGTAATCAACGGGTTCTCGGTTCCCGACGACTATCGCAAATGGGAAGTGGTCAATCCTTTGGAGGTTGTCATCCCCGTCGAGTTCAAGATTCTCGGCTCGGTCTATCTTGAGACGGCGGGATTCGTGCCGGACTCGACGGTCGAAGAGGTTCGCGTCAGGGTCAAAGCGTTTGGGTATCGCTGGAAGATCGTCGAACCGATGCTGCCGCCGCACGTGGGACAGAAACGCATGCTGACCTTCGTGCGCCAGGCCATGTTGGAAGAGACGGAGGAGACGCACCGGGCCGATCTGGCCTCGTTGCAGAGTGACTTACGGAAGGCGAAATAATGCGCGCATCATCACCCGTGGAGCTTCTGATTTTTGACTTGGACGGCACCCTGATCGAGTCGAAATGGGACATTGCGGATTCGGTGAATCGGACGTTGCGGGAGTTACAGCTCCCGGAGCGGACGCAGGAAGAGATTTTCGGATTTGTCGGAGACGGCGTGAAGAAGTTACTCCGGCAGGCGGTGGGAGAGGAGAGCCAGGAGAAGTTCGACGAGGCACTGCGGATCTTTCGTCGGCATTATCTGGAGCATTGCCTGGATCGAACGCAGTTTTATCCCGGTGTTGAGACAGTGTTGAAACACTTCGGACAGAAGCATAAAGCCGTGGCGACCAATAAGTCGATCGAGTACACCCATGTCATCCTGAATGGCCTGGGACCTCAGCACTTCAACTATGTCATCGGCGGAGACGACGGATTCGGGTTGAAGCCCGAACCCGGAATGCTGCTGCATGTGATGAAACAATTGGGGGTGGCGAAAGAACAGACCGTGCTGATCGGGGACAGCACCAACGACATTAACGGCGGACACAACGCAGGCATTCGAGTGTGCGCGGTGGGCTACGGCATGGGCAATCGTCAAAAGATGGCGGCATGCAGCCCGGACTGGTTCATTGAACGACCGGAAGAATTGATGGAGCTATTCACATGACACATGTTCAGCGAAGTCAGTGGTCGGTCTGGATTCTCATCGTCTCCATGACAGTCTTGCCCGGCGCCGGCTGGGCCGATGCTTCAAGCCTGGCTGACCGCGTGATCGAGCATCGACTCTCGAACGGCATGACCGTGTTGCTGGTGGAACGGCACCAAACGCCGGTTGTGTCGATCAACCTGACCTATGGGGTGGGGGGCATCAACGAACAGGTCGGACAGACCGGGTTAGCCCATCTGTACGAGCACATGGCATTCAAGGGCACTCGAACGGTCGGGACGAAGGATTATGAAAAAGAAAAAGGCGTGCTCGCGGAATTGCACCAAGTTGGAGCGGACTTGGAGCGACGGCAGCGGGCGGTCGCGCTGACGGGTCGCGCCGCAGTCGACGGCACTGCGCCGTCCGGCGACATCGAATCCCTCCAGCGCCGGCTCAAAGAGCTGCAGGATAAGGCGGGAGAGTATGTCGTCGGGAACGAAATGGCATTGCTCTATCAACGTCATGGAGGAGTGGGACTGAATGCATCGACAGGGAAGGATATCACGCGATACGTCATCAACCTTCCGGCCAACCGCCTGCGCTTATGGGCCGCTCTGGAATCAGATCGCATGGCGCATCCCGTCCTGCGGGAATTCTATAAGGAGCGCGGGGTCGTGATGGAAGAACGACGGCTGCGGACCGACGATAGTCCGAACGGCCTGCTGTACGAGACCTTCACCTCGACGGCGTTCCAAGCGCATCAATATGGAGTGCCGACGATCGGTTGGGCGTCGGATATTCAATCGTTGACTCCGGAAGCCGCAGAGGAGTTCTTCAAGACCTATTATGGTCCCAACAATGCAACGGTGGCGATCGTCGGCGATATCGATCCGAAGGAGGTCATGGTGCTCCTCGAACAGACGTTCGGGAAGATTCCGGCCTCTCCCGCGCCGCCTCCGATTCTCACTCAGGAGCCGCTGCAACGAGGGGAGCGGCGTGTCGAGGTGGAGTTCGATGCCGAGCCGTCGCTGGCGATCGGCTATCACAAGCCGGCGCTCGGGTCCGCCGACGATTTTGTGTTCGACGTGATCGATTCCGTCTTGTCCGACGGCATGACTTCTCGTCTGTATACCGCGCTGGTGAAAGAGAAGCGCATTGCCGCGTCGGTGATGTCGGATCCCAATTATCCCGGCGTGCGGGCGCCGAATTTGTTTGTGATCGCCGCGACGCCGCTGGCCCCGCACACGACCGCGGAGGTCGAGGCGGCGGTGCTTGCAGAAGTGGAACGACTCAAGACCGAACCGGTTTCCGCGAGGGAATTGGAGAAGGTGCTGAATAATCTCGACGCGGACCTGGTTCGGTCGTTGCGCTCCAACAGCGGACTGGCATCGCAGCTGTCCTTCTATCAGACGGTGGC
>Ga0075421_100011490_pt1 | contig 10969 bp, 6 predicted proteins | sample SoiMetdeltSBSDD5_FD_75292 | JGI IMG/M metagenome (GOLD analysis project Ga0075421, IMG submission 75292) | Bulk soil microbial communities from a Populus tree surrounding site in Tennessee, USA - Soil MetaG P. deltoides SBSDD5 | ecosystem: Environmental > Terrestrial > Soil > Tree plantation...
ACGATCGCCAGCACGGTGGGAGCGATCAGCCAACTCCAAAACAGGCTGAACGGCTCATAGTTGACCAGGTGCTTGGAGAGGAAATGGTTGACGGAAGCCATGGGGTTGATCCATTGCAGGAACTGACCGGCAGCACCGGAGGAGGTGCCGGGCAGTTCAGCGGGGACGAGCAAGAGCACATAGACACCCAGACTGGCGAAATAGCTGACCTTGTTGGAGCTGGACCAGAAGCTGACCAGCATGCCCAGAGCAGTGAAGGCAAAGACTGAGATGGTGCCCGTACCCAGACCCCACAGGATGGCCGGGACCAGGATTTCATCGCCTTGAGAAAGCACATTCATGAAAGGAATGGCAATGGCATAGGCAACCGGCCAGATCGAGATTGCAGCCAGGAACTTGCCCAGGATGATCTGTCCACGACTGACAGGGGTCAGGAGCAGGGACTCGAAGGTGTTGCGTTCGCGTTCACCGCTGAGGGTATCTGCGCCGATGACCAGACCGACGAACATGCTGACCGCCATGGCATTCTTGAGCATTTCGTAGACAGACTCCTTGGGGGGGATCAGGCTGAGCTCGGTGTTGAAGGAGTAGACATAGACCATGACTGCCAGAACGATGGTGTAAATGAGGATCAGGATGAGGGCCTTGCCTCCGACCCACAGGTCGGAGAGTTCGCGGGTGAAGACCAGCCACCAGGCCGGCAGCGCTTTGGTTGAAGGATTGTTTTTCATTGGATGGCCTCCTCGGTCAGGTGCAGGAAGACGTCCTGCAGACGACCGCCTTCGACCTCGAAGCTGAGGATGGGGATCTTGGCACGGATGAGAGCACCCAGGATGGTGTTGTTGATGAGATGGGACTTTTCTGAGTTCCCATTGGCAGACTCGATCAGTTCGACGCGCAGCCAGCCTTCCATCTCGCCGATGGGTGTGACTTTGGTGACATTGGGGATGGCTGCTTTCAAGGCTTGAGTTGCCTTGGCGACGAAGTCGGGTGGAACCTGGATGCGCAGGGCATTGCCCAGCACGATGTTGCGTTGGACGCGATCCACGACTTCAGCCACTGTGCCTCGAGCGACGATCTGACCGGAACTGAGGATGACCACATCATCACAGATGTTTTCGATCTCGGACAGGAGGTGGCTGCACAGGATGACCCCGGTGCCTCGTTCGCGTGCGATGCGTTGGATCAGTTCAAGCAGTTCCTGTTGACCGCGAGGATCGAGACCGAGGGTGGGTTCGTCCAGGAAGACGACCACCGGATCGTTTATCAGTGCGCGAGCGATGCCGATGCGTTGTTTCATGCCATGACTGTAACTGCCGATGAGGGATTTGCCGCGTTGCTGCATACCGACATCTTCGAGCAGGGCCAGTGCGAATTCTCTGGCATTGGCCGGAGAGCGACCGTAGAGTTGACCGAAGTAGGTCAGGTACTCGATGCCGGTCATTTGGCGGGGAAAGCCGAGGTTTTCTGGGAGGACCCCGATCCGGCGACGGATCTGCTCAGGATGATCCGAGCTGATGCCGTCGACGGTGAAGTGACCGGATTCTGGTTCCATCATGGTGGTCAGGATGCGGATGGAGGTGGTTTTCCCAGCTCCATTGGGACCCAGGAAACCCAAGATCCGTCCCGCCTTCAGTGTGAAGGTCAGTCCCTGCAGTGCATGCCGAGCACCGTAGGATTTTTGGAGGCCCTCAGCCACCAAAACTTCAGGCTGAGGGCTTGCTATCTTGGAATCTCTGTGTGCGTTCATAGTTAATCAAATTCTTATTAGCCAATAACTTTGAGTATCGCCTAATCGGTCGCTACGGCTGGAAGGTCAGCACCCGGAACCGTCTGAAATCCAAGGTCCACTTCGCGGCTGGCGCCATAGCGCAAATACAGGGCGGGCAGAGCGAACAGGTTGAGGAAGGTCGAAGTGATCAAACCACCAATAATGACGATGGCGATCGGCTGAGCGACCTCGAGCCCCGGAGCGTTACCCATAAATACAAAGGGTAAAAGAGCCAATGTGGTTGTAAGTGCGGTCGTCAAAGTTGCAGCAACTCGTTCGCGTGAGCCGCGTAGAATGAGCTCAGAACTGAATTTTTCACCTTTCTCCATTTCGAGGTACTGATAGTGATTGATCAGGACAATCGCGTTGCGTGCCGCAATGCCTAAGGTCGCGAGTAACCCGAAAATTGATGTGAGTGGAAGTGTGCCGCTGGTAATGAATGCTGCCAGCACGCCGCCTGCCGATGCCGCGGGCAGTACCAGGAAGGTGGCCAACGCCATCTGCCAACTCTTCGATGAAGCCTGCAGCAGGAGGAAAATGCCAACGACAGCGACAATTAAGGAGATGAAAAGGCGCTCCTGAGATGCTTGCTGTGAGGCAAAAGTGTTTAGAACTTCTGCGTGATATTCCAATGGGAAAGCCAGTCTCTTCATAGCTGCCTCAACATCAGCCACTACAGCACTGGCGCTTCGCCCTTGCACACTGAAACCAATGTCAATGTAAGAGGACATCGCATCATGTTGAATGACTGTTTGAGCGGGCACGATGTGCACTTTGGCTACATCGCCCAATCGTACATGGCCACCATCGGGTGTTCTGATCGACAATTCCTGGATATCGCTCATGCTGTCGCGTATGTCAGGAGTACCCCAGACGACCACATCGAATATCTTCTGTTCTTCGAACAGATTACCGACCAGAATACCTGAAAGATATGTGGCCGCTGTTCGCCGTACTTCACCAGGTTTGACGCCATATTTCTGCGCCGAAGCCAGATCTACCTCAATTTCCAAAATGGGTTCTTCAACAGGGAGCACCATGTGTGATTCGGCGATGCCTGCGGTCCCTGCCAGCGAGGCCTTCAGCTTGTCTGCCTCAGCGCGCAGGGTAGTCATATCATGTCCATACAACCGGACAGTAAAATCATCATTTGAATTTACCTGTTGCGGTTGGCTGAGTGTCTGTTGGATGTAAGTCCGCACCTCTCCATTTACGCCACTATAGCCATCAATGACTTTTTGAATAGCCGCAACGGTTGCATCATAGTTGGCCTTTTGATCAATGCTGACCCACAACTCGGATGAATTCATGCCTACTACTTGATCTCCAAACACGGCACGACCCACATGGGCGCCCACTTCTTTGACGCCTGAAATGGAGCGCAATTCAGTGCCGATCCGGGACACGATGCGGCTCATTTCCGGATGCGATGTGGCCGGCGCGCCTTCCAGCTTGATCGTGAGATAGGGTTCCCGGAAGGATGGAAGCATTTGATCACGCTTCAGGAATGGCATCACAACGATACCGGCTATGATGAGACCAACAACGGCTATATTCGCGAGACTCGTGCTATTCATCGTCCGTGCGAGTGTTCGTTCGTAGCTATTCTGCAAGCGCGAAACAAGTGAGGATTCGCGGACATTAAGCCGCTTGCCGGACAAAAGAACAATGCTGAGGGCCGGCGTGACGGTCAGTGCCACAACCATGCCGGCGAGCACAGCAAGCGTGTAGGAAACGATGAGCGGACGGAATATCTCGCCGTACATGCCATCGATGAAAAAGATCGGCAAAGCGGCTAATAGAGTGATCAAAGTGGCGAAGAAGAGAGTTCCTCGCATCTCGCCTGAGGCTGCCAGGATTACACTCTCAGCCGACCTGAGTCCGCCCTCGTCGCGATTTTGGCGGAGTCGCCGCATAATATTCTCAACATCAACCACAGCCTCATCAATAATGAGACCGAGAGCGATCACCAACCCCGCCAGAAGCATCGAATTAAGGCTCGCGCCTCTTAGGTAAAGAACGACCAGTGCGGCGAACAGAGATGTCACGATCGATATCAGGCTTATGAGCGCTGTACGCCATCCATAGAGGAAGACACCAAGGACGAGGACGATAAGCAATGCTGCAATCACGAGCGCCTGGCTGATGTTGGCCATTGCCATCTCAATAAAAGTCGCCGGCCGGAAGATGCTTGAGTCAAACTTCACGCCCGGAAGGCCAGGTTGTAAAGCAGCAATTGCTTCATCAACACCACGAGTTACTTCCAGTGTGTTTATTTCAGGCAGTTTTTCGACGACAATCAGCAGGTTGGGGGCATCATTAATGACTGCATCGCCGATCAATGGCTGATGGTCTTCGACTACCTCTGCTACATCACTGAGCAGGAGCCCATCTGTTCCCTCAACGGGAACTTCGGCAAGTTCTTCCGCCGAAGAAATCGGCAGCACATGCCAGACGCCAAGCCTTTGATTGGGTGTGTCAATGAAACCGCCGGTGCCAGGTGAAGACGCCTCGAGGAAGCTCAATGGCGATACCCAGAGCGCGTTCCCGGTCGTTTCAATGACTTGGTCCAGAGCAACACCCTGAGCTTCCAACTGCTCGGGGTTGACCAGCACCTGAAGTTGTCGGTCTCGATTGCCCCAGATGGCGACATGTGCCACGCCCGGTACGCCCATCAGGCGAGGAGCGACAGTCCAACGAGCGAGCACAGACAGGTCGATCAGCGAAAGCTCCGGTGAGGACAGCCCGATAATCATGAATCGACTTGCGGATGACAGGGGCTGGATCATCGTGGGTGGCTTCGACACATGTGGCAAACCAACCGCCGACTGTGCGATACGCTCGCCCACTAACTGCCGGGCGCGATAGAGGTCGGTCCCAGGCTCGAAGTAGACGAGAACGGAGGAAAGTCCTGGAACGGATTTGGAGCGAATGACATCGAGCCATGCCACACCTGCGAGCAGATCCTGCTCCATCGGCACGGTGATCATTGCCTCCACTTCCTTGGCGGAAAGCCCAAGGGCTTCGGTCTGAATCTCCACATACGGTGGGGAGAACTCAGGCAGGACGTCAACAGGCATCGTGCGAACCTGGTTGACGCCGGCGACCATTAACGCTGCAGCGACAACGATCACCAGAAATCGATATTGCAAACTTGAACGTACAATCGAACGCATCATATCAAAGTACCTCCTCAGGAATGAAAATAATGCTTGGAATAACCTTTCTACACAATTGTTTATTCGTGTGACCTGGGTGGAGATCAGCGAACAGGAAAACAAAAACGGCTCTTAAAAGAGCCGTCGCGGAAAATATACCCCTCAAAACGTTAACAAAATCGATGGTTCGGTCATTGAATCGTCTGTGGTTAGACCTGCCACCCAGATACACCACAAATAAGGCAAATACGGACATTCCGAATAGTAACCCCGAAAGTGTTTGATGAGCTGTTATTCTTGCCCAGGCTACAATCAAACTGTCAACAGCGAAAAAATCATCTTCATCAGGCAGTTCATTGTCTTCTACCAAACCAAGAAAGCCTGTTGCAACAGGCAACAGGACAAGGAGTAGCATCAAAATGGCTAGGAAGACAGAACTAAACTTAGTTAGATTCATTCTACACTTTATTTAGGTCAACCCGTTTCTATCTTCTTATTCCAAAGTAGGAATCAGATAGTATAAGGGGAGGAGACCTCTTATGTATTGAATCATAGCAATTTGCTCTTAAGCAGTTCTAAATGAATTCTTATGGAATTCTTAATACGCGTTAATCCTGGCCCACTTTTATCACGAACTTTGTATAGACAAGTTTGATTGCTAAAGTATACGTATGAGTGAGGTGATATGAAAACTCATGCCAAAATTGACCAAAACCGATCACCCAAGGGCGGCATTGGCCAACGCTGTTTGTATTACCCTTCCTCTAACAGAGATATTTCTAAATGAGTGATTTGTTACTTATCAAAAATATACCCCACACCATGCAGTGTTTGAATATATCGTGGACTTCTGGTGTTTTCCTCGAGTTTCCTTCTCAGATGTGACACATAAACATGGACATAGTCCGTACTGCCCTTATACTCAACCCCCCAAACATTTGTAATGATCTGTTCAAAAGTTAATACTTTACCGGCGTTGCGAGCCATAAAGACTAATAGACGGAACTCCACCGGGGTTAGTTGGATGTGCTTGTCCCTTATTGAGACATCGCGCTTTTCGACATCAATATTCAAATGACCATTATCATATTGGAAATCAGAAGACGCAGTACCATTGATGTTGTCGCCACGCCGCAAAACGGCCTTTGAGCGTGCCAGCAAAATGTCTCCATTGAAAGGTTTTGAAAGGAAATCATCTGCACCAGACTCCAAACCTCGCAGCATTTCCTGCTCATGGTTTAAGGCAGTGAGCATGATTAGGGGAGCATCAGAAACGTGGCGTATTCTCTGACAGACCTCGAAGCCGTTCGTACCAGGCATCATTACATCCAGAATGATCAGGTGTGGCCGAAAGGTAAACAGCTTGCTGATGCCTTCCAGACCATCTCGCGCAGTCATAACCTGGGCTCCTTCCTTTTTGAATAGAAGGCCCGCCAGTTGAAGAAGGTCTGCGTCGTCGTCGATAATCAGTACCCTTTGATCGCGCAGACTTATTGGAGACATAAATTGTATGAATTCATAACTAATCGATCAAACCAATAAAGTGCCCAAGCCAGGAGCAGAAGTCAGGCATGGAGGGCAAAATAAAACACTAGATAAATAAAAAATTGTTCGAGTGATAGGTCTAGAAAACTGAGACTTCAAATCTCTTGAGAGTGACCTCACTCTATACCTACGAACAAACCAGGGAGCTGGATTTCACATTCATGAATATTGTAGTCTCTATTTTCATGTATTTCAAGTAAAAATTCGATTGGTTCCAGCCTTTGATTGGAAGAAACTTCCTGAAAAGTGGTCACTTCAATTGGACGGAAGAATAATGTTGGTTCTATTAAAAAGTGGGATAAACCTCATTTGACACTTTTTAGAGTGTAGCACGGATTGAAAATTCCTTAAAATGCTGAAGAGGCAAGAATTGCTAAATCACTATTAATAAGACGTGAAGAATCATAATCAGTTACAACCTGTCAAACGATACGTAGCTCTCATCACGCCAATGAGTTTGATGAATCAAATGGCTGTATATTGTTATTTAACCTGTGTGTCGCCAGCCCCGCAAGCGTCAAAATGTAAGCAACAATCCATAATGGCAGTGCGGTGATGATCAATCTGTCTTCCTGCCCTGTGGAAATGCCTGTTGTCAGAATCTGGATCACGAAACAAATGTAAAGCAGAGCAATGGGTTCTTTATTATCCTGGTATTTCGATGAAACCAGGTAGTAGACCAAAATTGGCAACATGAGCAGGTGTAGGTATGCCGCGGTTGCATTAGCAGTGCGGACAAACTCAGCCAACCGATTCCCTTCTCCAAGTGTAAAGAAAGAGCCTGTCCATAAATTTGAGTCGATGATATGGCGACGATAAGCCAGTGCAGTTTCCCTTTGATGTTCCCATAAATATGTCAATTGTTTTTGCAAATCCCAATCTTCGATTGCTTTCATACTTTCCCGCCACTGGAGTCCTTCGACCCTGAGATGTACATCTGCCACTAAATAATTCTTGAACGTATATGCCCCAATAGTGGAAATGGTTGGCTTTCCGATTGCAAGAGTCGACAGAATAAGCTGGATCCAGATTGGCGCTAGCAGCAAAGCAATAACACCAATCTGGCGCATTCGTGGAGTCTCTTTGTAGCGTGCGAACACGTATATGGTTAGCAAAATCAGGAACACCAGGTAAATTGGCTTCGTTACTGTTGCAAGGCTTACCAATAGGATGGCGAAGTAATAACGGTTCCTCATGTCCGTAGTCAGAACCCAACAAAACATGGCAATCAAAAGGATATTCAACGATTCTGTCATCCCGTGGAAAGTAAGAATGAGCGGAGATGGATGAGAGAAGAAAATACCTGCTCCAATCATTGAGAGTATCGTAGACTTTGTTCCATTTTGAAGGGCAAGGTAGATGAATAGTCCGCTTGCAAGCCACATCAAAAACTGACTAATCCATAATACGCCTTCGGCACGGACTCCAAAAAGTGTACGTGCCAGGCCCAGCAGGAACGGGTAAAGCCATGGACGCTCTCCGATCGCATTTGTGATTTCACGTCCAAAAAGCCATTCACCTGCAGAGCGATAACTGCGAGAATCATTTGCCCACCAGAAGTATCTTTCTGGCTGATCAACATTGACTTTGCTCCCCTCAAGACCCGTTAAGTAAAAAGCCCATTGAAAGTAGTATAAGACCGCGACGATCAAAACAATAAAGAGACCAAGCAAAACATCCTTTTGCTGATCTGATAGGTCCTGGAGCCATTTTGTTGAAAGGAGATTCCTCATGCCATATCGTTTGCCCGGAATGATGTGGGCATTATAGCATTGCAAGGGAAAGTAAAAGCCGCTCCAGAGAGCGGCTGTCATTTCAAATTAGCCTTTATCGAAATCGAAATTTTTGATTACCAGGTAATCCAGGATATTAAGTCTCCTGTCGCGAGATCAAATACAGCATGCGTAGGATTTTCAAATCATCGTAATTCAATGTGCCGTTCAACTTATCAAACACTGGTTTGAGAAAGGTTGGGCCGAGCTCGTCAAAGGCTGCAAAAGCAGCTTGCTGTTGTTCGAGTGTTGCAGAGGTCAAAGATTGTAGATCTGAATTAGTGCGCAGTTTATTCCCTGCGAGCAAATAGCGCGCCAGGTGGTCAAGGATGGTGCCAACTGTAACATGATAACGCTCCAGCAAACTATGAATTGACTCACCGGAGTTATAGGCTTCTGCTACTATCAAATAGCGGCGGTTTGAATCACTTTTCTCACGAACGGTTTCTTTTTGCTTTTCTTTTAGATCGTGCCTTTCACAATATCTCTTGATAATGTCCAAAAACGCGTCACCATATTGCTGGGATTTCACCTGTCCGACACCAGAGATGTTGAGCAAACCGGACATTGATTGTGGATAATAGGCCGCCATCTCAATCAGGGTCTTATCCGAGAAAATTACATATGGCGGGACACCCGCCTCATCTGCCATCTCTTTTCGTTTTTGACGGAGCAATGCGAATAGTGCACTGTTATAGGGGATTTCCTCTTTCTTACCTTTCGTGCGGACCCGCTCCACTTCCTGAACTACGCCGAAAATTGTTTCTCTTTTCTTGAGCGCCTCCAACGCTTTCGTTGTAAGACTCAGCGTGTGAAACTCACCTTCCTGTTTCATGTATCCCATCGTCAATAATTGACGGGCGATATGCATCCATTGTTTCTTCGTCAGCTCGGTGCCAATGCCATACGTAGACAGCTTGTCATGCTCCCAGCGCAGGACCTTTTCGTTCTTTGAGCCAAGCAAAACATCAGCAATATGACCCGCGCCGAACTTCTCATCTGCGCGTTTGACACAGGAGAGGAATTTCTGCGCAAAGACCGTAATGTCTGTCAGCGCGGTGGGGGCGGATGTACAGTTGTCGCAGTTGGAGCAGGTGTCGGCTTGGAGTGATTCGCCGAAATAGTTGAGCAGTGGTTTGCGGCGGCAGATCCTTTCATCTTCCGCGTAACGCACGATGGCATCCAGATGTTGAATGGCGACACGTTTTTCGTTGCCCTCTTTTTTATCAATGAAATAATTAAGCTTGGCGACATCCGAATAACTGTAGAACAGCAGGCAATGCGCGGGTAGACCGTCTCGTCCTGCACGGCCGATCTCCTGATAATAGCCTTCGATGCTCTTCGGTAAATCGAAGTGAATGATAAAGCGCACGTTTGGCTTGTTGATGCCCATACCGAACGCGATTGTCGCGACAATAATTTGAGCATCATCGCGGATGAAGGCTTCCTGGTTCTGGCGCCGTTCAGAATCTTCGAGCCCCGCATGGTAGGCGCGGACAGAATAACCTCTCAAGTTGAGATAGGCGCTGAGTTCATCTACCTGCCTGCGTGAGAAACAATAAACGATGCCAGACTGGTCTTTGTATCGCTCGAGCATATCGATGGTCTGTGCGTAGGCATCACGTTTGGGGATGACCTCGATATATAAATTCTCGCGGTTGAAGCTGGCGATAAATTCATTCGTGGTGGAAAACTTGAGTGTAGTGCGAATATCTTGGCGAACTCTGGATGTGGCAGTTGCAGTCAACGCCAGACAAACCGCATTTGGAAATCTTTTACGCACTTCCACAATCTGGCGATATTCTGGCCTGAAATCATGTCCCCACTCCGAGATACAATGCGCCTCGTCAATCGTTATACAATCCACTTGAATCGAGTCGAGGAGCGATAGGATGCGAGGCGTCAAAAGAGTCTCTGGCGCAACATATAATAATTTCACTTCACCGCGTCGCACATATTCCATATTCTCTTGGTAATCTTGAGCTGAAAGGGAACTATTGAGAAACAGGGACGGTACGCCAGCCGCGCGCAGTTGTTCCACCTGGTCTTTCATCAGCGAGATAAGCGGGGAAACGACGACAGTAAGTCCATTCCATAGAAGTGATGGGATTTGATAACAGAGGGATTTGCCTCCACCTGTGGGCATGACGGCCAGTGTATCTCGCCGCGATAAAACATTTTCGATCACTTCTTGTTGAAGTGGTCGAAAAGTGTCATAGCCAAATGTGTTTTTTAGGATGGAGAAAGGAGTAAGCAGGTTAGCAATCGAAGACATTACGCGATCCGAAAAATGAGATTGGTGGATTATACAGCCTACATACTGGCACACAACAAAATCGCCCTGTCAGTTTTGACAGGGCGACATGATTTTCAGGAGAATTTATGAAACTTCTAAGCGGGGACGGAACTTATACCCGTATGCCTGATTTGACCGCGCCTATTTACTTGACTGTGATCTTGCGACCCAGAGCATGGTAGACCTTGCAACTAACCCTGGTTTTGCACGCTGCTATCAGCCCAGATAGATTATCGCCGGAAAATTGCCCCTTGTAGTACTGCCTGGAGGCATGGGAGGCGCAGGTGTGGGTGGGGGATGCGGCGTCTCGGTCAAAAGTGCGTCAGGGACTAAGCCAGGGGAATCATGACCATTGCTTGCCGCCGGAACCCTTCACGCAATGTATCGTCGGCAAGCGATGCCGTCAATTCTTCAATGATAGTTCGCG
>Ga0075421_100011491_pt1 | contig 10969 bp, 9 predicted proteins | sample SoiMetdeltSBSDD5_FD_75292 | JGI IMG/M metagenome (GOLD analysis project Ga0075421, IMG submission 75292) | Bulk soil microbial communities from a Populus tree surrounding site in Tennessee, USA - Soil MetaG P. deltoides SBSDD5 | ecosystem: Environmental > Terrestrial > Soil > Tree plantation...
TCGCCGCGGTGGCGATTGGAGCGGGAGAGGCGCGCCTCACTCCGATCGATCTCACGCAGGCGTTTGGTCGCCTGGTGAGTGACCGAACGCTGGTGCTGAGTTTCGTTCCCTCCGACAGCGCCGAGTCATCGTTCGCCCGACAGGGGCTGCGAGCGCAACCGTGGTATCCGGCGTTCATGGCCGGGCTGCGCGCGGTGGGCGAGACGGGCACGGCCGCCGGCACCGGGGCGCTCGTCAGGCGGGCGCTGGGGCCCACCGTCGCCTTCTTCGGCAAGACCGGCACGCTCAACGCCCCGGGGCTCGTCTACCGCCGCCGGCTGGACAGCGCCGTGATGAGCGAGGGCGCGAACACCGTGCGTGACGTAGTCGTGAGCGTAGACCCGGTGGTCGCCACGACATTCGTATTCGCGGTGGGGGACGCTCGGAGAAATGGAGGCGCTGCACTGAGCTGCGGAGTAGTCGGCACGATTTACGTTCGACTGAACCGCGAAGTGGATCGTGTGGAGGCGCTGGCGACGATGTTCGCGAACCAGCGACTCTGGCCGGTGCTCCGCAAGCACTGGAGCAGGCTTGGTCTCTGTCCTGTTCCGGTGCGGACTCCGAATCGGTCGTCTGCCGGTCGCCTCACGACCGCGCGTCGGTAATACGCGGATCAGAATAGAGCGTGCGCACTGGTAGCGAGGGCCTTGGCAAGCGACGGCCTAGTCCACGCTGATCAACCAGTCCGGCACGACCTCGCGGTCTTCGCGATCCGGCCGAACACCCCACAGGCGCAGCGGGCCGGTTCCGCCGGAACGCTCGAGGGAGAAGGCTGTCCACCCGACACTCTCGGCGACGGTGCGATTCAGCGCCAGCCGATCCTGCAGCGCTTCGTGCGCGGCCGTGCTATTGCCCGGTGCTCCGCGACGAGCGATGGCGTCGAAGCGGTCGTACAGCGTCTCCAGCGACACGACGTGGTCCATGGCGCTCACTTGTTCGGCGCGGCGTCGCCCGTGCCGGCAACGATCAGGAACTCGGCACGCAGACCCTTCGCCTGGCAGATGTCGAGCGACTCCTGGCAGACTGGACGCGCCGCGTTGAAACCAACGGCGTCGATGCGATCGGATGCGATTCCTTGGGAGGTCAGCCAGAGCTTCGTCGCCCCGGCGCGCGTCCAGGCCAGACTCGTGTTGTCCGCGTTGGAAGCGCCGTCATCGGCCCGTCCTTCGATCCGAATGCGGAGCGTCGGATTTGCTCGTAGCATCTCGAGGCTCGCGTCCAGTTCCGCGGCGGCTTCCGAGCGGATGACGGAGCTCCCGAGATCGAAATAGAGGGTGGTGCCCGTCGTGTCGCGCGCCGCGCGCGCATTCTCGAGCTGCATGATCGCGACGGGATTCGACACTCGCAGAACCGGCATCCGGACACTCACCATCGTCGGGACGGTGTTGACGGCGGGCTGCTGCCCAAACGCCGGGAACGCGAAGATCGCGATGAGGAATGCCGCCAGTCCGAGCGCCTTCAGGAGCGCCAGAATGATCGCCTTGGCGCCGAGCTTTGGCGGGGTGTGGACGATGGTGAAATCCATGAACTGCTCCTCGAGCCCGGTGCCCGCGAGATGCGACCAAGACGCGGGGTGGGTACACGTGCTGTCGCATTGTGTCCACCATTTGCTCAAGTCAACATATCTTGCCTGTCCGCCAATGTCAATGTATTGTTCATGTCATATGGTGAACAGACCATGAACACAGAAGCCGGGTTGAAATCCATGTCAGATCGGGGCGAGCTGGCTGGAAAGCACCCCATTGGCGTGGTTTCGGAGCGCACCGGCCTGTCGCCGGACCTTTTGCGCGTGTGGGAGCGCCGCTATCGCGCGGTCGAGCCATCCCGCTCTCGGGATGGGCAGCGCCTCTACTCGGATGCCGACGTCGAGCGGCTACGGCTGCTCCGGCTGGCGACTGCCGCCGGGCGTAGCATCAGGCAGGCGGCTCAGTTGGGGACGGAGGATCTCACGCGGCTGGTCCGGGAGGACGAGGCGGCTCGCCAGCGCGCGATCCGATGGGAGGAGCGGGCGATTCCCGAGTCGGTGCGAGAGGATGTCGAGCGAGCGCTCGAGCTCTCGCGAGCGGTGGACGCCCCGGCACTCGAAAGTCTGCTACGCCGAACGGCGGCGGCGTTAGGCGTGCCTGTCTTCCTCGACGGGCTCGTGGCGCCGCTGCTGCGCCGGATGGGGGACGAGTGGAAGGCCGGTCGCCTGACGGTGGCGCAGGAGCATCTCGCGACGGCGATCATCCAGCGCGTGCTCGAGGGGATCATCCACTTCATGGTTCCACCGCCCGAGGCGCCGAACCTCCTGCTCGCCACACTCGCTGGGGATCAGCACAAGATGGGAGCCCTGCTCGCGGCCACGGCGGCCGCCGTCGAAGGGTGGCGGGTGACGTACCTGGGTCCTGGTCTCCCCGCGACGGAGATCGCGACGGCAGCCGTCGCTGCGGAAGCACGAGTCGTGGGAGTGAGCGTCGTGCACCTCGTCGAGCGTGACCGAGCATTGGCGGAGTTGCGAACAATCCGCAGCCGGCTTCCTGGGTCCGTTCCGCTCCTTGCCGGCGGTGCCGGAGCCGTCGCGCTGGCAACGGAGCTGGACGGGTCCGGGATCCACGTGACCGCGAACCTCTCCGAGCTTCGCGCGGGGTTGCGCCAACAGGTGGCAGGGCGCCATGCCAACGGGGGACGGTAGCAGCCAGGCTCTGACTAACCACATCTGTCGATTATTTGTCCTGGACAAAGCATTGACACATGGCCGGAAATCGGCCATCTTTAGTCATGCAGGGCGGCGTTGGAGCCTGTCGTCCCGCAGCCAGCATCACGGCTTCGTACGGGAGTAACAACATGACCATCCAACGCGCCGAAAAGGTCCTCCTTACGCCGGCGACGCCGCTCGCCGCGGATGCAACCCCAGACGGTGATTCGATTCCCGCCGACTTCCTCCGAGCCCAGACCACGCAGGAATCACGGGCTCGCGCGGACGCCGCACGCCCCGCGAGATGGGGTCCAAAGAAGAACATCCTCGAAACCGTTGCCGCCGCGAAGCGCTTCACCACGCTGTTGCGCGCGCTCGAGGAGACACACCTCGCGCACATCCTGGATGAGGCCGGCCCGTTTACCGTGTTTGCCCCAACCGATGCGGCGTTTGCGCGTATGCCCGAGGACGAGCTTCGCTCGTTGCTGGCGGACAAGGCGAGGCTCCGGTCGCTGCTCAGCTACCACATCGTTGCCTCGAAGGTCCGGGCCCCGCGCGAGCGCGTTCCGAACACGGCGACCGCGATCGATGGGCGAAAGCTCACGATGGTGGTCGACCAAGGGCACTACAAGGTGAACGATGCGCGCATCGTGGAGACCAACCTTCGTGCATCCAACGGCCTCATCCACGCGATCGACGCCGTGCTTGCACCGCGCTGAACGGTGATCAACCTCAACCCCTCCGAGCGCGTCAACACGCTCGATGACCAGCGGGCCGATGACGACGGGATGACTCCGTCGTCCTCCATGCCTGTCGTCTCCTCGCGCGACACGGCAGAAGACGCTCAGGCCCGCTTCGCGTTCCTCGCCGAGTCCAGCCGATGCCTCGCTGACTCGCTGGACTACGAGACGACGCTGGCGACGGTCGCGCGCCTCGCGCTTCCACAGTTCGGCACCTGGTGCATCGTGGATGTCATCGAGCCCGATGGAACGATTCGTCGCCTCTCCGTCATTCACCCCGACCGGAGAAAGCAGCGCCTCGCTCGGCGGCTGCACCTTCGTCACCCGCCGATGTCGACCGATCTGATCGGAGCGCCCCGCGTCATGCGTACCGGGCGTACCGAGATCGACGTCGACGTCTCCGACGCGGAGCTCATCAGAACGTCGCGCGATCCTGAGCACCTGCTGATTTTGCGAACGCTGGGCACGAAGTCGTTCATGATCGTGCCGCTCATCGCCCGAGGGCAGACACTGGGAGCCATCACGTTTCTGAACGCCGACGGCGACCGGCGCTACGGCACGACCGACATCGTCCTGGCGGAGGACCTCGCGAGGCGCGGTGCCATGGCGATCGACAACGCGCGATTGCACCGGACAGCGGAAACCGCACGCGCCTCGGCGGAGGCCGCGAAGACGATCGCCGAGGAGGCCCTCGCCGAGTCGCAGTCCACGCGCGAGGTCCTGACGACGCTGAACGCGGCGCTCGAGGCGACGACCGCGGAGCTCAAGCTGCACGACCGCGTGCTGAAGAGCATGGCGGAGGGCGTGAGCATCTCCAACGCGAGTGGCACGATCGTCTACACCAATCCCGCCGAGGACAGTATGTTCGGTTTCCTCCCGGGTGAGCTGGTGGGGAAGAGCGCGACCATTCAGAATCCGGTTCCGCCGTCGCACGAGCGCCGTGTTGGGCTCGCAGCCTCCGAGCAGCGCGAGGAGCGGCGCGGTTGGGTCGGGGAATGGGAGAATGTCCGGAAGGACGGGACGACGTTCACCAGCCGCGCGCGCATGAGCGCGCTCGAGCTGGCAGGAGAGCGGTACTGGGTGTGCGTCCAGCGGGACGTCACCGAGGAGAAGCGCGTCGAGGCGATGCGTCTCGAAGCGATAGAGCTCCGGGAACGCGCGCGTACGGCGCTCGAGGATGCGTATCGAACCGTCGAGGCAGCCAGTCGCGCCAAGTCGGAGTTCCTCGCCGTCATGGGACACGAGCTTCGCACACCACTCAACGCGATTGGCGGCTACGCCGAGCTCCTCGAGATGGGGCTGCGAGGCCCAGTCACCGCGGCGCAGATGAAGGACCTTGGCCGAATCCGGCTCGCGCAGGAGCGGCTCGTTGGGATCATCGACGACGTCCTGAACTTCGTGCGCATTGAAACGGGCCGTGTCGAGTACGACCTGACGAAGGTCAAGATCCATGCGGCTCTGCTCTCGCTGGAGACGATGATCGCTCCCCAGGTCCAGGAGTCGCAGCTCAACTACACGTACGTGCGTTGCGACCGGGATCTGACCGTCCTGGCCGACCGGGGAAAGCTGGATCAGGTGCTGCTCAACCTGCTCACCAACGCTCTCAAGTTCACGAAGCCCGGCGGCGGCATTACGTTGTCGTGCGAGGTGGACGGTGATCACGTGGCGATACGCGTCGCGGATACCGGCGTCGGCATCGCCGCCGACCGAATGGACGAGATCTTCTCGCCGTTCGTCCAGGTCGACAGGCGCGCCGATCGAGAGAACAAGGGTATCGGCCTTGGTTTGGCGATCAGCCGGGACCTCGCGCTGGGCATGGGAGGCACGTTGACGGCGGAGAGCACGCTCGGCGTCGGCTCGACGTTCGTGCTGACCCTTCCGCGGGCAGCGTAGACGCTTTTCTCGACTTCCAATGTCGTATCGCTCGCGCTCGCTTCTCATTGGCCTGCTGTACACGGCAACGGGCTGCGCATCAGGTGCGAGCAGGCCCGCGCTCGACGCGGTCGACACCGTGCGCGTGGTCGTCTACAACATCCACGCGGGCAAGGACGCCGCTGGCGTCGCCAATCTCGACGGGGTCGTCGCGCTGATTCGTGAGATGCGCGCCGACGTGGCCCTCCTTCAGGAAGTCGATCAGAACACACGCCGATCGGGAGTCGTCGATCAGCCCGCCGTGCTCGCCGCCCGGAGCGGGCTTCACGTCGCGTTCGGGAGCGCGCTCGACTACGATGGCGGGAAATACGGCGTCGCCACGCTGTCGCGCTGGCCGATCACCTTCGACACACTCTATCGCCTGCCGGTCGATCCGCCGCAGGAGCGGGCGGGAGGCTCGCGCGAGCCGCGTGGGCTGCTCCGCGCCGACATCGACGCACCGTTCGGCGCGCTCGTGGTGTTCAACACGCACATCGACGCGTCCCGTGACGACACGTGGCGGCGGCAGGAGGCCGGCGTCATCGTGACGACGGTCAGCGCCGCGCGGCAGTCGCAGCCGCTCGTGCTGTTAGGCGGCGACATGAACTCCACGCCGGAGAGCGCCGTCCAGCAGCTCCTCCGCGCTCCTGGACTGCGGGATGCCTTCGCGGAATGCGGACGCGGCCAGGGGCTTACCTACCCGGCCGACTCGGCGGTCAAGCGCATCGACTATCTGTACCTGACGGCGATGATGCGCTGTTCGCGCGCGGAGGCGATCGCCACGCCGGTGTCCGATCATCGGCCGTTGTTCGTGGAGGTGCTGATCCCACGGCTTCGATGACGCGCGGGCGTTACTGCGTCACGATGCGATAGACGCCGCCGTTCAGCGACAGCATGTACACCTCGCCGGCCGCGTCCATCCCGAACGACAGGATATTCCCAATGGTGCCGATCGGCCACGTGCGCTGATCGACAGCCTGTCCGTTCGCCAGTCGGAAGCTGCGCAGGAAGCCCGTGCAAAAATCCGAGTAGAGGTAATGTCCACTCAGCTCGGGAACGGCCGTGCCTCGGTAGACGAACCCGCCGGTGATCGAGCAGCCATCGCCGTGACTGTATTCGAGCACGGGGAGCCTCAGGCCTGTCGAGCTGCACGTCGTCGCGTTGAAGCAGTGCGTCGCCTCCATCACGCGCCATCCGTAATTGACGCCGGGCTCCGTCGTCGCGACGGCGTTGACTTCCTCCCACAAATTCTGACCGACATCGGCGATATACAGCTGGCCGGCAGGAGCGTCGAAGGCGTAGCGCCAAGGGTTCCGAAGTCCGTATGCCCAGACCTCATCAGCCCCCGGCGTTGCGCCGGCAAAGGGATTGCTCCCCGGAATCGCGTACGGCAGCGTCGTCACATCGATGCGGAGCAGCTTGCCGAGAAGCGAGTTGGTGTTCTGCGCGTTGTTGGCGGGATCACCGCCGCCCCCGCCATCTCCAGTGCCGAGGTAGAGCATTCCGTCCGGCCCGAACAGGGCGAGCCCACCGTTGTGGTTGCCCTGCACGGGGTGGGGAATAGTGATCACCGGCTCGCGTGAACCCGCGTTCGCGACATTGCTTCCGGGCGTCGCGGTGTATCGCGCGACCGCGATGTCACCGTTGAGATCGTTGTGGTAGACGTAGAAGCGTCCATTCGTGGCATATGACGGGTCGAAGGCGACGCTCAACAACCCCTGCTCGCCGCCGGATGTCACGATCGACACGATGTCGAGGAATGGCGCGGGGAGGAGCGCGCCGTCCTCGTAGATGCGGATTCGCCCAGCCTGCTCGACGATGAACAAGCGCGGGTCGTTCGCGGGCGACGTCAGGTACACCGGATTCTGCAGGGCCGCCATCGCCAGCTGCTGAACGCCCACCGTCCGCGCGGACACCGCGTACGTGACGGTCGCTGTCGTCGTCGCGTTGGCCGAGACCGTCACGGTTTGCACAGGGGGCGTCGGCGCCCAACGGTCCCCCGTGCGATCGAATGCCGTCGCCGCAACGGTATAGCTTCCTGCCCGAAGGTCGGCGAGAGCCGTGGTCGCGGTGAGCTCGCGCGCGAAGCCCTCGGGACCGATGAGGTGCACCACCGCGGGCTGCCCCGCCGGCAGCCCGCTGATCGTGACCTCGAGCGTGCCGCCGCCCGGTGCTACTCCGTCGTCACCGCAGCCGGTCAGCCCGAGCGCCGCAAGCACGCCTAACGCGCGGCGCACGGTGCGCACTACCGGGCGCCGCCGAGCAGTATTCCGTTGAACAGCAGCTTGAACGTGCCGTGCGGCTGCGCGCGGAACGTGATCTCCGGCCCGAACAGATACAGCGTCCCGCGCCCCACCTGGGCCTGCGCCATTGCCGTCGCGTCCTTCAGGTACTGCTGCCCCCACGCCCACCCGCTGCGCAGCGGCGCATCGGAGTCGAACCAGGCGATGCGTCGAACGCCCTTCGACTCGGCGTCAGTGCCTAACCGGAACGCCGGGCTGTCATCGAAGAAGACATCGACGCGGGATCCCATGCCGTGTGCGATGGGCATCGTGCTGTCGACGCGCACCTGAAGCACCGAGCCGGGCACGTAGTACTTCTCACGGGGGAGGGCCTGCTCGCGCCCCTCACGCTGCTCGACCAGCGCGCTCGACACCGGAAGCCCAAGGTGCTTCGCCAGGTTCGTGGAGCTTCCAATGGTGAGAATGGTCCCGCCTTCCTCGAGGAACCGGCGGAGCTGCGGTACCGTCCTGGCGACGGTGACTCGACCCATGCGCGCGCGCCATTCCGCTGGAACGGTGGACGTGTCGAACGAGCCGCCGCCGAATCCCCCCTGCTGCGCGCCGTCGCGCTCGGGGATCGCGCCATCGACGAAGATGATGACGTCGTACTTCGCTCGCAGCGCGCCCGTGTCGAGCTGCGGCGCGAACACCACCTCGTGCGGGAACTCGTAGCGCTCGAGAATCCACCGCACCCATCCCGACGGCATCGAGCCCCCGTACGTGTCCCACAGCGCGACGCGCGGCTGACTCAGGCGGCGCGACCCGCCCGGCGCGCGCATCCGTACGCCCTCGAAGCTCACACCCGTTTGCGTCGCGAGCTGCTGGAGCAACGCACGCGTGCCGGATCGAACGTTCACGAGGAAGCGGCCGTCGGGCAGCCACGACACCTCGTGCCCACTCTTGAGGAGGCGGTTGATGACGAGCGCCGCGTCGTTCACGCGATGATCGATGACGAACGCCGACGCGTTAGGCACGCCGGTGATGCGCCCCGGCGGCACCGTCACCGTGTCCTCGATCGGCGCGAACGGACCATCGAAGCCATCCAGAATGCGGTCGAACTTGATCCCCATCTGGTAGGCGAGCGTCCATCCGGCGTTGTCGTACGGTGGAATCGGCGGCCCGCCCGGATACTGGAAGTCGTTGGGGTGGTCCTGCGGCTCGAACATGTCGAGGACGTGGGGACGGAACGCCTGCGCCGTCCTCACCACATACGATCCCGCCGGATAGCTCTTGCCACCGGCGGTGAACGGCGCCGTCGCGCGATGCACGGTCACGCCCACCTTCATGAGGGCATCGACGAACTTCGTCGCCGTCGGAAAGTCGGGCTGGTCCGAGGGGATGATGTAGCCTCGTGGATCGCGCTCACCGGACGCATGCAGCATCTCCCAGTACTGCATCGGGAGGCCGCGGGCACCGATTCCCCCCCCGCGCTGCGCATCGGGGCGACCGGCATCCCCCTGCGCCCCGGTCGATCGCGTTGCCGCCACGCGCACTCGCTCGATGTCGGAGGGCGTCACCGTCCAGTGATCGCGACTGCCGCGCTCGATGGAGTTGCGCCCCATCCTGTAGATGTTGTAGAGAAACTGCTCGCGATGCCGCGACGCGACGTCGAGCACCGCGCGGTTCGCCGTCACCGAGTAGTCGACGGATTGCCGGAACTTCCACGGGCCTGGAGGCACCGGGGCGAAGAGGTCGCTGCTGGCGAGCTGCCGTTGCGGGAGAAAGGGAATCTCGATCGGCGTTGGATTGCCGATCGTCTCCGTCAGCAGGCCGATCATGTTGTGGAAGTAGACGGTCGTGCGAAGCCCGCCATTCCACCACGTCGAGTAGTTCGCGCCGCGCCGTGTCGTCGCCCCCGGCTTCCCCTCGAGCACGAAGCGGTTGTGCATCGACGCGCCGACCAGGTCGATCCCGGTGACGACGAGCGGATCGTAGAAGTAGTTGAACGGATCGCGAAACGGCGGCGCGAACAGTACCGTCCCCGACGGGCCGGTCTGGTGGTGGTTGTACATGATCTGCGGGAACCACTCGCGGAACAGGACGCGCGCCATGTTTTGCGTCTCGGGCTGCGTGACCATGTAGAAGTCACGGTTGTTGTCGTGCCCGATGTATTTCTGGTAGAGCCGCGGGACACCGGCGGTCGAGCGCTTCGTGCGCTCGGATGTGCGCATGTACCAGTCGGAGACGAGCTCCATCCCGTCGGGGTTCGCGTGGACCGCGAGCACGATCACGTCGTCGAGAAAGCGCATCGTCTCGGGGTCGGTGCGACTCACGAGCTGCCACACCGTCTCGGTGAGCTGCTGTGCGCCGAGGACTTCGGTCGCGTGCAGTCCGCCATCGATCCAGACGACTGCCTTCCCTTCGGCCGAGAGTCGACGGGCCTCGTCCTCGCTCAGCCCGTCGGCCAGCGCGAGGCGGCGGGCGATTTCCTTGAACCGATCGAGGCGCTGGTGATTGGCGGGAGACGTCACGATCGCCATGAGCTGCGGGCGCCCCTCGGCGGTGAGGCCGATGGTGTCGAGCGCCATGCGATCCGACTCCCCGGCGAGCTTCTGCCAGTACGCCATGAGCTGCGTGTAATCGGGAAGGACGTAGTCCGCGCCGATCTCGTGCCCGAAGTGATCATTCGGGCTCGTGAGCTTCGCGGGAGCGTTCTGGGCGAGGAGATTGGTCGCGAGAGCGAGAGTGATCGCGGCCGAAAGGAGCGAGCGATGAAGCACGGCGGGCATGAGGGGATTCTCCGGTGGCAGGTCCAGCCGCCCAGTGGTCGGGCGCCGACATAGAGTACGTGATTGACCGCCATTCCGCTGCCCCCAAGCAGGAACGACCGCGGCAGTGTAACTTACGGCGGGAGGAACGAGGGATGAGAAGCAAGGAAGTTGATCAAGGCGACTTCCTCACTGCTCGTTCCTCGTTCCTCGTTGTCTTCCCGGAGGGTCAATGAAACAGGATACTATCGAGCTGGAAGGCGTCGTCTCCGACGTGCTTCCCAGTGCAATGTTTCGCGTCGATCTGCAGAACGGTCACCGGCTGCTGGCGACGACGGCGGGGCGGATTCGGAAGTTCAAGGTCCGTATTCTGGCGGGCGACCGGGTCACGGTCGAGGTGTCACCGTACGATCTCACGCGCGGGCGGATTACTTATCGGCACAAGGACTGAGCGCCGGCGCCTCTCACGCCACGAGCCGGACAGGATCACCACAGAGACACAGAGCACGCAGAGAACGGCCACGGCGAGAGCTTTGTAAACAGCTCTCGCCGTGGCCGTTCTCTGTGCGCTCTGTGTCTCTGTGGTTAATGCCGTTCGGCCCGTTGCGCACC
>Ga0075421_100011494_pt1 | contig 10968 bp, 10 predicted proteins | sample SoiMetdeltSBSDD5_FD_75292 | JGI IMG/M metagenome (GOLD analysis project Ga0075421, IMG submission 75292) | Bulk soil microbial communities from a Populus tree surrounding site in Tennessee, USA - Soil MetaG P. deltoides SBSDD5 | ecosystem: Environmental > Terrestrial > Soil > Tree plantation...
ATGTTTTAAGCGGGAATCCAGGCCAATCCGGATCTGGACCCCGGACTAAAAAATTCCGGGGTGACGGAATGGGAAGCGTTCGCATGATGGGCCTTCGATACCCCGCAGCTTGCTGCGGAGTAGTTCATTTGCGCAGCCAAAACTTTTCAAACCAGAAACATTGTGGAAAGATTCTGGAATGCCCTTACGTACGCGAGGGGACTCGGGCCGTGCGTTCAGGGGATTCCAGCTGCGGCAAAAAGTAATGGCCGGACCGTAGCAAACCCCGGTGTAGATCTAGCTGTCGCAATTCTTCGACCGTAAAAACTTTATGGTTCCGCTCTCCGTTAACTCGCTCGTAATCCAGAATAGCAGAACCGCCGGACCAGACGACACGAAAAGCGCACACCTCAATTCTGTCAAGAAGACTGCCCAAAGCACGTAACTGCTGAGGCAGCGATATTGGCGGCCGGGTGGCAATAGCGTGTTTTTTTCGTCTTTTCTGTGCCTCTGCATCGAGACGTGAAAGATCAGCTGGATTGAAACAGAATAGGCGCTTGGCTATCCAAAGCCGAAAGGAATCCGCGCGTTTTTCGAGCTTAAACCTCGGAACCCGCGCGTCTTGCAGCGTCTGACCGATCACTCGTAAGGATTTAGCGTACGTCATGGTTACGGACTGGCGCAATGGGTATGCCAGTAAAAGTTCGTGACAATTAAAGATAAGAAGGCTGTTATGGTAGTTCTAGTCCGAGAGAGATGTTCCACGAGGTATGGTCGCATGCCAAATATCGTGCGTGTTAGGTTCCCAACGTGAGACACAGCTTGTTTGTACTGGAGTTGCCTGTAAGAATTTGCCAATGAGAAGGAAACCTGCGAATTTGGATTGCAGGAAACACGGGCGTGGATCGATGAGCGGGCGGGATAAAACCACGAACGCGACAATCACCTCGATGACTACCGGATGTTTTAAACTCGGCGCATAGTAGCAAGAACGACGGCGCGCCGAATACCCAGAGACAAATCACCCTCGCCCAATTTAACGGCCATCTTTATTGTCGCGCCGTCTAACGACACCTCCATACGTTTGAGGGGTTGAGCACTTGAATTTGAGTTTTGCCGGTTACGCTTCCTTTTCTTTCTCATACGGTTTTTCATTGCGGCGTCAGGCGGCTGCATTTACCGCTCCTGGAGCCACTCTTCGAAGCGACTTTCCAAAATTCGCCATTGGCCGCCGATCTTGAATGCCGGAATTCTCCCTTTGTGGATCAAGCGCTGCAGAGTTCTTTGCGAAATCTTGAGCGTGTCCGCGACCTCACTCAGGGTCAAAACGTTGATCGAACGATCTGTGTTATTTTCTTCCACTGTAATGACTCCCTTCCGTTAGCTAGGCGAACGAAGTGTGGGAGCAGCAAACATGCCATGGCATGAGCTGAGACTTGTGGGAGATTCTGAGAACCCGACGGTCAAGGGAGGATAGGCAAAGATTGACCGGGTTAGAAATTTTTACTCTGACGCGGATAAAGAGTTTCAGGCGCATCATGCAGGCCGCGGCGCGACTACGATCAGGAGTTTTGGTGGAGACCGGGAGAGGCGCTGCCGGAGCGGGCGCCGAATGTCGGTTCGAAAAAAACGCCCTCCCATACGTAAAACCAACAACAACTAAACACACCTTTTGCTGCGCCACGCTCCACTGCCAAATGTCGGGAATCTGATTCCACATTCTCGACAAAAAAACGGGCGGATTCCGATCCAGCTCAGAACTCTCTCTCGCCGATTTTCACGGTGAGAACGCCGGCAATTAGTGCTGCTGCAGTATGGACATGTCCTGATCCCATCGCGTTTACTCGCCATGTTGCACCGACCCGGACTTTAGTTGGCTGACCTTAGGCGCGCTCATCGATCCACTATCGACAGTGCCGTAAACCCTATTCATAAGCTTCCTTATTACTTGCAAAATACTTTGATTGCGACCCAACTATTCACCACTTTCGTCTCGTCCTGAACTGGCTGTATTCGACCCACAACCTGGAAGCCGGTCTGAGAACGGACAACCGTCCATGACACGCCCTACGCATACCTTCGCATCGTTGCTGCTGTCTCAGGGAACCCCGATCACCGAGGTATCGACCTACCTAAGGATACACCGATCTGCAGATCGCGCCCAAGGTTCATGTGAATACCCAGGACCAATACGGATTCGATTTCCCGGTTAGCTGGAATCGTGCTCAACGAAAAAACGCCAGACACGTTGAACTGAAATGCCCCCGACGCGATTCGAACGCGTGGCCTCAGGATTAGGAATCCTGCGCTCTATCCACCTGAGCTACGGGGGCGCAATAATTTCTCAATCAATATCCGCAAGTTATATTTTTTTCCTTCCAAGTCAATCTTTTTGCAATGCCTAATTGTGCCTAACACCCCGGTTCGACAACTGCGAACCAATAACACAACGGTATACGCTTTAGAATTACCGCGCAGGTCTGGCTACGAATGGATTTGATACAGATCCAAAACTCGGCCGGGGCCGCTAAACTTCAAACCCGCGCGCGAATCAATTTCTGCTGCGCTGGCGCGAGTCGTTTGTAAATCTCGCTTGTCCGCCATGGTGAAGTCTAGATTGAAATCCAATATTACTCTCCAAAAAAAATCTGGTTGCTAACAGAATGTTGATTTTACGGGGCCCGACCGTACGGATAACTCGACCTGCTCGACCGGTAAGCCGCCGGTGTAAGCCATGATTAAGCTTGCAGGCATTGCCTTCGCTATCGTATTCAATATCAAGCTGTCTTATGAATCGGTTCCCTGACCGCGATGAGCTCCCTGGAATGACTTCAAAAATTGATCTTCTTTGACCGCCTTTGTAAAGAAACGACTTCGCCCGGCCGGAAGGATTCTCTGATTGTCCTTTTTGGAATGGCATAAAATTGTGCCTAAGCTGCGCCTAAGACAGATCAACTGACCTGCATCAGCACGACATGGAACCTTGAAATTGTTAGTGGAAATTGACTGGAGTAACTCAGTTGAACGGGTGAGCACTTTTAGGAATCCTGCGCTCTATCCACCTGAGCTATGGGGGCGTATCCGCGGAACAAAAAAGTAATAGCGACACTTCTCACGATTCCTCTGAATCTCCTGCAAGTGTCGGCTCATATCGTGGCATGGTTGCTGCTGCTGCAGCATGGTTCCACCACTACATGCCGAAAGGAGCGGAAAATGAATCTCAAGGAAATACGAGAGAGTTGGATCAAGATGACGAGTGAGGAAGAGTGCGGGCGCACATTTGGTATCGCTGCTGTTGCGCTGGGGATCGGCGGATTCTTAAACCCTTTGCCTTACTTCACAATACCGTTTTTTTGCTTCCCGGCATCCGTTGCCTGCGGTGTGACCGCTTACAAGCATGGACAGCGACGCTGGGGCGCCGCTGCCATAGCGATAGGAGCTATCGGCACCTTAGTACTTCTCTTCGCTCTGGTTAGTGCCTCCGCGCAGTTTACAAAATAGGGCTATGAACTAGAGCGACTTAACGACGTACTCTCGAACCCTGGATCCGAGACCAACCGGTGATCAAGGAGTTACTACGGATTCCCAACTGCCGTGAGGCTTATGAATTCCGTACTCGTGTCTTACCGCCAGCCCATGCCCTACGCGCTCCGTTTTACATTCACTCGTTTCGCTGCCGACTTGGAGGCGCTTCAGATGTCACTTCGCAAATCTCTTATCTGGTTTACGATTGGATTCGTTTCCGTTTGCGCGGTCGGGCTCGTCGTTTATTCTTAATGGGTGAACATTCTCAAAGCTCCGAAAAGACTTGAAGACAATCGCGAATTAAGAGAAGGGCTCGACGGGCCTTCAGTTAGCATTTTTCGATCGCAGGCATGGGTCGGTCCGTTTAGTTCCGCTCTTCTCTGCCTGCCCGAGCGCCGCGTGGATTTTCATTTGCCGTGCAGCGGTGCAGCAAAAATCTAAAACGGCATGTCCTGACAAAATAAGACAAAGATTGACACCAAGCGACGTGGCGGATACTATCAACCTTCAAACAGGAGCCGGGACCACCTTATGTCCAGCCACTACTTTTGCAAGCTGTTGATATTGGGCCTTTTACTCAGTGACCCCGCGGCTATTCAAGCAGCTTCCAACACCTTCAGCCAAATCAATGGGCCCGGCGCCCTGGAAACCATGGTCAATGGCATTAACGATCACGGTCAAATCGTAGGATGGTACGTTCATCCCGATTTCACGGCGCAGGGTTTTGTATATGACAACGGGACCTTCGCCGCGCTCGATGTTCCTGGCGCCGATGTTACTTTCCCCCTTGGCATCAACAGACACGGCCAGATCGTGGGATGGTCTCAGGATTCTAGCGGGGCAACCGAGAGCTTCCTCTATGATGGCGCGGTGCTCACGCTACTGAATTTTCCCGGCTCTCTTGCCACCGTCGTCTTTGGGATCAACGAAAGCGCCGCAGTCGTGGGGTGGTACGTCGGTAGCGATAATATAGCTCGAGGATTCGTGTACGATGAAGGAACCTTTACCTCGCTCGATGTCCCTGGCGCCACCTTCACGTCGCCGCGCGGGATCAACAAACGCGGTCAAATTGTGGGGTGGTACTCGGATAGCGACTTTGCCACCCATGGCTTTCTCTATCATCAGGGAGAGTTCACTACGCTCGATGTCCCCGGCGGCGGTTTTACCGTGGCCTACGGAATCAATGACAAAGGCCAGATCGTGGGGTACTCGGGTGACAATCGTGGTTTCCTGTATAGTAAGGCAGGGGGGTTCATTGCCCTCGATGTCCCTGGCGCGCTGGGCACTAATCCCTTCGGGATTAACGATGCGGGCCGGGTCGTGGGATGGTACACAGATCGACCCACAGATCCTGATGAGCCCAATCTAACCTGCGGTTTCCTCGCCCGCAGAACCCCCCGCAATACCAGCAATCAGCAAGACATCGGATTGTGCGCTGGTCACACTGAGGGGCTAAATCTTCTCACTAATCAGCAATTGCAACCCGCAAATCGAGGAAGTTCGGCCGTCATTGATTTTATTTCCCGGCGGGTGCATCCCCACTCATTGCACCGGAGCCCGGATTGGATTCTCGATCCCCTTCTTTGATAGCAAATTCCGGCTTTCTAGCAATGCTTGATCAATGTTCTTTTGAACACTGATGTGGGGAAAAAAACACTGGCCTACAATAACTGTCTTTAGCGCCACTTAATCAATTCAGGTACCTGCGCTGTGCACTCCAGTGGCAGCGATGTTGCTCATTGGCCGCATTATTCCAGTTCGGTTCTCCTATAAATCGGCAATGTGACGGGTGCGTGGCGCCCATTCCAAAGGACTACTCGCCAGAGTTAAGCCAAAGACGCTGATGTTCGCGACGGTTGAAGCTCGGTAGGAAGTGCGCTCGGGCCGCGTCAAATTGATTCGATTTCCGAGGCGCGCGATTGCTCAAATGGACGATAGGGTCTCGTGAAAGTAGTCGTTGAGTTACCGTTCGACCGCTATTATCGCCTGCTCGGCAGATTCGACCTATCGAGTCAGGAAGCCGAGATTATGAGAAACGGCGTGCTCGACCACGACCCGGAACACGCGGCCAGTGTCGGCAAGGTTGTGATCAGTTGCGATGTGCAGGAAGCAAAAAGGCTGCTCGATTGCGCGATGCGGCTCTACCCGGAGGCCGCCTCCGACTTCCAAAAGGCTATTGATTTCGCCCGGGAGTTGTAAATTCCAGTGGGCTGATCGTTGACCTTCTTTGCTCTACACCGGCGGAGTACTGGCGTGCGGCTTAAGGTGAAGCGTTTGGAGAAGAATTTAACTCTCGATGAAGTGATTGCGCGGATGGAAGAACTTGCGCAGGAGTTCGCTACCTTCGCCGGCGATCTCCAGCGCGGTTTCGAGATTCTTAGAGAGTTTCTCCAATTGAGCGGCCAATGGTCGGTGTTAAAAAAGACCTCTCGATAAAAGCGCCCCCGGTTTTGTTCGACAATCGGCAATTTTAAGTTTCCCCTAATCAGCGCTCCCAAGCTAGACTCTCCGATCCGCGACGAGCTTGGTTGGCGCGCCTTCCTCAAAGGAGATCTGCACCTTTTCCGTTCACTCAGACCCTCGTGCGCGTGATTTCTCTTTGTTGTTTCCCCGCGCCTTTGTTACTCTCAATGCGAAGTGGCGTTACGCTTAATTTCCGACTTACATCGACACAGCGATACGCGGCGAAGGCAAATTTGCCGGCGCATCGCGGCAGTACTGATCTTGAGCGCGGGTGCCGGAACGGCTTTCGGCTGCAGCGGGACGGCGCCGCTGGTCATCCACATGTACAACCCGAAAACGCACCAGGCGCTCATCTGCTCGGCGCGCGATCAGCGAACCGGGGCCGACGCGTCGATGCTCGCCGGCGCGGTGGAAACTTGCGCAAAGAATCTCGAAGCGCAGGGTTTTATCCGGGAAAAGTAGGGTTCACGCAATTGCTGATCGTTTGACCCAGGCGAACCTTTCCGGTTAATCTTCAGCCAAAAATTTCATATTCGGCAGCTTATGGAGTATCGCCGTGAATGATCGCCGCTCAAGATCGAAACGCGTCGCGATAACGATATTGGATGATTCACATAAACTTGATCAGTTTTGTACAGTATATTGACTTTCGTCAGAGCCGAGCTTAATTTGGACCTACAAGGTCTATTACAGGAGGAGTTATGGCCAAGAGTTTTCAGGACATTATGGCCGAAGCGCGCAAGGAGATCCCCGAAGTGAGCGCGCAACAGGTAAACGAATTGCTCAAGAACAACGGCAAATCGCCTGTTTTGCTTGATGTTCGCGAGAGCGACGAGTGGCGCCAGGGGCATCTGGAAGGAGCTCTTCCGCTGCCTCGCGGTTTTCTTGAAATCAAGGTCGAATCGGCGGTGCCGAACAAAGAAGCCCCGATCATCGCATATTGCGCCGGCGGCGTGCGTTCCCTGCTCGCGGCCAAGGCCATGAAAGAGATGGGCTATCAGAATGTTTCGTCCATGGCCGGCGGCTATGCCGCGTGGAAGAACGGCGGCTTTAAATGGGTGCAGGATTTTCAGTATACGCCAGAGCAATTGATTCGTTACAGCCGCCACTTTCTCCTTCCCGAGGTCGGCGAGGATGGACAGGCAAAACTGCTGCAAGCTAAAGTGTTGATGGTCGGCGCAGGCGGGCTCGGCTCGCCTTCCGCCTATTATCTGGCTGCCGCGGGAGTCGGCACCTTAGGCATCATCGACAACGATGTGGTCGATATCTCCAACCTGCAGCGGCAGATCCTGCACGCCAACGACCGGGTCGGTATGCCGAAGGTCGAGTCGGCCAAGAAAACTCTCGAAGGTCTCAATCCGGACGTTAAAGTGATTCCTTACCAGGCAAAACTAACGTCGGAAAATATCATGGACATCATCAAAGACTACGACTTGGTCGTCGATGGCTGCGACAACTTCCCGACGCGTTATTTAGTCAACGACGCGTGCGTGCTCACGGGAAAGCCCAACGTGCATGGCAGCATCTTTCAGTTCGAAGGCCAGGCGACGGTTTTCTACCCGGGCAAAGGGCCCTGCTACCGCTGCCTGTATCCGGAGCCGCCGCCGGCGGAAATGGCCCCGAGCTGCGCCGAGGCGGGGGTGCTAGGCGTATTGCCTGGTTTGATCGGTGTTATCGAAGCGCTCGAAGCCGTGAAAATCATTCTCGGCAAAGGCGATACTCTGGTCGGGCGACTGCTGCACTTCAACACGCTCACCATGGAGATCAACACGCTGAAGCTGCGCCGCGATCCCAATTGCCCGATGTGCGGCGATCATCCGACCATCCACGAATTGATCGACTACGAGGAATTCTGCAGCCTCCGTCATTAACGATAACTATTACAAAGGTGATTCGAAGGGCGGCCTTAGTGCCGCCCTTTGTATTTTTGCGGGCGTCTGGCGTGGTGAGGCTTGGAAGCGCGCTCGGCGGAGCCCTTTAGCCCGACTTCCCTCTTGAGCGCATCGACTTCCATCCGGCTCAGCGGACGAAGCTCGCCGAGCGGCAAAGCGCCCAGCGCAACCGATCCGACTTTGATACGGACCAGTTTTTCGACGAAAAATCCCAGCGCCTCGAACATGCGGCGCACTTCGCGTTTGCGCCCTTCGTGCACTTCGATTTCCACCCAGGCATTTTTCTTGAGCTTCTCGATCACGCGCGCGCGCGCCGGCGCGCTCATGCCGTCTTCCAGTCGAATGCCGTTGCGCAGGCGCGCAAAATCCTCCGGCGTCGGGCAAGCGCTCAACTTCGCTTGATAGAGTTTCTTTACGCCGAAGCGCGGATGGGCGAGGCGCAAGGCGAAATCGCCGTCGTTGGTGAGCAGCAAAAGCCCGGTCGTGTTGTAGTCGAGCCGGCCCACGGGGAATAACCGGCGCCTTTCTCCCAAACGCGCCAGGTACGGCGTGAGATCCGGCCGATGCTCGGGATCGTTGAGCGTGGTGATGATGCCGGGAGGTTTGTGAAACGCGTAGTAAAGCGGCGCCGCGGCGGGTTTGATCCGTTTGCCGTCGACTTTGATGCTGTCTGTGGCGGGGTCGGCCTGGGAGCCGAGCTTGCTCACGACCGTGCCGTTGACCGTAACGCGCCCTTCGGCGATCCAGCGCTCGGCCTCGCGCCGCGAAGCCAGACCCGCCCGGGCGAGAATTTTTTGCAGCCGCTCCATTAAGCCGCTAACTTTCTTCGAGATGATCGATGGGGAACGCTTCACCGGGAATTTCCGGCAGCGAGATCTCTTCCATTTCCTTGAGCGTCGGCAAATGAGCAAGGTCCTTGAGATTAAAAAGCTGGAGAAACTCCGGCGTGGTGCCGTAAAGGAACGGCCGTCCCGGCACGTCCTTGCGCGCCACGGCGCGAATCAAGTTGCGCTCCAAGAGCGTAGTGATCACGCCGTCGACGTCGACGCCGCGGATCGCTTCGACTTCCGCTTTGGTGATCGGCTGGCGGTAAGCCACGATCGCCAGGGTTTCAAGGGTCGCCTTGCCCATCCTGGCGGGGCGGCCGCCAAGAAATTTTTTCACCCAATCGGCGCTGGCCTTCGCCGTGCGCAGTTGATATCCACCGGCGACTTCGACGAGACGGACGCCTCTGTTCTGGCTTTCGTACTCGGCCTGCAGCTCCGTCAAAACGCCTTGGATCGCCGGCCTGTCGACTGGATCGAGCACTTCGCCAATACGGTGTAATGTTTGCGGCCCATCGGCGACGAACAGAAGACTTTCGATAATCGATTTTAGTTCATCACGCTCCATCTTGTTTTTCCTCGGCTTCGTCAAGCACCACGAGCTCTGCCGCCTCCTCCATGCCCGCCGCCGCCTCGATCACGATCTCGCCCCCCGGCGCGTCCTGGGAGATCCGAATCGCCCGCACTTTGACCAGCTCCAGCATCGCCAGAAAAGTTACGACGATTTCCATGCGGCTTTTGACCTCGGCGAAAAGCGCCTCGAAGATTACCCGGCTCTCGTTGCGTAATCTATCGAGGAGCATGGTCATTTTTTCGCGAACCGTGATCTTCTCGAGGGTAACCTCGTGAGCGATATCTTTGGGCAGGCGATCGATAACCCGCTTCAGCGCGCCTAAAAGCTCGAAGACGGAGACCTCGCGGAATTCTCGCGGTCCGGCCTCTTCCACAGCAGCCGTCGCGCGGACAAAAACATCGCGGGTCAGGACCTCGCGCTGTTCCAATTCCGCGGCGGCCTCCTTGTAGCGCTGGTATTCCAAAAGACGCCGCACCAACTCGGCGCGCGGATCGACGCCTTCGTCTTCGTCCGGCTCCTCGTTGCCCCCCGGCAGCAGCTCGCGCGATTTAATATGAATCAGCGTCGCCGCCATGACGAGAAACTCGCCGGCGACATCCAGGTTAAAACTCTGCATCAGGTCCAAGGTGGCCAGATACTGTTCGGTGATAGTAGCGATGGGTATGTCGGTGATGCTGACTTCATTTTTCTTGATCAAATGGAGCAAGAGGTCCAGCGGCCCCTCGAAAATCTCCAGTTGGACCCTTGTGCTCACAGCCCTATCGTCTCGCGCACTTCCGCCATGGTTGCGCCGGCTCGTTGCTGCGCCGCTTGGGTGCCGCTCTCGAGAATCTCCTCGACTTTCCGTGGGTGGTTTTCAAATTGCGCGCGCCGTTCGCGGATCGGCGCCAGCTCTTCGATGACGTGCTTGATCATGATCTTCTTGCACTCCAGGCAACCGATCGATGCCGTGCGGCAGCCTTGGGTAACGTGTTCGATCTCCTGCGGCGCAGAGTAAATTTTGTGCAGTTGGAACGCCGGGCATTTTTCCGGCTCGCCCGGATCGGTGCGCTTTACGCGCGCCGGATCGGTCATCATGCGGCTGATCTTGGCATCGATCTCTTTGGGCGGGTCCGATAGAAAAACCGCATTGCCGTAGCTTTTGCTCATCTTGCGGCCATCCAAGCCCGGCACCTTCTGCGCCTCGGTCAACAACACTTCCGGCTCGGGAAAAACCGGCCGGTACAATTGATTGAAGCGGCGCACGATCTCCCGGGTCAATTCGACGTGCGGCGCCTGATCGACCCCGACCGGCACCTTGTTCGCTTTGTAGATCGTGATGTCGGCCGCCTGCAGCACCGGATAGCCGAGAAATCCGTACGTCGAAAGATCCTTGCCAACGATCTCTTTCATCTGTTCCTTGTAAGTCGGATTACGTTCGAGCCACGACACCGGAGTGATCATCGAATAGAGCAAGTGCAGCTCCGCGTGCTCCTTGACGCGCGACTGGCGGAACAAAACCGACTTCGCGGGATCGAGACCGACGGCCAGCCAATCCATCACCATTTCGATGGTGCTCTCGCGGATGCCCTGAGGCGTGGCGTAGTCCGTGGTCAGAGCATGCCAATCGGCGATGAAGAAATAGCACTGATAGTGCTTTTGCAGCCGCAGCCAATTGACCAGGGCGCCGTGAAAATGTCCAAGATGGAGCTTCCCGGTGGGTCGCATGCCG
>Ga0075421_100011496_pt1 | contig 10964 bp, 6 predicted proteins | sample SoiMetdeltSBSDD5_FD_75292 | JGI IMG/M metagenome (GOLD analysis project Ga0075421, IMG submission 75292) | Bulk soil microbial communities from a Populus tree surrounding site in Tennessee, USA - Soil MetaG P. deltoides SBSDD5 | ecosystem: Environmental > Terrestrial > Soil > Tree plantation...
CTGACGGCCTCACCGCGAGGCTTCCGCTGCCGCTCCCGCGAGCATCGCGGCAATGGTGACCGAAAACCATAAACAGTTTACGGATTTCCATAAAGCGACGCGCTTGCCACCGCTTGCCGCCCTGCCCACGATTCTACTTCATGAAACACACTCCCGCCCGCCCCAACGCTCTCCCCCAGCTCCCGGTGTTCGCGCGACGCGTCAGACTGTGGTCCCTCCCGTGTGCTGTCTTGCAGGCCTGGGCATTCGCAGCCTCGGGCCTCGCCCAGCATCCGGGCGTCGGACAGAGCTCATCGTACACGATCCCAGGCCCGGTCGATCGCTATATCTATCCGAACGAAGATGCCGCTGCCATCATCAACGGCAGCTCCCAGGGCCGTACCTACGTCCTCAAGCCGGGCGTGCACCGCCTCACGGATACCATCGTTCTGGCCTGGCGCGGCAACAGGACCGATCACCTCTATGGTGAAAACGGCGCCATCATCAGCGGCGCCGTCGACCTCGGGCCCTGGAGCCAGGGGAACTGGCCGGGCGGCGAGACCTGGTGGGGCATCTACATCTCCCGGCCCTCCCCCAATGGAAACCTTCCGCACGACCCGGATTTCCCCAATGCGAATTATCCGGACGTGGTGTTCTGCGGCGGCGTGGCCCTAACGGAAAGGCAAGGCTGGGGCGCCGCCCTGAATGCCAACGAGTTCTGCTATCCCGGGGCCTACTACCTGCATCAGGGGTCGAACCCCAATAGCGGCTTGCCCTATCAGGTAGCCACCAGGCAGTTCGCCGCGGTCGCGCTCGCAGGCTACGATGCCCGGATGGGAAACCTGATCATCGAGGGGTTTGCGACGCCCGGAGACCAGGCAGCAGTCTTCATGTACATAGGCACGGTCGAGAACTGCGAGATCCGCTGCAATCACGGTGTCGGCATCGGCATGTCTGACGTCACGGCCAACACCTTGACCGTCAAGAACAACTACATTCACCATAACGGTCTTTCCGGGATCTATGGCGCCGGCGGTTTGGTAAAGAACAACGAGATCGCCTGGAACAATAATTCGCGCTTCGATCCCTTCTGGGGCGGCGGCGGCTCGAAGTTCCACACCGATGGAAACGGCGTGACCATCGAGGCCAATTACTCCCATCGCAATCACGGACCCGGTCTCTGGTCGGACATCGAGAATGTAAATCACACATACAGCTACAATATCTGCGAGCTCAACGACCGGATGGGTATATTCTTCGAGATCGGGAACGGCGCCGACATCCATGACAACATCGCCCGAAAAAACGGCATCAACGATCCCTGGGACTTCGATGCCGTCGGCATTGTAGCGACCAGCTCTCCCAATGTGATCGTCAATAACAACATCCTGGATCGCAATGCAGGCGGCGGTGTCTCGGCCGTACGCGACAACCGCGGAGTGCTCACCGGATTCGTGGCCTCCAACAACATCGTCAGCATGGTCCAGGACACGGTTTTCGCCATGGAGGACGGCTTCGAAGGGATGGGCGCTTCCTTGATGGGCGGATCGGGAACGACTCCGGAAGCACTTTGGGCCGATGAGCTGTGCAGCGGAGGCCACACGCCGTTCACGGGAAACAAGTACCACGCGGACCTGACCGTTCCCCGGATCCCGGGGACCGGAAAATGGCTTCACACGGCGAGTACCTGGTACGACTGGAACGGGTGGAAGGGCATCGGCCAGGACACGAGCGGCACGTTTACCCAGACCACCGACGTGACGGAGCCGACGATACTGTCTCTCACCGTGGCGATATCGGGAAGCACCTACACCGCCACCGTCAATGGAGTCTCCGACGCCAGCGGCATCCGGGGATACCGATTCTTCCTGGACAACGTCCCGTCTGGAGGAGAACAAGCCTCGCGGACGAAGAGCATCTCGAATGTCCCGGCGGGGGCGCATACGGTGACGGCGCTCATCTGCGACAGGGCAGGCACGACGCGCCTGAGCAATAACGGGCTCGTGGCGGGAGCCATCTACGAGCTCGAGCCCGAGAACGCACCGGGGATGCGCTTGGATGTGGCCGGCGGAGGATCCGGCCCCGCGGATGCGATCATCTGGGGAGACAATAATGGCAGCAACCAGCGCTGGAGGATCGTCTCGGTCGGAGGCGGCATCTTCAGGCTCCAGCCCCAGTCCGGAACCAGTACCGTGCTCGACGTCGACGGCGCCGGCACGGCCAACGGGACCAATGTGAGCACTTACTACGATTTCAATCAAAGCAATCAGAGGTGGAAGCTGATCGATGCCGGGGAGGACTATTACGAGCTCGAGCCCCAGCATGCGATCGGCCAGCGCTTGACGGTTTCCGGAGGATCTCGCCAGTACGGCGCCAATGTCGACATCTGGCAAGCCGTCCCGGGCGCCACCAATCAACGCTGGAAGTTGATCGCTCCGTAGTGGCGTTTCGCTCCGAGGTCCTCCCTCACCGGATCGACTCGCGCACGGCGTCGATCAGTCGCTCCGCCCTCGGGTCGATGACGAGCGACGAGCCCATCTGCTTCATCACGTAGCCGAACGCGATGCCCGAGGGCGGATCCGCGAACCCGAACGATCCGCCTGCTCCTCCATGCCCGTACGAGCCGGGTCCGAGAAGCCGGACGTCGCCGCCGTCGCGCCCGAAGCCGAGCCCGAAGCGGATGTCCACGCCGAGGAGCGCGTCCGGCCCCTCGGAGGTCACCTCGAGCGCTCGCCGCAGCGTCTCCGGTCCGAAGAGACGGATCCCGTCCACTTCCGCCAGGGTCGCCGCGTAGAGTTTGGCGAGTGACCGGGCCGTGGTGATCCCGTTCGCGGCGGGGATCTCCGCGGCGTGCACCCGCCGCAGGTTGTAGACGCCGGCCACGGAGGACTCGCCGAAGGGAATCGCGCCGTTCATCGTGCCCATGCGCCAGAAGAGCGACCCGGGCTCGGAGAGCGATGCCATGAGGCGCAGCGTGGCCGGATCCGTGGGCGGTGGACCATCGACGACCGGAGCCACGCGGCGCTCCTCGGCCTCCGGCAGGCCGATCCAGAAATCGAGCCCGAGCGGCCGAGCTATCTCGCTCGCGAAGAACCGGCCCAGGCTCATCCCGGTCACCCGGCGGACGACCTCGCCGACGAGCCAGCCGTACGTGAGGCCGTGGTATCCGTGCTTCGACCCCGGCTCCCAGATCGGCCGCTGCGCCGCCAGGGCGCGAACCACCGGCTCGCCCGCGAGGACGTCCTCGAACGTCAGATGGGCATCCACGACCGGAAGCCCCACCTGGTGACCGAGGATCATCCGGACGGGGATCCGCTCCTTGCCGGCAGCCGCGAACTCGGGCCAGTAGCGCGCGACCGGGGCATCGAGGTCGAGCGCTCCGCGGTCCGCGAGCATCAACGCCGCAATCGCGGTCGCGCCCTTCGTGGTCGAGAAGACGGTGACGAGCGTGTCCTCCGCCCATGCGTCCGAGGCAGGGCTGTCCGCCACGCCGGCCCAGAGGTCGACGACCTTCCGGCCGTGGCGGTAGACGGAGACCGCGGCGCCGCTCTCGTTCAGGTCCTCGAAGTTCCGGGCGAACGCGTCCCGGACCCTCGAGAAGCCCGGTTCCACGGTTCCCTGGATGTCGACGCTGAATCCGCCGTTGCTCATGAGGGACCTGTCCACGCCGAGGCCGGAGGGCAGCTGGAAATTGCCGCACGCGTTGAGCCCGGTAGGGTCCGCCGTGCCGATGTTGAACTGCCGCCGCCGTGAAGCTGCATCCACGGACGGCAGGATGTCGAGCTTGCGCCGCACGAGATCGAGCTGTGCCGCGTTCCGGTCGACGAGCGTCAGGTCGAGGCGCGGGAACGAGACCATCAAGGACAGGGCCGTGCAGCCTCCCGAGGCGATGAGAAGCGCCCGCCGGACATCGAGTCGGCGGATGACATCGGCCTCGATGGCAGGGTCCTCGCGAACGACGGCGAACTGAACCGACCTCGCGCGCATCGTGAAGCTCAGCGTACTCGTCGGGCCTGGGGAGGGGAACCGCCGCGGAGATCCTTGCCCTGCGGTTGTCGCTTATAATGGGGGTGTACCTCATTCGAGGTGCACGCCCATACCCGCGGGGCTTCGATGAGCGACGTCACGCTACTTCTCACGGCTATCGAGCAAGGGGACCGCTTCGCCGCGGAGCGGCTTCTGCCTCTCGTCTACGACGAGTTGCGAAAGCTTGCGGCCATGAAGATGGCGCAGGAAAAGCCGGGTCAGACCCTCCAGGCGACCGCCCTGGTGCACGAGGCCTACCTCCGACTGGTGGGCCGAGAGCGGCCGCAGCGCTGGGACGGCCAGGGTCACTTCTTCTCCGCGGCTGCCGAGGCCATGCGTCGTATTCTCATCGAGAACGCACGGCGGAAAAGCCGGTTGAAGCACGGCGGACACCTGCAGCGCGTGGATCTGGAGGGGGTGGAATTGCCGCAACCGCTTCCCGACGAGGACCTGCTCGCCATGGACGCGGCGCTCGACGGGCTCGCGGTCGTGCACTCGCGCGCCGCCGAGGTGGTGAAACTCTGCTTCTTCGCCGGACTGACGCAGGAGCAGGCGGCGCGAGAGCTGGGAGTGTCGCTCAGCACGACCGAACGCCTTCTTGGATTCGCGCGCGCCTGGCTTTTCCGCGAGATCCAGAAGGCACGTGGCGCCACGCGGTGACACATCCGCCGGGAGCCGGTAGGCGAAGGCGAGTCCCGGGCCTCGACTCAGCCGGGGCGAGGTTCCGATGGGCCTGGCGCGGCGCTTTTTTTGAGGGAATCGCGAGACGGATGTCGCATGGATCCTGGGATGGAACCCGAGCCCTCCACAGACCGACTCATCGAGGTTTTTGACGGCGCGAGAGCCCTGCCGGCCGGCGGGGAACGCGAGCGGTTCCTGTCCGAGGCCTGCCGCGATGATTCCTCGTTGCAGGAAGAAGTCCTTTCTCTGCTCGAGGCTCACCGGGCGGCGGGCGACTTTCTGAGCACTGCGGCGCCTCCCCGGAGCGCAAGGGAAGCGGAAAAGCCGGGCGACAGGATCGGCCCCTACAAGCTGCTGGAGCAGATCGGCGAAGGGGGCTGCGGTGTCGTGTACATGGCCGAACAGGAGGAGCCTGTGCGGCGCCGCGTGGCGCTCAAGGTCATCAAGCTGGGCATGGACACGCGGCAGGTCATCGCTCGGTTCGAAGCCGAGCGCCAGGCCCTGGCGCTCATGGATCATCCGAACATCGCCCGGGTGCTCGATGGCGGCGCCACGGTCACGGGACGGCCCTACTTCGTCATGGAGCTGGTCCGCGGCGTCAAGATCACGAATTACTGTGACCAGAACCGCCTCTCCACGTCGGATCGGATCGCACTCTTCATCAAGCTGTGCCAGGCGATAGAGCACGCTCATCAGAAGGGGATCATCCACCGCGACATCAAGCCCTCGAACGTCCTCGTCGCGCAGCACGACACCGAGGCGGTGCCCAAGGTCATCGACTTCGGCATCGCAAAGGCCACGACCGGGCAGCTCACCGACAAGACGCTCTTCACCGCTTTTCTGCAGTTCATGGGGACTCCCGCCTACATGAGTCCCGAGCAGGCGCGGATGAGCGGACTGGACATCGACACGCGCACGGACATTTACTCGCTCGGTGTCCTCTTCTACGAGTTGATCACCGGCCATCCGCCCTTCGATCCCGAAAAGCTTTGCGCCTCCGGTCTCGATGAGATCCGGAGGATCATCCTCGAAGAGGAGCCGCCGACGCCGTCGAGGCGCCTGAGCACCGCCAACGGCGCCGAGCTGACCACGGTCGCGGCGTACCGGCACACCCACCCGCTCAGGCTCGTGAGCCTCGTGCGGGGAGACCTCGACTGGATCGTGATGAAGTGCCTGGAGAAGGACCGTGCCCGCCGCTACGAGACGGCCAGCGCCCTGGCGATGGATCTCCAGCGCCACCTGAAGAACGAGCCCGTTCTGGCCTGTCCGCCGTCGGCGGTCTACCGCGCTCGCAAGTTTGCGCGCCGGAACAAGACGGGGCTGGTCATCGCATCGGCGCTCGGCCTGGCGGTGCTCTTCGCCGTGGCCGAGCTGGCCATCAGCAACCAGCGGGTCATTCGTGAGAAGGACAAGAAGGAGGCTGCTCTCGCGCAGGCCCTCGAGCAGAAGGAGCGGGCGGACCAAAACCTGTCGCGGGCCCGCCAGGCGGTGAAGGACTACTTGCTCAAGACCAGCGAGAACCCCCTCCTCCAGAGCGGCGACTTCCAGGCCTTGCGGCAGGACCTCCTCCAGAGCGCCATCCCGTTCTACGAGGAGTTCGTCCGCCAGGATCAGCAAGATCCCTCTCTCGAGCTCGAACGGGCCCTCGCTCACGACGACCTGGGCTTCCTCCGCCAGCAACTCGGAGATCAGGAGCGCGCCGCCGAGGACTTCGAAGCGGCCCAGCGGATCCTCGGCCCGCTCGCGGCGAGGTTCCCCGATCATCCGGTCTATCGCCTGCGACTCGCGGAGAGCCACAATGGCCGGGCCGGCGTTCTCGACCACCTCGGCCGGCTGGATGCGGCGGAAGCGGAGTTTCGCCGGGCGCTCACGCTGATGGAGCAACTGATAGCCGAGCAAGGTACGGCAGCCGACCGGCTCGAGTCCCTGTCCCGTATCCAGGGAAACCTCGGCATCCTGCTGCAGGAGTCCGGTCGTCTGCCCGATGCCGAGCCGCTCTTGCGCCAGGCGGTTGCCACGCGAGAGAAGCTCCTGGAAGGACAACCGGACTCTCTGCCCCTTCGGGGCCAGCTGGCGCACTCCTGGAGCAACCTGGGCGCGCTCCTTCGTGCCCAGCGAAAGCCCGGGGATGCGGAACGAGCCTTCGAAAAGGCCCTCGAGATTCTCGGCTCCGAGGCGCCGGCATATCCCGGGAACAGCGCATCCGAACCGAAGCAGTATCTGAGGCTCCAGCAACAGAGAGCCCGGGCCTGGAACAATCTGGGCTTGATCCGGAACCAGACCGCCCGCCACGCCGACGGGGAAAAGGCCTTCCGCGAGGCCCTGGCGATCAAGCAGACGCTGGCGGATCGCTTCCCTTCGGTACCCGAGTACCGCCGCGATCTCGCCTCCAGCCTCAACAACCTGGGGACCGCCCTGTCGTCGGCGAAACGCGACGACGAGGCGCGTTCCGCATACGAGAAGGCCATCCAGCTCTACGAGCGCCTGGCTGTCGATTCCCCGGGCGGCGCTCTCCACGCCGTCGAGCTCGCAGGGACGTACTCGAACGTGGGCCGGTTGATCGGAGACCAGGGCCGGCCGGAGCAGTCTCTACCCTGGCTGGCGAAGAGCATCGACAGCCTGGAGGCCGCCATGAGCCGGGACAAGCGCGTGGCAAAGGTCCGCGAATCCCTGTGCGTGGCGTGCTGGACGCGCGCCATGACCCTGGCGGAGCTCGACCGTTTTTCGGAGGCGCTGAAGGACTGGGACCGCGCAATCGAGGTGGATGACGGTCGCTACCAGCAGCAACTCCGGCTGCGGCGGGCGTCCAATCTGCTCCAGATGAAGGAATACGCCCGCGCCACGGCGGACGCGGCAGCGATCGCGGAAGCTGCCAATGCGACGGCGGAGGAGATCTACGACGCGGCCTGCGTGTACGCGATGTCCGCCGAGCTCGCCGGTCCTTCCGATACGCCCGGTGCGGATTCCCATGCTCACGAGGCCGTCCTGTTGCTCCGGCGGGCAGTCTCGAGGGGCTTCAAGGATCGCGCGCACCTCGAGGCGGACCCGGACCTGAAAGCTCTTCGGTCCCGCGAGGACTTCCGGAAGCTCATCGAGGAGCTCGGCGGCGGGTCGAGCGGGTCACAGGACGGGAAGCAAGACTGAGTCCCCCTCCCGCGCCGGCCTCGTCTCCAGGCAACCCGGCGAATTCCTGAAGGGTTTCGGCCGCCCATGGCGCATGGACCATCGAACGCATGGCATCCGACCCTTACAGAGACAAGAAGGACATAGCATGACACGCCACACCTTTCTAGCCGCTCGCGCGCTGGCCGTCGTGGCCTTTCTGGGGCTCGCCGGCCCCGCTGCGGCAGGAGAACAGCGTTCCCCACTGCCGGGCCCAGGGCTCGACCTCCCCGTCGACCTCGACGGTAACGGGGTCTCCACCTTCCCCGAGCGCTACCGGTTCAACCTCTGGCTTGCCCTTGGCGGAAACCTTGCCTCGGCTCTCTCCGATGCGAAGGTGGTGGGCAAGGTCCTCGACCTCTCCCACTTCTTCGGAAGTCTCGCAGACGGCGTCGTCCCCGAATCCGAGACGGAAGGACCCGCTCCGCTGGAAGACGACGAATGCAAGGCCCACCAGGACCTGCTTCGGGGCGCTCTCGCCGGCAACGAAGGCAATGCCAACGGAGTCGACGGCTTCGAAAGCGTCAACCATGGACGGAAGGGCTTCAACGACCGCACGCTGCGCGGATTGCACTCGAACGGACGCGCGTGCTCCGATTGCCACATGGCCTCCGACAGCTTTCAGCTCTCGCCGGCGAACGCCCTGGCGCGCTTCGCGGCTCTCCAGGCCTGTCGTGAGAAGCACCCCGACGCGGACGATCCCTTGTTCCGCCCCATCGACGCCGACGACTTCCGGGTGAACGGCGCGAATGCGAGTGATTTCACGAACCTCACGGTGAACGGCCTCATCCGGATCCCCTTCACTCTTCCGGCGACCCTGAAGCTGGTCGATCCGGTGACGGGCCAGGTGACGAACCAGACCGAGGTCGATGTCTGGCGGTCGGTTCCCACGGTGTTCAACGCGAAGCTAACGGGCAGCGATCCGAATGGACCGCCGTGGTTTCGCGGCCCCAACCTGCGCGGCGGTTACCAGCTCGACGCGCGACAGGGGACCCTGCAGGACCAGGCGCTCGGCGCGCTGGTGGCCCACGCGAAGATTCAGGTCTCTCCGGATCGGAGCTTCCTCGACGATATCGCAGCCTTCCAGGAGGGCTTGTTCTCGTCGGATGGTGTGCGGGCGATGTCGCTGGCGATCGACCAGGGGGCGCCGGTAGCAGACCCGGATCCTGTCCTCACTGCAGAAGAGACGACTGGCAAGGCCGTCTTCGCGCGAGCCTGCGGCCATTGCCACGGCGGACCCGGTCAGTCGAACCCAGCACAGAACTTGGTGGTCCGCTTCCACAACATCCAGACGCAGTGCCCTCGACCCGTGGACGCGATCAATCCGGCGACAGGCCTGCCGTTCTTCCCCGGATACACCGGCACGCCGCGCTGGCAGTTCCAGGCGTGCCCGCCCAGTCTTGCCCGCAACATCCGCATCTACGAGATCACCCGGCCCAACGGGCAGGTTACCCGGCGGCCCACCTCCGACCCCGGGCGTTCACTGCTGACAGGCTTCGCTTCCCTGGGCGCCGGCCCGCCTCCGCTCGTTCCGCCTCCCCAGGATGACTGGCAGGCGCTCGATGTCCCGCAGGTCCGCAACATCAGGAACACCGCGCCGTACTTCCACAACAACAGCGCCGCCACGCTCGATGACGTGCTCGACCACTACGAGGAGCTCTTCAAGTTCATCGCCGCGACGGCCCCGCCGCCGCCCGCCCCGCGCCCGCCGGTGATCTCGACCGACGGCGTGAACAACGACCGGCCGTTCACCGCGCTGGAGCGGCCCGCACTGATGGCGTACCTGCTGAAGCTCTGATCCGACGCTTCCTGGGCGCTCGAGAGGCCGAGGGCCACGGCGCCTCGCGCCGCGGGGAAACCGCATGTGCGGGATTCGCTCTACGGGGCCATCACCTCGACCGTAGGCTCTCCGTCGGCGGTGACGGTGAGCTTTCCATCGGCATGGACCACCTCGATGCTCTTCGACGCCGGGGGAACCGCGCCGATCTCCCTCGAGTCGAGGAGGACTCGCTCCCTCTCCACCACGAGCTTGTGACCTCCGAAGGTGAGGACGGCGGCACCATTTTCCTGGGACATCGAGGCCGGCCCATCCAGGGAGGCCTTCACGTATCGACCGCCGATCGTGGCGGACAGGGATGACTGCATCGAGCTTCGGCTCGCACAGGAGCCGAGGAAGCCGGGCAGCCAGCAGCAGAACACGAGGACGAGCGATGGTCGGGTGATCATTCGGTCTCACTCCCTACGAAGGGCGGCCGGAGAGGAGAGCAGAGCCAAGCGGGCAATACAAGCGGTGCCGTCCGTTACTCGAGAACGGCCTCGACCACGCTCACGGCGGACTCCGTGGGCACCACCCGTTTCAGGCGAAAACGAGCCTTGTCGAGCAGCGCGCCGTACTCCTCCTCTGTGCGCTCCTGCCCTCCGGGTCCGACGAGCATCATCATGTCGAGCAGCTTGCCCGGATGCGGAGTATTGCCGGGCGGGAGCACCATCTCGATGAGCAGCAGTCGGCTGCCGGGCTTCATCGCGAGCCGGCAGTTGCCGAGGATGGCGAGACACAGCTCCTCCGTCCAGTCGTGGATGATGTGGGAGAGCAGATAGGCGTCGCCCCCGGCGGGAACACGCTCGAAGAAGCTGCCCGGTTCGATCGTGACGCGGTCCGCCAGTCCGCGTTGCCGGATGAGCGCCGGTGCGTCGGACACGACGTGCGGGAGGTCGTAGAGGATGCCGCGCGCGCCGGAGTACTTGCCGAGAATGGCGGTCAGCAGATTCCCCGTCGCTCCACCCACGTCGACGATGGTGGCCAGGCCCGAGAAGTCGTAGGCTGCGGCGACGGCCGGAGGCTCCGCTCCATGGAAGCCGACCATGGTCTCGCTGAACATGGACGCTTCCCGGGGATGCTGCGCCAGCCAGTCGAAGATGGGCATGCCCAGCATCTTCTCGAATCCGCTCTTTCCGGTCTCGAGCGAGTACCGGAGCTGCCCGAAGCCGCGCAACCACCATTCGCTCGCCAGGGTCAGGATCGTGGACCGCGCCGCGCCCGGCGCGCCGCTCCGGAGAGCCTCACCGAGCGGAGTCAGGGAAAAACGTCGGCTCGAGCCCTCGGTCAGGATGCCGAG
>Ga0075421_100011497_pt1 | contig 10964 bp, 7 predicted proteins | sample SoiMetdeltSBSDD5_FD_75292 | JGI IMG/M metagenome (GOLD analysis project Ga0075421, IMG submission 75292) | Bulk soil microbial communities from a Populus tree surrounding site in Tennessee, USA - Soil MetaG P. deltoides SBSDD5 | ecosystem: Environmental > Terrestrial > Soil > Tree plantation...
GGCGTACCCGCCGGCAGCTTCGAGAGATCGAGCTCGACGACCGGGAGCGCCACCGGGTTGTCGTTGCCGAGGACGCCGACGTACATCTCCCGTCCCTCGACGTACTCCTCGATCAGCACCGGCGAATCGAAGTTGGCGTGGAGCCAATCGATGCGCTCCATCAGCTCACGGATCGACGACACGACGGCGTTGAACTCGATGCCGATCGATCCATCCTCGCGGGCCGGTTTGACGATGACGGGAAACGCGAGGTCGTGTGAGAAATCGAGCCGCCCGCGGAACGACCGGGCGAACACCGGCGTGTGGATGCCGTGGAACTCGAGGATCTTCTTGGCCACCGCCTTGTCCTGGGCGAGCATCAGGCCATGCGATCCGGCCCCGGTATAGCGCTTGTCGAGCAGCTCGAGATAGGCAGCGATGCAGTAGTCGGCGAGATCGTTGCCGGCGAACGACTCCGCAAGATTGAAGACCAGGTCGCATTCCATGCGCGCCAAGGCATGGAGCCCCTTGATCGACCCGTCGAGGACGTGCAGCGTGGGCTCGTGCCCGAGCTTCTCGAGCGCCTCGGCGACTTCTGCTTCGACTTCTTTCTTGTCGAGCGTACGTGTCAGCGGCGCCTTGTCGTTCGCAGCGCTCGCCTCGTCCGGTTCATCCCACCGGTCGTACAGCACGACGACGTTCAGCTTTCCCACGAGTGTAGAAATTATAACCGCGCTTTGTGTCGCAGGCTTGACGCGTGATGCGTCAGCGATCACTTCGCGCCGCGAGACGTGCAATCGTGCGCAGACAGATCGCCGGATCTTCCGGCTGAAGCCGCACACTACTCGAACTCTCTCTTGTGGCTTCCGGCTTCAGCCGGAAGCACTTCACCCCGGTTCGCCGGCTCGCGCTTGTTCGCGATCGCCTTCGACCGGCAGCGCGGGTTGCGCCGATCGACGATACGCCCGCAACCCCGGAACCTTCGCGGCGATCCATGCGGTCGCGATCAGGCACCCGATCCCGCCGCTGACGACCGACGCGATCGGACCGAACGCATTGGCGACCAGGCCGGCTTCGAGCTCGCCGAGCTGCGGGCCGCCCATGAAAAACACCATATTGACGCCCACCATCCGGCCGCGCAGTCGATCGGGTGTTTCCAGCTGTCGAATCAGGTTGCGGAACACCATGCTGATGGTGTCGGCGATCCCGGTCAGCGCCAGGCAGACGAAGCTCACCCAGAAGAAGCTCGACAGCCCGAACCCGACCGTGGCCGCACCGTACACGGCCACGCTTGCCAGCAGCCATCGTCCGCGCTGCTCGATCCAGTCCACGGCGCGCACCATCACCGCGCTCGCGACCACCGCGCCCACCGCCGGTGCGGCATACAGCCAGCCGTAACCGTGCGCGCCGACGTGCAGCACGTCCTGCGCGAAGATCGGCAGCAGCGCCGTCGCCGACGAGAAAAAGGTGGCACAGAAGTCGAGCAACATCGTCGATCGGATGAGCGGCGCGCGAAAGACGAAGCGCAGCCCCTCGAGCGCTGCGGCGAACGTGAAATTGCCGCGAGCGGGCCCGGCGGCCTGGGCAAAGCCGGCCTCGACCGGCGCGATTCTCATCATCAGCAGCGCACCGATCACGAACAGGAACGACACCGCGTTGATCGCATAGACCCAGCCGACGCCGCCCCATGCGATCACCGCGCCGCCCAGCGCCGGTCCCGCCACCGATGCGACCTGCATCATGATCGTGTTCAGGCTGATCGCGTTCGGCAGGTCTTCGCGCGGCACCAGGTTGGCGACGAGCGACTGCCGTGCCGGCAGATCGAACGCGCCCGCGGCGGAGCTCACTGCCGCCAGCGCATAGATTGCCATCAGCGTCGTCCTGCCCTCGAGTGTGAGCCAGCCGAGGACCGCCGCGAGCGCCGCCATCACGGTTTGGGTCGCGAGCATCAGCTTGCGGCGGTCGAGAGCGTCGGCCGCGACCCCGCTCAGCAGCGAAAAGACGATCACCGGCGCGATGCGAACCAGACCGACCATCCCGAGCGCGAGCGCTTTGCGGCCTTCGGGCGCGAGCAGCGACACGTGCCACAGGATCGCCGTCGTCTGCATGAAGCTGCCGGAGAACGACACCAGCAGGCCGGCCCAGAGGAGACGAAAATTGCGATGGCGAAGAGCAGGAAACAAAGGGTCTGATCTATTATGCAGCCGACGGTTGCCCTGTCGCGGAGATCACCAATGCGCGAATTGAAATCCCTCTCGCCCGACGCCCTCGACGCGGCCCTCGCCAAGGCCGAACGCTATCGCCTGCTCAACGAACCGGAAGAAGCCGAGAGCATCTGCCTCGACGTGATCGCCGTCGATCCCGGCAATCAGGCGGCCCACATCATGCTGCTGCTGGCGCGCACCGATCAGTTCGGCGACGCGCCCGGCGCCCATACCCGCGCTCGCGAAGTGCTCTCGGCGCTGCACGGCGAGTACGATCGCGCCTATTACGCCGGCCTCATCGCCGAGCGGCGCGCCAAAGCGCAGGTCGCGCGCGGCCGCACCGGCCACGGCGCCTACGAGTGGCTGATCGAAGCGATGAGTTTCTTTGAGGTCGCGGACCGCGTCCGTCCCGCGGGAAACGACGACGCCCGCCTGCGCTGGAACGCCTGCGCGCGCTTCCTCGATCGCCATCCGCATCTGCGCGTCATGACCGACGATCGCACCGAGATCGAAATGCTCGAGTAGCGCGGACGCGCTGAAGCAGGCCGGCGCGAACGACGTGTTCGCGGGCGAAGTGGAGGTCGCCCTGGCGTTGACCGAAGCGATCCTCGGGCGCCTCGGCGCCACGCCGGAGCAGATCGATCGAGAGCGCGATCGCATCCACCAGGAGCTCAACGTCGCGTAGCGTCCGAAGCCTGACGCTACAGCAACGTCCCCCGCAGTACGATCAGCGCCACGCTGAAGTAGATGATCAGACCCGTGACGTCCACCAGCGTCGCCACGAACGGCGCCGACGACGTTGCGGGATCGAAGCCGAGCCTGCGGAGCAGGAACGGCAGCAGCGATCCGATCAACGTCCCCCACAACACAATGCCGACCAGCGCGAAGCCGACGGTGATCGCGACCAGCATCCAGTGCGGTCCGTAGATGTCCGAGAACGCCGACCACAAGCTGATGCGCAGGAAGCCGATGCCGCCGAGGATCGCACCGAGCGCCAGACCTGCGCCCATCTCCCGGCGAATGACCCGCCACCAGTCGCGCAACGTGACCTCGCCCAGCGCCAGCGCGCGGATGACGAGCGTCGAGGCCTGCGACCCCGAGTTGCCGCCGCTCGAAATGATCAGCGGCACGAACAGCGCGAGCACCACCGCCTTCTGGATCTCGTGCTCGAACGCGCCCATCGCGGTCGCCGTCAGCATTTCGCCGAGGAACAGCGCCGTGAGCCAGCCGGCGCGCTTCTGAATCATGCGGCCGAAGGCGATCTCCATGTAGGGTTCATCGAGCGCCTCGAGGCCGCCGATGCGCTGGATGTCCTTGGTCGCGCTCGCCTCGGCGACGTCGAGCACGTCGTCGACCGTGACGATCCCGATCAGCATGCCGGCGCTGTCGGTGACCGGCAACGCCGAGCGGTCGTATTGCTTGAACGACGCCACCGCGGTCTGCTGGTCGTCGGTCGCCTTCAACGCGATGAAGTGGCGATCCATCAGATCGGCGACGCGGGTGGAGGTCGCCGTCAGCAGGAACTCGCGGATCCGGACGTCGTCGACGAGCAACCCGGCATCGTCCACGACGTAGATCACGTTCAAGGTTTCGCTGTCCCGCCCGTGCTGGCGGACGTGATCGAGGACCTGCTGCACCGTCCAGTCCTCGCGCACCGCCACGTAGTGGGGCGTCATCAACCGCCCGATCGACCCGTCGGGATAGCCGAGCAGCGTCACCGCCACGGCACGCTCCTCGGGCGTGAGCAGCGCCAGGAGCTCGCGCGTCGCGGCGGCGGGCAGCTCCTCGAGGAACATGGTTCGATCGTCGGGCGCCATGTCGTTGAGCAGCGCGGCCACGTCTTCCTTGGCCATCGCCTTGAGCAGCTGCTCGCGCGCCTCGGTGCTCAGGTACTCGAAGGTCGCCGCCGCATCCTTGCGCGGCAGCACCCGGAACACGAGCACCTGCTCGTCGAGCGGAAGGTCGCCCAGCAGCTCGGCCAGTTCGGCCGCCGGCTGGTTGCGGACCAGGTCGCGCAGTCGGGTGAAATCACGCGTCCGGACGATCTGCGCGAGCTCGTCCGCCGGTTTTGCGGTGTGCCGGATCGCCTGGAGGGCGTCGTCCCGGCCGGGACCGTTCAGTTGATCAGCCATCTCAGTCAATGCCGCCCTGACGATGTCGTGATGGTGTACGTGCGGGCCAATGGACCGGCTGGCGTCCAGCCACAGCCGGTGAATGAGATCGAGATCACGCGACGTCAGCGACGGCGCGTGCGCTCCGATGTGATAGGTGTCCGTGCGTCCCGACGAATGGTGGATGACGAGGTGGACTTCGTGACCTTCGCTGGATGCGGCGCGTTCCCACGCCTCACCCAGCAACCGCGCTTGCGCGTCACCCGACAGCGTGATCGACTCGCCGACGTAGATCTCCGACGCTTGAAGCCGCAGCACCGCGGCCACGATCGCGTCGAACACGTCGTGCGCCGGCACCACCAACAGGCGCACCTGCCTGCGATAACGTTCGGCGGTCGCCACCACACGCGAAAACAGCGCTCGCTCCGCCGCCGTGGGCTGCAATCCGTCGGGATGCTCGTCCACCATATCCGGCCCGAGCATCCGCGCCGACATGATGACGACGTCGCGATCGGGCGGCGTCTGCAACGCGGCGATCACGTGCGCCAGCGAGTGCGGATTGCGGACCGGCACCAGAACCGCACCAGGGCGCGGCGCGACCCGGTCCAGCGATAACGTCGTCGACGGCAGGAGCTGTTCGACGTCGAGCTCCGGCGCAGCCGGAGTCGTGGCGCGGCGCGGCGGGAGGGCCAGGAGCGTCGTCAGTCCGAGCTGCGCGGCCACCGCCGCCCACGCCGGGCCATCACCACTGGCAAGGAGCGCCACCGACGCCAGGACCACGACTGCGCCAATCGCCCACAATCCCAGCGGCAGCTCGCGTCCGCGGACGCGGAGATTGAGTGGAACGCGGAACGCGAGATCGGGCCGGCGGCGGCGCAGGCGGACCAGTGATGCGATCTTGAAGCAGGCGGTCGCACCGATCGCCACGGCATACGCGCGCGCAATCCACGCCACCTGGCCGCCGCACACGACCAGCACCAACGTCACCGACGCGGCGATGATGTCGACCAGGTTCGATTGCGTCCCGAACCGCGGGTGCGGCGTCATGAGCGGCTCCGGCAGACGCCGCTCTTCGGCGACCCGGAGCAGGATGTTGCGGCACTCGCCCACCGCCATCTCGCACGCATACGCGAGCACGACAATCGCGGCGGCCGTGAGGGCCACGCTCACCAGGAAGCGGAGCCACTCGGGTGCGGCGAGGTGCTGCGCCAACCCCAGCAACGGCGCCTGCATCCACAACGCACGGCTCACCGGATTGACAACCGCTGGAAACAGGAACGCAGAGGAGGCCGCGACGAGGAGGCCGAAGGCCGCCGACAGGAGCGCGATGCGGCGCAGGCTCTGCACCCGCGGCGGCGGAAGCTCGTTTGCCGCGCGTGTCAGTCCTTCGCCTCCGCCCGCGGCGGCAAGCACGTGACCCAGGCTCGCAAGCGCCGCGACGACCGCGATGGTGATGGCCGCGGCCCGACCACGCCAGCCGGTTCCCGTCCAGACCAGGCCGAGATCCGCCGGCGGAATGACCATCTGCGACCAGGTGTGCCGTGCCGCCACTGTGGCGAAGCCGAACACGACGAGCGCGGTCAGCAGCGCGACGGCGAACCACACGCGCCTGGCGACCGGACCGGGACCGAACGTGTGCCCCATTCGGGCACGAATCCACACCACGCCGAGCAGCGCGGCGCCGGCGACGGTGGCCACGTCCACCTGAGTCTTCACGCGCCCGTCGCTGAGCACGGTGAGCAGGAACGCGGCGATGTAGTGGCCGGCGACCAGACACGCCAGGCCGGCCATGAGGAGCCGCTCGAGCAGGTCGGCGGCTGAAGCCGCGGTAGCGGCGCGCGGGCCGAACGCTTCCTGCACGCGCCCGGTGAGCCCGCGCGGAAGGAACAGCGTCCAGCTCTCGATTTCGACGGCGCGGAAGGTGATGCCGAGCAGCACCGCGCCGAGCACGAACCATGGCGCCCCGGCGCCCACCGACGCCAGCGCGGCACCGGCGATGAAGAACGCGCCGATGCCCAGGTCGGCGACCGCCAGCGCCGCGGCGCGCGACAGCGGCGCAAACGTCACCAGCACCGTCGTCGCGAGGACGATCGGGATGTCGCGGCGCCCCATTCTGCCTGCGGGACCGCCCGGTGAAGGTCGCTTCGGCGGCGGCATGCGCTGATGCTCGAGTCAGTATAGTGTCGGGATTCGAGCCCCGGACCCCGGACCCCGCCGTCTACGTCCTACTGGACATGGGCCTCCCCTCTCCTTCCTCCGACCACGACCTCCTCGACGCTTACTCGCGCGCGGTCATTCACGCCGTTGAGCGGGTCGCACCGGCCGTGGTCAGTATCGACGTCCGCAAGGCCGCCGAGTCCGCACGGCGGTCGCCGGCGCAGGCCGGCAGCGGCTCCGGGTTCGTGTTCGCCACCGACGGGCTCGTGCTCACGAACAGCCACGTCGTCGACGGCGCGGCGACGATCGACGTGACGTTGCCCGACGGCCGGGAATGCCACGCGGATCTCATCGGCCAGGATCGTGATACCGACGTCGCGATCGTCCGCATCACGGCGTCCGATCTCACGGCGGTGGAATTCGGGGATTCGCAGAGCTTGAAGCCAGGCCAGCTCGTGGTCGCGATCGGCAACCCCTACGGCTTTCAGCACTCGGTGAGCGCCGGCGTCGTCAGCGCGCTCGGACGATCGCTGCGCGCCCGCAGCGGCCGGCTCATCGAGCAGGTCATTCAGACCGATGCGGCGCTCAATCCCGGCAACTCAGGCGGACCGCTCGTCGCCAGCTCCGGCGCCGTCGTCGGCGTCAACACCGCGATCATCGCGGGCGGCCAAGGCCTGAGCTTCGCGGTCCCGATCAGCACCGTGCTCACTATTCTGCCGGCGCTGCTCCGCGACGGACGCGTGCGCCGCGGTTACCTCGGCATTGCGGGCCAGGACGTTCCGCTCCTGCGCCGGGTCACGCGCTTCCATCGCCTGACGCAGGGAGCGGGCGTGCTGGTCGCGTCGCTCGAAAGCGATGGACCGTCGCGCGCCGCCGGCCTGCGCGAAGGCGACATCATCGTGTCGCTCGCGCAACATCCGGTGACCAGCCTCGACGATCTGCATCGCCTGCTGACCGAGAACCGGATCGGCACGCGGGTGGTGCTCGGCATTCTCCGCGGCGTCGAACGCCTCGACGTCTCCGTGTGGATCGCCGACAGGAGTCGAAGCTGATCGTTCGTCCCATCGACATTCGATAGGTAGTGAACCATTCGACGCGCTACAGCGTCCAACCCTGCGACATCTCGCAGGAAAGGGCGTTATGGCCATTGACGTTCACCCGATCGCGCGCACGGCCCTCGCGCTTGTTCTAACTGTTCACGCCGTACCAGGATTCGCGCAAACGAACAGTGTGTCGTACGCGGACGCCCTCAACTCATCGACGACTGCCGCGCGCGTCTACGTCGCCACGCGCAGCGGCTACGACCACGTCGAGCCGGCCGCGAATGTCACCGTGACGTCGCTGTTCGAGCCGATGGTTGCGCAGATGCTCGAGCGGTCGCCGACCTTCCGCCGCCAGTGCGCGCGGATCGCCCGCGCCACCAATCTCGCCGTCACCCTGCGCAGCGAAGCTCGCGGCGACCGCCGCGCCAACGCCTGGACGACGATCGCGCGTCAGGTCGACCGCTCCCGTCAAGTGACGATCTCGGTCGTTGCCGGACCGAGGACCATCGAGTTGATCGCGCACGAGTTCGAGCACGTCATCGAACAGTTGGACGGCGTCGATCTCCGGCAGAAAGCGCTGCTGCGCTCCAGCGGCGTTCGCGCGTGCGACTGCGGGAACCTCGAGATGTTCGAGACCAACCGCGCGATCGCGGTCGGCCAGCAGGTCGCGCGTGAAGTGAGCGAGGGCGGCCGTGGGCAATAGGCCCCCAGGCAACCGACCATGAACGGCTCCGCGCAGATCGCCCTCGGCAGCGCCAGCGTCGCGCTGCTGCTGTCCGCGACAAGCCGCGAGCTCGTGATCACCGTCGAGCAGCGCGACGGCATGCGCGCGGCCAAGGCGCCGCGCATGGCCGACGTCAGCGCCAACGGGCGGTTCGTTGCCTTCCAATCGTGGAGCCGCCTGGTGGCCGCGGATGCCGACACTCTTCTCGACATCTACGTCCTCGACCGGCTGACCGGCCGCGTCACACTCGAAAGCGGCGACGTCGACGCGACCAGCGAGAACGCGCATCCGCGAATCAGCGGCGACGGCCGGCTGGTGGTGTTCGAGTCCCGCGCCACGCGTCCCGAGGAGTTGCCGCGCATGGATATCGTCCTGCGCGATCGCGAGCTGGCGGGCACGCGCACCTTGACGAGCGACGCGCATCGCGGCCACACCTACACCTGGAGCCGGTCGCCCGATATTTCCGACGATGGCCGCCGCGTGGTGTTCTCCTCGGCCGCCACGTCGTTGGTCGCCGGTGGCGACATGAACGGCGAGTTCGAGGACATCTACGCCGTCGAACTGGCCAGCGGACGGACGATCCGCGTCAACCTCAACACCGCCGGCGCTCAGCTCGCCGTGGGCAACAGCGTCCTTCCCAGCGTCAGCGCCGACGGACACGCGATCGCGTTCGCGTCGACGTCACCATTGGGGGACTCGCCGCTGCGCGGCTCGGACGAGCTGTTGTCTCCGCCGCCGTCCATGGTGGCACGCCAGATCTACGTTCGGGATCTCGACGCCCGCACGACGGTCCGTGTCAGTCGTACGGCGCGCGGGGGCTTCCCCGACTCGGACAGCTCGCTGCCGTCGATCAGCGGTGACGGCCGCTACATCGTCTACACCTCCGAGGCCACGGACATCGCCGCGCACGACACCAACCGCGTTTCCGATGTGTATCTCGTCGATCGAGAGACGGGGGTCACGACCCAAGTGAGTCGCGCCGCCGACGGATCGTCGGCGAACGGCTCGAGCCTCAACGCGGTGATCTCCGCCGACGGGCGCGCTGTCGCCTTTCAGTCCGATGCCGGCAACCTCGTCTGCGCGTCGCGTTGCGCGGCCGCGCTCGAAGATCTCAATCTCCTCTGGGACGTCTTCATCTGGGATCGATCGACGGGACGGATCGTGCGCGCCAGCGAGGACGAGCTCGGTGGATGGATGGACTGGAGCGCCGGCCCGGCCATCGATGGCTCCGGCCAGGTCGTGGCGTTCTCGTCGCGGCATCCGATCGACGACGCCGACCGACAGCAGGATCTCGATCTGTTCGTTCGCACGCGGCCACTCGCGCCAGCCCCAACGACCGCCAGAAAGTAGCGCGAGATCTTCCGGCTTTAGCCGGAAGTGCCAGCGGCGTATTTCTTGCCCACTTGCCGCACACGGGTGAACCGGAACCGCACGTAGCAATCGGTCGCACGTCGCGGAGAGCGCGTAAGTCTCTCCGCTGCTTATCGATCACTTAACGAGAAGCGGAATACGTGGCAGCGCCAGTACGTCCCGGTAATTACAGTTCTGACGTCCGGCCGACAAGTCTGAGCGGCGGCCGCGGATCTGTGTCTCGCAGCTCGAACCCTGCGCCAGCGCTGCCGGCGCGTGCGCCGCGCACCAGCGACGCGCTCGCCGTCGAAGACCTGCTGCACCTGCTCAGCCGCGCCGTCCAGCAGTTCCACACGTATCCTCCGACCAGCCAGATGTGCCTGAGCGCGGTCGACGCGTGTCAGCGCGCGCTCGTCAGCCTCGAGATTCGCGAGCAGCTGGCGTTCCGCGTCACGCCGCGCGAGCTGATCGTCGACGAGGTCGCGATTGGCGCCGGGACGATCGTCGAACACGAGCTCGCGCGACGGTTGCACGCCGCCTCGATCGCCCACGTCGCCATCGAGCGCGAGGCGTCGTCCCGGGAACTGGCTCGCTTCTGCTTTGATTTGGTCCAGTGCGACACGCGCAGTGGCCTGCAGCACAGCCTCATCGATCTGCTCGAGGAGCATGGTGTCGGCCGCATCGCGCTGCGGGCGGCGTATCGTCCCCAGGTCCTCGAAGTGGCCGCGCCGGCGGGCACGGTCTCCACGCTCATCGCCCATCAGCGCGCGAAGCGCGAAGAGCTGTTCGCCGCCGGTGGACCGATCGACCACCTCTACCCGCCCGACAAGGGCTGGGTCCGTGTCGATCCCACGGCGCGGTTCGAGCAGGTCTCGCTCGTCGATCTCGCGCTGCTCGTGCAGGATCCGGCGACGCTGGCCGGCATGCTGCTGCGGCTCACCGAAGACGATGTCAGCGACGTCGACGGCGAGGCGGACGCGCTCAGCCGGAAGTTCAGCGACGTCGCCACGCTCTTCGCCGCGCTCGATCCGCACGTCGCGCGGGTCATGTTCGGCAAGCTGGCGCGCGCGGTGCTCGATCTCGAACCGGAACGCCGCCAGTCGTTGTTGCGGAAGACGATTCTGCCGGGCCTGCTCGACGGCAAAGTCGACGGCACGGTGCTGCGCGACTTCCCCGACGTCGATCTCGCCGAGTCGCTGTGCTTGCTGCTCGACCTCGAGACCGCCGCCCCCGAGGTCGTCACCTCGGCGTTGTCGAAGCTCGAGCTGTCGAACGAACGCCAATCGGCGGTGATGCCGCTCCTGCAGTCCAAGGTCGACGAGAAGATCAACGCCCGCAAGCAGGATGCGGGGCTCGACGCGCACGCGCGCAAGCTCACGCACATCGACCGCACCAA
>Ga0075421_100011499_pt1 | contig 10963 bp, 9 predicted proteins | sample SoiMetdeltSBSDD5_FD_75292 | JGI IMG/M metagenome (GOLD analysis project Ga0075421, IMG submission 75292) | Bulk soil microbial communities from a Populus tree surrounding site in Tennessee, USA - Soil MetaG P. deltoides SBSDD5 | ecosystem: Environmental > Terrestrial > Soil > Tree plantation...
CAGGAGGGCGTGCCGCGCAACCCGTACGAGAAGATCGCGGATGCGGCCACCGTGCACCGGTTCACCGGGGTCGCCCCGACCGTGGCGCTGCACATCCCGTGGGATCTGGTCGACGACTACGCCGAACTGGCTCGGGCCGCGACCGAGCACGGCATCACGCTGGGCACGATCAACTCCAACGTGTTCCAGGACAACGACTACAAGCTGGGCAGCGTCACCAACCCGGACCCGGGGATCCGGCGCAAGGCCATCGGCCACCTCGTCGAATGCATCGACGTGATGGACCGCACCGGCTCGCGCGACCTCAAGCTCTGGTTCTCCGACGGCACCAACTACCCGGGCCAGGACGACGTCCGGAGCCGGCAGGACCGGCTGGCCGCGGCATTGCGAGAAACGTACGACCGGCTCGGTGGCGAGCAGCGGATGCTCCTGGAGTACAAGTTGTTCGAGCCGGCCTTCTACATGACCGACGTACCGGACTGGGGAACCGCGTACGTGCACTGCGTGGAGCTGGGCGAGCGCGCGCAGGTCGTCATCGACACCGGCCACCACGCCCCCGGCACCAACATCGAGTTCATCGTGGCCTTCCTGCTGCGCGCGGGGAAGCTCGGCGCGTTCGACTTCAACTCCCGGTTCTATGCCGACGACGACCTGATGGTCGGCGCGGCCGACCCGTTCCAGCTGTTCCGGATCATGCACGAGATCGTGCTGGCCGATGCGCTTCGGCCGGAGGCGGGTATCGCGTTCATGCTCGACCAGTGCCACAACATCGAGCCGAAGATTCCCGCGGTCATCCGGTCGGTGATGAACGTCCAGGAGGCCACCGCGAAGGCACTGCTGGTCGACCACGCAGCGCTGCGTGCTGCACAGAACACCGGCGACGTGCTGGGCGCCAATGCGGTACTCATGGACGCGTACCACACCGACGTTCGGCCGCTGCTGGCCGAGCTACGCACTGACCTGGGTCTGGATCCGGACCCGATCGCGGCGTACCACCGATCCGGGTACTTCGACCGGATCCGGGCCGACCGGGCGGGCGGTCAGCAGGCCGGCTGGGGAGCCTGATGGCTGCCGCTCGGCCCGAGGAGTCCGCCGTCAAAGAGCTGGTGGCGCGATCTCGCCGGCTCGGTGCCGATCCGCGCAACACGAACTACGCGGGCGGCAACACGTCGGTCAAGGCCGCAGCGATCGACCCGGTGACGGGCCGGCCGGTGGACCTGCTCTGGGTCAAAGGCTCGGGCGGCGATCTCGGCACCTTGACCCCCGACGGCCTGGCCGTGCTACGGCTGGACCGGCTGCGGGCGCTGGTCGACGTGTACCCGGGGGTCGAGCGCGAAGACGAGATGGTCGCGGCGTTCGACTTCTGCCTGCACGGCAAGGGTGGCGCGGCGCCCTCCATCGACACCGCCATGCACGCGCTCGTGGACTCCGCACACGTCGATCACCTGCACCCCGACTCCGGGATCGCACTGGCCACCGCCGTCGACGGCGAAGCGCTGACCAAGCAGTGCTTCGGCGACCGGGTCGCCTGGGTGCCGTGGCGGCGACCCGGCTTCCAGCTCGGGCTCGACATCGCCGAGATCCGGCGAACGCAGCCCGGGACGATTGGCGTCATCCTCGGCGGACACGGAATCACCGCGTGGGGCGAGACCAGCCAGCAGTGCGAAGCGCACTCGCTGGAGATCATCCGAACGGCGCAGGCATTCATCGACGCACACGGCCGAACGGATCCATTCGGCGCGGCACTCCCCGAGTTCGCGCCGCTGTCGGCGGCAGAGCGGCGGGTGCGAGCCGCCGCGCTGGCTCCCGTGCTGCGCGGGCTGGCCTCCACCGACCGCGCCCAGGTCGGGCACTTCACCGACGCGGACCCGGTGCTGGAGTTCCTCGCCGGCGCGGAGCACGCGCGGCTGGCCGCACTCGGCACCTCGTGTCCGGACCACTTCCTCCGCACCAAGATCCGGCCGCTGGTGCTCGACCTGCCGCCATCGGCCGCGCTGGCCGAGACCGTCGCTCGGCTCGAGGAGCTGCACGCCGACTACCGGACCGGGTATGCGGCGTACTACGCCCGGTACGCCGACGAGTCCTCGCCGGCCATGCGCGGCGCCGACCCGGCGATCGTGCTCGTTCCCGGTGTCGGAATGTTCAGCTTCGGCGCCGACAAGCAGACTGCGCGGGTGGCCGGCGAGTTCTACCTCAACGCCATGAACGTCATTCGCGGAGCCGAGGCGATCTCCCGATACCGCCCGATCGACGAAGCGGAGAAATTCCGGATCGAGTACTGGGCACTGGAAGAGGCCAAGCTGGCCCGGCAGCCGGCGCCGCGGCCGCTGGCCGCCCGGATCGCGCTGGTCACCGGCGGCGGATCCGGGATCGGCAGAGCGATCGCCCATCGGCTGGCCGCCGAGGGTGCGTGCGTCGTGGTCGCCGACCGGGATGCCGAAGCGGCCGCCGCGGTCGCCGGCGAGCTGGGTGATACGGACGTGGCCGTGCCGACGACCGTGGACGTGACCGAGGAGGACGGGGTCCAGGCCGCGGTGATGTCAACCTGCCTCGCCTTTGGCGGGGTCGACCTCGTGGTCAACAACGCCGGCCTGTCGGTGTCCAAGCCGCTGCTGGAGACCTCGATCGCCGACTGGGATCGACAGCACGACGTGATGGCCAAGGGTTCGTTCCTGGTCTCCCGCGAGACGGCGCGGGTGATGATCGCGCAGCGGATGGGCGGCGACATCGTGTACATCGCGAGCAAAAACGCGGTGTTCGCCGGGCGGGACAACGTCGCCTACGGCGCGGCCAAGGCCGACCAGGCACACCAGGTGCGGCTGCTCGCCGCCGAACTCGGCGAGCACGGCATCCGGGTCAACGGCATCAACCCCGACGCGGTGGTACGGGGATCAGGCATCTTCGCCGGCGGCTGGGGTGCGCAGCGGGCTGCCGTCTACGGCGTTCCGGAGCAGGAGCTCGGCGCGTTCTACGCGCAACGCACGCTGCTCAAGCGGGAGGTGCTGCCCGAGCATGTGGCCAACGCGGTCGTGGCTCTGACCGCGGGCGAGCTGTCGCACACGACCGGGTTGCTGATCCCGGTCGACGCCGGCGTGGCCGCAGCGTTCCTCCGATGAGCCCGGTCGCGACCGTGGCCGCGGTTGACCTCGGCGCATCCAGCGGGCGGGTGATCCGGGCCAGGGTTGGGCCCGGCGTGCTCGAGCTCCACGAGGCCGGCCGGTTCGACAACATCCCCGTCCGGGTGGCCAGCACGCTGCACTGGGATGCGTTGCGGATCTACCGCGGCGTGTTGGACGGGCTGCGCGCGGCCGGTCCGGTCGACTCGATTGGCGTGGACTCCTGGGGGGTCGACTACGGGCTGCTCGACGCAGACGGTGTGCTGCTCGGCAACCCGGTGCACTACCGGGACAGCCGCACCGACGGCGTAGCGGAGAAGGTCTTCGCCGAGCTGCCGGCCGCGGAGCTGTACGCGCTGACCGGGATCCAGTTGCTGCCGTTCAATACCCTGTTCCAACTGGTCGCGGCCCGGGACGGCGCGGCCATGGCAGCGGCCAGGACGCTGCTGCTGATTCCCGACCTGATGACGTACTGGCTGACCGGCGTTGCCGGCGCTGAGCGCACCAACGCCTCGACCACTCAGCTGCTGGATGCCGGCACCGGGCAGTGGGCACACGCTCTCATGGCGCGGGTGGGCATCCGAACCGAGCTGTTCCCTCCACTGCGTACGGCCGGCGACCGGATCGGCGAACTGCGCCCAGAGGTTGCGGCCGCACTCGCGGCGGGCTCCCCCGGCTCGCCGGCCGGGTCGGCCCCGACGCGGGTTACTGCGGTCGGCTCGCACGACACCGCGTCCGCCGTCGCCGCCGTCCCGGCCGGGGCGAGCCGCTTCGCGTACGTCTCGTGCGGTACTTGGTCGCTGGCCGGGGTGGAACTCGGCCGGCCGGTTCTGTCCGAGGCGAGCCGGGCGGCCAACTTCACGAACGAGCTCGGCGTCGACGGCACCGTCCGGTACCTGCGCAACATCATGGGGCTGTGGCTGCTGCAGGAGTGCCTGCGCAGTTGGTCCGAGGCCGGGCAGCCGGTGGCACTCGAAGCGCTGTTGCGGGCGGCCGCCCGGGTCCCGCTGCTGACTGCCGTGGTCGATGCGGACGACCCGGCCTTCCTCCATCCAGGCGACATGCCGGCCAGGATCGCGGCTGCGTGCCGCCGGCTCCGCCAGCCCGAACCGGCCGGACCGCCGGAGATCGTCCGCTGCATCCTGGACAGCCTGGCGCTGGCTCACCGGCGGACACTCGACGATGCGCAGCGGCTGTCCGGTCATGAAGTCGAGGTGATCCACATCGTCGGCGGCGGCTCGCGTAACGAACTGCTTTGCCAGCTCACCGCCGATGCCTGCGGCCTCCCGGTAGAGGCCGGCCCGCAGGAGGCGACCGCGATCGGCAACATCCTGGTGCAGGCACGCGCTCTGGGCAGCGCAGGTCCCGGTATCGCCGAGCTACGGGCGCTGGTCCGGGCCACCCAGCCGATCCGCCGGTACCACCCACATGGCAGCTCGCGCGCGTGGGCCGGCGCCGCGGCCCGACTCGGTTAGGGTTGGCCGCGATGGCACGCGGGTCGGTCAGCGTAAAGGACGTGGCCAGGCGGGCCGGCGTCTCGCTCGGCACCGTGTCCAACGTGCTGAACCGGGCGCATCTGGTACGGCCGAGCACCCGGGCCAAGGTCGAGGCCGCCATCGCCGAGCTCGGGTTCGTGCGTAACGAGTCCGCGCGGCACCTGCGGGCCGGCCGCAGCCGCACGATCGCCTACGTCATGCTCGACGCCACCAACCCGTTCTTCACCGACGTGGCACGCGGCGTGGACGACGTGGCACGCGCCGCCGGACTCACGCTCTTCCTCTGTAACAGCGACCAGGATCGGCAGCGCGAGGCCGACTACCTCGACCAACTGCTGGAGAACCGGGTCCGCGGCGTGCTCATCACCGCGGTGGACTACGCGAATCCGCGACTGCGTAGTCTCCCCCGGCTCGGGGTTCCGGTGGTGCTCGTCGACCGCCGGCCCGGTGCGGGCGCGCCGTGGTGCAGCGTCGGGGTGGACGACGTGGCCGGCGGCGATCTCGCCGTGACCCACCTGCTCGAGCAGGGTCACACGCAGGTCGCGTTCGCGGGCGGGCCGCTGTCGATACCACAGGTGGAGGATCGGTACGCCGGAGCCATCCAGGCGATCCGCCGCGCCGGGCTGGCCGACGACTCGTTGCGACTGCTCGCGACCCGCGCGCTCAACGTCGCCGAGGGCCGCCGGGTGGGCGAGCGCCTGCTGGGGTTGCCGGCCAAGACCCGGCCCACCGCCGCGTTCTGTGCCAACGACCTGCTGGCGCTGGGCGTCCTGCAGCACATGACCCAGGCCGGCGTCGCGGTCCCGGACGAGCTGGCCATCGTCGGCTACGACGACATCGACTTCGCGGCGGCCGCCGCGGTCCCGCTCACCTCGGTCAACCAGCCGCGGCACCTACTCGGCAGCGCCGCCGCCGAGCTGCTCCTGGAAGAGGAGCGGGACGGCGTCGCGCACGAGCACCGATACGTGGAGTTCCCGCCTGAACTCGTGGTCCGGGCGTCGTCGAACCCCCGCCGGCCGATCGGGTGACTGCCCACCTACTCCGCCGCAGGCCCACCTAGCGACAGCAAGGACTACTCGATCTGAGTGCGCTTCGGCCCGTCAGGGCCGGTCAGGCGGCGCTGGAAGTGGCGGTGTGCGGCATGGACTGCGTCGCGGAAAGCGTCCGGGTCAGCCTCCAGCGCCGGAAGCACGATCGCGGCTAGATCGAACTCCAGCGCGTCGACGATGGGCTCGCCGGTGGTCGTGACAAGCTGCCAAGCCACGTGGTCCCAGGCCAGATGCGTACCGTCGTACCGGCCGAGTGCGTCGACCAGGTCGTCGTGGCCGGCCAGCACGCCGTCCCACTGGTAGTTCGGCAAGCCGAGCCGTTCCTCGCGCACGATCAGCTCGATCAGCAGGGGTGGCCGGGCGAACGCGATCGTGGCGAACGGGCCGCCCGAGCTGATGCCGTCGTCGCCGGGAACGGTCTCGAAACCGCGCGGTTCCAGGATCGGCCGTAGCCGCGCCACGATCATGTCCAGGTTCTCCCGAGACCGGCTCATCGCAACGCTCCGGGACCTAGTCCGCGGCGGCGCGGTCGACCAGCGGCCGCCGCCGCAGCGAAGTGTTGGTCAGCGCCGGTGGCCGCCACACGCCGTCCGGTTGGTACACGTTCGTACCGGGCGGCACGATCTCGTCGATCCGGTCCAGTGTCGCGTCGTCGAGCGTGAGCGACGCGCTGTTGAGCAGGCTCTCCAGCTGCTCCATCGTGCGCGGACCGAGGATCACCGACGTTACGCCGGGATGCGCGGCAACGAACGCGACCGCGAGCTCCGGCAGCGAGCAGCCGATGTCGGCCGCGAGCGCGACCAGATCCTCGACCGCGTCCAGCTTCGCGGCCACGACCGGATCGGCCGGGTCGAACCGCGCCGGGGCCAGCGCCGCACGCCCGGTCGTGAGATCCACCGGCTGGTTCTTGCGGTACCGGCCGGACAGGAATCCCCACGCCAGCGGGCTCCAGGTGAGCACGCCCATGCCAAGCCGAGTGCAGGTCGGCAGCACCGATGCCTCGATACCGCGGGCCAGGATCGAGTACGGCGGCTGCTCGGTCCGGAACCGCTGCAGCCCGCGCCGGTCGGCCACGTGGTAAGCCTCGACGATGTCCTCGGCCGGGAACGTCGAGCAGCCGAACGCCCGGATCTTGCCGGCCCGCACCAGGTCGGTCAGCGCCGCCAGCGTCTCCTCGATGTCGGTCCGGTGGTCGGGGCGGTGAATCTGGTACAGGTCGATCCAGTCGGTCCGCAACCGCCGCAGGCTCTCCTCGACCTCCTTGACGATCCAGCGCCGCGAGTTGCCGCTGCGGTTCGGTCCGTCGCCCATCGGGAAGTGCACCTTGGTCGCGAGCACGACGTCGTCGCGGCGGTCGCGCAGCGCCTTGCCGACGATCTCCTCGGACTCGCCGTCGGAGTACATGTCCGCGGTGTCCACGAAGTTGATGCCCTGGTCGAGGGCGGTGTGGATGATCCGTACACAGTCGTCGTGGTCGGGGTTGCCGACCGCTCCAAACATCATGGCGCCGAGACAGTAAGTGCTGACTTCCATCCCGGTGCCGCCAAGTACCCGGTTTCGCATGATCATGACCCCAACCCTAGGAGCTAGAGTCGACCCTAGGTCAAGGGCGGCGATGGCCCCACAAGCGATGCGGCTGGAGAACGCGGATGACCGAACGGCTCGGTGACCACTTCGACGGACAGATCTTGGAGCCGGTCGACGACGGGTACGACGCCGCCCGCAGGGTCTGGAACGCGATGGTGGACCGCAAGCCCGCGGTCATCACCCGGTGCGCGAGCACCGACGACGTCGTGGTCGCGCTGCGGTACGGCCGCGCTGCCGGGCTCGAGATCGGCGTTCGCGGCGGCGGGCACAGCGTGCTGGGCCTGCCGGTCGCCGACGGCGGGCTGATGATCGACCTGTCAGCGATGAACTCGGTCGAGGTGGACCTGGACAACCGGCACGCCCGGGTGCAGGGCGGCGCGCTGCTCGGCGCGCTGGACCACGCCAGCCAGGCGTACGGTCTGGGCACACCGGCCGGCAACGTGTCGCATACCGGCGTCGGCGGTCTCACGCTCGGCGGCGGCACCGGCTGGCTGTCCCGCGCGCACGGCCTGTCCTGCGACAACGTCGCGTCGTTCCAAGTCGTGCTCGCGGACGGTTCGGTCGTGCGGGCCAGTGAGCGGGAGAACGCGGACCTGTACTGGGGCCTGTGCGGTGGCGGCGGCAACTTCGGCGTGGTCACCGAGTTCGAGTTCCGGTTGCACCCGGTCGGCACGCAGGCATTGCTCGTGGATGTGCAGGTCGAGCCGGAGCGTGCGGCCGACGCGCTCCGCGGCTGGCGCCATCTCCTCGCGGACGCCCCGCGCTCCGCCACATATTTCGCGCGTTCCTCGGCCGACGGCGGGTGGAGGGCCAGCATCGGCTACGTCTGGATCGGCGACTCGGACGAGGGCCGCGCGCTGCTGCCCGGGCTGCGCGCGGCCGCCGCCGGCCCGACCGGGGCCGAGCTCGTCCAGGAGATGTCCTACGTCGAGCTGCAGGAGATCGACGACGACCGGGAGGGGCACACACTGCGCCGCTACTGGAAGGGTCACTACCTGCCGGAGCTGCCGGACGAGGCGATCGACGCATTCCTTGCCCGCGACGCCGGCAGTGGCTTGCGGACCGGCGGCCGGCTGACCGCGTGGGGCGGCGCGATCGAGGACATACCCGACGACGCGTCCGCGTTCAGCCACCGAGCGGCGCTGGTCGAATTCACGTTGGCGGCGGGCTGGACCGATCCGGCCGAGGACGCCCGGCGAATGGAGGGCGCCCGGCAGTACGCGCGCACCATCGAGCCGTACGCGACCGGCGTCTACGTCAACGCACTCGCTGACGAGGGCCAGGCCGGCGTGCGGCGCGCATACAGCCCGGCCAAGCTGGCGCGCCTGACCGAGCTGAAGGACCGGTACGACCCAGACAACGTGTTCCACCTGAACTCGAACATCCCGCCCAGCCCGCGAAGCTAACCCGGCCCGCCCGGCCCGCCCGGCTCTGTGCCGACCGGCTCTAGCATGATGACCGGGATCTCGCGGTTCGCCGCGCGTTGTCGGTACTGGACCCAGCCCGGGTTGATCTCGGCGCCGCGGCGGAACCACCGCTCCCGCTCCTCCCCCGCCAGCATTCGCGCCCGGACGTCGGTCCTGCGGCCGGCCACGACCAGGACCGCGCGGGGGTTGGTGCGCAGGTTGTGGTACCAGGCCGGGTGATGCCGCTGCCCGTAGTTGGACGCGATCACGACCACGCGGTCGCCGTCGGGCAGGCCCAGCAACGGGACGGTGCGGGCCAGCCCGCTGCGCGCTCCGGTCGTGGTCAGCATGACCACCGGGAACCCGGTCAGTGCGGCGGAGAACGTGGTCCGGCCGCGGCTCACCCGGTACACGACGTTGTCGATGCGATGCAGGATCCGTGCGGCCAGCCAGGCGACCACCCGGCCCGCACCGAGCCTGCGGAGCGCCCGGTGCCGTCGGCTTGCCTGCGCGTAGTCGTAGCCGGCCATCACGACCGAGACTAGGTGAAGAAGCGCGTGACCACGCAGGGGAGGCTGCGTGGCCACGCGCGGGGCAGGACTGGGGCCGAGCGAGCGCCTAGTCCTGGTCGAGCGGGATGGCGATGTCGACGACCTGGCGCCGGTCCGGGAACTCGGCGATCAGGGTGGCGCTACCGGTGAGCGTCACGACGCGGTACAACCCGTACCGGCCATCCTCTTGCAGCGCGGCCAGCCCGATCGAACCGGTGCTGGTGCCGCTGCTGTCCAGCGTGCTGTAGATGTCGAACCCGGCGCCGACGGCGGCGTCGAGGCCGAGCTTGCCGGTCGGCGCGAGCAAGCCCGCGTTCGCCGGCGACTGGATCGCGACCTGGTCGAGGGTGCTGTCGAGGTCGAACAGCGTGGTCGCGGTGTCCGGGTCGAGGTCGTTGTTGGTGTACGCAGCACCGGTCACGCCGCTCGCCGCGGTGGTCGCCGGCGGGTAGGTGAGCATGCCGTCCTCGGCGGTGGTCCCGGTGGCCGGGGCACCGTTCGGGTCGTCGATGTTGTGCCGCAGGTTCTGTCCGGCGTCGCTGATGACCCGCAGCCGGTTCGCGGCCGGGTTGAAGTCGACGCCGAACACCGTGCCGCGCAGCGCGACCGTGAGCTGCGAAACCTTGGTCGCCTTCGCGCTCCGGGTGCTGATCGTGTAGATGCCGCCGGCGTTGCCGACGCCGTAGAGCTTGCCGTTCTGGACGCGGTAGTCGATGCCGACCAGGCTGCTGTCGCCGCTCAGGCCCGACACCGTGCCAATGTTGAGCACGTTGCGGGGGTTGCTGGCCAGGAACGCCACGATCCGCTGGTTGTCGGTGAGCCCGACCACCACGAGCCGGGGGCCCGCGGACTGGCCGAACGCGGCCGACTGCTCGCTGAAGCCGGCCAGCGAGATCTGCTCGGGCGAGATCCGCTCGGCACCGGTGCCGTTGCTGGTGACCACGGCTCCGGCCACGAGCGCGCCGATGCCGACCGCAAGCATGCCGTTGATAACTGTCCTGCGCATGAGGTGCGCCTCCCTATCCGGGCGTATATGGACTTTCTGGTGCTGGCGGCACCAGTGATTCGGCGCGATGCGCCGCCCGGATTGGGTGCAGTTCTCAGGAGGTAGGCGGCTCCAACGGCTGCCACAGCTCGAACCGGTTGCCTTCGGGGTCGACCGCGTAGCCGAACCGGCCGTAGCTCTCCTCGGTGACCTCGTCTTCGACCACGGCTCCCGCGGCACGCAGCTGGCTGAGCATCGCGTCCAGGTTGGCCACCCGGTAGTTCAGCATCACCTGCTGGTCCGGCCGGCCGAAGTAGTCGGTGTCGGCCGGGAACGGGGCGAACACTGTCATGCCCGCCTCCTGCTCCCAGGGCAGCCCCGTGGTCTGCACGCTGGTGATGCCGAGGTTCGCCTCGTACCAGGCGGCCAGGGCGTCCGGATCCTTGGCGCGGAAGAAATAACCGCCGATGCCGAGTACGCGCTCCATGTCAGCGAACCCTACCGAGGCCTTGCCAGGCGTCGCACGGACCGCAACACTTAACCGCATGGTTAACAGTAATCCCGGTGCGGTGTTCGCGGCGCTCGCCGATCCGACCCGCCGTGCCATGGTGTCCGAGCTGGCCGAGCACGGCATTCGGACCGCGGGCGAGCTGGCCGCGCCGCACGAGATGTCGCTGCCCGCGGTGAGCAAGCACCTGACCGTGCTCGAGCGGGCCGGGCTGCTGACCCGGCAGCGGCGCGGAAGGCACCAGATCTGTTCGCTCAACCCGCAG
>Ga0075421_100011500_pt1 | contig 10963 bp, 10 predicted proteins | sample SoiMetdeltSBSDD5_FD_75292 | JGI IMG/M metagenome (GOLD analysis project Ga0075421, IMG submission 75292) | Bulk soil microbial communities from a Populus tree surrounding site in Tennessee, USA - Soil MetaG P. deltoides SBSDD5 | ecosystem: Environmental > Terrestrial > Soil > Tree plantation...
CCTCGAGCGCGAGCCGCCCCCGATCGCTTCCTTGCGACCACAGGCGCCGGCGGCCTTCGACCGGCTGGTGCGCGTCTGTCTCGCGAAGCGTCCCGACGATCGCTGGCAGAGCGCTGCCGACGTCGCCCGGGAGCTGTCGTGGATCGCCGAGTCGAAGGGGGAGGCGCCCGAGACCTCGCGCGCCGGGGCCGCGGCGCGCCGCGGGGGGAAAAGCCGAATGGCGTGGGTGGGGCTGGCGTTGCTCGCCGCGGGCGCGCTTGCCGGGTGGCTGGCCGCGAGGATAGGGGGCGGCTGGGCGGCCCGCGCGCCCGCATCCGGCGCCGCAAGCGTCGAGCGCCTGTCCATCGTGCTGCCGGAACGCGCCCCGCTGGCGTCGGCCTCCGCCACCCCGTTCGCCTACCTGAGGAATTCCCTGGCGGTCGCCCCGGACGACTCCCGCATCGCCTGTGTCTCCGTCACGGATGACGGCGGCACGCAGATCGCTCTTCGACGGGCGGATCAGTTCGATCCCTCGCCGATCCCCGGGACGGAGGGGGGATTCGATCCGTTCTTTTCACCCGACGGGCGTTGGATCGGCTTCTTCACCTTCGACTCGCTGCGCAAGGTGTCGCTCGACGGCGGCGCCCCGCTGACGCTGGCCGCCATCGTCAACCCGGCCGGAGGGACGTGGTGCGACGACGGCACGATCTATGTCGCGGGGGACGAGGGGACCAGCCTGTGGCGTATCTCGGCGGCCGGCGCGGCTTCGGGCGGCAAGGCGATGCAGGTGGCGCTCGAGGGCGGCGCCCCGCTGCCGGCGTACCCGCACTGCCTGCCGGGAAGCAAGGGCCTGCTGATGACGATGGTCGAACGGTACGAGGCGTCCGACGCAGCGGGAGAGCCGGTGCGCTTCCGGCAGCCGCTGACCTCCGACCACATGTCTGTGGGTCTGCTCGACCTCCCTGAGGGCCGGACCCCGCGTCCGCTCGTGGCGCGCGGCTACGCGCCGCAGTACGCCGCGTCGGGACACGTCGTCTTCGCCCGCAGCGGCACGCTCATGGCCGTCCCGTTCGACCTGGCGCGCCGCGCGGTGACCGGTCCCGAGGCGGCGATGGTGAACGGTGTCTCCATGTGCTCGATCGCGCTCCCGACCGCGCAGTACGCCATCAGCCCGGCCGGCTCACTGCTCGATGTCCCCGGCGGCGACCAGGCGCGCACCCGGCTCGTCTGGGTGGATCGCCAGGGGAAGATCGCGCCGACCGCCGCCGGCCCTGATCTGTTCGGAAGCCTCAAGCTCTCTCCCGACGGAAAGCGCGCGGTCGTGGAGGTCGGCGGCCTGCAGGACGACGTCTATGTCTACGATCTCGGGGATGGCCGGCGCACCCGCATCACGAGCGACGGCAGGAGCGGCCGGCGTGGCATGTGGCATCCCGACGGACAACGGGTCATCTTTTATTCCAAGAGCGACCACCATTGGGTGATCAAACGGGTCGAGAGCGATGCGGCCCCCGAGTTGCTCGCCGGCATCGGCGGGTTTTTCACCTCCTGGTCGGCGGCCGGAACGCTCGCGGGAGAGCGGAGCGGGCGAATCTGGACCGGGACCCTCGAGCGCCAGACCGCGATCACTGACGCCGGCGGAGAATGGGGGGCCCTGGTCGCGCCGAATGGCAGACTCGTCGCCTACACCTCATCACGCACCGGCATCTACCAGGTCTTCGCGCAGCCCATTCCGCCGACCGGACAGGAGTGGCAGGTCTCGGCCGATTTCGGAGAGGAGCCGATCTGGTCCGCCGACTCGGCCGAGCTGTTCTACCGCCGGCACAGCCAGTGGTGGAGCGTCCCCTTTGCGGCGGGACGACCGGGTTCGCCGCGTCTTCTCTTCCAGGGGCCGTTCCTCAACGCACTCGGCCCGTCGTACGACGTCGCCCCGGACGGCCGTTTCCTCATGGCCCTTCCGCCCGCGACCGGCGCGATCCGCGTGCTGCAGTGGACCCGGAACTGGACCGACGAGTTGAGCCTCCGCCTGCCGCAGCCGCGCTGAGCGCTTCTCAGCGCGGAAGGCCGGTCAGTTGCACTTGCAGATGCGGACCGGGCACTTGCTGTGGACGCAGCGGCCGCCGTTCGTGCCGCACACAGCGCCGCAGTCGCTGTCGCTCCAGCACTCGGGCATCATCCGGCACGCCACCGGAGTGAGCTCTTCCCCGGTCGCGGGCGGGAGCGGGGGGCAGGCGTCGGGTTCGCTGAGAATGACGCCCTGCTCGGGAGCCGGCACGCTTTCGACGGGGACCGGTGCGCTCGCCACAGCGACGGTCAAGAACCCCAGACACGCCAGGAGAAGCGCCAGATTCCTGTGCCTCATGGTTTCCTCCTCCGGAAGGTGACCGCGAGAATAATCGGCTCTGGCCGGCTGCGCAACGGGGCAGTCGAGATCGTCGATCGACGGGTCGCAGAGAGAAGGTCAGCACCTACCGGGCGATGACTCCTGGCGAGGCTGCCGCGGCCGCTCCCGGCGCTTCGATCACCGCGCGATGGAGCGCGACGTACTCGTCGATCACCCGCGTGAGCGTGAATTTCGCCAGCACCATCGCGCGGCCGCGCGCCCCCATGACGGCTCGCAGCTCCGGCTTCTCGATCAGGGTGGCGATGGCCCCGGCGAGAGCCTCGGGGTCGCGTGCCGGCACGAGCAGGCCGTTCCATCCGTGGCGCACCACGTCCCGGCATCCCGGAGTGTCGGTGGTCACGATGGGGCGGCCGCTGGCGGCCGCCTCGAGGAGGACGCGGGGAAGCCCTTCGCCGTAGTAGGAAGGCAGGCAGACGATGTGGCTCCGGGCGAACAGCGCCGGCATGTCGCCGCTCCACCCGTGCCACTCCAGAAGTCCGGAGTCGCGCAAGGCCGCGATCGCCGCGAGCGGGACGCTGTCCGGGTGTTCGGGCACCGGTTCGCCGGACAGGACGAAGCGCGCCGAGTGTCCGCCGGCGCGCAGCCGCCCGGCCGCCGCCACGAAGTCCTCGACCCCTTTTTCGCGCAACAGCCTGCAGGCCAACAGGACCGCAGGCGGCCCTTCGGGCTCCGGGCGGGGCGTGAACAGCGTCGGATCCACCCCGGAGCCTCCGATGACCACCGTGCGATCCGGCCGGGCGATGCGGCTCGCGACGAGGCGATCGCGATCGGAGGGATTCTGCACGACCAGGACGTGCCGCTCGCCCGCGCAGGCAAACCGGAGCCCCGCCGAGACCAGTGGGCGCAGGGCCCGCATGTCCGGCGAGCGTCTCGTGAAAATCGGGCCCAGACCGGTCAGGGTGCCGATCGTGGAAGGCACCCGGGCCAGCCGCGCGGCGATCCCGCCGTGCAGGACCGGCTTGAGACAGAGATGGTGCACGAGTGCCGGTCGCAGACTCCGGTAGAGACGGAGCAGCGCGGCGAGCGTGCGCAGCTCGTCCCGGGGGCCGACGTTCAGCCGGCGGAGTGGGATGGCGTGAACGGGGTATCCATGCTCTGCGAGGGCCGCCGCGGCGGGCTCCGGCGGGACCGCCAGGTGGACCTCGAAGGCCGCCCGCCGCAGGGCGTCGAGCAGGGGCAGACGGTACTCCAGGACGTCGCCGGCCTGGTTGGCGACGAGGAGCAGCCGCGGCGGGGGTTCATTCGGTCGCATGGAGTCGGAACAGGCGCGCGGCGCCGGAGCGCAGCCAGCGACGGTGCGCCACCGCCGCCTGGAGTCGGTTGGTCGCGCCGAAGGCCAGGTTCGCCGCGGCGAGTGTCAGTGCGTTCGGGTACCGGGCTGCGAGCCCGAACTTGAGCCGCTGTCGGCGGTACGAGGCCCGCTTGCAGGCCCGGTCGTAGACGAATCCCCATTTCCGCTCGAACCGGAGGTTGCTCCGCTCCCAGGCCGTCCAGTCCCAGCGCAGCCTGAACGGAGGGAGATCGCGCCTCTCCAGAGGAGGCGGAGCCTCGTAGTGCGCCAGCGAGCGAGGCTCGAGAAAGGCGCTGAGCCCGCGCTGCCGGAGCGTCAGACCGAGATCGACGTCGAACGGCTCGACCTCGTCGAACTCAAAGTCGGCGAGCCGCTCCCGATCGATGAGGACGCAGTGGTTCTCCGGATAGTCGATCCGCCTCCTCCGGATCCCCGAGTAGTTGATCCGGTAGTCGAACGCGACGGCGCCGTCCTGGTCCCGCTCCTCGAAGGAGCCGCCGGCGGCGTGCAGTCCGCGGTACCACCAGAGAAGCGGCGCGACCGCCGCGGCCCGCTCTTCCCGCAGGCACTCGAGGAGGGGGGGGAGCCACCCCTCCTGCACGATCGTGTCGTTCTCCAGGACGACGACGAAGCGCTCGCGGACCTGCCGCAGGGCCAGGTTGCGCGACTCGCTCTGCTCGAGGAGCCGGTCCGGGAGCAGCGCGGTCACGTGGGGCCGCATGGTCCGCAGCCCTTCGAGGTACGACCGGGTGGCCGGATCCGCGCCGCCGGCGACTGCGACGACGCGGAACGGCGGCGGCGTCCGCGCCTCGATCGCGTCGAGGCAGCGCGCAAACATGCTGAAACGATCGCGCGGGACGACGACGATCGCCACCCCTTCGCCCGACGGCATGCGCTCGTGGGTCATGCGGCCTCAGCGGTGCAGGACGCGCCAGCCGTGGCGTCGTCCTGAGCGCCAGGCGGACAGCGCGTCTTCGTAGACCTGCCGCACCCGGCGCGCCGTGAGCGTCAGGGCGTACGACTCCCGGACGCGATCGGGACCGTTGGATCGACGCCGGGACGCCAGCGTCTCGTACAGCCCCGCCGCGAGTGACTCCGGGTCGGGAGCGGCCAGGCCCCCCGGGGTGACGCCCCGGAGGATGTCGGCCACGTCGCCGACGGGAACGGAGACCACCGGACAGCCGCAGGCGGCGGCCTCCTTGACGATGTTGGGGGAGCCCTCGTGCTGGCTCGTCAGCAGGAGGCAGTCGGCCGCGTTCAGATACAGCGGCATGCGCGCGGGAGGGACGTCCTCGCAGGACTCCAGGCGGGCGGAGAGGCCGCGGCGGCTGAGGCGCTCGACCGCGGCGACGGCGCGGTCGAAGCGCTTGATGGGACGGCGGCGGGACGCCCCGAACAGGACGATCGTCTCCTGTTCGGGCCAGCCGACCTCGCGCCTGGCCATCCCCCGGTCACAGGGCCGGAACAGATCCGTGTCCACGCCCGTGGAAATCACGTGAGCCCTCCGCCGGTCGCGGGCCCGCAGGAGACGGCCGCGAAGCTGGGGCGAGCGCACCACCAGCGCGTCGGCGTTCGGCACGGCCACCTGGGAGAACATCACCGCCATGACGCCGACACCGCGCTCGGAGAGCCGGTCCTTCTTCGCGGGGCCCAGCAGATCGGGACCCCCGAAGGTCATGACCAGCGGGACCGGGCAGGCCAGCGATGCGGCGAAGGCGCCGATCGATCCCGCGTAGACATTGACCAGGTCGGGGCGGCTCTCGCGGATGCGGGAGCGGAACTCATTCCAGCTGTTGCCGAACTCCCTCCGGAAGGTGCTGCGGAACTCCTCCACCTCGACCCCGAGGCGGCGGAGGGCGAGCACCTCTCTCCAGTTGTAGATCCCCTGGGCCGTGAGCTCAGGGGTCGGGAATGCGTTTGATACGGCGAGCACCTTCATGACAATCCTGTCCTGAATATACGCCGATCCCCGTCACATGAAGGCTCGAATCGCGTCCCTGGCGTCCCGGCCACCGGCCCGCTCGACGCGGCGGCAGGTCGAGATTACGTTGTCCCCGGGGGGGCGCCGATGGACGTGACGGAATCGAAACCGGCCGGGCGGCTGGAGCGCCTGCAGGCATTCCGGGGACAGCACGTCAAGGCGGAGATCGCGACCTTCTTCGCCGCCGGGATGCTGTTCGACATCGTCACCCTCGGCCGCGTCGACGACACGTTCACCCTCGTCCAGCAGGGGGTGTACCTGGCGCTCCTGGTCTGGCTGATGATCCTCGAGGAGCGGGAGCGCGCCAAGGTCTGGGCGCCCCCGCGTCTTCTCGCGAAGGCCTGGCGCTTCTCCGAGGACGCGATCCATTTCCTCCTCGGGAGCCTCCTCTCGTCGTTCACGCTGCTGTACCTCAAGAGCAGCAGCGGCCTCTCCGCGTTCCTGTTCATGTCGCTCCTCGGGGGGCTGCTCGTCGCCAACGAGCTCCCCCGCTTCCGCGAGCGCGGACCGGTCGTGCGCTGGGCGCTTCTGAGCCTCTGCCTGACGTCGTATCTCGCCCTGCTGCTGCCGGTGCTGATCGGCTTCCTCAGCAAGTGGCTCTTCGTGCTGGCGGTCGTCCTGTCGTGCGCCGCGTTCGCCTGGCTGGTGCGCCGGTTGTCGAAGCGGAAGAGCGCCGCCGCGGACGGTCAGGGAATGGAGAGCGACTCGTCCTCCCTGAGCCGCGTCGCCTCGGCGGGATTCGGGATCCAGGCGGTCCTCGTGGGGGCCTATTTCCTCGGGGCGATCCCGCCGGTGCCGCTGTCGCTGCAGTACATCGGCATCTACCACGAGGTGCTTCCCCCCTCCGCCCAGCCGGCCGGCGCGATCACCTACGAGCTCCGGCACCAGCGTCCCTGGTGGAAGCCGTGGCAGCACGGCGACCAGGACTTCAAGGCGCGCCCGGGGGACGTCATCTACTGCTTCGCGCGGGTCTTCGCGCCGACCGGCTTCCGCGACGCCATCTACGTGCGCTGGCTCGTCAAGGGGCAGGGCGGATGGCAGGACCAGGGGCGGGCCCGGCTCGACATCAACGGCGGGCGCGACAAGGGCTTCCGGGTCATCGCGACCAAGAAGAGCTACCAGCCGGGCCGCTGGCGCGTCGAGGTCGAGACCGACGACGGCCGCGATCTCGGCGTCATCCACTTCGACTTGATCTCCGACGCCTCGTCGGACGTGCGCGAGTACAAGACCGACCGGCTCTGAGCGGCACCGGCGCGGCGCGGCGAGGAGCGGTTCAGCCTTCCAGAGCGGTGATCTTCACTTTCGCCCCCTCGACGACGCGCGCCAGCCGGCCGGAGTCGCCGGTGATGCGGCCGAAGACGTTGACGGGGGAGGCGGCGATCGGGTCGTCGCCGGTGCTGGCCGGGGTGCGGCCGAAGAACAGGCCGACGGCGGGGCCGTCCGGCCAGAAGGCGAGGTCGCCGGCCTTCACTTGGGCGCGCGCGATCGGCTCGAGGGGGACTCCGAGCTTCGCGTCCACGAGGATCGCCTGGCCGTACAGCCGCACCTTCCCTTCGAGCGGCAGCGCCTCCCAGAAGGCGCTCGCGGTGGCGGTGTCGGACAGAATGGCGTAGAGCCGCACCCCGCCCGCCTCGATCCGCACCGCCTTTTCGGCCATTCAGTAGGTCTCGGCCGGCGGCAGCGCGCGCGCCGCGTCCATCCACGGCTCGACCGCCGGGGCGGCGAGCACGTCCCGCAGGTAGGCGTGTGCCAGCGGCGACTTGCCGGCCGGCGCTTCGTACGCGATGAGCCGGACGGCGGCCGGAGCGTACATCGCATCCACGGCGCCGAACGCCCCGAACAGGTACGGTCCGGAGCCCGCTCGCCTTTTCGACAGCGGCACCTCCAGGAGCCCCAGCAGCTCCGCGGCGTCGGCGAGGGCCGCGGCGGTCGGCGCCGGGCGCGTCTTCAGGAAGCAGGTGTTGAACGACATCCCCTCGCGCATCCCCATGAACCCGGAGTGCATCGTGGCGGCCAGCCAGCGGGCGTGCGCCCTCTCCGCGGCATCCCTCGGCCAGAGCGCCAGATGCTGCGGCGGCGGGAACGTCTCTTCCAGGTACTCGATGATCGCCAGCGAATCGGGGATCGCAACTCCCTTGTGGTGCAGCACCGGCACCTTGCCGGTGGGGGAGACGGTGCGGCGGCGCGAGCGGTCCTTGTCCCCCTTCAGCGGGAGGGGCGCCTCCTCGAACGGCACCCCCTTGTGGGTGATCGCCACCCAGGCTCGCATCGACCAGGAGGAGATGTTCTTCTCGCCGACGAAAAGCTTCAGGTCCGACATGCCGCCTCCTTGGGGACGAAGTTCCACTGCTGCAGGGCGAGGCCGGTGCCGATCGTCTCGCCGGGAAACGACTCGTAGATCGACAGCGACGCATTCTTCGGCTCGTTGCTCCGATCCAGATCCAGCACCTCCTCCTCGCCGAGGCGCTCGATGAGCCGCCGGAACGCCAGCACGACGACGCTGTGGGTGACGACGAGGACCCGCTGCCCCGGGTGCTCGCGCACCAGCGTCCCGAGGAACGAGTGGACTCTCAGATTCACGTCCGGGTACGACTCGCCGCCCGGCGGCCGGTAGTAGTACTTCCCGACGAGCTTGCGGCGCTCCCACTCCCCGGGGTGGAGCGTCTTGAAGCCGTGCCGCGTCAGGCTCTCGATGAGGCCGAAGTCCCGCTCCCGCAGGCGCTCCTCGATCACCTTGACCGGCGCGGGATCGAGCGCCGCGATGGCGAAGTCGGCCGTGTCGCGGGTGCGGCGGTACGGCGAGATGTAGGCGGCGTCGAAGCGGCCGTGCTCTTCGCGCAGGTACCGCCCGGCCTCGCGGGCCTGCCGCTCCCCCTCGCTCGTCAGACGCACGTCGGCGTCCCGCGCCTGCACGGTGACGTGCGTCTCGAGGCTTTCCTGCTGCTCGAGGTATTCACGGTGGAAGTTGGCCTCGCTCTGGGCGTGTCGCATGACGACCAGGAGCGCGGGCCATTTGTAGGCGCACGGCTCGCTCATTTCTTCCGCATTCTACCGCCTCGCGCGGCCTCCGCCGCGGTCCCGCGTCGGATAGAATCCGCCGCCATCATGCGCTTGCGCCGCCGGTCCGCATCGTGAGCCTCGCCGCCGAGGCGCCGGCGGGGGGCGGCCCGGGCCCGGAGGGTTCGGAGTCGGCGCGCCGCCGCCACGCACTCCTCGTCACGCTGAACTTCGCCGCCGTCTACATCTTGTGGGGGTCGACCTACCTCGCCATCCGGGCCGGCGTGGCCACCCTGCCCCCCGCCCTGATGGCCGGGACGCGCTTCGTGATCGCCGGCGCCATCCTGTTCGCCTGGCTGATGTTCCGCCGTGTTCCGCTGCCGTCGCGCGACCTCTGGGGACCGATCGCGCTGACCGGAATGCTGCTGCTTTTCGGCGGGAACCTCCTGGTCACGGTGGCGGAGATGACGGTGGAGTCCGGGATGGCGGCGGTCATCATCGCCAACCTGCCGTTCGTCATGGCGATCCTGGAGTATTTCCGGAAGGACGGGGAGCGCCTGAGTTTTCTGGGGGGGCTGGGCCTCGTCGCCGGCTTCGCCGGGATGCTGCTCCTGACCTGGCCGAAGATCGTCGCCAGCCTTTCCCTCGGGATCGGGACGATGTGGGGGGAGGCAGCGCTTCTCGGGGCGAACCTCTGCTGGGCGGTCGGGTCGATCTACTCCAAGCATCGGCTCCGGAATGTGTCGCCGCTCATGGCGACAGCGCTTCAAATGCTCATCGCCGGCGCCGCCCTGTGCCTGCTGGGGCTGGTGCTGGGGGAGGCCCCGCGCTTCCGCCTCGACGCCGTGTCGGCGGCGGCGGTCGCCTGGCTCATCGTCGCGGGGTCGCTCGTCGCCTATTCGGCGTACAACTGGCTCCTCGTCCACGTCCCTGCGGTGAAGGTGGCGACCTATGCCTACGTGAACCCGGTCATCGCCCTCGTGCTCGGGTGGCTCCTCCTCGACGAGCCGCTCGGATGGCGCGTTTGGGCAGGCACGCTCGTCATTCTGAGCGGGGTCGCCATCGTCAACCTCACCCGGGTCCGGGTGCGCACGGCCGCCTGAGGACCTATGTTGGGGGTGATGGCCGACCCCTGCCCCGTCGAGCCGCCGGCGCCACGCTCACCCGAGCCGCCAGAGGCGCGCCCCGCCGATCCGCGGACGCCCCGCCCGTCTTACGCCGAGCCGGCAACTCACGGCGAGCCTGCCACGCGCGCATCCGAGGCGCCGGTCACGCGCTCCTCCGGGCCGCCGCCTTGTCCCGTCTGCCGCGGAACGGCCTGGTCGGCGCGCCGGTCGTACACGGCGCTGCGGAATTGCGGGGACTGCGGCACCGTCCTCAACGACCGGTCGTCGAGCCGAACCGAGGAGGAGGCCCGTTACCGTGACACCGGGCTCCCACTCGAAGGGATCGACCAGACGATCGCCGCGCGCCGCTGGCGCTTCACGGTCCGGTGGGCCGGCGGCACGCCGCACCGCGTGCTGGATGTGGGCTGCGGCGCCGGAGCGTTCCTCGAAGCGGCCCATGGTGATGGCGCGGAGGTCGCCGGCATCGAGATCGACCCGGCCGCGGCGAACGCCGCGCGCTCCCGCGGCGTCTCGGTGACCATCGGATCGATCCTCAGCCCCGTCCCGCTCGGATACGGCTGGGACGTCGTGACGCTCTGGGATGTCCTCGACCACCTCGACGATCCGGCCGAGGCCCTGGCACGGCTCCGCCCGCGGATGAAGCCGGGAGGCCTGCTCGTCGCGCGCGGCCGGAACGCGACCCTGCACGCCCCGCTCAAACGCTTGACCCTGCTGCTGCGCCCCTGGCTGCCGTTCGTCCCGGACCCCGCCGTGGTCCACCGCTTCGGCCTGCGGCCGGAAGGGTGGGCGCGGCTGCTGGCCCAGGCCGGGTTCGAGCAGGTCCGCTGGCATCCTGCGCACATCGGGGGACTCTTGCCCTCGGTGCTCCTGACCGCTCGCGCCCCACACGCGGCGCCTCCCGCCGCCTGGGCGGGCGCCGCGGCTGCCGCAGCCCGCGGTGAAGCGGCGCCCGGGGCCGGCCGGAACGTCCCGGACCGGTCCGACGAATATTAAGGAAGCGCACCTCAGGACCGTCCGACCGGAAACCCGCGTGAAATCAGACGGGATCGATTACGATTTCGCGACGGGGACCTGGAACGATCCTTCCGCCTTGACCGTGGCGGGAGCGTCTCGTATGGGATAGGGGGATGGCGTCGATGGGGGAAGTCCGCAAGCACGTCCTGACCGTCTCGGTCGAGGACTACTTC
>Ga0075421_100011501_pt1 | contig 10962 bp, 11 predicted proteins | sample SoiMetdeltSBSDD5_FD_75292 | JGI IMG/M metagenome (GOLD analysis project Ga0075421, IMG submission 75292) | Bulk soil microbial communities from a Populus tree surrounding site in Tennessee, USA - Soil MetaG P. deltoides SBSDD5 | ecosystem: Environmental > Terrestrial > Soil > Tree plantation...
AATGTTTGAATCTGTCCCACTGTTTCCGGAAGTAGTCGCGGCAGTGGTAGCCGACTTCGTCGATCACCCTGCCGTGACTGACGCAGACCTCCGAGATATGGGGCGCGTAGATGATCAACTCGCCGCCGTCGGCGAGCACCGGCTCCAGTTTGTACATGCATTTGCCACCAGTCCAGATCTCGTCATACATCTTCGGCGCGCAGGAAAGGATCGTGTGAAACGGCCTCTCCTTGTAAACGATGTGCCGTTCCCGCGACAAGTCGCTGGCACCGTCCCATGCGGATTCGGGCGCGCCGGCGAAAAGACCGGCCAGCCCCTGTTCTTCCACCACCATACAGAAACATAGTTTCGGCACGGTGACCATCGCGCCGGCGCGGTCCACGACGCGGCGTACCGGGGTCCATTTGTTGCCGATGATCTTCGGCGTGGTGATGACGGCGCCGAGCCAATGGAAAAAATTCAGAATCTCCGGCCCGGCGATGCCCGGGAAAAGATACTTGTTGCCGCCGGAGAAACCAACCACTTCATGCGGGAACACCGGCCCGATGATGATGATCTGGTCGTAATCGAACACCATTTTGTTCACATCAACGGGTACGTCCATCACGAACAATCCATTGGACAATTCGTTGATTTCCGCGGCCGGGATCGCGCCGATCCGGCTTAGCGCTGCAGGATCGTTCCATGCATGGTTGAAGAACCGGACGCCCCGATACGCCGCGCCCCGTTCGTCTCCGGAGATCTCCAGCCGCCGGCAGATGGCTTCCGCGGTCATTGGCTGATGCGTGCCCAGCGCGATGAGAACGTCGAACGCCCGCGTCACTTCGCCAATCTGTCGATGAAGAGTTTGAAACAACAGCCCGACCGGCGCCGTGCGCGTGCCATCGGGGACAATCAGGAGGACTTTCTTATCGCGATAATCCTTGGCCGGGCACGCCTGAGCAATCACTTCGGTAACTTGTTCCGCCGTCAGTCGGGCTCCAGCCAAAGCCGTGCGTGAGATGGGCGGCATAGATCGCTAAAAGAGTTGAACGGTCGCAGCGTCAATACAGTGAACCGTTGAACGATTGAAGTGCTGACGAAAGGAGGCAGCCATGCGCGCGGATATTGGAACGTGCCTGTCCTTCGGTTGGCGGGAAGTCCGCAGCCCCTGTCCAATCCGGCGCTTGCCGATGACACCAAACGTTCTCATTGCATAAGCACCTGGCCGGATACTGCTTCAACGGCTGCGGCCGGTGAAGGGAAAAATCAGCCGCAACGAACCTCCGTCCTTCCAGGCCATGACCGGCTAGATGGCCCGCCGCGTGTCCCGACACCTGGTCGCGACGCGGGCTGCCGAAAATCACTTCTGGCCACTAAAGGTCAGTTCCGTTAGCCTGACTCCCAGTATGGTTTCATTGCCCAAACCGGAAGTGATTTTGACTCACGAGAGCGATCTGGACGGCCTGCTGTCGGGCCTTTTGCTGCGTCGGCTGGCCCGCAAACTGTTCAATACGGACGTGCCTTTGCAGGCCTACCACAATCACAACTGGCGCCAGCGCGGCCTCCCGGAAAAGTCGGCCTGGGTTTGCGATCTGGCCTTTGAACAGCGATTGGACAAACCGAATTGGGTCATCATCGACCATCACACCACGGACACCGCCCCGAAAGACGCCTGGCTGATCCACGACCTGAACAAGTCGGCCGGCCTGCTCTGCTACGAGCTTTGCCGGGAACACGGACTCGGCACGCCCGGACTGGATCGCCTTGTGCATTTGAATAACGTTGCCGACCTGTTCCTGGAAGACGATCCGGACTTCATGATCGCCTGCGATTACGCCAACCTGGTAAAGACCTATCAGTTCTGGAACCTCGAGGCGCTGATCGAGGGAAATCCGGAACGGATTCTCGACCATCCCCTGCTCGAAGTAATGGCGGTCAAACGCCGCATCGAAGACCCGATCGGTCTCGAGTGGAGCAAGGCGAACGTCTCGGAAATCAGCCCGACGATCGGCCTGCTCAACACGGTGATCGGCAATACGAACCAGATTGTTCACCAGTTGCTCGAACAACAAGCGACGCCCTACCCGGTCCTGATCACACTCTTCCGACGCGGCAACGGCATGATCCTGGTGAGCCTGCGCAGTCGCAACGGCGAAGCCTTGAAAGTGGCTGAGAAACTTCAGGGCGGCGGCCACGCCAACGCCTGCGGCGCGACCCTCCCCCGTTCCGTGCAGCATATTCCCGATGCGGTTGCCTACCTGCGCCACGTCCTGAACCCGTCGCGCAAGCCGGGGAAACCGTTGAACAGCCTCGAAGATTTGTTCGACTCCATCGAGCTGGCCGGAAAGTAGGCGGTTTCTTTTCTGCGTTGCTACGCCATTCACCGGTCGATTACCATCCCCGCGCTTTATGGCTGAACAGCCAGTTGAAATCCTCACCGGAACTGAAAGCAATCGCTCCATTCTCAGAAAGGATGGCAGGCAACCCGACCAGCTTCGCCCGGTCCGCTTTCAGAATCACATCGCCCCCTATGCCACCGGCTCGACGCTCATCGAATGGGGAAACACGCGCGTCATCTGCGGTGTCACCATTGAGGAGACGGTTCCCCGTTGGATGAAGGAGCAGAACGTTCCCGGCGGCTGGATTACGGCCGAGTACTCGATGCTTCCCTACTCCACGCTGCAGCGCAAACAGCGCGACATCTCCAAGGGCAAGATCGACGGTCGTTCCCAGGAAATCCAGCGGCTCATTGGCCGCGCCATCCGCGCGGCCGTGGACCTCGAGAAACTCGGTCCAAGAACTGTCTGGGTCGATTGCGACGTTTTGCAGGCCGACGGCGGCACACGGACCGCGGCGATCACTGGCGCATTCGTCGCCCTTTCGCTGGCGATCCGGAAAATGGCTGTGGAACAGAAGATCAAAGAGAACCCCATCCTCCATGGCGTTGCCGCCGTCAGTGTCGGCATCATCAGCCAGCAACCGCTCCTCGACCTTTGCTACACCGAGGATGTCGCGGCCACGGTGGACATGAATCTGGTCATGACCGCGGCCGGCGAATTCGTCGAATTGCAAGGATCGGGCGAAGAGGCGACGTTCACCGAAAAACAGCTCCATGCGTTGTTGTCGCTGGGCAAGACGGGCATTCGCAACCTGCTGGCGGCGCAGAATGCCGCCCTGTCCTGACTTCGTACTTTCGATGTCCTTCCCAACTCGTCTTTTCCTGATTCGTCACGGTGAGGTGGAGGCCCGCTACCAGCGCGTCTTCGGCGGTCGGATCGACATGGAGCTTTCTCCGCGGGGGTTGTCGCAAGCCCGCGCGCTTGCCGACCACCTGCGGCCGATTCATTTTGACGCCGTCTATGCCAGTCCGATGAAACGGGCGCAGCAGACGCTCGCCCCGCTGGTTGCTCTCAACGGGTATTTGCCGGTCAACCTCCAGGCCCTGCGCGAGGTGGATTTCGGCGACTGGACGGGCCTGAGTTGGGAACAGGTCAAGGAGCGGTTCACCGCCAGCGCGTTCGACTGGCTGGCGCACCTTGACCGGAATGACATCCCCAATGCCGAGTCCGCCAACGCATTCCGCGCCCGGGTCGAGCCGTGCCTCCAGCAAATCGTAGCGCAACACGGCGGGCAATCGGTGGCCGTCGTCTGCCACGGCGGCGTCATCCGCCTGTTGCTGGCCGTTCTGCTGGAACTGCCGCTGCCCAAAATGGCGAATTTCGAGATCGACTACGCGAGCCTCACGGTGGTCGATCACGCTCCGGGGAGGACCGAGGTTCAGTTGCTCAATTTCACGCCGTGGCGTGAACAACCGTGACGCGCGGTCCGCTTTGGCAGGTCTCCGTGGCCACTTCCGGAGAGGCGCAGGAGGCGATCGCCGAACTGCTCGCCGCATGGTTCAACCAGCCCGCCTCGATTTACCAGGACGCCGAAACCGGCAAGATCACCGTATCCGTCTTCATCAGCACCCCACGACGGGAGCGTTCGGCCGGCAGGCGCGCCGCTTTGCGAGGCCGTATTCGGGAAATGCGCGGGATTGGACTGGACCCTGGCCCGGGTACGATCTCCTGGAGGAGAATCCGGCGCGAAGACTGGGGCGAATCATGGAAACGCCATTTTCAACCCATTGAGGTCGGCCGTGCCCTGTTGGTAAGACCAAGTTGGAGCCGCCGAACGCCACGACCAGGCCAAACGGTTGTTGTTCTCGATCCGGGTTTGAGTTTCGGAACCGGCCAACACCCGACCACATTATTCTGCATCGAACAACTCACGCCCTGTCGGCACCGGAAGACAGCCCGGTCATTTCTGGACATCGGGACCGGTTCCGGCATCCTGGCAATTAGCGCGGCGAAACTCGGATACTCGCCGGTCCATGCCTTTGATCTCGATCCGGCTTCGGTGCGCGTTGCCAAGGCGAACGCCGTGCAGAACGGCGTTCAAAAACGGGTCCGCATCGTCCGAAAGGACCTCGCGCGTCTCCCACTGAGAGCGGAATCAAAGTACGACGTGGTTTGCGCCAACCTGACGTACGATCTATTGCTTGGGGAGTTCCGCCGGATTCTGAACCGACTGCATCCCGACGGTCTGTTGGTGCTGGCGGGCATTCTCAAGACGCAATTCCCGGCGGTCCTGCGGGCTTACCTTGCGGAGGGATTGGAACTGGTTAAGACAACACTCGAGGACGAGTGGCAGTCCGGAGCGTTTCGACGTCGTTGAGAGGAGAACATCCGAAGCAACTGTTGATTGCCTGGCTCTTTTCACTCAGTCGGGAAAAAAATCTTCGCCTGTCCTGGTGAACATTTGACTATTCACGAGGTCATACTAATTTGAAACGACTTCCGGCACCGAAATGAAAGCGATTGGGAATCAGCTCAAAGGAATCTTCGGGATGTTGGCACTCTTTACGCTGACAACGATTTCAAGAAAGGATCAGTGCTATGATAAAAACCCTCGATGTGATTACGGATGCCATTCGCAACACCAAGCATCCCTTCCGCCAGGTCGATGACCGGCCGGGCAAGCCCAAAAAACATCGATACGAACGCCGAAAAATCAAAGAGTATATTCGGCTGGGCGACTGGGCAACGGAAACGCAAACCTGAATCACCTCATTGAAGGACGAAGACGAAAAAGCCACGCGATCGCGTGGCTTTTCTGTTTTCTGTTCTCCGTTGCTGTAAACGGAAGAGAATAGATGCCCTACTTCATCAGCAACATCTGCCGCGCCCGCTTGATCGCCCGGTTCAACCGGCGCTGGTAATGGGCCGGCAGGCCGGTGTATTTGCGAGGGAGGATGCGCCCTGCGTCGGTCACAAACTGGCGCAACAGAGCGACGTTCTTGAAATCCAAAGCGTCCACAGTGAAATCGATCTTGGGCTTCGGCCGGGGCGTCCGGACTTCCGTGACTCCGCCGCGCGAGCCGCGGCTGCGGCTGGGTTTGTCGATGTTGGTCTTGCGTGGCATAGCTTATTTGATCTCCCGATGCAGCGTGTGGCGGCGGAGGAACCTGTTGTACTTCTTCAGTTCAATCTTCTCGGTTTGAAGCTTCTTGTTGCGGGTGGTCGTATAGCGTGAGGGCGACTTGCCTTCCTTACGCGCCTCGGTGCATTCGATAGTGACAATTTCTCGGGGCATAATACCTATTCCTTTTCCTTCGCTGGCTTTTCTTCCACTTCTTCGTCGTCCTCCACTTCCACGGCTCCGGCGGAATCGACGGAACCGAGCGCGCCCAGGCGGCGCTGGCGCAGGGCCCCCTCGCGCTCGAGCTGGGCTTGCGCCTCGACCGTGAACCGCGTCCACGGAATCGCGTCGAGGCGGGCCTTGGGGATCGTCTTGCCGGTCAGTTCGCAGACGCCGTAGGTGTTCTTCTCAATCCGCTTGAGCGCCTCCTCGATCTCGTAAATAGCGTCCTGGTCCGACGAAAGAAGGCTGAGAGCGAAATCACGGTCGAAATTATCCGTGCCGGAGTCCGCCATGTGCAGGCTGTAGCTGGCCATTTCTTCGGCCGACTCTTTGGCAAGGCCGTTCATTTGATTGATCAAACGCTCCCGCAGTTCGAGCAAAGTGTTGTAATACTTGGTCCATTCCGGCCTGATCTTCACCTGGCCGTTTCCGGGGTTTCGCCGGTGCGGCGACACGGCCTTGCCCAAAATGGCCGCCGCAGTGGCCGAACCCACTTGCTTGCTGGCGGACTTCTCCGCCGCTTTCTTCAGGGTCTTTTTCTTCGTTGTCACAAACAGTCGCTTTTACAGTCGATTTTTGCTTTTTCACTGCCACCGTGTCACCTCTCCTGAACGGCTCCCAATTTCCATCCATTTGAGAGCGCGTGAATCTAGCAAAGGGAAACAAAAGTGCCACAAAAATTTTTGGGGAAATTCCGACCTGTAAAACCGCGGGCCTCGGGTGGGGTTTTAACCCGGCGTCGCCCCGCGCCGGCGCCACGACTCAGCCCTTTTCGATGCAGGCGTACGCGTTGTGATTGTGGATACTCTCGAAGTTTTCCGCCTCCACTTTGTACCACGTCACGTCCGGATGGGCGTTCAGTTTCAGCGCCACGTTGCGCACCAGGTCCTCGACAAACACCGGGTTTTCGTACGCCCGCTCGGTAACGGCTTTCTCGTCCTGACGCTTCAGCAGGGAATACAATTCGCTGCTCGCGGAGCTTTCTACCATCGCGATCAAATCCTCGATCCAGATCGCCCGCCGGGAACGAATCTCCACGGTCACCATCCCGCGCTGGTTGTGCGCGCCATAGCGGGCAATTGCCTTCGAGCAGGGGCAGAGCGTCGTCACCGGCGCCTTGACGGTCAAAACGAAATCGATCTCCTTCCCGCAGGCCGTGGCATCGAACCGCGCTGTGTAATCCATCACACTTTCCTGCCCGGAAACCGGCGCCTTTTTCACCAGGAAAAACGGAAACTCCATCTCCAGATGGGCCGTGGCCGCCTTCAGCCGCGCCTGCATGGCGTACAAGATGTCGGTGATGTTCTCGACATGCACCACGCTGCCGTGCGCGTGGAGCACTTCAATAAACCGGCTCATGTGCGTTCCCTTGAACTCCTTCGGCAAATCCACATACATCCCGATGGTCGCGATGGTGTTTTGAAGGGCGTGCGCCTTGTCGCGCACCTGAATGGGAAAACGCAGTCCGCGAACGCCGACCTTATCGATCCGCAACTCGCGATAATCCCGCTCGCTCTGCTTGTCATGCAGTCGGGCGCGCAGTTTTCCGTCCGACTCGATGCCCCGAGTCGGCAAGTCGGTCTCGTGTTGCCGAAACATGCCCCCAAAGTAGCAGCCGAGTCGGGTTTTGCAAAAAGTTTTATCCCCCGCCCGGTGAAATCAGAAAGGGCGGGTAAGAGCGCCAGTTCCCGACCCGGCATCGGGCTACGAGCCCTTTGCGTCGTGGGGCTTCCTGGCCGAATCGAGACCCGCACGCCAATTGTTCCTTTGACGCTGTCTTCCTGAAGGAAATATGTTGAGGCCATGCCTCGTCGCTGCGGAACGCCACTGAAGATCGTCTGTCTGCTCCTGCTCGTTTCGGATTCCTCACTGATGGCTGCCGACACTTTCACGATCGCAACGTACAACCTCGAAAACTATCTCGACGCGCCGTCCGGCCAGCGCCGCCCGAAAAGCGAGGCCTCCAAGCGGAAGATCCGCGAGAGCCTTGTTGCGTTGAAATCCGACGTCCTCGCCCTGCAGGAAGTGGGCAGCACCAACGTTCTGCTCGAACTGCGCTCCGCCCTCAAAACCGCGGGTCTGGACTACCCCCACTGGGAGTTCGTTTACGGTTTCGATACGAATATCCACGTTGCAGTGCTTAGCCGGTTCCCGCTCACGGCCCGCCGGCCACGCACCAACGAGGGTTTCCTGCTCAACGGCCGGCGCTTTCGGGTCAGCCGCGGATTCGCAGATGTGGATGTTCAAGTCAACGCGAATTACAGGTTCACTCTCCTCACAGCCCATCTGAAATCCCGCCGTGAAGTGCCACAAGCCGACGAGGCCGACTTGCGCGAACAGGAGGCGATCGTTCTTCGTGGCATTATCGACGACCACTTGAAGGTCCATACCGACATCAACCTCGTTGTTCTTGGCGACTTCAACGATGTCAAGGGCTCCAAGCCGATCCGAACGCTTGTGGGCCGGGGCAGGACGGCCCTGACCGACACGCGCCCCGCGGAACGAAACGGCGGTGACCGGTCCGGTCCTGTCGCCGGGTTGTCGCCGCGCAACATCACATGGACCTACTACTTTGGAAAAGAAGACACCTACAGCCGCGTTGACTATATTCTCCTCAGCCGCGGCATGGCCCGGGAATGGAACTTCAATGGGACTTATGTGCTGTCGCTCCCGGACTGGGGAATTGCCTCGGACCACCGTCCAATCGTAGCCGACTTTATCGCCAGAGAACGGTAGGAGGGGGTGTCGTTCAGGCTCGGAGCACGGGCGGCGGGTTTCGTGCGGGTCCGGCGAACAGATGAGACGTCACGTTTGACGTGTAACGGGCGCTGCTCAACGTGCGCAATTCGCGGTACAACTTGTCGCGCGCCCAGAAGAGAAGCGGGATGTCGATGAGCAGACGGGGAATGCAAAAAGCAACACGTGGAATCACGATCGCATAGAGCAACGTGAGGGCGGGAGCGCGCGCCGGTTTCCTCGCAGTCACTCCGACCAGCATCCCCACCCACGCGGCGGCAAAAACATCGGTAACCAAGGTCACCATGCTGCCGGCGAGGAACAAGCCGCCTGCCACCAGGGTTGGAAACACATTCGCGCCTGCCGTATTGGGCAGCATGGTGAACACCAACGGCAGTTCCAATCCCAACACGGCGATCACCGGTGCGAGATACGCCCGCCGAAGCGTCAACCACTGGCCGCGCAGGATTTCCTTCACCGTCAGTGGCGTACTGAGAAGCAGCTCCAACGCGCCGTTCCGCCTGGCGTCGGCGAAGAAGCGGCAGGAATGCAATCCGACCGGAACCGCCACCAGCAAGGAAAGAAAAAAACTCAAGACCGACGCTCCGATGAAACCGACCACCTGGTTGAACTGATACATAAGCCACCCAAAACCGACGAGGATGCACAGGATGGCAAGGGTCGATCCGGTTTGAGACTTTCGGCTTGTCAGCCAGAAGACCGGATTGACATCGAGAAACCGGGCCCGTCTGGTGGCGCGTTGCGCACCTTCCCGTTCACTCAAGGCAACCGAATTCGCTCTCCTCCAACCGATCGCTGGCGCCTCTTGCCAGATGCGCGGCAGAAGAAAACTGGCCAGCGCGAGAAACCCCCACCCCATTGCGTGCGTGATCAACAGACCGTTCCAAAAACCGGTTCCCCACATCCGATACGGCGCGTCAAATGCCAGTTGCCACGCCGTCAGCGGACTGGGCAGCGACAACGTATGCGGCGGAAGCGCGCCCAGCTTCGTCAGAACGAATTGCGCCAGTGGCAGCGCCCCCGCCATCACCAGGATCACGGCAAATGTCCCCGCCATCGCGCGTTGGTCGTGGCGGCTGATCGACGAGATGAAAATGCCGGTCGCGAGGGAGAAGAACAAAGTGTTCATGAAAACAAGCGTCATCCTCCAGAACTCGCCGTGAGTGACCCCGCCCAACGTCAATGTGATCGCCAGAACCGGAAAGATCGTGAGCAAACCATAAAACGCGTTCAGGGACGTCGCCATGAGTTTGCCCAACACCACGTCGTATCCGCGGAGGTCGGTCAAAAACAGGAACCCCAGCGTTCCTTCCCGCTTCTCCTCGCTCAAACAATCCGAAGTGATAAATACGCCCGCCAACGCGCAAAACAGGAAGGCAATGACCACCAGGAACCGGAACAGGCTGCCACCCACGCCTGTCGTCCGCGCCTGGAAGGCCCCAACAGATGACATGACGACGAACGCGCCGGCAATTGCAACCAGAGCGAAGACGATCCGCGTCCAATAGGTGCTCCGCCGCCGTGCTATCGAGCGCAGCTCCCGGTCAACGATGGGCAGAAATGTCATGGGAGCACCGCACGGATTCGTCGCATTCAGGCGAGCTGTCCCCGAACCTGTGCCGGCAACGACCCGCGCTGTTTATCTGCACTCGCATTCGAGATTCAGAGCGTCGCCGGCGCGGGCCCGGCGGATGCCCGTACGCGCCGCACCGACGGCACCCACCAGAACAGCGACCGCCCTCCCGCAAACCGCTGTGTCGCCAGCACCCGTAAATCGTGATGCAACCGGTGCCGCGACCAGAGGAGGAAAAACAAGTCCACCACCACGCTTGCCCCGAACCAAAGTCCGAGCATAAATCCGGCTTCGTATTCGATGCGGTTCCACAGGTTCAAGAAGCTCATTCCGATGAGAACGCCAATAAACATCAGCCATGGCAATATCAACACTCGGGCCACGGTTGCGCTCGCGGCGCGGTTGGCGTGTTTCGCCGTCAATCCGACCCACAGCCCCGCCCAGCCCAGCGTGTAAACGTCAGCCACAAACACCGCGATGCCCGCCAGCCAGAGCCATATCCAGAAACTCCGATCCGGCATGCCGAATCCCTTTATCCCGGCCGCCATGAAAACAAAGTCGATGAGCACCACGAACACGACCGGCCCAAGGAACTGTCGCCGCAACGAAAGCAACTGGCCGCGCAGAATCTCACGCACCGGCAGAGGGGTCGAGAGCAGCAGTTCCAAGGCGCCGCTGCGGTAGTCCGGGCCCAGCTTTTGGCACGCTTCCGAGGCAGACCAGAGCTTGATGGCCGTGTGAAGGATGATGGCAGTGACAACATATGTCGCGTCCGACGCCCAATCGCCGCGCCATTTGAGAAAGCCCCAGAACCACAAACAACCCATCAATCCCACGAACGCCCAGACCAGGGCCGGTTTGAGGCGCTGCCGTCCGCTGAGCCAGTAGCAGGGACTGGCGTTGAGCAACCGCGTTCGAAACGCCTTTCGTTCGGCCGCGTTGCCGTAACTCCACCGTTGCCAGCGCTC
>Ga0075421_100011503_pt1 | contig 10961 bp, 11 predicted proteins | sample SoiMetdeltSBSDD5_FD_75292 | JGI IMG/M metagenome (GOLD analysis project Ga0075421, IMG submission 75292) | Bulk soil microbial communities from a Populus tree surrounding site in Tennessee, USA - Soil MetaG P. deltoides SBSDD5 | ecosystem: Environmental > Terrestrial > Soil > Tree plantation...
CGCCCTCCAAAGGAAGGCGAGCGCTATTTCGCCCTCCTCAAGGTGGAGGCGATCAATTTCGAGAATCCCGAGCTCGCCAAGGATAAGATTCTCTTCGATAACTTGACACCATTATATCCTGATCAGCGCATTGGGCTCGAACGGGCGGATGGTGACCTGTCGACCCGCATTATGGATTTATTGACGCCGATCGGGATGGGGCAGCGTGGCTTGATCGTTTCGCCACCGCGCACCGGGAAGACGATGTTGTTGCAATCCATCGCCAACAGCATTACCGCCAATCATCCGGAGATTATTCTCATTGTGCTGCTCATCGACGAACGGCCGGAGGAGGTCACGGATATGCAGCGGTCGGTCAAAGGCGAGGTCGTGAGTTCGACCTTCGACGAGCCGGCGCAACGTCACGTGCAGGTGGCGGAGATGGTGATCGAAAAGGCCAAACGCCTGGTGGAGCATAAACGCGATGTGGTGATCTTGCTGGACAGCATCACGCGCCTGGCGCGCGCCTATAATACCATTCAACCGGCCAGCGGCAAGGTCCTCTCCGGCGGCATCGATTCGAACGCCCTGCAGCGCCCGAAGCGCTTCTTTGGCGCCGCACGCAATATCGAAGAAGGGGGCAGCTTGACGATCATGGCGACGGCCCTCATCGACACCGGTAGCCGCATGGACGACGTCATTTTCGAGGAATTTAAGGGTACCGGTAATATGGAGATTCACCTCGACCGCAAGCTCGCCGATAAGCGCGTCTTCCCGGCGATCGATATCACACGCTCTGGCACGCGTAAAGAAGAGCTTCTGCTGTCCGAGAAAGAGTTGAACCGCGTCTGGCTGCTACGCAAAGTACTGCAGCCGATGGGCACGGTGGACGCCATGGAGTTTCTCCTGGAGAAGATCCGTCAAACCAAAACCAACGCCGACTTCCTGGATTCGATGAACACTTGATAAGCCTGGAGCGAAATGGCTCATGATCGGCAGGTGGGCAGTACGCAGGTCTGGACCCTCGTGACTGGGTATTAGGCATTTCGCAGCCCTCTTCACGCCCTGTCAAGAAGGATTAAAGGAGGATCACATGAAAGAGAAAATCCATCCCGAATATGTCGACTGCACGATCGTTTGCGCCTGCGGCGAAGTGGTGCACACCCGTTCGACGCGCCCCCAGATTCGTGTGGAGATTTGCTCCAAGTGTCATCCCTTCTATACCGGCAAGCAGAAACTCGTCGATACCGCCGGGCGGGTGGAGAAGTTCCAGAAGAAATATGGTTTGGAGCCAAGCGCCCGCAGTTAATATCGGCGGCAACGCAGAGGGATTGCCATGTGGGATAAATTAGACGCCCTAGAGCGACGCTTCACTGAGCTCACTGAGCTGATGAGCCGTCCGGACATCTTCGGTAAGGCGGCGGAATACCAGCGATATGCGCGCGAGCGGGCGGAGCTAGCCAGGATCGTCGAGGTGTACCAGCGATTCAAGCGCATCCTCCAGGAAAAGGAGGGGGTGCAGCATTTGCTGGAAGAAGCCTGCGACGATGCTGAGATGGGTCAACTGAGCCGCGAAGAGCTGGCGCAATTAGTGGAGCAGGAGGCAAAGCTGACTTATGACTTAAAAACCCTGCTGCTGCCAGCGGATGCCGATGACCAAAAGAACGTTATTCTGGAGATCCGCGCCGGTACAGGAGGCGAGGAAGCCGCCCTGTTTGCTGCCGACCTCTTCCGCATGTACAGCAAGTATGCAGAGCGTCAGGGCTGGCGCGTGGAGATCCTGGAGAGCCACTCGACAGGGATCGGCGGCTTCAAGGAGATCACAGCCTCAATCGAGGGTCGCGGTGTCTACAGCAGGCTCAAATATGAGAGCGGCACTCATCGTGTCCAACGCGTGCCGGTGACTGAATCGCAAGGGAGAATTCATACCTCGGCCGTGACGGTGGCGATCCTCGCCGAAGCCGAAGAGGTCGAAGTCGATATCAATCCGGAGGAACTGCGTATCGATGTGTTTCGCTCCTCTGGCCCCGGTGGGCAAAGCGTCAACACCACCGATTCAGCGGTGCGCGTGACCCACCTGCCGACCGGGATCATCGTCAGTTGCCAGGACGAAAAATCGCAACACAAGAATCGCGCCAAGGCCCTGCGCGTCCTCCGGGCTCGTTTATTGGATATTGCCAAACACGCACAGCAGGAGAAAATTTCCCGCGAACGGCGGTTGCAAATCGGCAGCGGCGACCGCAGCGAACGGATTCGGACGTATAACTTTCCACAGGGTCGTGTCACCGATCACCGCATCAACCTGACGCTCTATAAGCTCGGGGCGGTTCTCGAAGGTGAGCTCGACGAAGTGCTCGATGCCCTGCAACAGGCAGACCAGACCGAGCGGTTGAAGGAATTCGAGACCAGTGAAGTGCGGGCATGACCATCACCTCCGGTCAGGCCCTGCGATGGGCGAGTGCCTATCTGCGGACCTGTGGCATCGAGACTGCCTACCTAGATGTGGAAGTACTACTGGCACATTGCTTGGGTTGGGAACGGACGGTGCTGTACCGCGAGGCCGCCTATGAGCTGACGGACGCTCAGGAGGCATGTTTTCGAAGCCTCGTACGGCGGCGTGGGACCCATGAACCAATCGCCTACCTGACTGGCGTGCGAGAGTTTTGGTCGTTGCCGCTGACAATCCAACCCGGTGTCCTGATTCCCCGCCCGGACACCGAGTGGGTGGTCGAGGCGGCTTTACGCTATGCGCCACAATTTGTGGACCAACACTCGTCCTGCCAAGTACTCGACATCGGTACGGGTAGCGGTAATATTGCAATTGCCCTTGCCGCCAGCCTCGCTGCCATTGAGGTGACCGCCATCGATATCTCTACTCGAGCGCTGGCACTCGCCCAGCGTAACGCCCAATCCTGCCAGGTCGCCGACCGAGTCTATTGCCTGTGCGGCGATCTCCTCAGCCCGTTACACCCCCAGCGGGCGCGTTTTGACCTGCTCCTGTCAAACCCCCCCTATATCGCTGCCGAGGAATGGTCCACGTTGCCGACCACGGTGCGTTGCTTTGAGCCACGTGAGGCGCTCGATGGCGGTAGCGATGGCCTGTGGTTTTATCGACGTTTACTGACCGAAGCCCCGCAGTATCTCGCAGCCAATGGGATGATCATCGTCGAAGTCGGGCATCGCCAAGTGGGTGCAGTGTCAGCTCTGTTACAGCAGTCGCAGCATTGGGAGTTGATCGAGATCGTCAAGGACTATGCCAACATTGAACGTGTAGTCGTGGCGCAGCGACGGTAAAAGGAGAGCGGCGCAGAATGGATTACATCGAGATCGAAGGTGGAGTCCAGCTTCGCGGGCACGTCCGCGTAAGCGGGGCGAAGAATGCTGCCCTGCCGATTATGGCCAGTCTGCTGCTGACGACTGGGGAAACACGCCTGCGCAATCTGCCGCGCGTGCGCGATGTCATCACGTTTGGCCAGGTATTGCAGGCCCTCGGCGCCAACCTCTGTACCGATGCATCTGAACTCGTCGTCGATACCACCGCGATCGATCGCTTTGAAGCGCCTTATGATTTGGTGAGAACCATGCGTGCGTCCTTCTTGGTGATGGGACCGTTGCTGGCACGTTATGGTCAAGCTCGGGTGTCGCTGCCAGGGGGATGCGCCATTGGCGCCAGGCCCGTCAATCTGCATTTGAATGGCTTGCAAGCCTTAGGAGCTCGTTTGGAACTGACGCAGGGTTATGTCGGGGCCTATGCCGACCGATTGCACGGCGCCAGCATCGTCTTTCCAACGCCTACCGTGACGGGTACCGAGAATCTTCTGATGGCCGCAGTCCTGGCCGAAGGAACCACGGTCATCGACAATGCTGCCTGTGAGCCGGAGGTGGTCAATCTGGCCGAGGCTTTGACGCGGATGGGAGCCCGTGTGGCCGGGGCAGGTAGCTCGCGCCTGGTGATCGAAGGGGTACCACGACTGGAGGCTGCGGTGCACGATATCATCCCCGATCGCATTGAAGCGGGCACGTTTCTGGTCGCGGGGGCGATGACCGCGGGCGATGTCACCGTCGACAACTGTTGCCCGGCCCACCTCACAGCAGTGCTGGAGCACTTGCATGCCACGGGGGCCGCGGTGGAGGTAGGGGAGAAGTGGGTGCGCGTCGCCGGCGGCATGCGCACCCGGCCCATCGAGGTCGCGACGGCGCCCTATCCGGGGTTTCCCACCGATATGCAAGCCCAGATGATGGCTTTGTTAGCCTGTGCCGACGGCTGTTCGGTGATCTCGGAAACCGTCTTCGAGAACCGCTATATGCACGCTGCGGAGCTGGCCCGCATGGGGGCTGAGATTCGTCTGGACGGGGCAGATGCCATCGTCAAGGGGGTGCCCGAACTCCATGGCGCCCCAGTCATGGCCACTGATCTACGCGCCAGTGCCAGCTTGATTTTGGCCGGACTGGCCGCTAAGGGCATAACCACGGTGTCACGTGTGTATCACCTGGATCGCGGCTACGAACAGATCGAAATGAAGCTCGCCGCACTCGGCGCCAAAATACGGAGATTGCCGTGAAACCGGGCTTAACGATTGCGCTTCCCAAGGGACGATTGTTTCCAGAGTCGGTGGCGCTTCTCGACAAGATTCATTGTGGGACACCAGGGCTGGGTCAAGGCCGACGCTTGGTCTTCGAGGATGCCGAGCAGCGCACACGCTTTTTGATCTTGAGACCCGTTGACATTCCTACCTATGTCGAGTACGGTGCTGCGGATGTGGGGATCGTTGGCAAAGATGTCATCGAGGAGGGGGAGCGCGACGTCTACGAACCCCTGGACTTGAAATTCGGGCGCTGTCGTCTCGTGGTCGCCCAACCGCGAAGCGTGCCAGAGCGGTCGCTCTCAGACTGGTCGTATATTCGGGTGGCCAGCAAATTTCCGCATATTACCGAACGCTACTACAATAGTAAAGGCATCCCGGTGGAGATCATCCGCCTGTCGGGGTCGATCGAACTGGCCCCGTTGGTTGGGCTGTGTGAGCGCATCGTCGACCTTGTTGAGAGCGGACGGACGCTGGCCGAGAACGGTCTTGTCGAAGTGGGCGAGATTATGCCGGTCACGGCCCGTCTGATCGTCAATCGTGCGAGTCAGAAGACGAAATACGAGCAGGTGACAGCGCTTATTGGTCGCCTGAAACAAGTGCTCTAGAGGTGCCTGGCGGTGACTCCTTAGCTGAGCGGTAAATCCTTATCCGTGGCTAACTCAGGGTGCAGCTCGGGTTCCAGACGGCGGGCGCCACCCTGGAGCGGTTTCAGGACTGTGAGAGAGGGGTGCTCGGAGCGGTATGCTACGTCTACTGACTACCACCGATGCGGATTTTCCGGCGCAGTATAAACGTCTGCTCAGCCGGGGACAGGAAGCCGAAGCCTCGGTCGAAGCTCAGGTGCGTGCCATTCTGCTCCGTGTACAGCGTGAGGGCGATGAGGCGGTGTGGGGTTTGACAGCGCAATTCGACGGGCTTACCCTGACGGCAGGTACTGTGCGGGTCCCCGCCTCTGAGATCGCCGCCGCCTACAACCAGTGTACGGCCGAGACGCTCGCGGCCTTGCGTGGCGCGGCCGACAATATTCGGCGCTTCCATAGTCGCCAGTTGCGTCATTCCTGGATGCTGGACCTCGAGGATGGCAGTCGCCTCGGCTGGCGCGTGACGCCGTTGCGGCGGGTTGGCATGTACGTCCCCGGTGGCAAGGCAGTGTACCCATCGACGGTGCTGATGTGCGGCATCCCCGCCCAGGTCGCGGGCGTGCCAGAGTTGGTGATCTGCACCCCAGCGAAGGCTGGGATGATCAATCCGTTGATCCTGGTGGCCGCAGACCTGGTGGGAGCCCAGGCGATCTATAAAGTCGGAGGTGCACAGGCGATCGCGGCTATGGCGTATGGCACGGCGAGCATTCCGAAGGTGGATAAGATCGTCGGTCCCGGCAATCAGTATGTGGCCACCGCGAAGCGCCTGGTCTTCGGCGAGGTGGGCATCGATCTGCTGGCGGGTCCCACAGAGCTGGTGATCGTCGCCGATGACTCTGCCAATCCGCAGTTTCTCGCCGCAGACCTCCTCTCCGAAGCCGAGCATACGGGCGCGGAAAGCGTCGTGTGCATGACGCCCTCGGCTCGCCAGGTGCAGGCGATTCAGCAGGCGGTCGCGGAGCAAATAGCCACGCTGCCACGGCGAGATGAAGCGGCGCGATCGCTTCAGGGCTGCAGTGCGCTAATCCACACGCGCGATCTGCCAGAAGCTGTCTCGCTGGCCAACGCCATCGGTCCTGAGCACCTTGAGCTGATGGTCGAGGATGCAGAGCGCTGGCTTGAAGAGGTGACCTGCGCCGGGGCGATTTTCCTCGGCCATTACTCTCCAGCGGCGATCGGCGATTATTATGCTGGCCCCAACCATGTCCTACCCACTGGGGGGACGGCGCGATTTTCCTCGCCACTCAGCGTCGACGATTTTGTCAAGAAATCCAGTGTGATTCGTTATGCGTCGGGGCGCTTGCTGAATGATAGCAGAGCGGCGAGTACGTTGGCCCGCCTGGAAGGGTACGAGGGGCATGCGCGGGCCATGACGATTCGGGCTCAACCTGAGTCGCGAGGGTGAGATGAATTCGCTGCGACCCGACCTCGTCAAACCCGTCGTGACTCAGTTGCAAGCTTATGATCCCGGCAAACGCCATGGGCAGGTGAAGCTGGACGCCAATGAGCACCCGTTCACGTTGCCTCTAGTGGTCCATGACGCGGTGCAGCAGGCGCTGGCGACGCTGTCGATCAATCGCTATCCCGACCCCGAGGCAGCGGCATTGAAGCACGCCCTGGCGACGCGGCTCGATGTCTCCCCGGACATGCTCCTGCTCGGCAACGGCTCTGATGAGCTCGTGCCACTGGTCTTGATGGCTTGCGGCATGCCGGGCGCGGCCGTGCTAACGCCGACACCGACGTTCTCGATGTATCGCATCGGCGCACAGATCCTCGATCAGCAAACGGTGGAAGTGCCGCTGACGGCGGATTGGGGGCTCGACATGGCGAGCATGTTGGCTGCCGCCGAACGGGTGCGGCCGCGTGTGACGTTTCTGGCCACGCCCAATAATCCGACGGCCAATTGCTTCGCCGGTGAGGCCGTCCGCCAGCTGATTGAGGCAGTACCGGGCGTGATCGTCATCGATGAGGCCTATCACGCCTTCAGTGGCCAGACAGTGCTGCCCTGGCTCAAGGCCTACTCGCAGCTCCTGGTGTTTCGGACGCTCTCCAAGGTCGGGATGGCGGGCTTGCGAGTTGGCATTCTCATCGGCAACCCCGACTTGATCCAGCAGCTCGACAAAGTGCGTTTACCATATAATCTGAACCTGTATTCCCAGGTCGCCGCCGAGGTGGTTTTGCAACATTGGGACATGATCGCGCCCGAGTTTCAGACGATCGTGCGGGAACGGCAGCACCTGCATGCGCGCCTAGAGCGTATGCCAGGGGTAACGGTGTACCCGAGCCAGGCAAATTTTCTCCTGGTGCACTTCGCGGCCGGAGGCGCCAAAGTCTGGGAGGCCCTTGGGGCGCATGGCATCCTGGTGCGCCACTTCCCAGGTTCACCCGCTTTACAGGACTGTTTGCGCATCACGGTTGGGACACCGAGCGAGAACGAGCTCTTGACCACCGCGCTGCAAACGATTGTGGCCGACTTGCAGCCCCTGATCCGTCTATGAGGAACCACACGCATGAGTGCGAGGCGAAGCGGTGCGGTTACGCGTACCACAAAAGAAACGGAGATCCAGGTTACCCTCACGCTCGAGGGAACCGGGGTGAGCGACATCAGCACCGGCATCCCGTTTTTCGATCATATGCTCACCTCATTAGCCCGCTATGGCTTCTTTGACCTTGACCTCCGGGCTCGCGGCGATCTCGATGTCGACTACCATCATACGGTCGAGGATGTGGGCATCTGTCTTGGAGAGGCGTTCGACCGTGCCCTGGGGACGAAGGAAGGCATCCAGCGCTTTGGCCATACGGTGATGCCGATGGATGAGGCGCTGGTGTCGGTCAGCCTCGATATCAGTGCCCGGCCGTACCTGATCTACCATGTGACCTTTCCGGGACCGCGCATTGGCACCAGCTTTCCGTCCGAATTGGTGCAGGAGTTTTTCCAAGGGTTTATTCGGCGCAGTGGGCTGACCCTGCACATCAACATGCACTACGGCACCAATAGCCATCACATCGCTGAAGCTATCTTCAAAGGCGTGGGTCGGGCCATGGGCCAGGCTTGCGCCCTGGATCCCCGCATTCAGGGCGTGTTTTCGACGAAGGGGGAGTTATAGCCCATGATTGCCATTGTGGACTGCGGCATCGGCAATCTGCGCAGTGTGCACAAGGCCTTCGAGGGCGTTGGGCATGCGGCCCGAATCACGCAGACCCCCAAGGATATCGCCTGTGCCCATGCCGTCGTACTGCCTGGACAGGGGGCCTTCCGCGATTGCATGGCGCAGCTGGGTGAACATGATCTGCTCGAACCGGTGCTGGAATTCATTCGCTCTGGACGCCCTTATCTCGGTATTTGCCTCGGCCTGCAGTTATTGATGACGGAAAGCGAAGAGTTCGGCTGCCACAAGGGCATGAACCTTCTCCCAGGCCGGGTGCGGCGCTTTCCGTATGGTCTCACCGATGCGCAGGGGCAGGGGCTCAAGGTCCCCCACATGGGCTGGAATCAGGTGCAGTTTCAGCGACGTCCACCGATCTTCGACGGTATACCGGAAAACGCCTACTTTTACTTCGCTCACTCGTTTTATGTCGAACCGCTGAGCGATGCCATGGTGGCGACAACCACCGACTACGGTCTGCATTTTGTCTCCGGCATCTGGCACGATAACATGTTTGGCGTCCAGTTCCATCCCGAGAAGAGCCAGAGGCACGGCTTGCGGCTGCTGAAAAATTTTGCAGACTTGGCACGGTGACACATAGAGGTCACTCGCGCGTGCGTCTGCTCTCCCTTGGGGCGGTGTGGTGGCGATCGCATGTTCCTGTTTCCTGCGGTTGATCTGAAAAACGGTCGGTGTGTACGCTTGTGGCAGGGCCAGATGGAGGCCGAGACCGTCTACTCTGATCATCCGCTGGCGATGGCGCAGGCTTGGGTGGAGCAAGGAGCGTCCTGGTTGCACGTGGTGGATCTCGACGGAGCGGTGGCCGGCGCACCACGCAATCTGGCGGCGATCGAGCAGATCGTCAAGGCTGTGCCGGTGCCGGTCCAGGTGGGAGGAGGCATTCGGAACGTTGAACGCCTCGAGCGCTACCTGGGGCTCGGCGTCGCCCGTGTAATCATCGGCACACTGGCGATCGAGCAGCCGTTGCTCGCCGCTGAGATCTGTCGACGCTTTCCTGGCCGCATTGCGGTAAGCCTCGATGCCCGTGATGGCCAGGTGGCCTCGCAGGGCTGGCACCAGCGGGCGACGGTGAATTATTTGAGCCTGGCCCAGCAGATCGAGGCCTGGCAACCAGCCGTGCTGATTTTCACCGCCATCCAGCGCGACGGTACCCTTGCAGGGCCGGACCTGCCGCGCTTGCGAGCGTTATTGGCGGCGGTTCGCGTGCCAGTGATCGTGGCCGGTGGCATCGGCCATCTCGAGCACATTCGGAGCTTGCTGCCACTGGTGGCCGATGGTCTACACGGTGCCATCATCGGTAAAGCCCTCTACGACGGCTCTGTCATCTTTCCTGAAGCGCTTGCCTTGGTGCAGGGAGCCTAGTGCATGCTGGTCAAACGCATCATCCCTTGCCTCGATGTGCGCGATGGGCGCGTGGTGAAGGGTGTACAGTTCGTCGACATCCGCGACGCCGGCGATCCGGTCGAGGTTGCTCAGCTCTACGATCGCGAGGGAGCCGATGAGCTGGTGTTTCTCGATATCACCGCGTCCTACGAACGGCGCAAGGTCATCCTCGACGTCGTGGCCCGCACCGCTGCGCAAGTCTTCATGCCCTTGACGGTCGGCGGTGGCGTGAGTTCGATCGAGGATCTGCGGAACTTGCTCAATGCCGGTGCCGATAAGGTATCGGTGAATACCGCGGCGGTGCAGGATCCCGCGTTGGTGGAGCGCGCGGCGCTGCGGTTTGGCAGTCAATGTGTTGTGGTGGCGATCGATGCGCGTCGAGTCCAGATGACCCCAGATGGCGCCGAGGCTGGAGCCCACTGGGAGGTGTATACACATGGCGGACGCACCCCTACTGGCCTCGATGCGGTGCAATGGGCCCTGGAGGTGGAACGCTTAGGCGCTGGTGAGATTCTCCTCACCAGCATGGATCGCGATGGCACGCAGGAAGGCTATGATCTTGAGCTGACGCGGGCTGTTTCGTCGGCGGTGGCTATTCCACTCATCGCCTCGGGTGGAGTGGGCACGCTCGAACACCTCCACGCAGGCCTGACCGAGGGGCACGCTGATGCTGTGTTGGCTGCATCAATCTTTCATTTTCGCACCCACACGGTGGAGGAAGCCAAGGCTTATTTGGCCGCACGTGGGGTGCCGATGCGTTATCCTCTGTAGGCTTGAAGGGTAGGTATGCTCCCAGACCTCAACGTCCTCCAGTTCAATCAGAATGGGCTGATCCCTGCGGTGGTCCAGGATGTCGAGACAGGTCAGGTCCTCATGCTCGCCTATATGAATCGCCAGGCAGTCGAACAGACGCTGGCAACCGGGCTCGCGCACTATTGGAGCCGATCACGAGCGAAGCTCTGGCAGAAAGGCGAAACTTCGGGACATCTCCAGCACGTGCGCGACCTGCGCTATGACTGCGACGCGGACACGTTGTTGGTGATGGTCCAACAAGAAGGAGTGGCGTGCCATACGGGAGAACGCTCCTGCTTTTTTCGCCACCTCGCGGAGCCCGCCGCCACCACGCCGCCCCCCGCCACCGAAGGCTTGCTCCGCCGGCTCTATGCGGTGGTCCAGGAACGCAAACGGCGTGATCCTCAGGAGTC
>Ga0075421_100011505_pt1 | contig 10959 bp, 10 predicted proteins | sample SoiMetdeltSBSDD5_FD_75292 | JGI IMG/M metagenome (GOLD analysis project Ga0075421, IMG submission 75292) | Bulk soil microbial communities from a Populus tree surrounding site in Tennessee, USA - Soil MetaG P. deltoides SBSDD5 | ecosystem: Environmental > Terrestrial > Soil > Tree plantation...
TACGCCTTCTTTTGAAAGATTTCGTTGTGTTCCTTTAGATCCGCCCCCGCCGAAAAAGCTTTGTCGCCCGCGCCGGTGATGATCGCGACACGGATGGATGGTTCATGGCGAATTTTTAGAAACGCATCGATGAGGCCGGTGCGCACATCGTGACCGAGCGCATTCATGCGATCGGGCCGATTGATCGTGACGATAGCCACAGGGCCGCGTTGCTCGAATAAAACGTAATCAGACATGGATTTATTTCCTTTGCGGCTCGTTTTAGCCTAGCGCGAGAAGTATCATCGGCTCGAGCGAAGTTCAAATAAGGCTGCCGGCGAGAAGATTGAGCGTAACGCCAGACTCTGTGAAAACTACGTTCGTGGTTCGACGGCGCTCACCACGAACGGATGGCTTCGTCAGTTCCACGTCCTTATCCGCTCGCCCAGCTCGGTCGAAGGGTTCCGGTCGAGTTTCCACACAGTCTGATGAAGCATTCGAGTCCTTTTCCGCAGCCTGCTAACGCTTCTCGATCTCTTTCAGCGCCTCGCGCAGGTAGGTCTGGTCGACGTATTTGCCGACCTCAGGCAGAGGCCCCTTCGCCCCGGTTTGTTCTGCGTAGATGCGAATATTGTTCTTCAATCCTTCCAAAGTGACGTCGCCGTCGGGCGGCCAAAAGCGATTCTGCGTGTAGAACTCCCAACCTTTCATTGCGTGCGCCGGTTTGAGCTTCATTTCCTTTGATAGAAAATCGACAGCGGCGTCCTTGTTTTCAAACATCCACTTTAGCGTCAGCGCCATGGCTTTCATGAAACGCACCATCACCGGACGGTTCTTCTCGGCCCAGGAGCGCCGCACAACCAGAGCATTGGTTTGAAAATGCGGGATGCCTTCGCTCAGCCTGCCGATGACGTTGAGCCCGGATTCTTCGGCGGCGTAGTTGAGCGGCACCGCGACCGTGGTCGCCGCGATCTGGCCGGATTGCAGCGCCGCGAGATTGGCCGATGAGCCGCCGGCGATAATCAGCAGCTTGTAATCGCGCGGGTACTCGAGGCCCTTTAGCTTGAGCGCTTCTCTGAGCGCTGTGATCGTGCCGCCGGTCAGCGATGCGGTGCCGAACGTGGCGCCGCGCAGGTCTTCGTAGGTTTTGTAATTTTTCCCGGCGATAAGAAATTGCGCGATGCCGTTGATGATGCCGCCGGTGACGACGAAGTCGAGACCGCGCTCGGAAGCTTCGATGTAGGGCTCGGGCCCTCCAGAGCCGAAGTGCAACGAGTTCGCCGCCAACGCCTGCACGGTCATCGGCACGCCGCGCAATAGCACGAGCTGGACATCGAGTCCCTGCTGGTCAAAGAAACTTTTCTTCGTCGCCACCCAAAGCGGGCTATAGCCCAGAGTCTTGCTCGACGCTCCTAAGTAGATTTTGGGTTTATCCTGTGCCGCCGCCGGGAGCGCAAATAGGGAGACTAAATGAAGAGCAACCGCAATTCGTGAAAGGACGAGCATGTCTCACTCCTATTTTTTAGCGGGCGCCGGCGATCAGTTGGGTATATGGAGACGGCACCACAGCCTTACAATGACGAGGCAATCGGTTTCAAGGATTGGCTAGCGTTGGCAAGCAATTGCTGCAAAGTCCCTCGGCGCTGACAGCCGCGGCGCCTAATATCGGCGAAAATTCTCCACTCACGCCCGGTAATATTTACTGGCCGAACGTTTCGCGTTTCTCAGACTATGTGTCGCACAATCGGCGGGTTAGCGCTCTGCAGCAGATGGCATGTCGGTTGCTCCAATTCCTGCCCGAAACAAGCTGGCAGCGTTGAGCTGCTCAAACTGGATGAAAAGGAGAAAAAATGAACATTTCAAAAACATTTGTCTTAGCTGGATTTCTTGCCGGTGCGTTGTCCGTGCCTGGCCTCGTTGGCATAGCCGGAGCACATGGAGTTGGTAACGCGACTGGCGGCAGCAAGCACAACTTCTGTTACGACAAGCACGGCCGTTGGCGCTCTCATCCGCACTGCCCCGCGCCTCAGCCGAGTCATTCTCACAGATCTTACGGCTCCAGGGAGCCGCACCACAGCCATTACCCCCATCACCACGACGCCGGTTATGGCTATCAACGCCGGCCCCAAGTGATCTATGTCCGCAAGGAAGCTCCCTATGATTACCGCCGCCGCTCCACTCAACCGGTAGTCAGAGATAGCCGCAACACCGTTATCGACAAGCGCAATGAAGTACTGCAAGGCCGTGACCAGTTGCGCGACGACCGCGCCGAGTTGAAAAAGGACCGCGCCGAGCTGCGCCGGGATATTCGCAACCATGCGAGCAAAGCCGAAATCCGGAGCGACCGCCAGGAGATTCGCGCTGACTTGCAGAAAATCAAAAGCACCCGCCAGGAAGTCCACAACGACCGCCGCGAATTGGCGCGCAGATAGTTGTCCTCTTTACACCCGTGATCGTCTTCGATGCGGCGGTCACGGGTGAATTCCTTTTCTCGATACTTTCAGAATCCACTCCAATTCTCCTGCTAAGCACTACCCGGAACAAGCACAATTCTGTTGTTTCGAAATCGAAACGCAGCTAAGGTGGCGCGCATCAATCCGCTTCAGGAGAACCGATGCCGACCACTCGTTATAACGCAGGCATTCAACGCGCCAAAGGCTTACTGGAGCTCGCCGCCGCATTGTACGACGGCCCGCTTTCTCACCAGACCGAGCGGGCGGCGGAAGGCGTTTTGCAAACCGACACGCGAGTGGGACGCGTGGTGAGATTGTCGCTGGGCACCCGGGCCGACGGGGGGAAAAAGGACATCCCGATCTCTTTCGCCACCGGTAGTTTCCGTGAGATCATCGCCGTAGCCGAAGGCAAATATTCCATGGCGTGGGTCAATCCATCGGTGCTGCTCACGATGGCGTGCCGGGGCAAGGGCCCTTTCCGCAAGCGCTTGCCGCTGCGCGCCGTCGCGGTGTTTCCATCCTGGGACGTGATGGGCTTTGCCGTGCATGAATCCACCGGCATCACTTCCCTCGCGCAAATCGCCCGGGAGAAGATTCCGCTCCGGCTTTCTACCGGACGAATTCCCAAGAATGATCTCAGCGCCAGTGCGACCATGTTCACGGTTTCGGCCGTGCTCAAAGCGGCGGGATTCTCGCTCGCTCAAATGCGCCGCTGGGGCGGCAAGATCCATGAGGCGCCGCGTCCCAGCGATCCGAGCCGGCGGGCGGGCATACAGAGCGGCACTATCAATGCCATTTTCGACGAAGGCATCAAGAGCTGGGGACAAACGGCATTGGAACACGGCTTTCGATATCTTCCGGTGGACGGCAAGATTCTTAAAACTCTCGCACCGTTGGGCTACCGTCCTGCAGCCCTGTCGAGTGAGGACTTTGAAGGTCTTGCCGAGCCTGTTCCGACCGTTGATTTCAGCGGCTGGCCGATGATTGTGCACAAGTCGATGAAGGCCGATGTCGCCTACGCGCTTTGCGAAGCCATCGAACAGCGTAAAGATGTTTTTCCCACGGATAATTATAAACCGCTCGACATAGCCCAGCTCTGCGCCAATGACGACGAGGCGCCTTTCGATGCGCCGCTCCATCCCGGCGCCAAACGTTTTTACCGCGAACGCGGCTTTCTGAAATAATCCTCGCCCTTTAATGTGTCGTTCCCGCTTCTTTGTTGCCGATTGCCGGACGCAACGCATCTATAGTAAGAACGTATCAACTTCGACTAAATTCGAGTGCGACCCATACGAATGCGTCTAAAACTCGGAGGCTAAGATGAGCGCGCAAGCCGCCGCCCAGGATCGCTACAACGCGGCCGAAGATTTGCTCGAGCGCAACCTCGCCGCGCATCCGCACAAGACCGCCTACATCGACGATCGCGGCAGTTACAGCTTCGCCGATCTCACCGAGCGGGTGAACCGCTGCGCCAATGCGCTGAGCGATCTCGGGCTGAATATGGAAGCGCGCGTCCTGGTCTGCTTGCTCGACACCATTGACTTCCCTGCCGTGTTTCTCGGCGCAATCAAAGCCGGACTGGTGCCAATCGCGGTCAATACCCTGCTCACGTCCAGCGATTTCGATTTCATGCTACGCGATAGCCGCGCGCAGGTTTTGGTCGTTTCCGAGGCGCTCTTGCCTGTATTCCTGCCTATCCTTGACGAGCAGCCATTTTTGAAACACGTGGTCGTGTCGGGAGAAAAAGCTTCCGATCGTCAGCTCCTGGCGGACTTGATGGCGAAAGCCGGCAGCGACTTCACCACCGCGCCGACGCGTCCCGACGACCCGTGTTTTTGGCTCTACTCCTCGGGCTCCACCGGCACGCCGAAAGGCGTCGTTCATGTGCACACCAGCATGATGCGCACCGCGGAGCTTTACGCTCGACCGATTCTCGGCATCCAAGAGACCGACGTGGTTTTTTCCGCCGCGAAATTGTTTTTCGCCTATGGACTCGGCAACGCGCTTAGCTTTCCGCTCTCGGTCGGCGCCACGACAGTTCTGTTGGGTGACCGGCCCACTCCCGCGGCGGTTTGCCGCATTCTGCGCGAGCAGCGTCCGACGATATTTTATGGCGTGCCGACGCTCTACAGCGCGCTACTCGCGAGCACCGAGCTTCCCAAACGTGAAGATCTCCATCTGCGCCGCTGCACATCCGCCGGCGAAGCGCTGCCGCCGGAGGTGGGGCGGCGCTGGCTCGAGCACACGGGCGTAGATATACTCGACGGCCTCGGCTCCACGGAAATGCTGCATATCTTTTTGTCGAACCGTCCGGGAGAAGTGCGCTACGGCACCACGGGGAAGCCCGTGCCCGGCTACGACATTCGCCTGGTCGATGAAGGGGACAACCCGGTGCCTAAAGGCGAGATCGGCGAGCTCCAAGTGGCGGGGCCGACGAGCGCCGCCTATTATTGGAACAACCGCGAGAAAAGCCGCAACACGTTTCTCGGCGCCTGGACCCGCAGCGGCGACAAGTATACCGAAGACCAAGACGGCTACTTTACCTACTCGGGCCGCAACGACGACATGCTCAAAGTGAGCGGGATATGGGTATCGCCCTTTGAAGTCGAATCGGCGGTGGCCTCGCACGCCGCGGTGTTGGAAGCCGCGGTGGTCGGCAAAGCCGACGAGAACGGTCTGATCAAACCGAAAGCTTACGTCGTGCTCCGCGCCGACGTGGCGCAAACATCCGAGCTCGCCGTTGACTTGCAGCAGCATGTGAAATCAACCTTGGCGCCGTACAAATATCCGCGCTGGATTGAGTTCATCGACGAGCTGCCTAAAACGGCTACCGGAAAGATACAGCGTTTCAAGCTACGCGCGAAGGCCGGAGAAGGATTGGAGTGATGGAGTACTGGAGTGGTGGAGTGTTGGCTTTCGGAGTCCCATTACTCCAATACTCCATCACTCCATGTATCCAAATTACGGAGGCCAAATGTCATTGAAGCACAGCTTAACGCGGAGAAAGCTCTTAACCTCGGCCGGACTTTTCACCGCCGGCGCGCTATTGCCCAGATCGTTTGCGCTCGCGCAGGCGCGGAAAATCCGCGTCGGCCTCATGCTTCCCTATACCGGCACGTACGCGCAGCTCGGCGCCGCCATCACCAACGGCTTTAAGCTCGCGGTCAACGAGCGCGGCGGCAAGGTCGGCGGCCGGGAGCTCGAATACTTCACCGTGGATGACGAGGCCGAGCCGGCCAAGGCGCCGGAAAATACCAATAAACTGGTGCAGCGCGACAAAGTCGACGTGCTCGTCGGCACGGTGCACAGCGGCGTGCAGATGGGCATGGTCAAGATCGCCAAGGAAACCAACACCCTCATGATCATTCCCAATGCCGGGCTGGACGCCGCCACCGGAGCGCTGTGCGCGCCAAATATTTTCCGCACCTCGTTCTCCAATTGGCAGCCGTCCTACCCGATGGGCAAGGTGCTCGCGGACCGCGGCATTAGAAATGTCGTGTCGCTCGCCTGGAAATACGGCGCCGGCGAAGAAGCGGTGGCCGGTTTCACCGAGGGATTCATCAAGGCCGGCGGCAAGTCGGTGCGCGGCTTGTGGATTCCGTTTCCGAATGTAGAATTTCAAGCGCTGCTCACCGAAATCGCTTCGATCAAGCCGGATGGCGTGTTTGTGTTCTTTGCCGGCGGCGGCGCGGCCAAGTTCATCAAAGACTACGCCGCGGCCGGACTGAGAAAGACGATCCCTCTTTTTGGCTCAGGCTTTCTCACCGACGGCGTGCTCGATGCCGTCGACAATGCCGCCGAAGGTTTGGAAACCACGCTGCACTACGCCGACGGTCTGAATAACCCGCGCGATAAAACCTTTCGCGGCGCGTACAGCAAGGCTTACAAAAGCGAGCCCGACGTTTACGCGGTGCAGGGCTATGACGCAGGATTGCTCCTTGCCGCCGGATTGGACGCGGTGCAAGGCGATATCAGCAAGCGAAAGGAAATGATCGCGGCGATGGAGAAAGCCAGGATCGACAGCCCGCGCGGCGTCTGGACGATGTCCAAAGCGCACAATCCGATCCAGGATTTTTATTTGCGCAAAGTCGTCGGCCGCGAAAATCGCTTCGTCAGCATCGCGCACAAAGCGCTCGCCGACCCGGCGCGCGGATGCAAGATGTAGCGGCGGCCTGAGCCGCCGCGTTCAAAACGGTAAAATAGCTCAAGTCGTTCAAACCGTTTGGACGGACTTAAACTTTGACGGCTTTAACGTTTTGAACGGCTTGAACGTTTTGAACATGTTTTATCTCATTCAGTTATTAAACGCCGTTCAATACGGCCTGCTGTTATTCCTGCTGTCGAGCGGCCTGACGCTCATCTTCGGCATCATGGGCGTGATCAATCTGGCGCATGGCAGTTTTTACATGATCGGCGCCTACCTTGCCTACTGGCTTGCAAAGACGACCGGCAGCCTGTGGTTTGCGCTTCCTTTTGCGGTATTGATCGCCTTCGGGATCGGTCTGTTGCTGGAAACAACGATCTTCAGCCGGCTTTATAAACGCGATCATCTCTACCAGGTGCTGCTCACCTTTGGTTTGATCCTGATCTTCGAGGAACTGCGCAGCATTGCGTTCGGCGATGACGTGCACGGCGTCGCCGTGCCGGCGCTGCTCAACTTTTCCATCCCGCTGACCGACACGCTTTCCTATCCGGTTTACCGCCTGTTCGTTACCCTGGTTTGCCTGGTCATCGCGGGCTTGATGTATTTCGTGATTCACAAAACTCGAACCGGCATGAAGATCCGCGCCGGCAATAGCAATCGCGAGATGGCGGCAGCGCTCGGCGTCAACATGCCTTTGCTGTTTGCCTTGGTCTTCGCCTCCGGCGTGGCTCTCGCCGCCTTCGCAGGAGCGATCGCCGCGCCTATATCCTCGGTTTTCCCGGGCATGGGAAATCATATCTTGATCATCTGTTTCGTGGTCGTCGTCATCGGCGGTATCGGCTCGATCAACGGCGCCTTGATCGCGTCGCTCGCCGTCGGCCTCGCCGATACGCTCGGCAAAGTCATCGCCGCCGAATACTCCGCAATCGCCGTTTATCTGGTGATGGCAGTTATCCTCTTGTGGCGGCCTCAGGGCATCGCCAACAAGGCCTGAATCGCCGTGCCCAATATTACGCTCACGCGCGTGCCGCTGATCGTCGCGCTGGTTCTGCTCGTGCTTTTTCCCCTCGTAAGCAGCACCTTCTATCTGCAGCTCGGCGCGAAGATCATGATCATGGCGATATTTGCGCTCAGTCTGGATCTGCTCGTCGGCCATGCCGGCATGGTCAGCCTTGGGCATGCGGCGTATTTCGGCGTGGCGGCCTACGCGCTGGCGCTGATCTCGCCCAAATACGAAGCAGCCAACCTCTGGCTAACGCTGCCAGCCGCCATAGCGGCGGCCGCCGTCGCCGCCCTCGTTATCGGCGCGCTCGTCGTACGCACCGCTGGCGTCTACTTCATCATGGCCACCCTGGCGTTCGCACAGATGATTTACGCAGTTTTTCACGACACGAAAATCGCCGGCGGCTCGGACGGTATTTATATCACCGTGCGTCCGGACTTGGGAATCGCGGGTTTCAAACCGCTCAATTTGGAGAATCCATCGGAATTCTATTATCTGGCGCTGATCTCGTTGGCCGTGGTTTTTTGGTTCCTCAATCGGCTGCTTCATGCGCCTTTTGGCCGGGCCCTGGCGGGCATTCGAATGAACGAACAGCGCATGCGCTCCATCGGCTACCCGGTTTTCGCCTACAAGCTCGCCGCGTTCGTGCTCGCCGGCGCGCTCGCAGGCCTGGCTGGATATCTTGCGGCTTGCCAGTTCGGTTTCGTCAATCCGGACATTCTTGCGTGGCACCAGTCGGGCATCGTGTTGATGATGATCATCTTGGGCGGCATGGGCCGCCTCCACGGCGCGGTCATCGGAGCGTTTGCCTATATCTTCCTCCAGGAAATATTTTCCGCGCCGGCGCTCGTCGGCGTTTACGCTAAACACTGGCAACTCCTCATGGGCGCGCTCATCCTCGCCATCGTGCTGCTCTTGCCGCACGGCATCGGCGGCTTCGTCGATATCGCCGTGCGACGCCATCGCTACCGCCACCCCGGAGTTGCTCGGGATCAACCATGAGCGAGGCAGTTCTTCAAGTCCGTGAACTCTGTAAAACCTTCGGCGGGTTAGCCGCTGTCGATCATGTGTCGCTTGAGGTAAACACCGGCGTGCCGCATGCGGTCATCGGGCCCAACGGCGCCGGCAAAACGACGCTGATCAATCTCCTATCGGGCGATCTACCGGCGACCTCCGGAACTATTTTGTTTGGAGGCAAAGAGATCTCAGGCTTGGCGCCGGAACGGCGTTCAAGCTTGGGCATCGGCCGCAGTTACCAGAAAACAAATATTTTTCCGGCCTTCACTGCCTTTGAAAATTGCCGCCTCGCCGCTCAATCGCGCGCGCCTCGTCATTTCGCTTGGTTGCGCGATGCGTACGCCGATGCTGCCGTCGTGAATCGCGCGCACGATGCCCTCGATGCGGTAGGTCTCAAAAACCGCGCCGAGGAACCGGCCCTGGCGCTGAGCCACGGCGAGCAGCGCCAGCTCGAAATCGCCATGTGCCTGGCCACGGGACCGCAACTCTTGTTGCTCGACGAGCCGCTCGCCGGCATGGGCGCGGAAGAATCCATGAAAATGATTGAACTGATTGAAAAGCTCGCCGCGAGTCACGCGGTTTTGCTCGTCGAGCACGACATGGACGCGGTCTTTCAATTGGCCAAGGTGCTCACCGTCATGGCCAACGGCAAAGTGCTCGCCACCGGCGCGCCCGAAGCGATCCGCGCCAACCGCGAAGTTCAGGTTGCTTATCTTGGCGCTCCCGAGGACTTACCCGGATGACAACGCCGATCATCGAAGCCCGCGACCTGCATACCTACTACGGCGCGAGTCATGTGCTGCAGGGCGTCGACCTGACGATCCATGCCCGCGAAGCGATCGGCTTGATGGGCCGAAACGGCATGGGCAAGACCACGCTGCTCCGCACCTTGCTCGGCCAGGTGCCACCGCGGCGCGGCGAAGTAAAAATCAACGGCAAAATCATGACGCGTGCCGCGCCGCATAGGATCGCGCGCGAGGGTGTGGGCTACGTGCCGGAAGGCAGAGGAATATTTCCGAATCTCACCGTGAGAGAGAATCTCATCATGGCCGCCCGCCCCGGCCAGGATGGAAGACGCGAGTGGACCTACGAGCGCGTGCTTGAAGTTTTTCCGCGCCTCGCCGAACGCCTTTCACATTTCGGTCAGCAACTCTCCGGCGGCGAGCAGCAAATGCTGTCGATCGGACGCGCGCTGATGACCAACCCGACGCTGCTCATCTTCGACGAAGCGACCGAGGGGCTGGCGCCGCTCATCGCCAAGGAGATCTGGCGCATTCTCAGCGCACTGCGCGAATCCGGCCTCGCCGCCATCATCGTCGACAAGAACTTCGCCGCCGTCTCGGCGCTCACTGACCGCAACGTGATTTTAGTCAAGGGTCGCGTCGTGTTTGAAGGAAGCGGCGATGAATTGCGGGCCAGGCCCGAAATACTTCGACAACACTTGGGAATCTAACTGTCCGGCACAAGACAGAAGGCGACCAAACATAATCGGCCTCCGTCGCAGCGAATTGCGCGGCGAGCGTGCCGCCGTCGTCGGACGACGCTCGCCTCTATCCTATGCTGGCCAGGGCAATTACTCTTTGGGCTGCGAAACGACGCGCAGGTACGGCTTAAGTGTTTTGAAGCCTTGTGGATACTTCTTCTTGGCATCGTCGTCGGAGACCGATGTGGGGATGATGACATCCTGGCCCGGCTTCCAGTTAACCGGCGTCGCAACCGTGTGCTTGGCCGTTAGCTGCAACGAGTCGAGCAGACGCAGCACTTCGTCGAAGTTACGCCCGGTACTCATCGGATAGACCAGCATCGCCTTGACCTTCTTGTCCGGCCCGATCAGGAATACCGAGCGCACCGTCTGGTTGTCCACTGCGGTGCGCTTACCGGGAGCCTCGCTGGCTGGGAGCATGTCGTAAAGCTTAGCGACGGTGAGCTCCGAGTCGCCGATGATCGGGTAGTTAGGCGCATGCCCCTGCGTCTCTTGGATGTCTTTGGCCCAGCCTTTGTGGTCGGTCACCGGATCACCGCTCAATCCGATGATCTTACAGTTTCGCTTGTCAAACTCGGGCTTGAGGCTGGCCATGTAACCGAGCTCGGTCGTGCAGACCGGAGTGAAGTCCTTGGGATGCGAGAATAGAATTCCCCAGCCGTTGCCGAGCCATTCGTGAAAGTTAATTTTTCCCTCACTGGTATCCGCCGAAAAATCCGGCGCCACGTCACCTAATCTAAGAGCCATGGTCATTCTCCTTTCAAATTGATTTGGGTTCACCTAATGGGTAACGCCAATCGGCGCGTTCGTCAACGCAGGCCGACAAATATCGCCGGAGCGGGAATCGTATGAACTGGCGAACTATCTTTTTGGCAGATCC
>Ga0075421_100011506_pt1 | contig 10958 bp, 8 predicted proteins | sample SoiMetdeltSBSDD5_FD_75292 | JGI IMG/M metagenome (GOLD analysis project Ga0075421, IMG submission 75292) | Bulk soil microbial communities from a Populus tree surrounding site in Tennessee, USA - Soil MetaG P. deltoides SBSDD5 | ecosystem: Environmental > Terrestrial > Soil > Tree plantation...
GTCAAGCGCTTCGGCGAGATCACCGCGGTCGACGGGCTCGACCTCGACGTCCCGCGCGGGATCTGCCTGGGCCTGCTCGGCCCCAACGGCGCCGGCAAGTCGACGACCATGCGCCTGCTCACCGGGCAGGCGATCGCCGACCAGGGGTCGCTGCGCGTGCTCGGTCACGAGCTGCCGGCCGAGGCCAAGGAGGCGCGTGCCGAGATGGGCGTGGTGCCGCAGCTCGACAACCTCGACGTGGACGTGTCGGTCCAGGACAACCTGGCCGTGTTCGCCCGGCTCTACCGGGTCAAGGACGTGCGCGCGGCCGTGGACAAGGGGCTGGAGCTGTCGCGGCTCACCGACCGGCGCACCGACTCCGTCGAGCAGCTCTCGGGCGGCATGAGGCGCCGCCTGCTGCTCGCGCGCGGGCTCATGCACGAACCCGACCTGATGCTGCTGGACGAGCCGACCGTCGGACTCGACCCTCAGATCCGCACGCAGCTGTGGTCGCTGGTCGACCTGCTGCGCTCCCAGGGGGTCACGATCCTGATGTCGACCCATTACATCGAGGAGGCGCAGCGGCTGGCCGACGAGGTCGCGGTGATGGCCGCCGGCAAGATCATCGCCCGCGGCAAGCCGCACGAGCTGATCGCCAAGCACGCCGGCCGCGAGACCGCCGAGGTCTACGCGCCGCCCGAGCGCCTGGCCGAGGTGCGCGCGACCGCCGAGGCGCACGGGCTGACCGTGCGCCCGGCGGGGCCGGCGATCGCGATCGTCGGGTCGGAGCGCGCCACCGACGGCGCGATCCCGCCCGAGGCGATCGTCCGCGCCGCCTCGCTCGAAGACGTGTTCGTGCTGCTGACCGGGGAGGAGGCCGAGTGAGACGCCTGGAGCCGGCCGCCATCACCGGCGTGATGAGCCGTGAGGTGGCCAACTTCCGCAGCTACTGGAAGTCCACGACGTTCTCCAGCGTCCTCGAGCCGGTGATCTACCTGCTCGCGTTCGGGCTCGGCCTGGGCTCGACGATCGTCGACAAGGTCGAGGGGCTCGACTACGTGGAGTTCGTCGGCACCGGCATGGTGGCCACGGCGGTGATCTTCTCGAGCGCGCTGCCGGCGATGTTCGGGGCGTTCGTCAAGGAGCGCTTCCAGCGCACCTACGACGCGATCCTCGCGGCGCCGGTCGACGTCGAGGAGCTGGTCACCGCGGAGATGCTCTGGATCGGCATCCGCTCCGGGTTCTACGGCTGCTTCCCGCTGATCGTGTCGATGCTGTTCGGTCTCGACCCCGCGCCGGGAATGCTGCTCGTGCCGCTGTTCGCATTCATCACGGCGCTCGGGTTCGCGGCATTCGGCATCGCGACAGCGGCCAGCGTGGCCAAGATCGACCAGTTCAGCTACGTCACCACGCTGGTGATCACGCCCCTGTTCCTTGTGGCCGGGACGTTCTTCCCGATCGACCAGCTCCCAGAGGGCCTGCAGGTGCTCGCCCAGTTCAACCCGCTGCACCAGCTGGTCGTGCTGGTGCGCCACGCCTGCTTCGGCTTCGAGGCAACGGACCTGCTGCGCCTGGCCGGCCTGATGGTGTTCGCGGTGGTCCTGTGGCGCGAGGCCGTGCGGCGGATGTCGAAGCGGCTGATCGACTAGCCCGACGGTCGAGGAGCCCGTCCCGAATTTCCTACCGCCGGTCGGATGACTCGCGGCCGCGCCTGCGCCAACCTGACCGGCGGATGTTCCTCTCTCCTGACACCGGCGCCCGCACCCGCGGCGACGTCCTGATCACCGGCGCCACCGGCTTCCTAGGGATGGAGCTGATGGCTCGGCTGCTCGAGGGCGGCGACCGTCGGGTGTGGGCGCTGGTGCGTGCTCCGAGTCAGAAGGCCGCCGCGGAGCGGCTGCGGGAGACGCTCGCCTCGCTGCTCGGCGACGCCGACGCCTACGCCGATCGGGTCGAGGCCGTGGCCGGCGATCTGCTCGCGCCCGGGCTCGGCCTGACACCGCGCCGCCGCGACGAGCTGGCCGAGCAGGTCGACGAGGTCATCCACGCCGCCGCCTCCGTCTCCTTCTCGCTCCCACTCGCCGAGGCGCGCGAGATCAACGTGGCCGGCACGCAACGAGTGCTCGAGCTGGCGAGCTGGATCCAGCGCCGGGGCGGGCTGCATCGCTTCGCGCACGTCTCGACCGCCTACGTCGCCGGTACGCACCGCGGCGTGTTCGCCGAGCACGACCTCGAGCGCGGCCAGGGCTTCAACAACACCTACGAGCGCTCCAAGTGGGAGGCCGAGACGGTCGTCCGGGCGCACCGGTCGCGCCTGCCCGTGCAGGTGTTCCGGCCCAGCATCGTCGTCGGCGACGAGCGCAGCGGCTGGACGCCCTCGTTCAACGTGATCTACACGCCGCTGCGCGCCTATGCCAGCGGCACGCTGCCGGTGGTGCCGGCGCGGCGCTCGGCCCTGGTCGACGTCGTGCCGGTCAGCTACGTGGCGCGCGCCATCCTGGCGCTCGCAGACGCGGGCGCCGGCAAGACCTTCAACCTCGCCGCGGGACCCGCCGCCGGCACGGTCGGCGAGCTGATCGACCGCGCCGCCGCTCATCTGGAGCGACCGCCCGCGCGGGTGCTTCCCCCGCCGCTCTACAAGAGCGTCGTGCACCCGTTGCTGCTGCGCCGTGCGAACCCGGCGCAGCGCCGCTGGCTCGAGCGGGGCGAGGTCTTCTTCCCCTACTTCGCGTCGAGGCTGCGCTTCGACGTGAGCGCCGCCCGCGCCGGCCTCGAGCCGATCGACATCCGCGTCCCGCGCGTCGACGCCTACCTCGATCGGCTGCTCGAGTTCGCCGTCCGTGCGAACTGGGGCCGTCGCCCGGTTGGGCGCGCCGAGGCCGGTGCGGGCGTGCGGGCCGTAGTAGCTTCCGCGGCCTGAGCGCCAAGTGGACCGCGGACCAGATCCCGGACCAGGGCGGCCGCATCGCCGTGGTCACCGGGGCCAACAGCGGGCTCGGCCTCGCCACCGCCCGCGAGCTCGCGCGCGCGGGCGCCCGCGTGGTGCTGGCTTGCCGCAACCTGACGAAGGGCGAAGCCGCCCGGCGTGAGATCGAGGCCGCCGCGCCGGGTGCGGCGCTGGAGCTGGAGGAGCTCGACCTGTCCAGCCTCGACTCGGTCCGGGCCTTCGCCGAGCGCTACCGCCGCGGGCACGACGGGCTCGACCTGCTGATCAACAACGCGGGCGTGATGGCACCCCCGCGCCGCCAGACCGCCGACGGGTTCGAGCTGCAGTTCGGCACCAACCACCTCGGCCACTTCGCGCTCACCGCGCTGCTGATCGGGACGATGGAGGGGAGGGAGGAGGCGCGCGTGGTGACGCTGTCGAGCACGGCGCACCGGGCCGGGCGGATCGCGTTCGACAACCTCGGCGGCGAGCACCACTACTTCCGCTGGCGCGCCTACAGCCAGTCCAAGCTCGCCAACCTGCTGTTCGCGCTGGAGCTCGATCGCCGCCTGCGGGCATGGGGCTCGACCGTCAAGAGCATGGCCGCGCATCCCGGCTACGCCGCGACGAACCTGCAGTTCGCCGGCCCGCCTCTGGTCGACCAGCTCGTGATGAGGGTGGCCAACGCCGTGATCGCGCAGAGCGAGGAGATGGGCGCCCTGCCGACGCTCTATGCCGCTACCGAGCCGGGCCTTCCGGGCGGCACCTACGTCGGACCGGACGGCCTGGGCGAGCAGCGCGGCCATCCGAAGCACGTGTCGCCCAGCGGTGCGGCGCGCGACGAGGATGTGGCCCGGCGCCTGTGGGAGGTCTCCGAGCAGATGACGGGCGTGCGGTTCGCGGTCAGTGCCGGCGAGGGCACCGGCTGATACGAATTTGCACATGAAGCTCGCCCTCCTGCTCGCCCTCGCCGCCCTGCCCGCCACTGCAACCGCCGCCACGCCGATCCCCCAGAACCAGGCCGACCTGAGCGGGCTGACCGTCTTCAGCGGCCACAGGGCCAAGCCGCATCCCGTCGCGGCGCCGCGCGTGCCGCGCCACCCGTTCATGGCCGCCAACGGGCGCAACGCGGTCCACAACGACGCCTACCAGACCGACACCTACCGCAACCTGGGGCCGCTCGGCGGGGCCGGCCTGCGCCTGTTCTCGCAGTCGATCGACGGGGCCGGCGGCCTCGGCTCCTGCGGCATCACGATCGCCTACGACAAGCGCGGCCGGCTGCTCACCACCTGCATCTCGGCCACCACGGTCGAGCTGCGGCTGATGGACACCGAGCTGAACACGGTGGCCAGCCACCTGCTCCCGCCGCGGATCATCCCGCCCGGCGTGAACCCGCTCCAGAGCCCCGGCGGCGCCTACTTCTACGTCGACAACAAGGACCGCGCGGTCGTCTCGATCGGGCGCCAGGTCTTCGTGGTCGCGATCGAGGGCGACAGCCTCCGCCGCGTCCGCACCTACGACCTCAGCTCGGTGATCCCGAGCGACGACCAGCTCAACTCCGCGCTGCCCGACTGGAGCGGCCGGCTCTGGTTCGTGAGCCGCCGGCACGGCATCGTCGGCGCGCTCGATCCGGCCAGCGGGAGGGTGCTCGGCACCAAGCGCACCAACGAGGCGATCGGCAACTCGTTCGCGATGGACGAGACGGGCGGGGTGTTCGTCGTCACCGACGCCGCCCAGTACCGCTTCGACGCCGGCCGCGGCGGCAAGCCCAAGGTCAGCTGGCGCGTCCGCTACGACAACATCCACAAGCTCAAGCCGGGCCAGTTCGACGCCGGCTCGGGCACCACGCCGACGTTGATGGGCAAGCGCTACCTCTCGATCGCCGACAACGCCGCTCGCATGCAGGTGGTGGTGCTGCGCCGCGCGAAGCACCTGAAGCCCGGGCAGCGCCGGCTCGTGTGCGAGCAGCCGGTCTTCCGCAGGGGCGCCGGGGCGACCGAGAACTCGATCATCGCCACCGGCACGGCGATGATCGTCGAGAACAACTACGGCTACGCGCCGCCGCCCGACGCGACAGCGAACGGCAACACCACCGAGCCGGGCGTCGCGCGCGTGGACATCAAGCGCGGCGGCAAGGGCTGCCGCACGGTCTGGAACAGCTCCGAGATCTCGCCCAGCACGGTGCCCAAGCTGTCGCTCGCCAGCGGCCTGATCTACATCTACACCAAGCCGAAGGGCACGCCCGACGCCTGGTACCTGACCGCGGTCGACTTCCGCACCGGCAAGACCGTGTGGCGCCGTCTGATCGGCACCGGGCTGCTGTTCAACGTCCACTACGCCGGGCTCAGCATCAGCCCCAAGGGAGTGCTCTACTCGGGGGTGCTGGGCGGGACGATCGCGGTGACCGACGGCTGATGCCCGAGCACCCGTTCGTGTTCGTCGGGATCGTCGCGCTGCTGACGATCACGCCGGGGGCCGACATGGCGATGGTCGCCCGCAGCGTGTTCACGGGCGGCCGCCGCGACGCGTTCGCCACGACGCTCGGGATCTCGGCCGGCTGCTTCGCCTGGGCGTGCGCGTCGGCACTCGGCGTGGCGGCGGTGCTGGCCGCGTCGCAGACCGCCTACGACGCACTGCGCCTGGTCGGCGCGGTCTACCTGGTCTGGCTGGGCGCGCAGACCTTGCTGGCCGCGCGCCGGGGAGTGCCGCCGGTCGAGGATGCCGCGCGCGCGAGGGGCAACCCGTTCCGGCAGGGCCTGCTGACCAACCTGTTCAACCCCAAGATCGCGGTCTTCTACTCGACCTTCCTGCCCCAGTTCATCGGCCCCGGCGACTCGGCGCTGCTCGTCTCGATGCTGCTCGCCTGCGTGCACATCGCGCTCGGCATCGTGTGGCTGTCGCTCTACGCGTGGCTGCTGGCGCGCGCGGTCGAGGCTTTCAAGGGGTCGCGCCTGCGCCGCGCGCTCGACGCGCTCACGGGCACCATCCTGGTCGCGCTCGGGCTGCGGCTCGCGGCCGAGCGCCGCTAGCTCCTGGTCCGCGCGGGGTTCGGTTGCCCGTACGGTGCATTCGCGCCGACTCGCCTATCGTGCGCGCCGTGCCCGACTTAGCGATAGAGACCAGCGGCCTCTGCAAGTCCTACGGCGAAGTGCAGGCGCTGCGCAGCGTCGACCTGCAGGTGCCGGCCGGCACGGTGCTCGGCCTGCTCGGCCCCAACGGCGCCGGCAAGACCACCGCGGTGCGCATCCTGACCACGCTGCTCCCGCCCGACGGCGGCAGCGCGCGCGTGGTCGGCCACGACGTGGTGCAGGACGCGGCCGCCCTGCGCGCCGAGATCGGCCTGGCCGGCCAGTACGCCGCCGTGGACGAGAACCTGACCGGCCGCGAGAACCTCGTGATGGTGGGCCGCCTCTACCACTTGGGACGCAAGCAGTCGCATCAGCGCGCCGACGAGCTGCTCGAGCGGTTCGAGCTCACGGATGCCGCCGCTCGTCCCGCGCGCACCTACTCGGGCGGAATGCGGCGCCGGCTCGACCTGGCCGCGGCGCTGGTGGCGCGCCCGCCCGTGCTGTTCCTCGACGAGCCCACCACCGGCCTCGATCCGCGTAGCCGCCTATCCCTGTGGCAGACGATCGAGGATCGCGTCGCGGGCGGGACTACCGTGCTGCTGACCACCCAGTACCTCGACGAGGCGGACCGGCTGGCAGATTCGATCGCGGTCATCGACCACGGCCGGGTGATCGCCGAGGGCACCTCGGACGAGCTCAAGAGCCGCGTGGGCGGCGAGAAGCTCGAGGTGACCCTCGAGGATCCCGATCAGCGCCGGGTGGCGATCGACACGCTCACCCCGATCTCCGGCGACGAGCCGCCGACCTGCGACGGGCCGATCGTCCGCATGGCCATGAGCCGCGAGCGCGGCGGCATCGCCGATGCGGTGCGCCGGCTCGACGGCGCCGGGGTCGGGATCGCCGACATCGCCGTGCGCCGGCCCACGCTGGACGACGTGTTCATGGTCCTGACCGGGCACGCCGCCGAGCAGGAGAACGGCGACGAGGACGAGCAGGAGCAGGTCGAGGAGCGGGAGGAGGCGGCCGCATGAGCGCGCTTGCGCTGACGGTCTCGGACACGCTGGTGCTGGCACAGCGCAACCTGATGCGGATCCCGCGCCAGCCCGACCTGCTGGTCGCGTACACGATCCAGCCGGTCATGTTCGTGCTGCTGTTCGTGTACGTGTTCGGCGGGGCGATCCAGACGCCCGGCTTCGACTACGTCGACTTCCTGATGCCCGGCATCATCGCCCAGTCGATCGCCTTCGGCGGGTTCACGACGGCCCTCGGGCTGTCGGACGACGTTCGCAAGGGACTGATCGACCGGTTCCGGTCGCTGCCGATGTCCCGCGCGGCCGTGCTCCTGGGCCGGACCTTCTCCGACATCGGCCTCAACTGCGTGTCCTTGGTCGTCCTGTTCAGCGTCGGCTTCATCGCCGGGTTCAACTTCATCGATGCGAGCGCGGGCGAGATCGCGCTGGGGATCTTCCTGCTGCTGCTGCTCGGCTACGCGTTCTCGTGGGTCTTCGCCCTCGTCGGCCTCTACTCGTCCTCACCCGAGACGGCGAATGCGATCGGTTTCACGGCCCTGTTCCCGCTCACCTTCGCGTCCTCGATGTTCGTCCCCGCCGAGTCGATGCCCGACGGGCTGCGCCAGTTCGCCGAGGCCAACCCGTTCACCACCTGGACCGACGCCCTGCGCTCGCTCTGGCTGGACACGCCCCCTCACAGCGACGTCTGGATGTCGTTCGTGTGGTGCTTCGTGCTGATCGCCGTGTTCGCGCCGCTGTCCGTTGCTCGCTACCGCCGCGTGGTCGCGCGCTGAGGGGCGCCGCCGGCGGTGCTTGAGCCGCTCGGCGAGGATGTAGCTGCCGATCACGAACACGCCGCCGCCGAGCTGGGCGAGCAGCGTCTCGACGGTCGGGAAGATGCCCAGCCAGATCCCGGTCCAGTAGGGCGGGTCGATGTCGATCGGGGTGATCGGCACCCAGCCGACGCCCTGCATGATGCGGACCGTCTTGCCCATCATGATCATCAGCACGACGGTCAGCAGCACGCCGGTGACGATCAGCATCTTCTTGTAGGGCAGCTTGCGCTCCAGCACGAAGGTGGCCACGGCGACCGCCATCACGGCCGTGCCACCGAGGGCCACGCCCTCGAGCACCACGGCCAGGCCCGAGTTGAGCTCCAGCGCCTGGAGGAACAGCACGGTCTCGAAGCCCTCGCGATAGACGGTCGAGAAGCCGAGCAGCACGAACCCGATCACCTGGGCGGAGATCAGCCCTCCCGCTGTGACGCCGAGCAGGCGCCGGCGGCGCTTGTTGAACCGCTTGATGTGGTCGGTCCAATAGACCTTGTGGAAGAACCAGTTGAGGACCAGCAGCAGCACCGCGATCGCGATCAGCCCGACCACCGCCTCGAGCTTCTCGCCGTAGCGGGCCAGCTCGGTCAGCACGGTGCGCGCGAGGATGAACGTGATGACGCTGCCCACCAGCGCCAGCGCGGCTCCGATCAGCATCGGCCGGCGCTGGGCGCGCGCGGCGCCGGTCAGGCTGGCCATCACCGCCGCCAGGATGAGCACGGCCTCGAGCCCCTCGCGGAACACGATCACCGCCGCGTTGGTCACCGCCGTGGCCGCCGTGGCGCCCTCGCCGAGCGAGCCGGCGCCGTCCTCCAGCGCGTCGTCGAGCGCGAGCCGCGTCTCGTGCACGTCGCGGCGCGGCTGCTTGTCGGCGATCAGCTTGGCCAGGCCCTCGTGGCCATCCGCGCCGAACCAGATCAGGCCCTCGACCCTGCCGACCACGTCGGGGGCGATCGACCGCAGGCTCAGCTCCGGGCCGAACTCGAAGAACGCGTAGGCCTCGAGGCGCGACTGCTCGGCCGCGGCGTACTGCCCGGCCCCGACCGCGGCCTCCATGCGGTCGAGCGCGATCGCGATCAGGTCGAAGTCGGACTGCGCGTCGTCCTTCTTCCACTCGTCCGGGAGCAGGTTCTCGATCGTGTCGCTGGCCCGGCCCTGGGTCGACTCCATGGTGGCCTGGGAGGCCACGCCCTTGCCGTCCTGGGCGTCCTTGACGTAGCCCTTGAGGCGGTCGAGCGCGTGGGCCACCCGGGCGGTGGCGCGCGGGTTGCGCTGGGAGAGCTCCTCCTCGAGGTCGGAGAAGGCCGAGATCGCGGCCTCGGTGAAGGCCATCGACTCCTGCAGCTCGAACGGGATGGTGACCTTGCCGTCCTCGGTGCCGTGGTCGTAGTCGACCGGGATCAGCTCGACGAAGCGGGTCAGCTGCCCGGCGCGGCGCGCCTGCTCCTCGGCTGTGAACGGGGCCGCGGTGAAGCCGTCGAGGGCGCGCGCCACCCGCTTGCGGGCCGCGGCGAAGCGGTCGCGGTCGCCGCGCAGGGCCGTTTGCTCGAGCGCGCGGAAGGCGGCGTCGGCTTCGGCGCGGGCGGCGGCGCCGCGCGTCCGCTCGTACTCGGGGGCGAGGATCTGCCACAGCCCCGCCGCTTGGACGGCGGTCTGCGCCCAGCGCGCGCGGAACCCGCGCTCGGCGGCGTCGGTCGCGTCGGCGAGCTGATCGGTGAGGCTGGCCTGGTAGGCGTCGAGCAGGTCCTTCTTCACGCCCAGCAGGGCCCGGCGCGGGCCGGTCTGCCCGTTCGCCAGCTCGCGCACGGCCAGCGTGGCGTCCACCCCCGGTCGCGTGAAGCGAGTGGCCTTGCGGAACTCGCGCAGCAGCAGCCAGGTGGCAGCGCCCGAAGCGTCGTTGGCCCGGATCGCCGCCAGCGTGACCGCGTAGCTGCCACGGAACAGGGTCGCTCGCAGCCGGCCTCGGGCGGCCGCGAGGGCGGTTTCGTCGCGGGCCCGCGCAGCGCGGGTCGCGGCCGCCAGCGCCGCCCTGGTCGCGCGGTCGGCGCCCGGCGCCTCCCGCTTCAGGCGAGCGGCGAGCTGACCGCGCAGCTGCGCCCGCGCGCGCTGCACCAGCCGTACTGCCGAGCGCGGCTCGTCGAGCAGCAGGGCGCTCTGCGCGTCGAAGGCGAGATCCTGCATCCGCTGCGCCGCCTGCCAGGGCGGCGCAGTCGGGGCCGCGGCGGCGGGCGCGGCCAAGACCCCGAGGGCCAGCAGGGTTGCGGCGAGGGCTCGCACCCCGCTCAGCCCTCCTGGATCTCGATGTCGAGCTTGGCGGCCGCCTGGGTGATCTGCCCGGCGATCGCCTCCGCCCGCTCCTGGGCCTGCGACCCGAGCGTGTCGGCCTCCTCGGCGGTGTACCTGCGGCCGCCGGCCTCCTTGTCGCGCAGCTGCGCCGCGAACGCGTGCAGCTTGGTCAGACTCTGCTTGGTCTGGGCGGCCTGCTGGTTGTCCGCCTTGGCGACCAGCGGCTCGACGTTGTCGTAGACCAGCACGAGGCCGCCAAGGATGTCAGCGATGTCCTGGAGGCGCGAAGCCACGACGAAGGCCTTCTCGGTCGCCTGCTCGCCCGCGATGAAGCGCGAGTTCTTCCAGGCCTCGAAGTACTCGGACATCGTGGGGGTCATGACGACGAGCGCGGTCAGGGCGTCGGCCGGCGTGGGCTCCCACTCGCGCGCCGCTCCGTCGAGCTCCTTCGCGTACTTCTCGAACCCGCGCGCGGCGGTGACGTAGAAGTCGGCGTCCGGCACTGCCTCGCCGAACTCGACCTTGCCGTCGCCGTCGAGGTCGGGCTCCACGCCCTTGGCGCGGAACTTCGGCTCGGTGCCGAACACGGACGTCTCGATCAGGTAGTTGAAGTTGCCGGGCTGCTTGAACTCGCGCCCGGCGGGCGTCTCGAGGTCGAACGGCACGGCGTTCTCGGGGTCGGAGGCGTCGCTGCCGGCGTCGATGATCACGTCGTACTCGGCCAGGCTGGGCACGCCCGCCACGACGCCCTCCATCTGCTCGTAGGCCGGGTTTGCCTTGGCGAAGGCCTCCTGGCCGCCGACCACCAGCTCGCGCACCTTGGCGCGGTTCTGCTCGAGCAGCGCGCCGTAGTCGAAGT
>Ga0075421_100011508_pt1 | contig 10957 bp, 9 predicted proteins | sample SoiMetdeltSBSDD5_FD_75292 | JGI IMG/M metagenome (GOLD analysis project Ga0075421, IMG submission 75292) | Bulk soil microbial communities from a Populus tree surrounding site in Tennessee, USA - Soil MetaG P. deltoides SBSDD5 | ecosystem: Environmental > Terrestrial > Soil > Tree plantation...
ATACCCACTTACCGATTCATCTGCATTGCAAGACATCACTTTGCAGGTGAATGAAGGTGAATTCGTGGCTATTGTTGGGCCCAACGGCGCGGGAAAATCCACTCTCTGTTATACCCTGGCGGGATTCGTCCCTCATTTTTTCAAAGGGGAGATCACCGGCACAGTCGAAGTGGCTGGCCACGAATCCAGCCAATCCAATTTGCATGAGTGGGTTTTGAACGTGGGGCTGGCTTTTCAAAATCCGTTCAACCAGATCAGTGGGGCGAAGTATACGGTTTTCGAAGAAATCGCCTTCGGCTTGGAAAATACAGGCGTGCCGCGCGAAGAAATGCGACAGCGAGTGGAAGACGCTATGAAATTGACCGGCATTAGCGATCTGGGGGATCGCTCCCCGTATTCGCTCTCCGGCGGACAACAACAACGCGTCGCGCTTACCTCTATCCTGGTCATGCAGCCGAAGGTGCTCGTACTCGATGAGCCGACCTCTCAAATGGACCCGATCGGCACCCGCGAAGTATTTGGTGTAATCCGCACGATGGCAGAAAAAGGGATGACCGTCATTCTGGTGGAACACAAAGTGGAATGGATCGCAAACTTTGCTGACCGAGTAATTGCCTTGCATGAAGGTCAGATTCTCATGGAAGGCTCGCCACAGGAAGTGTTGACTTCTGAGTTGCTGAGGGATAAGGGTTTTGGAATTTCGCGCTACACCTCGGTGGCGCGGATGGCGAGAGAGCTGGGTTTGTGGAAAAAGCGTAATCTGCCGGTGACATTGGAGGAGGCGGTAGAAGGATTTGTCTCCCTCTCCCAATCTGGGAGAGGGGTAACGGGTGAGGGTTAATGAACATCGAAATCTCCAATCTCCAATTTACCTATCCCACCGGCGTACAAGCTTTGCGCGGAATTTCGCTGGTGATTGAATCGGGCGAGCAAGTGGCAATTGTCGGGCAGAACGGGGCGGGAAAAACAACGCTTGTAAAACATCTGAACGGTTTGTTGCAGCCGACCGCTGGCTACGTCCGCATTGGGGACTGGGATACGAAGGAACATTCGGTGGCAAAACTTGCGCGCAGAGTCGGTTATGTTTTTCAGAATCCCGATGAACAGTTGTTTTCAAAAGCAGTTGGAGTGGAAGTGGCGTTCGGGCCGCGAAATCTTGGTTATTCCAGCGAGCAGGTTCAGGCGTTGGTCAAAGACGCTTTGGCAATGACAGAGTTGTCAGACAAAACGGAAACAAATCCATACGACCTCTCCTCCACCTGGCGCAAGATGGTCGCGCTGGCATCCGTTATCGCAATGGACACTGATATCGTGATTTTCGATGAACCCACTACCGGGCAGGACGCTGCAAACATTGCCCGCATTGCCAATGTGATTCAGTTATTGCACGAGCGGGGTAAAATGGTCATCACAATCACGCACGATATTGATTTCTGTGCGGAAAATTTTGAGCGTGTGATTGCCATGTCGCAGGGACAGATTCTGCTCGACGGTAAGGCGAATGACGTGCTTGGTCAGGAGGAAGTTCTCGCGAGAACGTACGTTGACCCCCCTCAACTGACGCGCCTAGGAAAAAGGCTGGGGTTCAAAGAGACGGTGAGAAACCACGAGGAATTTCTGGCCGTTTTGAAAAATAATTAGTGTGGATGGAACGGTGCTCCGCCTCTACACTACACGTTATAGACGACCAATTCGTCGTATCCCGAATCTTCGGCAAACTCGCGTTTGTAAACCATATTGGAGAAGGCAAGAATTACAATCTCAGCAGTGGTATAAATTTTGCAGCCAGATACCAGATGGCCGCCAATGGTTTTGCCATCCTCATCTGAAATAGAGATGTGCACATGTGAGCCATGAATCGAAACCAACCCGGTAATCGACACAATCTCGAAATGGCCCTCGTAATCAGTGTGAAATTCACGGTTTGCAAGCCGCAGCGTGGCGTGTGTCAGACTCCCAACACCGCTAATCACACAGCCTGCTTCAATGCTCCTTTGACGGGCAAAGGCCTCAATTGAATCGAATAAGTCATGTCCGGGTTTCAACCGGAAGGTATAATTTTCCATAATTACCTCATTATTAATGATATTGTTTTCAGTTTTGCAAAGACCCGGGCCAACCGGCTAATGTAAAATTGAACCGAATGGGAGCAGGTATGAGTACATTAAATGTTAAAGTATACAACACCATAACGGAAATATCTCCCGAAATCTGGGATGGCATTGCCGCGGGCCGTGGCTTCCAATCGCACCGCTGGTACACCATTGGCGAACGCGCCATGCCGGACTCGCCGCCCACGTACCTGGTTGCCTACGAAGGAGATAAACCAGTTGCTGGCGCGGCATTTTTCCGTGTACAAAATGAACCCCTGCCATTGCCTAGCGTGGCGCGACAATTTATGGCATCCATTCTCAAGCACCGGCCATTGCTGATCTGTCGTTCACCGCTCGCCGATACATCTGCTATGCTCCTGCCTGGTGAACCCCTGCGCGACGAGGCCCTGACCACCCTTGTCAAGGCAGCGCAGGAACAATTCAAAAAACAACGCTGTTCGTTTCTGATCTTTGATTTTCTCCTCACCGAACAACTCAAATATCCTGGCTGGATCCCCGGTCTCGAACCGATCACTGTCTCGGAACCTGGCACCTATATGCCCATCGAATGGGAAAGCTTCGAGGCCTATCTTGAAGCCGGAAATAAGAAGGATCGCCAGCACTACAAGAAAAGCATCAAAGAAGCTGAAGAGAATGGTCTGGTTCTCTCAAAACACACCTCGGTCTCGGATATTGATGCTGCGCTTAACTTGATTCGAAATGTCTCCATCTGGCACGGCTCTGCTGCCAATCCATGGATGCGCGGTTTGCTCGAAAATTTCAATATGGTCGATGGCACCTGGCTCGAACTCCGCAAAGATGAGAAACTGGTCGGGTGCGGCGCCGTGATACGCGATAACAAGTTCCAGCTCACTACTGCCCTTGGCTTGGAGGATGATGTCCCCGGCGGATACTTTTACCTGCTCTATACAGCCCTACAGGAAGCTTTTGAACACAATGTTCGGCTGGTGCGCTTCGGCACTGGCGCCTATGATGTCAAACGCAGACTGGGTTTGCATCTGGAAGATACAAATCACGCGATGGTAGCCTTTGCCGGCTTCCCGGCGCGCGCAGCAAAGAAATTAGTTTCAGATTGAAGCATGTTCATCGGAATTCCGCAAGCTGCCGCGACCTTGCTCACCATCCTGATATTCTATGCGATGGATTTCACCCTGATCCGTCGTTATGACCAGCAAAGGCAAGCCAGCGGTTCGGGCCGGGCGTGGGATTTCACCTTCTTCATTTTCCTGATGGTTGCCGTTCTTGTCCTGCAACCGATCTTTCTTCCCAAGCTTGGTTTTCAAACTACCAATACCTGGGGTTTGCTTGTTCAGGTCATCGGCATCCTTATTATCCTCACGGCGTTGGCCTTGCACATCTGGTCCCGCGCACATTTGCAGCACTATTACGCCGAGCGTGTGGAAGTCCAGCCCGAGCACAAAGTCATTGACACAGGGCCCTATGCCTTGATGAAACATCCAGTCATTACTTCGTTCTTCGGCATCGCTGGTGGACTTTTTCTGATCAACCCATCTATTACGACTTTCGCGGTTTTACTATACACAATTTGGGACTTCACCCGCGCCGCCCAACAGGAGGAAGACCTGCTCTCCAGAACACTGCCCGGCTATGCTGATTATGCGCGTCGGACTCCCCGATTCCTGCCGCGTTTGTGGAAGAGCCCATGATTCCCTTTGAACGTTTCCTCGAACTCCCAATCGCAGATGTCGCTGCGCGAGTCCGAGCTACGGGACACAAAGTGTGTGTATTTCCGGTCAACGGCACGCGACGCTGGTTTATGCTGGAACACGGCGACAAGGTTAGTAATGACTTCTTCAAAGCCTACATGGATGAGTCCATCAAAAATCATGTACATCTGTGCGAATTGCTTTTTGACCACGGTATAAAAACGATCCTGGCCCCGGTCTTTGGCCGTGAACTGATGCGCCGCGGCGATGAATATACCAAACGGGTTGGCATCGACGGCCTGGTGAGGACCGCTACTGACAAAATCTATCGAGAGTTCTTCGAGAAATACAATGTCAAAGTGCGTTTTTATGGCGATTACCGCGATGTGCTATCTGGCACAGACTATGCATACGCGTTGAAATCGATGTATGAATTAGCCGAGGCCACCAAACATAACACTGAGTTTGAATTGTTCTTTGGTGTCTTTGCCGATGAAGCTACAGAAACCATCGCCAGGCTGTCTGTAGAACACTATCTTGCGCATGGTTCCGTACCCGATCAGGAAGCGCTCATACGAAAATATTATGGCGAGGACATACCACCCGTCAGCTTGTTCATCGGTTTTGATAAGTTCAGCGTGTTCGATATGCCGCTCCTCGCAAACGGTGAGGAGGACCTGTATTTCTCGGTCAGCCCATCACCTTACATGACCGAACGTCAACTGCGGGCAATCCTTTATGATCACATTTATGTGCGTCGAATCACCGAACCTGATTACACAAAACTCTCCAAAGACGAGTTGGATTGGTTGCGAGAATACTATCGCTCCAACAAGGATTTCGCCTTGGGCGTTGGCAAACTAAAATTCAACCTTTGGCTACCTGAAACTGGAAATGACAAATGACAGACCTCTTGACGGAGCTCATTGACAAAATCGGTCCGGGTCATATGGCAAGCACTGCCTACGATACCGCCTGGGTGGCTCGCCTTGGAGAGGTGGACTGGTTTTTGAGCAGTCATGCGCTTGCATGGCTCGCCGAAAATCAACTACCGGATGGATCGTGGGGTGCACCAGCGCCAATATATTATCACGATCGTGTATTGTGCACGCTGGCTGCCATGATTGCCCTCAGCTATCGCGGTCGACGCGGTCATGACAAAGTTCAGATCGAGAATGGCAGGCTCGCTTTGGAGCGAATTGTAGGTGGCGCAACGCAGGGATTGCAGGCTGATCCCAATGGAGCAACTGTTGGCTTCGAAATGATCGCACCCACCCTGGCGGCCGAGGCTGAAAAATTAGGTATCATCAAAAACCAGGGAAACCGTATTCTTGGTCGATTGTCAAAACAACGTGCTAAAAAACTTGCCTTTCTTCAAGGGAATATGATCTCAAGGCATGTGACGATAGCGTTTTCCTCTGAAATGGCTGGTATCGATGGGCAGCACATGCTGGATGTGGAAAATTTACAGGAGGCCAATGGGTCGGTCGGCTTGAGTCCATCTGCCACTGCCTATTTTGCAACATACGTCAAAAAAAATGATGAGGCCTCATTAAACTACCTGCGTCAAACCGCCAAACCGGATGGTGGGCAACCGAATGTTTCACCCTTCGATATATTTGAAGTCGCCTGGTCGCTTTGGAATCTCAGCCTGGTCCCCGGCATGAAGGCGCTGACAAAGCTCAAGCCGCACATTCAATTCCTGTCCAAGGCGTGGGAACCCAAGCGAGGCGTAGCTTTCTCTACGGCTTATTCCGTGAAAGACAGCGATGACTCCGTAGTTACCTATAATGCTTTGTTGCGATTCGGGATTGAAAAAGATCTCGCCAGTATTCTGGCCTATGAAGAAAAAGACCATTTCCGATGTTTCAATCTTGAGGTCAATCCATCCATCAGTGCCAACATTCATATTCTGGAGGCGCTTCTACAATCTGGCCTGACCGATAGGAATTCCTCAGTAATTAAGATCCTGCATTTCCTGAAAAAAGCACGGGGTGAACGCCCCTTTTGGGTAGATAAGTGGCACGCATCCGCCTATTACCCGACCGCCCACGCCATCATTGCCTGTGCAGGATTCATCAATAACTTTGCAGAGGAATCCGTACAATGGATCCTGAGGTCGCAAAATGCAAATGGCTCCTGGGGCACGTATCTCTCCACGGCGGAGGAGACTGCTTATGCCATTCAGGCTTTGTGGATTTGGAATGAAAAGGTAGCTAGAATTCCCAAAGCCATTTTCAAAAATGGCGCACGCTGGCTCAAGGAAAATTTGGACAAACCTTATCCGCCGCTGTGGATCGGCAAATGTCTATATAGTCCGCAGTTGGTCGTACGCTCTGCGGCTATTAGTGCGCTTGCATTGGTTCACACAACATGAATAGCGTTTTTAGATTTATCGATCTATGTTTGGATCTGTCATACAGACTTAAGGAAGGCCAGCCATGCCAAAAAGAATTATCGTTCTAGGTGCAATGCGTAGCGGTACTTCACTTGTGGCAGAATTAATCCGGTTGTGGGGCGCATATGCCGGTGGGGAAGAAAACCTATGGAAATCGAATATTGAAGACCCTCGTGGCTATGGCTATATGGAATACGTACCATTGCAAGAGTTTAATGATGAACTTCTGGATCATAACGACCGCATGCCGCCTCCTATTAAGCTGATGGAGGAAAAGGTCCTGAATCAAGACTACAGAAAACGAGCTTTGGATCTGATCGAGAGGATGGATCAGGGGGCAGTTAAGAATAAAGCACCGGCCTGGGTTTGGAAGGACGCGCGCTTACCGTTGACCTTGCCTTTTTGGGTCCAACTATGGGAGGATGTCAGTTATGTGATTACGGTCAGGCATCCTGCTGAAATCACTCTCTCTGCTGCCAGGGCCCAGGACTTTCAGGAAGAAGATCCGCCGTTTGCGGCTGGGTTGCTGTACTGGCAATATTGTATGCTCAACGTGCTTACATATACACAGAATATCCACAGCAAGATTTTTCTGGCATATGATCAATTAATCAATAACCCCTATAAAGAATGCTCTAGGCTTGCTCAATATCTTGATACGCAATGCAACCTGGCACGGGAGAGTTCTGAACAAAGAGAACATGCGATGCATTCCGTGGTTTCTGGAAATCAGCGACATTACGATTACAAAAAGTCACTCGCTGAAATCGAACAGGCCACAAAAGAACAAAGAGCACTCTATAATTATCTTAGAGTAAAAACCATATACCCCGATGAAGCTTTCATAAGAGATGATTTCGAACTTTATTCCGGCTGGAAAGAATTCCTGCAAAGTTTGGATATGCTGTTAACTTTAAGCAACAAACTGGACACCTGGGCTACTCAGCCACCACCCAATCTTGAGCAGGACAAAAAATGAGGGTTTCCTGTCCATTTTCACTTACGTTAGTCTAACGAGTATCATGAAGAAAATTATTGATTCCATTCTCAATGTGTCGGTTCCAGATCCCGATGATGCTCGCCGTCGAAGGCTGCTTAATATTCTCCTGCTGGGCAATATTATCGCTGTCTTACTAGGGCTGCTGGCAATTCTTGTCGCAAATTTGGTGTCGCAGCAATTCACCCAATCAGACATGCAGATATTACTGGTGGGCATCCTCGTAATTACTCTGGGCATTATGGGGATTTATCAGATCAACCGCCGGTTTTCGGGTCGATGGGCAGCATTGCTTTACTTGCTGCTTCTCAACCTGATTTTTACCTTTACGGATTCCCCGGCTGAGCTCTCCAATGGACGTTCACTCTTTCTCTATACACTGCCGATCGCCATTTCTAGCCTCATCCTCATCCCTGAAGCCAGTTTCCTCTTCGCGATAATCGGTGGTGGGATTGTTGCCGGGTTGGCGGTGTCCATCAACCAGACTGTCAACGCATTCTCAATTATTGGGTTCCTCATGTTGGCACTGGTCTCGTGGCTATCCGCCCGCAGTTTGGAAGCTGCCCTCAAAGATCTACGCGCCGTCAATGCCAATCTTGATCAGCAGGTCATTGACCGTACCCAGGCTCTCACGCAATCCTTGGAACGCGAGCGCATCGAGGCCGGTCGAAATCAAGCCATACTGAACTCGATTGCCGATGGTGTGATCTTGTTCGATAGAGAATGGAATGCAATTCTTGCAAACCCGGCAATCAAGGGCATGCTGGAATTGCCCCTCGAACTCATTATTAATAAGAATTTTCGCAGTTTGATTGAACACCCCAAACTCGCTCCTCAGAGCCGTGGGTTGTTATATGCCATGGTCGAACATGATACACAACCAATTGGCTTCCGTATTGTTTGGGGCGAAAAGACTCTCTCCGTGAGCGCTGCGCAGGTATACGACAACAGTAAGACGACCAACTCTCACATCGGAACAGTAACGGTTTTCCGTGACTTCACCCGCGAAGCAGAGGTAGAAAAGCTCAAGAGCACCTTTGTTGGCATTGTCTCTCACGAATTGCGGACTCCGCTTAACGCAATCCTGGGATACGCTGAAATGTTCAAAGAAGCTGTCTACGGTCCGATGAACGATAAACAGGTCAACATGGCAGACCGCGTCATGAAGAATACGCAGCGCTTGCTGGCTTTGATCAACGATCTGCTCGATCAGGCTCAAATGGAAGCCGGAAGATTGACCATTCATAATGCCCCACTTCGACCGGCTGAGCTGCTCGATACCTTACATGGATTGATGGACAAGGCGGCTTCAGACAAACGACTGAGGCTGACCAGCGAAATTGAGGATGATCTGCCGGAAATCTTGAATGGCGATGCCGCCCGCCTGCAACAGATCCTCGTGAATCTCGTGAACAATGCCATCAAATTCACTGAGCAGGGCGAGGTATGTGTAAAATTCCTGCGCACTGATGATGCGAAATGGGGGCTAGCGGTCGAAGATACAGGTCGAGGTATTCCTGAATCAGAGCTCCCCTATATCTTTGATACATTCAGGCAAGTGGAAGGCTCAACAACACGCGTCCACGGAGGGTTTGGGCTGGGGTTGGCCATCGTCAAACAACTTGTCAACCTGATGAGCGGTGATATCAAAGTCGAAAGCCAATTGGACAAGGGAACCAAATTCACCATCATATTGCCCCTGGTGATTCCGTAAACTTCTTTAGGCTGATCTGGAGGATGAAATGAGTAATTTAGCACTAATCATTGAAGATGACGAAGACCTGGCCAACATCTTTGCCGAAGCGCTGCGCGGCGTGGGATTTGAAGTGGAACATGTGCCCGATGGAAAACTCGCTCAGGAGCGACTAAAAAATGGCAATGCACCATTCGTCATTCTGCTGGATATGCATCTCCCTCATGTATCTGGAGCCGACCTATTGACAATCATCAAGGGCGACGAAAAATTCGCAAAAACAATGACCCTGATCACCACGGCCGACGCGCGGATGGGCGATCTGTATAGTGACCAGGTGGATTTTGTTCTGATCAAACCCATCTCGTTTGTGCAGCTGCGTGATCTGACAGCCAGGCTGAAACCGAAATAGGACCGCCCCTGCTCCATGAAGAGCTTCTCTTTCGTGGTGATTCTCAAGTCCCGGAGGAAGCTCGTACAGCTGCTAATCATAATAATACTGCCAGCAGGAAAGTTCATTCCCGGCTGGCGTTTTTATTGTTACAGGCCAATCTGCATTGACCACGTTGTAGGCATCTAAGTCGTTTTTAATTTGAATAAAAACGCGATCCGCAGTCGAACGCGCTAGATGGAAGGATTGCCAGGGGATTTGACGATCATCCTGCTCACGATCATATCGTTTACAGAACAAGGCAGCTCCAACCTTCTCGCGAACAGTCTCTGGCAAGGCCTCATTTTCAAATGCGGCAGCCAGCGCCGGGACAGCGTCATCAGACAAATCCAGAAAGTAGTGTGTATCTAATTCCACACGCCCGTTCTGGGTGAGGTTATTTTCCACGTTGCCACGCAGCTCGCGTTGAAGGTTCTGATTGACGATGAAGGCATCCACATTCAGCAGGTTTAATGAAACCACGAATCCAAGCGCGGCAAGCACCATGGCAAGGCCCACGGAGCGTTCCTGCCTTCTGATTTCAAGCACCACAACCAGGACCAGCAACAATGCCAACCAGATCATAAAAACGTGAGTGTAAGTCCGTAGCCGTGAAAAGCCATACGCGGTTTCATATAGAGCGAGTCGCTGGAACGCGGAGACCAACATCACAATGACCAGTCCTACTAACACAACGCCCAGAGTGGAGAATGTTCTTCGTTGAGTTTCCGTCTCACGCTGGGTGATAGCCCCGAGGCCCAGGATTAACAACAAGCTAAAAAATGCTACTGTCACAAGCTCACCAAAACCCTTACGCGCATATTCAGAATAGGTGTAACCATCAAGATGAATGTTAGCCTGCCCGCCAAAGAAGTATTGAAACTGGATCGCCACAAAGGCCGTAAATAAGACCAGTACACTGCTCAGTACAATTGTGCACTCAGTGAAGCCCAAAAATGGAGCGAAGCGGAGTTTCTCTTCCACCTGCCCGCCGGATTTTTGGGCTGCATGCAGGAAGATTCCCGCAATAGCGTAGGCAAGGATCAGAATGTAAACCAGCCGGAAAATGTATTCAGGGAGATTTTCAAGGTTGAATAACCCAATGAGCTTTTCAATCCGATTTGCGAAGATGGGATCGGCTGAAGAGAGCAGTGAAGCAAAGATGGCAACGACGGGCAAGGCGATCACGAAGCCCCGCAGGATGGGCCACACAGCTCTGCGCCGCTCCTGATTGAGGAATGATCCTTCGCGACGACGCTCCGATGTAAACGCTAGCGGACGCGCAATCATGCTCCCAAAAAGGGTCAGATAGCCAAAGAAGTAATCGATCAGCCCAAAGCGGGTCCATTGACCGGTGAGATACGTAAGCGCAAAGACGCCCATCAGGAAAAGGGTCATCGCAACAGACAGGAACACACTCATGGGCTCCTGGCGAATAAAGCTCATGGCTGAAAGGAAAATGATTGGGAGCAGCAACAGGCCAGAGCGGCGGGTGAAGCGAAGCCCGTCGGCTTGCAGGAGATAGATTCCCGTGGCGAGGCAGAGAATGGAGTAAAGAAAAAAGTTTATGCCGGCGGGCTTTTTCCAAAAAAGAAAATCAAACACCCAGCCCAGCAGGATGACGAGAAACCAGAAACGATTCGGGTTGGCTTTCATGC
>Ga0075421_100011510_pt1 | contig 10956 bp, 9 predicted proteins | sample SoiMetdeltSBSDD5_FD_75292 | JGI IMG/M metagenome (GOLD analysis project Ga0075421, IMG submission 75292) | Bulk soil microbial communities from a Populus tree surrounding site in Tennessee, USA - Soil MetaG P. deltoides SBSDD5 | ecosystem: Environmental > Terrestrial > Soil > Tree plantation...
TAAAGATGTAACCAGGCCAACTTTCGTTTGTCCGGATAATCCAAATGTAGACCTGAATGCAACCTGCCAGTTGATTGTTCCGAACCTGATAGCTGAATTAACAGGTAGTGACAATTGCGGTACAGTTACGTTTACACAAAATCCTGTTGCCGGTACACCATTAGCTTCATCACATAATCAAACACACAATATAGTGATCACAGCAAGTGATGGTAATAGCAATACTCAAACCTGTACTGTTGTCTTAACAGGTAAAGATGTAACGCTGCCAGTTATTACTTGTCCATCGGCTAAAACAATCAGCTGTGATGCATCAATATTACCTGCTAACACAGGTAGCGCAACCGCGGGTGACAATTGCGGTGGAAACCCTTTGATCACTTATTCTGATGTAAGTGGGCAGGATCCGAATCCTTTACACGCTGCCTACTATAACTACACGATCACCCGTACATGGAAAGCGCAAGATGCCGCTGGCAATACGAACACATGCAACCAAACAATAACTGTACAGGATATAACTGATCCTGATATTACCTGCCCGGCAGATAAGTTGAATGTTCCATTTGATTTTGGACAATTGTATGCAACAATTAATATCGGCTCTGCTACTGCAACAGATAATTGTGCAGCTGCTGCAAGTATGACGATCAATGGAGTGAGAAGTGACAATGTTGCTATTAGCAATCAGCAATATCCTTCAGGACAAACGACAGTTGCATGGTCGGCAGCCGATCCTTCCGGTAATTCCGATGAATGCACACAGACCATTACAGTAAGAAAGAGAAATACAATTGTGACCTATACGGGTGATATGATTGATAATAAGATTTGTGTTCAATACTCTGATATTATCAATTTGCAGGCTAAGCTTACAGATAACGAAGGATTGGTTACGCCGAATAATATCAGCGGACGTACGATCACATTCCAGTTGCTGAGTGGTACTACATTGCTCCGTTCGAAAAATGCGACAACAAATACAGCCGGGGTAGCTGTTGATAGTTTTAAAATTGATCAGGCACCCGGTATGTACAAAGTGAAGACGATTTTTACAGGAGATAGTTATTTCAATGGAAGTTATGACCTGGATGATTGTGAAGTGAAACAAGAAGATGCATTAGTTGAATACAACGGCTCGCAATATTTCACTACAGCGTCTGCCACAACCATGACGGGTACTGTAACCGTTGCAGCTTCAGTAAATGACATCAATGACGGTAGTGATAAGCGCGGCGATATCCGCAAAGCAAAGGCAACATTCAGGGATGGCGGCCCGGGTGGTAGCTTAATTGGCTCTGCCAATCTACCGGTTGGCCTCGTTACACCGAATGTATTAACCAATGGCATTTCTGCTGCTACACAGAATTACACGTTGAATAGTAACGAAGCAAGTAGCGGTGGTAAGATATTACAGGTTTGGGTTGGCGCAAGCGACCATTATAAAGGTGCTGATGCAGGACCTACACCAGTTACCCTTGCATTGCCAGGGCAGGACTTTGTTACCGGTGGCGGAAATCTGGTGCTTACGAATTCCGCAGGTACCTACGCAGGCACCCTCAATTCGAAAATGAATTTCGGATTTGCAATGAAATGGAATAAGAGTGGTAAGAATTTGCAGGGCCAGATCAATATTGTATTCCGCAAATGGCAATTGTATAATGGCGAATGGCAATGGAGAGTGTACCAGGCAAAGAGCAACGCAATCAGTTCGATGGCAGTTGTTGAAATTGGAAGCAATGGCCAGCCTGCAAGCGCTACGAATCCGGCAGTGTTCAGGAAAGCCATCATTAATACAAAAGCCAACCTGAAAGATGTAACTGATCCGCTGAACAATGGAGATCTCGGCGGGAATCACAACCTTGTCCTTGAAGCGTGGGATCATATTACTGCAAATGGTGGCACCAGTGATAAGATAAGTGTAATGCTGATGGGAGCTACAACAAATGAGTTGCTTTTCTCAAGCAGTTGGGTATCCAACGCGACAGCAGCACAAACAATCACCGGCGGAAACATCAATGTAAAAAATAATAGCCCAAGCAGTGCGACAACAAGAAACACATCAGGCAAAAACGCTGAGATGGAAATTGAAGCAAAAGCTAAGGTTGAGTTTGTCGTAAGAGCATATCCCAATCCATCCGCTCACCAATTCACATTCACTATTAATAGTAATATGAGTGAATCAGTTCAAGTATCACTGTACGATGCGACCGGGAGAAAGATCGAGACTTTCAATGCGAGAACAAATGAACTGATCCGGTTTGGAGAAAAACTAAAAGCAGGTATTTACTTCGCCCAGGTAAGACAAGGAAATAACCAGGAAACGATAAAACTGATCAAACAGTAAAAGGACCTATTTGGGATTCAAAGCCGTTCCGATCGTCGGAACGGCTTTTTATTTATTGATTATTCATTGCGACCCGATATTTTTTATTTCGTTAGCCAGCGCCAGCCGGTTTTTCTTAATGGTCTTTAACAACCGGAAAGAATTAATTGCAGTAAAAATTGCACAACTCGCCGCGAATAGCGATGCAATGGTTGATGTCAACATAAGCGGCCGTAGTATTTCTTTTTCTGGCGTGGCCATTTCGGTATAGACATTAATAATGGTAAAATCAAAAAACAGTGAAATAGGAGTAAAGAAGAAGCTCAGGATTGCGCCGATATAAATAACAGCTTCGATAGTATTTGAAATCCGGTCTGCCGGGTATTTCTTTATAAGCCCGAGTACAAATAACGCATTTATCATATAAATCATAAACACGGAAAGAAAGAGGGTGGTCAATGTATCAAACGCGCCGGAGTATAGATAAATAACCAATAAATAAAAAAGTAGAAGACATAATGCAGGATAGAGAATGATGCTGGCTATGACGAATAGTCGAAAAAACTTTATTTCTGGTCCCATGGCATTAATTTACGTAAACAGCGAGAAATGCCTGGATCTTATTGAAAGAATCGTTAAGATTGGCTCCCACCCAGCCATGACTTTCAGTCGGATAATAAACATATTGATGAGCAACATTCATGGTTGCCAATTTATTATTCAATAAAACCGATTGAGAAGGCGCTACAACAAAATCTGCACCGCCATGCAGGATCATTGTAGGCGAGCTTTGATTGGTTACATAGTTAAGTGGTGATGAAATTTGATAAATGAGTGTTTGTGTAGCTGGTGTTCCACCCGTCACACTGAAAAGTAATGGTTGTACAAAAGGGTTGGTTGGATTATTATACATCTCAGAAAGGTCTGTCGGACCAAAGAAATCTATTATCGCTTTTGGCTTAACCGGCGCAGTATATTTATATCCCTGCAACAAAGCCAGATGAGCGCCGGCACTTGCACCTACTAAAACAAATTTATCTGAAATGCGATACTCATTCCTTTTGTTATAAATGAATTCAACAGCAGCCTTTATATCATTTTCCTGGGCAGGAAACAAAGTGGATGAAGTGGCAAGCCGGTAATTAAGGTTAAAAATTGCATACTCCGGTTCTCTTCTTTTCATGGTATCAACATATGCATTGAAATCAGACTTATCACCCACGTTCCATCCGCCACCATGAATCATGATCATCACTTTTGTTGTTGCAGCACTTCTTCCGGCGGGTAAATACACATCCATTGCCTGCTGCGAACTGGTTCCGTAAGAAATATTTGTCATCGTCACCGCGTCATTATTATCGCCTTCATCACCTTTATTACAGGAGAATAAGAAAGCGCCTGAAGCGATCAACAATACGAGTTTTCGCATGAACCAAATTTCCTTAAAAATTATAGATTAGTGCTGTAAAGGATCGGCAAGTCGGATTTTTTAACAGAACTGTTATGGCATCAGTTTTCTTTGCCAATCGAATCTATCATAGAGCTTAGGGCCACATCACTTTTTGAACGCAGATATTTTTTTACAACAAGCTGGCAAACGAAAATAAATACGAGGAGCACTAAGAGTATGATTAAAATTGCGGCCATTACTACCAAACCACCTGCATCACCCCGGTCATAATTTCCGACATACTTCAGTAAACTGATCAATGCATAAAACAAACCAGCAAAGGCGGCTGCGTTTAATATGATGGAAAAAATATGCCAGCGGTTTTGATTCCGGTTAAGCAATTTATCGGGAAAGGTTTTTGACATGATCGTTATGTTTATTAAGCACGATACGATTATCGCTAAGAATAAGAAACCTAATAGTAATGTTATTGGATCAAAATCAGGCTCTGTCGATGTAAAAAGCAGCCTGACAAGGAATAAAAATATGATACTGCTGCAAGCAAGCAAAATATAATTGAACACACGATATATTTTCCATTTCAGACCGGACATGGTAACTAAATGACTAAGAAACCTAAACTAAACATTTTCATCCGGCATTTCAAAATCAAACTGACGGCTATTTACATTCATATTAATGGTGGTACGCAGCCAAAACAGACCATATAAAACAACAAAATGAAAGACCAACATTGTAATGGAAACAATGAGATCCTGGATATAGACCGGCTGGTAAAGAGCACCAACTGAAAATACCTCATCCGGACCCGGAGTGTAAAACGCTTCCTGGTAATCATAAAAAACAAAACCAAATAAGAAGGCGAGCAATAAAGCATTGATCAAAAACAACCGATTGAAATTTCTCTTTTGTTTTCCTTCGATGCGTTTATCAGGATAATTATTACTGAAAATGATAAATACCTGCACCGGTAAAGCAGCGATAATGGCAAAAGCAATCGCCTGCAATAAATAGATGAAGTCACCGTCCTGTATCAGGCCGATCAGTGAAATAAAAGCCCTGTATATAGCTGCTACTATTTGAAGAATGCAAATGATACGCAGTATGATCGGCCAGAAACTTTTCATGGTTGTTTTGCAACAGATCTTATCTGCAACTCCACCAATTGTTTTTCGTCAATGGTGGCAGGTGCATCCAGCATCACATCGCGGCCTGCATTGTTTTTTGGAAAGGCAATAAAGTCACGAATGCTTTCACTGCCGCCAAGAATAGCACAAAGACGATCAAAACCAAAGGCGATGCCACCATGAGGCGGAGCGCCGTATTCAAATGCACCAAGCAGGAAGCTGAATTTATGAAGAGATTCCTCTTTGCTCATCCCCAATGCCGCAAACATTTTTTCCTGCAGTTCTCTTTGATAGATGCGTATTGAGCCGCCACCGATCTCGTTTCCATTCAATACCATATCATAAGCATTTGCTTTGATGTTGGCATATGGATGTTTCAAATATTCAGCCGCATTTTCAATAACCGGGTTGTTATCGATCATGGTAGCAATATCAGATGGCTTTGGAGATGTGAATGGATGATGACGGGCTACCCATCGATTCTCTTCAACATCATATTCAAACAAAGGGAAGTCTAATACCCACACAAGCTTGAATTCATCTTTTTTGCGCATGCCAAGTCTTTCTGCCATTTCCAACCTTAGTTCGCTGATGGCTTTTCTTGTTCTTTCTTCCGCTCCGGCAAGAATTAAAATAAGATCACCGGCATTTGCATTGCAGGCGGCAGCAATTGCTTTTAATTTTTCTTCATTGAAAAATTTATCCATGCTGCTTTTGAATGTGCCGTCTTTATTGCATTTAATAAAGACAAGTCCGCCCATTCCTATTTGAGGTCTTTTCACCCAATCGGTCAGTTCATCAGTTTGTTTACGACTGTATTCACTGCAACCGGGGACTGCCGTAGCAATTACTGTTTCTGCGTTATCAAATACACCGAAACCGGAGCCCGCTATTAATTCGGAGGCCTCCTTTTTATTTGTATAAACCGAAGATGGTTTTTTGAGGTTCAGCAATTTCATGTCAAACCTGATGTCCGGTTTGTCGTTTCCGTAATTCCACATGGCATCTTCCCAGCTCATTCTCGGAACCTTTTCGCTGTAATCGATTCCTTTTACTTCTTTGAAGATAGATTTTACCAAACCTTCAAACATTTCCAGAATATCTTCCTGTTCTACAAATGCCATCTCACAGTCAATCTGGGTGAACTCAGGTTGGCGATCGGCTCTCAGGTCCTCGTCCCGAAAACATTTTACGATTTGATAGTAGCGGTCATATCCGCTTACCATCAATAGTTGCTTGAATGTTTGAGGTGATTGCGGTAGTGCATAGAATTGTCCCGGGTTCATTCTTGATGGTACAACAAAATCTCTTGCACCCTCTGGCGTTGATTTAATAAGAAAAGGTGTTTCAATATCCATAAATCCCTGCTGGTGCAAATAGTTCCTGGTTGCACGGTTTACCGCATAGCGTAACTCCAGGTTTTTCTTTACCGGGTTCCGACGCAGGTCCAGGAAACGGTATTTCATTCTAAGATCGTCACCGCCGTCTGTTTCATCCTGTATGGTGAAAGGAGGTACGGCTGATTTGTTTAGTATCTTAAAAGACTTTACCAACACTTCGATATCTCCTGTTGGAATATTTGGATTCTTATTGCTTCTTTCATTAACGATGCCGGTTGCCTGTAAAATGAATTCACGGCCCAAAGGATTTTGATCCAGTTCCTGATTCAACTCTTCGCCGAATAATAATTGTGTGATGCCATAGCGATCACGAAGGTCAACAAAAGTGATAGCTCCGAATTTTCTTACCGTTTGTACCCAACCGGCAAGAGTTATCTCTGCATTTACGTTAGTTGATCTCAATTCTCCACAAGTATGCGTTCGAAACATCGATTTATGCTAATTATTAAATGTTCAATAGAATTACCGACTGTTGAAGAGTGCGACGCAACGGAAGTCTAATAGAATTACTGCAGCCGGCACCCAAAAAAATCAACGGCGGCAAAGATAAGGACTATTCGATGCCTTAATGGTCAACGGTTGAGTATATTTGAGGACATCATGGCGGGGTTTTTTAAACGATTCTTTGGTAAAAAAACAGGTGTAATGGCTGCACCTGAATTAGCAATTCCACCAGAGCTTGAAAAAAGTTATGTATTGGCTATTGAGCATGCGTTTCCTTATTACGACAAATTAAGTGAAACAAATCGCCGGCGATTTTTAAAAAGGGTTTATAATTTCAGAACTTCGAAGTCATTTCATTTTAGCGGGCTTGAGCCTCGTGAGGAAATAATGATCCTGGTAAGCGCCGCGGCAGTACAGCTAACGTTCGGATTAAAAAATTATCGGTTCTCTTTTTTTACGGATATCTATATTCATTCCGATGCGTACCAGGAAGCCGATGCGAAGGTGCCGTATATCGGGCATGTTTCCCCAAGCGGCATTTATATTTCATGGAAGCATTTTGTACAGGGCTTTGCCGATTACGCCGATGGGTTCAATGTTGCCCTGCATGAAATGGCACATGCGCTGCATCATGAGAATTTTATAAATGAAACGGGTATAGATTGGGATTTCAGACAGGATTTTGATAAGTTGCCGGCGATTTATGGGCCGCTAATGGCAAAGGCGATCATTGAAAGAAGGAGTTATTTGAGAGGATATGCGTTCACCAATTTTCATGAGTTCTGGGCTGTAAGCGTGGAATATTTCTTTGAAAACCCGCAGTATTTAAAAGATAATCTGCCTCAATTGTATAGGATTTTATGCACCACCCTAAAACAAGACCCGTTGCATTTGGATGAACTCGTGATAGTTGACTAAAAATAGTTTCTGGTAAACGTAATTTTCCTAACCGCTATTTCGTTTTTATTTGATTAGTAATTCTACCTAAAACCATAGTAAAGCTTGCAATTTGAAATCCGATTATATATTTTTAAATCTCCGAACCCTGAAACATGCTGGCATTTTTAAGAAAATTAAATCACTTTTTCGCTCCACAAAAACTGGAGGCTCCGGCAACGCTTGCTGCTGAAGAAACAGCAAGCGAGGAGATCTTCAATAAATATGCATACATCATCAGCAGCCGCATTCAGTACTTTAATGAGCTTCCTTTTGAGATGAAGCAAAAATTTGTGAACAGGGTTCACAATTATCTCAGTCAAAAACATTTTCACTATATCGGTCTTGAACCAAAAGAAGAGATACCGGTGTTAACTTCTGCATCGGCCGTGCAGGTAACCTTTGGTTTAAAAAGTTACATGATGCAGCATTTCAAAAATATCTATATCCTGGCTGATGCTTATCGTATGGATAATGATGAGGAATTGTATATCGGTCATGTGGCGCCTGAAGGAATTTATCTTTCATGGAAGCATTTCTTATTTGGTTATTCTGATAACACTGATAATATAAATGTAGCGTTGCATGAAATGAGTCATGCGTTGTTGTTCAATAATTATTTTGCCAAGTATGGTGTTGATAAAAGTTTCCGGGCAAACTATGAAAAATTTTCAACAACAACAGGTCCCATATTGGCTGATGTGATCACAAAAAGAAAAAGCTATTTGCGCAATTATGCGCTAACCAATATCCACGAATTCTGGGCAGTAAGTGTAGAGGCATTTTTCGAGAACCCTTCCGGTTTAAAACAAAATATGCCGCAGCTCTATGATGCACTTTGTCGTGTACTGAACCAGGATCCTGAAACCACGCAAAAAATTCTAAAACCCGAACTATGATAACTTTGACAATTATTTATTTGTGTAAAAAGTATTTTTTTAACAGGAAGAAGAAGGCCCTTGTATTAGTGGCCTCTTAAATACAGACAAAGCAGTGATCTTGTCAAGGGACCCGGATTTGTTTATCAATTCTGGGTCCCTTTTTTATTTGGTTTGATTACATCGTAACCACTTCTTCATTCCGCATTTCCTTTTGTCGCTCAAAAATATAATACCAGGCAAGAATGATCACACCGATAAGAAATGGGATCATGGCAAGATGTTTTCCTTCATAACCGTTCCATACCGGCATTTCATCAAAACCATAAAACTCGCTGATCATCCAGTAACTGTTTGCACTGATCCAGAACGCTACTGCAAGGTTGTGCGCCAATTCCGATTTTATTCTTCTTGTGCGATAAGCAATATAAATTGCCACTGTAAGAGTTGGTATTACCATGACGATGCCGAGCACCTGCCAGAGCATACACCAGCTTATGTCTTTAAAAAGCCAAAACACGATATGTAAATTTTCCAACCGGCGATACCGGGAAGGTATACTATAAATGTTTTCGTTTTTTGCACCCATTGCAATGATTTTTCTGGTTGGCATCAAAAATAGTTAATGCGGGTAGTTTATCGCATGAGAATTTTGGAGAACCTTCTTATATCTGCTTCCGGTAAGATTTCTTTTTCATAAAGAATATGATCCGCTAATTGTTTTGCAAAGTAGGGGGCCAGGGAACAGCCTTTGGTACCCATACCATTTAAGATACCCACATTTCTCATAAAAGGATGCAATCCGACAAATGGCCTGCGTTCAATATTTGCCGGGCGAATAGATGCTTTGTGATCGATTATTTTGAATGGGATCTTCAGCCAGCTCTTTAAAAGTGATTCGGTTTGCGCTCTGAACTGTCCGGTTGGCCGATCATCTTCAAATTCCCATAGATAATTAGAGCCGACCCAGTAAATGTCCTTTTCAAGATGAGTAAGCATCATTCCTTTTTTGAAAATAAAAGGAGCGGGAATGTGTTCGGCTTCGATAAGAACAACTTCTCCTTTGTTTAATGCAAACGGCAGGTTTTTAAAAAAAGGGCTGGCCGATGAACTGACACCATCACAAAAGATGATCTTTTCTGCTTTTATGTTTTTATACGAGATGTGTGAATCATTTTGTTGTAGTTCATTCATGTCAAAATCTTCTTCCAATAACTGATCAGTTGTCAAAAGGCTTTTTCGCCATGCCGGAATGATATCTTTCAGGTTGGCGACATAGCATGGATTTACTTCGCCAAAACCAAAATCATAATTAAAAAGATCGGTATAATTATTTTGATCTGGTGATTTAAAAAGGAAATCAGCTTTTTCACTTAATCTTTCTTCAAAAGCAAGTTTCATTTGTGGAGTAGCGTGGAAGTCGATCAACGGTCTTTGTTCGATTGCATCGATGCCAAGTTCGTTCCCTAATTCTTTGTATGCAGGAATAATGAACGCAAGCAATTCATCGATCATCCAGGTTTTTACAATTCTTCTCCCTGTAACGGGATTGATAAGACCGGCGGCGATTCTTGAAGCTGAATTTGGCTGATTGTTATCAATTACAAGAAATGATCTGTTTTCTTTCTGCAAATAATATGAAAGCCATGTTCCAGATAGGCCCTGTCCAATGATTAGAAAATCTGTATCCATGAAGACAAAAATAAGCATGCTGAGGTTCAATCGGTATTGCCACGGAGGCACGGAGACGCACGGAATTCTTTCCGTGCCTTCGTAGCATAAGATCATTCAACATTTATTCTGATACCTTCACTGTGGGAAGAAAATTCCGGTGCATACATGCATTGAATACTCGTAATACCGTTGCTAAAGTTGCCTTTATGCGTAATAAACAATGCATATTCAAAAACATAAGTTCCCTTTCTCAGATAATCGAAAAAGAAGTTCGTGCTCGCATCTTTTGTCGTTTCATAATAACCAAGACCGCCCTGCCATTTGTAACTGCTCAGCACATTCACCGGTTCAAGTGCAGAAGCTCTCATATCCTTCATATGCACATATTCCATGTCACGATCAACTCTTAATTCGATCCTCACTTTTATTTTATCGCCAACTTTTATAAAATCTCCTTCATTGATCGGTCTTAATACCGGTCCGCGATCCGAATTTGTTTCTACAAAAAGTTTTTTGTCAAGCTTCAATGGAGTTGCAGCTGAGGTTATTTTATCAAGATCTTCAAAATATTGCCAGTAGGCTGCTCCCCACGATGCAGAAGCGACACCCTGGTTATTTGCCGGTTGAATTGTTACCGAAATATTTCCCATCTCGGGTTTAACTGTGGTTCCCGTAATCGCTTTCTTGAAATAACCAGTCCCCGCTTCCTGTTTATTTCCTGTTGAATTGATCGTTGTGCTACCTAGCCTGATCTCAACTA
>Ga0075421_100011511_pt1 | contig 10956 bp, 13 predicted proteins | sample SoiMetdeltSBSDD5_FD_75292 | JGI IMG/M metagenome (GOLD analysis project Ga0075421, IMG submission 75292) | Bulk soil microbial communities from a Populus tree surrounding site in Tennessee, USA - Soil MetaG P. deltoides SBSDD5 | ecosystem: Environmental > Terrestrial > Soil > Tree plantation...
CAATCCAAGCCGGAAAACTGTCACCGCTAAAAAGAGGAAGACGACTGCTCCGATCAGAAGTTGCGCGAGTGACTGCCATGTAAACGCGCGCACAAACTCCGCTGGGACTGCGCCCATGAACGCGGCGGGAATCAAAGTGAACAAAATCAGTTTTGCGTAGTTGTCGAATAATGTTGTGGGATAAATTCCGAAGGTGATCATCGCGTTGAGCACCAGATTCGTCAGGCTGGACATCATCCCGAACCAAAAGGAAAGACTCTGAACCAGAATGAGGAACGCCGCGAAAACGGCTGCCGCTAAAAGCGTCGCGAGAACGAAGCGCAGGAAGCCATCCCAGGTATATTGACCAGAAAGTCCATAACTCAGGAATCCGTATGTAAAGTCGCCCATCCCGCTTGAGATCATCCGAGATGATACGGTGTGTAGTAACACCGGACGCGGAAGGGAAAGATAATAGTCGAGGCGACCCTGGTTGATGATCTCGCTAAGCGTGAATGCGTTGCCGAATAACATGGCAACCAACCCGAACGAGCTGGCGAGCACGCCATATGTGATGTACATGTCGCTGATGCCCCAGCCACGCACTTCTTTGAATCTATCGAAGAATATGATCCAGATCGCGAAATAGATGAAGTCATTGAGAATCATGCCGATGATTTGTGAAATAAACGCGACGCGATACTCCATGGCGGAGAGCAGGTTCGTTTTCCAAACAGCGAGAAGAAATTTTAGTTCTTTCATACTTCAGTTAGTTCGCTGGTCGAGTAGAGCTATGTTCGTCGGCTCGTATCGAGGCCAGTATATAAACAAAATAATTCCTCTTAACAGGTGGTCTCGATACAGGCTTCACTGTTGTTGAACCCTACTCGACCACCGATGAGTGATTATCCTCCATTCAGGGTAAGATAGACTACGCCGCGCCTATAAGAAATGACAAGTGTCATACCAAGCACAATAATCCATACGAGTTGCAACAAGATCACATTTACAAATAATCCTACTGTTGGCGCGACGAATAACTTTGAAGGTCCGTAGATCATTGCTGAAAACGGTAGTGCTTTCGCAATCAACTGCAACCAGTTGGGATAAAAATCCAGCGGGATCAAAAACCCGCCCAGGATAAAAATGAACTTTTGGTAAATCCAAACGAAGGGGGATACGTCCTCTACCAGGAACGCTGATAAACCGATCAGGCAGGTGATGCAGAAATTCAGTATCCAAGTACCTAATAAAGCAATGAATGCGAACAGCCAGCCAATGGGTGCGGGTGGCGGACCGACCAGCCACCAGACGACCAATCCACCAAACACTGCATTCATCAATGCGCGGAAAACTGACTCTCCCAAAGAGTTGCTGAATTGATAGAGAAGAAAGCTGTATGGTTTGTTGAGAAGATAAGCAATCGAGCCGTCTTTCACATTATCTGAAATGGTGCGCGCAAGCGCGGGGCGACTCAATTCAATGGTCTCTGCCATCATCAGATACCACATCGTGCTGTATAGAGTCATGCCATTGATAGAATCTGTCCCAGCCGCACTGAATGTCACTTTCCATAGTTGATAGAAGATCCACATAAATGGTGCAATCATCAGACTGCGCCCAATCAATTCGCCAGGATAGGCAAGGCTATTAATAAGTGTGATCTGAAAGATCGCCCAATATTTTCTGAAAGATTTCATTAGATTGAATTATTCCACATGTTTGAATACTACTCGACTGAAAACTATCAGATTCGGGGGACGTCTTCAAGTACGAACTCAAATCCTCCATGCTCACGGATGATCATCTTGTATACTTCTTGAGTGATCCTTTCTCTATCCAATGCCCTAAACTTTACTTCTTGACCTGTTCCCATAAATTCATCCCTTATTTTACCGCTGGCTACGACACAGATTCCATCTGGTCCAGGTTGATAGAACCTGTCTAGTTCTGATAGATATACGGTTGTGTGAATATCATTGCCAAAGACAAAGGAACGAATAACATTGAGGTTCCCTTTGTGAATGCCAATTGAGATGCCAAGTTTGTATCTTTCGACAATGCCTTTCCATGAACGGCAAAGTTGTTCGATCGCCATTAACGTTTGGTTTGCATCGATGAAGGTGAGAAAATATTGATCTCCCAGCACCTGGCGAATTACACCGCCATGCTTCTCGCATATCTCATTGATCAGATCGTCGCACTCGAGCAGGAAATTTTCAACCTGTTCAATGCTTGCTGATTTTACAAAGGGTGTAAAACCTTTTGCGTCAGTAAAAATAATGTATTGGTCCGTGAGCACTCGGGTTCTATGTTTTTGGTCGACTTTGTATATGCTTTGAGGCTCAGTAAATCCCTTGAGATAAAACTCTCCCACGAACGCTGTTTGAATCTCTGCCTTGTTCAGGACTAACCACGCAGCATGTGAAAGATAGATTTCATCGGGCGGCGTGATCTTTTCGATACGCGCGGTTAAGCTCAGGGTTGTACCGATCGTGTCCTGTTCCTGATGAAGAACATCTCCCACTGTAATGATGGCACGAATGGATAATCGTTGTTTTTCGCCCCTGCCGGCCTGCGCGGATCGCAGGTTCTGATGCATTTCTATCGCGGCGAGCGCGGCAGTCGTGACACTGGGAAATTCCATCCAATATGCATCACCCTCATCTTGAAAGATGGACCCGAGATTTTTGATGGCAATCGCGGAGATGAATTGTTTGTGTTGTTTGCGTTGAAGCCCCATCTCGGATTGAGTAAGTGCGGCGATTCTTGGAGTCGAATCAACGATGTCGGTTTTCAGAATGACCGTTGTGCGTAAATTAGGCATATGTATCTTTCTTACTCAGCCAAAATTATTCGTTCTATTCCCTTGAATGCCTCTAATGTGTCATTCCGCAAAGCTTCTCGGGATGAATCGAACATACTCCATCCTTCACTATCTCCCAGGTTCATCACTCTGAGCATCGGAACAAGTTCACGATCCAAATATCTTCTGACTTCTTCATCCGTTAATGGCGCGGCCGGCGGCCATAGTTTCATATTAACAGACAGATGAAACAGGATTGTCTTCATGATCAAAGCAGCCGGTGTAAGGTGTCCAAACATACGCTCGACACCACTCAGGATTTCCGGCAGTTTGCGATTGTCCTGTATGATGTCTGGGGAATTTTCAGGTTTTGTAATTGCGGTACAGGTCAATTCGCTCCATTCCTGAATAAGCGAATCATATTCGGTGGTGATGTGAAATCCCAGCTTTGGCAACGTCCTAGCAGCAGTGACCGCGGAGCGGAATGCATGTGCGTGATCCCTTTTCCCTTCTTGTGGTTCTTTTTCGACGTCGTGAAGAAGAATTGTCCATTTCATCACTTGCTGCTGAATTTTTGTCATGCTCAGATATTCAGGCATCATATATAACCCCAGGAATACACACATCACATGCACAAGTGTTACTCCATCATCATAAGATGCCATCTTGTGCCAGTGAGGAACAGCAGATTCTATTTGGTTCATCCTTTCAATTCTAAAGAAGTCGCCGACCTTTTCTTCGAGGTTATCCCATGACCTTATGCTGCCCTCATTGTAAGAACGGACCAGTCCATGAATAAACTGGTCTAAATCTGGGAAATAAATATCAAACGATGGAATCTCTTGAACTGATCTCATCCTGTAATCGGTTCTACGCATCTCTTGTGATCTCGAACTCGTTCTTCTTCCATTGATTAATTCCACCGTCCACTTGAATGAGGTTTTGATACCCGCGCCGACGCAAAACGGAAATAGCAATCATTGAGCGGTTTCCGCTCCCACATTGAATGGCAACAGGCTTATCCCGAGGAAACGGGAACTCTTCCCATGGAATACGCCCGCCTTCGAAGTGGATCGCACCTGGAATGTGCCCTGCGTTCCATTCCGATGTTTGCCGAACATCTACCAACGTGATTTCATTCAATCTTTCGTGTAACTCATGAACATTCATTGTCCGGACTGTTTCAACGGGATATTCGCGCGCCCAGGCTTCAATTCCGCCATCGAGATAGCCGACCAAATCATCAAACCCAATACGGATGAGTTGCCGCGTCGCCTCGGATCTTTGGTCTGCAGATTCAGCAAGAAGTATGATCCTACTCCCAAACGGAATCACCCAACCCGCCCATGTGGTGAGTGGGGCCTCAACGCGAATTCCATAGGAGTTGGGAATGTGCCCCGCGCCGAATTGTTTTTGATGCCGAACATCTAAAACCACCACGCCTTCATCCATTAAAGCCTTTACTTCCGCGGCGATGAGAGGTTTCAAAACTGGTACGCCGCCCAATATCCTTGCACCTCTTTGATTTATCTCCCGCATATACTTGTAATAAGTCGGATAAGAAGGCAAGCCAGTCAATGAGAATTTGATGAATTCTTCTTCGTTCTTGGCCAGCGCCAGCGCGTTTGTTTTGCGCTCGTTCCCGATAGTTGTTGTTCGTTCAGATGAAACTGGCGCAACGCAAAAAGACCCCGCGCCGTGTGTGGGGAAGACGTCTACTTCGTCGGGTAAATTCAATAATTTATCATGTATTGTGTGATAAAGATGGTGCGCAAGGGAATGTGTATGTTCGTGCCCTAGTAAATCGGTGCGGGCCGCGCCGCCGACGATCAATGCGCCGCCACTGAATAAAGCGGATGGAGTTTTTCCATCAGGTTCAACGATAAGATATGAAATGTGCTCAGGCGAATGCCCGGGGGTGATCATCACGCGGATATGAAAGCCGCCCATATCAATGACAGAATCTTCTGTGAGCGGTTTGTGTTCAAATCCGACTTTGGCATCCACGCTTGCTCCGATCTCAGCGCCTGTTTGATGGGCGATCTCGCGGCATCCTGAGACAAAATCTGCATGCAGGTGGGTATCGAGGACATGTGTCAGGGTAAGCCCACGCTCGGAAGCGGCATGCAGATATCGGTCCACGTCGCGAAGTGGGTCGATCAAAATCCCCTTTTTAGTATCGTGAGACCCAATCAGATACGCAGAATTGCCAAGTCCTGTGTCTACAAATGGTTCAACGAAGTAAGACTTCGACATGATTATCCCTGTGTGATTGAAAACGCAGTTTGAATAAGGGGAGCGTGTTGAAGGGTTTGGTTTCTATTTTACAGGTGATACCTTCGCCGATTCGCCCCTGTGCATTCACCGTGATTAATGCAGCCGCGGGCGTTTCTTTATGCTTCTCTAGGTGTGGCGCCTGAATGGCGCGCAGTTCATCACTCTTCATCTAAATCATCCATCTTCATTGCGTGCGGGGCGTCAGGTTCAAGGACCATTTGATTAAGCCATGCTCTGTTTCAGAGGAGGCAGATATTTTTCCTGAAGACTTGCCATGTGATGGTCCACATGACCAACCATCATGTGGATCAGCGCCCGCGCACTGACGGTGTACCCGCTGGCGGTGCCGTGCCGCAGCGTGGACTCCTGGCGCATGTTGCTGATCGCTAAAATGTTTGCACGACGCAGGTATTCAAATTCTTGAATCAAATCTATGATCAAATATTGATCATACCCAGCCTCACGGACGTAATCGTTCTGTTCAAAGCCGGGGAGGGGAGTTGGGTCATTGCGTGAGACGCGCAAGAGCCGGTACGAAAAGACGCGCTCGACATCGTTGAGGTGTCCCATTACTTCCTTGATAGACCACTCCTTGGGTGCATCGCGGAAAAGGGCCTGTTCGTCTGTTAGAGTGCCAAGGGCGGCTTGAATTTCTTCGATTTGCTGCGGAAGAGCAGTAAGAATATCACCCCTGGCTTGCGCACGCTGGATGTAATCGGCGTAGAAGGGCGCGTATTCTTCAGATTGGGGAGAAGTGAGAATGGGTGGCATGCGAATTTTCCTTTGTCCGATTATATCTTGTAAGAATATTGACATTTGATCTAAAAAACCTTCCAGTTTTTATCTGGAATGCGCTGTCAAATTCCATTAATTGTGACGTGTTTGCGGATTGGTGCTGCGAACGAACCAGCTGTCGCCTGTAGAACCACTTGCAGGGTTAAGCTCATACGCTCCCAGGTCCGGTGCAGAACTGAAATAAGACTCCAATGGAAGATCGAAAACAACCTCACTTTTCCATTCGAAGCGCGCGGCGTCAGCGTCAAAAGCAGGACTGCCGTATTGTAATTCTACCTTTTCGTTCAACGACGAGAGCGCCGATCATCTTTTTCATGCAATGTTATCCCATCTCTATATTAAGACTTGTAACGGGTGCGCCTGTGTTTTCGATCGGTCGATCCCTGTATAATCCTGTTGATGAAATCAATCCTTCAACGGATCGTCAATGATGCTCGCTATCTGAAAAATATTGAATATGGCACGCCACGCCCAGGTCACCCCGAAGGAATGGTCAAATATCATATTGCAGAGCTGGAAGAGAACCTGGAAGTCTTAAGATCACGCGGCATCTCAGAGGAACAATACTGGAAATTAAAGTTTCTGATCCACGTCCACGATGCGTTTAAGGCGGAAGCAGTTCCCAATTCGCCAATCCTTCATCCGTATAGCCATGCTTCTTTAGCAAGAAAATTCGCGACCGAATTTACCGCCGATACTGATCTCCTCAACATGGTCCAATACCATGATGTGAATTATGCCCTTTGGCAACAGTTTTCAAATAGAGGTTCATATGATCTAAGTAGATTTTCGGCCCTGTTGGAGACTATAATCAATTGGGATCTTTTCCTTATGTTTTTGATCCTTGATGGATGTACGCAGGGCAAAGACCCTGAAAGGCTCCGCTGGTTTATTACTGAAGTGAGGAAGCAAAAACAAACTTTTGTTGACGAAACCTGGTTATTATTAAATGGGAGCAGCGAATGACTTCTATTTCTGTTCAAGCATGGCTGGCGAATCTTGCCCCTGGTATCCGTGCCATTACAAAACAACTGCGTGCCGTAGCACGAAAAAACATGCCGGGGGGAGATGAATTTATTTATCATGATGCGATAGGTTATTCCGTCAGTGATTTGCCTGCTAACCGGATATGTTACATCGCGCCGCAGAAAAAGGGTTATGTCAATTTTGGCTTCTTCTTTGGCGCGGGTCTACCTGACCCTACGAATTTACTGATCGGCGATGGCAAACGCTTGCGGCACGTCAAAGTTTGGAGCGTGGAGGAAGCAAAGAATCCTGCGCTTGCAAAGCTCATTGTCGCGACATGGAAAGAAGCACCTGAGTCAGTTGCAAAAGTCTATGCGGGGATGAAGAAGAGTAAAGTTTAGCGCATATGAAATCTAGTGACCTTCCCATCCTGCCGTTTGCAAGTAAAAAGAAATGGACAGATTGGCTTGCCAAGCAGCATGACAAGTCCCCGGGCGTGTGGCTGAAAATCGCGAAAAGGGATTCAGGCATCCCCTCTGTGACGTATGACGAAGCATTAGAGTCTGCTTTGTGTTACGGCTGGATAGACGGCCAAAAGAAAGGCTTTGATGATAAGTACTGGCTTCAGAAATTCACGCCGCGCGGACCAAAGAGCATTTGGTCGAAGATCAACACGGAAAAAGTGGAGCGCCTCATCGAAAGCGGTGAGATGAGGCCTGCGGGACTGAAATCCATTGAAGCTGCGAAGAATGACGGTCGCTGGGATGCGGCATATGCTTCGCAGAAGAATATTTCCATCCCTGATGATTTCCATTCCGCGTTGGACAAGAACAAGAAAGCTAAAGCGTTCTTTGAAACATTGAAGAGCGCGGAACGATATTCATTCCTGTTCAGAATTCAAACCGCGAAGAAGGCAGAGACTCGTGCGAAGCGCATCCAGCAGTTTATTGAAATGCTGGAGAGAAATGAGAAGTTTCACGAATTTTTGGCGAAGAAAAAGTAATTCTCGTATCGTAAAGTGATAATAAAAGCTCCAGAGATACTGGAGCTTTATTTTGCTTCTGCTATTTTAACAAGCTTTTCTGAATGCCTTTTCAATTCTGCTTTCAATTCATCCGGTTCCCGTACAATGAAGTCAAACGAAAAAATGGAGATCTGCCTTGCAAGCCAATCCAGATCGTCCACACTTCCACGCATAATGACGCCATCTTTATCAGCCTCCAGAATGCCAAGCACATCGAAGACTTCTTTTTGAGCAGTCTCAATGTCTGTCTTGAGCAGGAGTTCGAAGGCATATCTACGCGGCATGGTCGCAATAGCCTGCATCATGTGAGTCAGCGGATCAAAACCTTCCGGGCGTTTGAAATGCGCATTGAGGATGTCTATGTGAGTGATCCGGTCCAGCCGAAACGAGCGCAAGTCCTGGCGCAGATGGCAGTATCCAACTGCATACCATCTTTGGAGATAATACGTCAGCCCATAAGGATCGAAACCTCGCTCGGTATCTTCTCCCTGGGGAGGGTGATAGTGAATCTGCACGCGTTGCTGTAATTGCGCGGCGCTGCTCATGGTGGTCAGCACTACTTCGCTCGGTGGGGTGGAAGAAGACGGGTTCGGGTCAAGTGTGATTGTTTCAGTCAGCGCCCGGACGCGGCTTTTTAGATCAAGCGGCATCACACGCTCCAGTTTGGCAAAGGCGCTTTCGATGGCGCGGTCAGTTTCGGCGAGATTGAGGCGGCGCGCGGAGATTAATCCGACTGTCAGGGCGAGAGCTTCTTCGTTGGTAAACATCATTGGCGGGAGTTTGAATCCCGCCGACAACACATAGGCTCCATTGCGGCCGCGTTCCGCTTCGATAGGGATGCCGAGATCCTGCAACATAATGATATACCGTCGCAGGGTGCGGATATTCACTTCGAGCCGCTGTGCCAGCTCCGCGCCTGACATCCGTCCGTGGGCTTGGAGCAATGATAGTACAGCGAGTACACGTGTAGTGGGATGATACATAACGGCGAGTATACAGCCGTTCAGGGTGTCCCTGTGAGGCGTGAACGCGGGGTTGGCGATAACCTCAATATTTCTGGTTTTTTTATTAGTCGACGTTTCAGGTATTTTGAAATTTCATCCTTCCACAGTTTTAACTGAGCCAGTTGTGCGAGATGTCGTTCGTATGTATCTTGATTCTGAAAGCCTGCGAACCACATGAAAACTTGTTCACCTTCGCGGACGGGCAATCGTCGAAATGTATTCGGACTATCCTCAGTAATAAAATAGGCGAGAAGCAGCGCGTCCGTTTCCATCAACAGGGGGTGAATCGTGTTTTCAAAGTAGTTGATGAAACCAGCGTCCACAGGTCTATTGAAATAGTAGATGGTAGCCGTCACAAACCCATCCTGTTTTGCACGAATTCCTAAGCGAGGACGAGTTCCATTCAGTGAGAATCCAGAGCCAGGGTTAACGAGGCGTAGTAGGAGGACATTGTCAGAATCAATCATGGTAGCATTGGCTGCATCGCGATGTTCTTTCCAGACGGGGCCGTTGTAAAATGCATTCAACGACTGCTCGCGCGCGGACATATCGTTGAAGCCGCGCAGCCAGATAAATCGATTCGGGTCATCCAGATCATAGAATTGTCCGATTACCTGTATACCTACAGCTTCCTGAGATTCGACAAATTCTCGGTCGAAGAGCTCTATCAATTCGTCCCGCCTGCCCGGGTGAAGAGTGTATTGCCTGAGTTCCACGATCGGCGAATAGATTCGCTGCCTCATAGTCGCTCAAACTCCATGACCCAGTTGGTTTCCCAAGTCTTGCCTCCATCTTCGGAAAATGCTTGCTCCCATTGACAAGACTCCTTGGTGATCTTCGACCAAATGAAGCGGTTGTATATGTGCCGACCTTCAAAGATTTCTTGGGAATAAAATTCACCAATTCCATTTATGAAACCGCCGATCACGGGAGTATCCAGTGTTCCAGTTCTGTCCGTTGACCAGTAAATGCTCCATGCTCTTGAAACTGGGTTGAAAAGTCTCAGGGTGATCGCTTCGATGGAACCTGTGCTCCAATGGAGGATGTTCTCATCCAAATTACCCAACCCACTCAGGATTTTCCGGCTTGTCATTTCTCCATCAAATTCTCCCCATTCCGTTGATCGCTTGAGCCTGGCCTTCAAACTACGGTGATGAACTTTCCACGCGCCGATCAGAAAATCGAAATCATTTCTCCCGTCATTTTCTGTGTTCATGCTTTATTCCTTTATTCTCTCGAATGTATTCATCCAATTTGTTTCCCAGGTTTTTCCGCCATCAATTGAAAACGCCTGCTCCCACTGAGCAGAGTTCGCTGTGATCTTCGACCATGTGAAGCGACAGAATATGTGCCGGCCTTCATAGATTTCCTGCGAATAAAACTTACCCACTCCATCTTTGAATCTGCCGAGCATTGGGACGTCCAATAAGCAACTCATGCCCGCTGCCCAATAGATGCTCCATTCCTTTGATTTCACATCGAAGAGTCGTAATGTGTAGCCGTGAGTAGGACCCGACTCCCGGTTCATGATCACTTCGTCGCAATGACCGAGTCCGTTCAATATCTTTTTGCCAACTGCTGTCCCTTCGAATTCCTCCCATTCGGTGCAGCCTTTCAGGCGTTCCTTCAGCCTGCGATGACGCATTTTCCAGCTCCCGACCAGAAAGTCAAAATCGTCCCGTCCATCATTTTCTGTTTGCATTTTCTGCTCCTCATAAATTGTGATTTACTTTTTAGTATAAGGAGTAATGCGGACAGGATCGTTCCTAATTTAGGGCTGGAAAATCGACTTCTTTCAAAGACTTTCCTACCTGTTGTACAATTCAGAGAGATTTTGTTAGAGGATTTGAACTGTGAAAGCAACTTTTGCTCTGCTTGCCAATGTTGGGATTCACAATTTGGTGCGAAAATTATCCTGGGAGATCCATCGAAAATATCGCACGGGAATTGATGTTTGTCGTCTGCCTCCTCACATTTCCCTGAAGCAGCCCTTTAATATCTTCGATTTGCATCCACTTGAAGAATATATGACTGAGTTGGCGGATAGTATTTCTCCCTTCGAAGTTAATCTGACAAGGCTTGAGTTGATGGAGGCAACTATAAAT
>Ga0075421_100011515_pt1 | contig 10954 bp, 9 predicted proteins | sample SoiMetdeltSBSDD5_FD_75292 | JGI IMG/M metagenome (GOLD analysis project Ga0075421, IMG submission 75292) | Bulk soil microbial communities from a Populus tree surrounding site in Tennessee, USA - Soil MetaG P. deltoides SBSDD5 | ecosystem: Environmental > Terrestrial > Soil > Tree plantation...
GTCTACTCACTGGGCTGCGTTGCCTATTTCCTGCTCACCGGCGAACTCGTGTTCGACGCCGATTCGTCGATGAAAATGCTCATGCAGCATCTGCACGCGCAGCCGGTGCCGCCGTCGGAACGCACCGAGCTGCCGGTGCCGCGCGAGTTGGACGACATGGTGCTCGCCTGCCTGCAGAAGGACCCGAGCCACCGCCCGCAGGACGCCGGCGAGCTGTATCGGCTGACGTCACACGTCCATGTTCGCGACGAATGGACCTCGAGCGAGGCCAAACGCTGGTGGCGGGCCCACCTGCCCCAGCTGACCGGCCCTCTGCAGGTCGCCGACCACCGGCGTGATACAGCCGCAGCCGCAACGATGTAGCATCTGCTGATGGCCGATATTTCCGCTGTACGATCAAAGAGCGTCCTCGAACGTGTACTGTCGGTCGTCACCGAGGTGCGCGCCGGCGAAGGCGTCAGCGCGCTGTTGCTCGCGGCCAACGGCTTCTACCTTCTCGCCTTCTATCAGGTGCTCAAGCTGGTTCGCGAAGCGCTGATCCTGAGCGAGTCGGGAGCCGTCGCGGCCAGCTACGCGGCGGCGGGCATGGCGGCAATCCTCTTCGTGTTCGTGCCCGCGTACAGTGCCTTCGCCGCGCGCGTGAATCGCGTCTGGCTGGTCTGCGGCGTCACGCTGTTCTTCGCATCCCACCTGCTGATCTTCTGGTTGCTCGGCTCGGCGGGCGTCCGCATTGGCGTGGCCTTCTACATCTGGATCGGCGTGTTCAACATGGTGGCGGTCGCCCAGTTCTGGGCGTTCGCCAACGACGTCTACACGAGCGAGCGTGGCCGCCGGCTGTTTCCGCTGGTCGGCGTTGGCGCGACGCTGGGTGCGGCGCTGGGCTCGCTGTTCGCCACGCTCGTGTTCGGCGGCATCGGACCCTACGTGCTGATGCTGATCGCCGCCGCCGGACTTCTCGTTCCGGTTATCCTGACGGTCGTCGTCAATCGGCGCGAGATCGCGACCCGGCGCGAAGCCCAGGCCGTCAGCGAGCAGCCGCTGGCAAAGGGCAACGGCTTCAAGCTGGTGCTCACCAACCGCTATCTCCTGTTCATCGCCCTGATGGTGCTGGTCTTCAACCTCGTGAACACGCTCGGCGGGTTCATGTTGAACGACATGATCACGCAGACCGCCGACGCGCGCATTGCCGCCGGCACCGCCGCGGCGGCCGATCGGCGCGCCATCATCGCCGGCCTGTCGGGCACGGTGCTCACGTCGGTCAACATCCTCGCGTTCATCCTGCAGACGTTCGCTGTCTCGAGAATCTTCAAATACATCGGCGTGCGCGGCGCGCTCTTCGTCCTGCCGCTGATCGCGCTGAGCGGATACACCGCTGTCCTGTTCGTCCCGATCCTTCTCGTCCTGCAGTGGACGAAGATTTTCGAGAACGCCACCGACTACTCGATCCAGAACACCACCCGGCACGCCCTCTTCCTTCCGACGAGCCGGGAGGCCAAGTACAACGCGAAGCAGGCCATCGATGCCTTCTTCGTTCGAACTGGCGATTTGCTCCAGGCAGGTGTGGTATTCCTCGGAACAGAAGTACTCTCACTTTCGATTCGCAACTTCGCGCTCGTCAACGTGGTGCTCGTCGGCGTGTGGCTGCTCCTCGCCGCGGGTATTGCCCGCGAGCATCGCAAGCTCGTCGGATCGGAAACTTCCACTCGGCACGCAGCGTAATGGCACACGCAACGGTTGTCTGGTTCATCGCGGTCGCGATCTGCATGTGCGCACCGCTGTTCGTCTACGCGCAGGAGCCGGCGACGCGCGCCGAGACGCTGCAGCAGCAGCGCGAGGAGAAAGCCAGGAAACTGGCACCGCCCGCGCAGAACCGTCTCGAGCGAACGCTGAAAGACCTCGAGAGCGGCCGGCTGTTCGAGCGCCTGCTCAATCCCGCCGAAGGGCTCTACCCGAAGATTGGCAACATCACGACCGGAAGCGGGTTCTCGGTGGGTCCCGGCTACCGGCATGCGGGCATGTTCGGCGGCCATGCCGATTTCAGCACCTTTGCCGCGGCGTCATTCTCGAAGTACTGGATGATCGACGCCCGGCTGCAGTTTCCACGGCTCGCAAACAATCACGTCGCGGTCGAAGTCCACGGGCAGCGCTACGATTTTCCGAAGGAAGATTTCTTCGGCCTCGGGCCCGATTCGAATCGTGACGACGAAGTCATCTACGGGCTCGCCAACACGGTCCTCGGCGGGTCGGGAACAGTTCGTCCAACGGGATGGTTGAATCTGAGTGCCGGCGTCGATCACTTGCAGCCCACTATCGACGCGACGGCGGAACCTGACAGTCTGCTCAGCCGGTTCGACCCGTCGCAGGCGCCGGGTGTCCTCGTGCAGCCGGACTTCCTCAGGTACTCCGCGATGGTCGACGTCAACATGCGCGTCCCGCGCGGCAACCCGCGGCGCGGTGGCCGCTACGCGGTCACCTATCAGCGCTACGACGACACCGACACGGATTTCTACTCGTTCAACCGCGTCGACATCGACCTGCAGCAGTACGTACCGCTCGTGCGCGACCGCCGAGTCCTTGCACTCCGTGCTCGGGCGGCCATGACCGATGCCGACACCGGAGCCGTCGTGCCGTTCTACTACCAGCCGACGCTCGGCGGCCCGGACGATTTGCGCGGATTCCGCCACTTCCGCTTCCGCGATCGCAACGCCTTGCTGCTCCAGGCTGAATATCGCTGGGAGATCTTCACGGCCGTCGACGGCGCGATCTTCTACGACGCCGGCAAGGTCGCGTCCCGGCGCGAAGACCTCGACCTGCGCGATCTCGAATCCGATTACGGCATCGGATTTCGCTTCGGCACGATCAACGGCGTGTTCCTCCGCATCGAGGGTGCATTCGGCAGCTCCGCGGGCGCGCACTTCATCATGAGGTTCGGCCATGTCTTCTAGGCGGTGGCTGCCAAATACGAGTCTCAAGACTCGCCTCTACGTCGTGACTCTGGCCTGCGCCGCTCTCGCGCTGACGACGCGGAGCGCGACGCCGGCGTATTTCCCGGACGATCCGCTGCAGGTGGACAACGATCGCGCCCTTGATGCCGGCAAAGCCAGGCCGGTCGACGGCAGCAACGCCTACGACTTCGCCGAGCACACGTTTCTCAAGCCCGGCGATCACCGGCCGATTCGTGCCGTCAACGTGAATACGCTTGACGAGGTGGCCGATTCGTCGTGGTTCACCAACCGCATCGGGCGGCAGATGATGTCGATCGACGAGATCGCGCGCGGACCAAACGCCGCCGACGCGCCCGGCATCGACGACTGGCCCATCGTCGAGGAAAAGAGCTCGGGGATCACGCCTGGCTACCGCGTGCGCTCTCCCGAGGGGCGGCTGTATCAGCTGAAGCTCGATCCGCCGGGCAATCCCGAAATGGCCAGCAGCGCCGAGGTCATTGGCGCGGCGTTCTATCACGCCATCGGCTACAACGTCGTGCAGGGCTACATCGTCGACATCGACCCGGCGAAGATCGTCATCGATCCGGCTGCCACCACGGTCGACATGCGCGGACGGAAGCGCACGATGACGCGCGATGACATCGACAAGCTGCTGGCGCGCGGAGCGAAGCTTCCCAATGGCAAGTACCGCGCGACGCTCAGCCGCTTCGCCGACGGCAGGCCGCTCGGGTACTTCAAGTATTACGGCACGCGGCCGGACGATCCCAACGACATCCACCCGCACGAGCATCGCCGCGAGCTGCGTGGCAGCCGTGTGTTCGCGGCGTGGCTGAACCATGACGACTCGCGAGGGCTCAACAGTCTCGACATGCTGGAGGGTCCGGCTGGACGTCAGTTCATTCGTCACTACATGTTCGACTTCGGCTCGATCATGGGCAGCGGCAGCACCATGCCGCAGGTGCCGCGGGCGGGGAACGAGTACATCCTCGAGTGGGGGCCGGCGTTCAAGACGCTGGCGACGCTCGGCCTCTACGTCAGGCCGTGGATCCTCGTCGACTACTGGGAGGGCGCGAAATCGGTCGGCCGCTTCGAAGGCGACTTCTTCGATCCCGTCAAATGGCGGCCCGAGTATCCGAACCCGGCCTTCGAGAACATGACGCCGGAGGATGCCTTCTGGGGCGCGCGTCTCGTGTCGAAGTTCAGCAACGAGGCCATTCGCGCCGTCGTGGCCAAGGCCCGATACAGCGAACCGGGCGCCGCCGATCACATTGCCGACACGTTGATCAAACGGCGCGACAAAGTGCTGCGTGCCTGGCTGACCGGTGTGAACCCGCTCGTCAACGCGCGTCTGTCGAACGACGGGGTCCTGACGTTCGAAAACGCCGCCGTCGACGCTGGTATCGCGAAGCCTGTGGCTGAGTATCGATACACATGGTCACGCTTCGACAACGCGACGGGGGAGATTTCACAGAGCATCGAGGCTGGAAGCGTGGCCGGAACCGACGGCAAGCTTCCTGGCTCGCGCGCTGAAGCGCCCAAGATGTTGCTCGACGCCCCGTTCATCAGAGTCAGCGTCCGCACGATTCATCCCGACTACCCCGCTTGGTCGGCGCCCGTGACCTTCACGTTCCGGCGCGCCGGCACGCAGTGGGAAACCGTCGGTCTCGACCGAACCGACAAGTCCGTCGTCAGAAAGTAAGACCCTCGTTGTTACGTTCCTGAGACCTCAATCACCAGGGTGTGACGAAGGGGATCGCCACTTGCACCAGGCGAGCTCGATTCCATGAAGCACACTGTTCACGCCCTGATGATCGCGGCATCCCTGTCGGTCGGGATTGCCGCCAGTCCTCGCGTTGTTTCGGCGCAAACCCTTGCGCCGGTTCCAGTTGCCCCGATTGCGCCGACCACGTTCGACACGCCGGCGGCCGGGGATTTCACGCCCAGCCTCGGACGGATTTTCGCCGACACGATTACGGATTTCCGACGCCTCCCATCGATCGATTCGGCCGTGATCCTGTCGATGGGCGGCCTGACCGCCCTGGCTGGCCATGGAGCCGACACACGTCTGTCACAGACGTTTTCGAGTTCAGCCTCGATGAGCGGCCCCTTCAGTGCCGGCCAGACGATTGGCGCCGCGGCAACGCAGCTGGCCGGAGCGTTTGCCACCTACTCGATCGGGCGGATGACTGGCAATCCGAAGGTCGCCACGATTGGCGCGGATCTCGTTCGCGCGCAGTTCGTCTCGCAGACGATGACCCAGGTGATCAAGTTGAGCGTTGGCCGCACGCGTCCGGATGGCACATCACTGTCGTTCCCTTCGGGCCATTCGGCATCGGCGTTTGCGACCGCGGCCGTGCTGCAGCGTCATCTCGGATGGAAAGCCGGCATCCCGGCCTACGGCGTCGCCGCCTATGTCGCGGCGTCGCGCATCCAGGTGCAGCGTCATTACCTGAGCGATGTCGCATTCGGCGCCGCCATCGGCATAGTCGCTGGCCGGACGGTCACGATCGGCCGAGGAGATGCCCGCTTCGCGGTCGCGCCGGCGGCCGCGCCCGGTGGCGCAGGCGTCAACTTCACCTGGGTCGGCAGGAAATAGGGACCGCCTTCACGCAGGGGCCGCCTTCAGGCGGCCCACTCACGTCACACCGAGTTTTCCGAACGGCAACAACGGCGATACTCGCCGTACCTAGCATGCGGCGCATGCTGCGTGCTATCGCCCTGTGTCTCTCCTTTACTCTTCTCACCGCGTGCCACGAGCGCGCCCCAGCCGACCCGGTCGTCGTCGACGGATCGAGCACGGCCTTCCCTCTGGCCGAGGCGGTCGCGCATGAGTTCATGAAGGCCAACAAGGGGACGGCGATCAACGTCGCGTTCTCAGGTACCGGCACGGGGTTCGTGAAGTTCTGCCGCGGACAGCTGGACATCGCCAATGCATCGCGACCGATTACCGTCGACGAGCAGAAGGCGTGCGAGTCGGCCAACGTCGCATTCGTCGAGCTGCCGGTCGCTCATGACGCCATCACGATCGTCGTGAACAGCAAGAACACCTGGGCGTCTTCGATCACCGTTCCCGAGCTGCGAATTCTCTGGGACGCGGACGCGGAGAAGCAGATCACGACCTGGAAACAGGTTCGTGCCGAGTGGCCCGATCGTGAGATCACACTGTTCGGGCCCGGAACTGAATCCGGCACCTTCGACTACTTCACCGACTCGATCAACGGACGCGCCGGCGTCAGCCGCAAGGACTACGGCAGCAGTGAAGACGTCTATCGCCCGCTCGCTCGTCCGCTGTTCATCTACGTCAACGCGAAGCGCATCGAGCGTCCCGAGGTGAAGGCGTTCGCCCGCTACTTCGTCCGCAAGGCACGGGAGCTGGCCGGTGACGTCGGCTCGGTCCCGATGATGGGAATGGCGTATACCCTCGCCGAGCAGCGGCTGGAGAAGATGGCCACGGGCACGATGTTCAAGGCCCCGAACGCCGCGGAGCTCGGAGTCGAATACTTGCTCACGCAGTAGCGCGAAGGCTTCAGTCTCCGCGGACGCGCGCACGCTGAAGCGTGCGTGCTAGACAGTCCGCTGACCCCTCGCATGATGTAACGGCCATGTAACGGATTGGTTAAATCTGCTACGATCCCTCGATTTGTCGAGGTGACATGGCCCGTTTCAGTCTGATCCCCCGCGAAGAACACTTCTTCCACGACTTCCTCGGCCTCTCCGAAGAGATACGCGTCGGCGCCCGGACGCTGAAGCAGATGGTGGCCAGTAATCCGCCCGACATGGCCAAGGCGGATGCGATCAAGGACATCGAGCACGCGTGCGACGGCCGTACGAGGTCGATCATCGATCGGCTGAATCGCACCTTCGTCACGCCCCTTGACCGCGAGGACATCCACGCACTGGCCATTTCGCTCGACGATGTGATGGACGCGATCGACGCGGCGGCCGCGGTAATCCGGCTCTACAAGATCACTGAAATCCGGGTCCATGCACGGCGCCTCGCCGACATCATCTGCGACTCGTGCGACCGCATTACCGAAGCGCTCGGCCTGCTCGAGAAACAGAGCCAGGGTGTGCTCGAGCTCGCCGCCCGCGTCAACCAGCTCGAGCGCGAAGCGGATCGCGTGCACCAGGACGCGATCGTCGCGCTGTTCGACGAGGAGCGCGACCCGATTGCCGTGATCAAGTGGAAGGAGATCTTCGATTTCCTCGAAGCAGCCACCGACCGTTGTGAGGACGTCGGCAACCTGCTCGAAGGCGTGGTCGTCAAGCACGGCTGACACAGCCGACTACCACGCATGGACCATTCGCTCCTGCTTCCGGTTCTCGCGCTCATTGTCGTCGCGCTGACCTTCGACTACATCAACGGCTTCCACGATGCCGCAAACTCGATAGCCACCGTCGTCTCGACGCGAGTACTGACGCCAGGGAAGGCCGTCGCCTGGGCCGCCTTCTTCAACTTCGCCGCGGCGTTCTTCTTCGGCACGGGAGTCGCGCAAACGGTCGGGTCCGGGATGGTGGACTTGAACGTCGTGACGTTCGCCGTCATCTTCGGTGGGCTGAGCGGCGCGATCACCTGGAATCTGATCACCTGGTACTACGGACTGCCGACCAGCTCGTCGCACGCGCTGTTCGGCGGCTATGCCGGCGCGGCGGTCGCGAAGGCGGGCTTCGCGGCCATCATCGTCTCGGGCTGGACTCGCACGCTGATCTTCATCGTGGTCGCGCCGGTCATCGGGCTCGTCGTCGGCCTGACGCTGATGACGCTCAGTCACTGGATATTCAGAAGCGCCACACCGCGGACGGTTGATGCGTTCTTCAGACGGATGCAGCTCCTTTCGGCGGCGGCGTTCAGCCTTATGCACGGCGCGAACGATGCGCAGAAGACCATGGGGATCATGGCGGGGGCGCTGTTCACCGGCGGCTACCTCCAGCGAGACGTCACGGGCAAGCTGCCGATCCCGATCTGGGTCGAGTTGATGGCCTACACGGCAATCGGCCTTGGCACGCTGTCGGGCGGGTGGCGGATCATCAAGACCATGGGCTCGAAGATCACCAAGCTGCAGCCCATCGGCGGTTTTGCCGCCGAGACCGCCGCGGCCCTGGCCATCTACACCGCGACTGCAATGGGAACCGGCATCAGCACGACGCACACGATTACCGGCGCTATCGTCGGTGTGGGATCGACGAAGCGGTTGTCGGCCGTACGCTGGGGGGTTGCCGGCCAGATCGTCTGGGCATGGGTGCTGACGATTCCCGCATCCGCCGCGATCGGCGCGATCGCCTATGGGCTGATTCGCATCGTGTTCGGCGCGCCGTGACGGTTTGGGCTGCCTGAAGGCGGCCCCCACGAAGGCGGTCCCTACGTCGCATGGGATAATGAAAGCGACGTGGACATACTCGTCGCCGAAGACGACCGCGACATCGCCGACCTCATCGCCCACTACTTTTCGCGCGCCGGCTGGCGCGCGCACGTCACCGAATCCGGTGACGACGCTCTGGCCAGCGCCCGGCGCAACCCAGCGGATCTGGTGATTCTCGATGTCATGCTGCCCGGGCTCAGCGGGCTCGAGGTCTGCCGTGCCCTTCGTGCGGACAAGGCCACGGCCTCGATTCCGATCATCATGCTGACCGCGCGCGCGGAAGAGACGGACCGCATCATCGGGCTCGAGATCGGCGCCGACGACTACATTTCGAAACCGTTCAGCCCCAACGAGCTGGTCGCGAGGGTGCGCGCGCTGATGCGTCGCTCGAAGCGAAGCGAGCCGGCTGGTTCGACGCTCGCCTTCGGCCCGCTGGTGATGGACCTCGGCCGGCACATGGTGCTGGACGAGGGACGCGAGGTAAAGCTGACGGCGAAGGAGTTCATGCTGCTGCAGTACCTCCTGCAGCATCGCGGTCGCGTCCTGTCCCGGGATCTGCTGCTTGGCGACGTCTGGGGCTACCGCTATACCGGAGGCACCCGCACCGTGGACGTCCACGTGCGCCGGCTGCGCGAAAAATTGCCCTTCCTGGTCGACGCGCTGGTGACTGTGAAACAGTTCGGTTACAAGCTCGTGGAAGATGGGGTCAGATCCTGATCTGACCCCCGTATGCGCACCAGCTTTCGCACAAAGGTTTTTGTCGGGTCGGTTGTCGCCGCAGCGGTCTCGCTGATCGCTCTGGCGGCGCTGCTCTCATGGCAGGTACGCGGGCAGCAGCGCTCCGCGCTCGAGCGCCGGCTTGTCGATGAAGCTCGCCTGATCGCCGAGTTGTTGTCGCAGGCGACAGCCATCGACGCCGGCGCGCTCGATGCCGAAGCCGATCGGCTGGGGCAACTCGTCTCCAGCCGGATTACGTTCGTGGCCGAGGACGGGCGCGTGCTCGGCGATTCGACGCAGCCCGCCGATACGCTTGCGGCACTCGAGAATCACGCATCGCGGCCTGAAGTCGTCGCTGCGAGCGAGCAGGGCATCGGCACGAGCCAGCGCTACAGCACCACCGTCGACACCGACATGCTGTATGTCGCCGTCCGCGCGTCGCATCCAATGGTGCGATACGTACGGCTGGCCCTGCCAATGACGGACGTGGACCAACAGCTTGCCGTCATTCGACGAGCCGCACTCATGGCCATGGCGGTCGCCATTCCACTGGCCTTGGCCGTGGCCTGGATCTTTTCTGCACCGTTGGCGCGCCGGGTTCAAGCCATTGCGCGCGTCGCCGATCGATATTCCGCCGGCGATCTGTCGCGCTCGACGTACGACTACGGTACGGATGAACTCGGATCCGTCGCACGCGCGCTCGATGCATCGGTGCAGGATCTGGGCGGACGGCTCGAGGAACTGTCGCGCGATCGCGCCCGCATGGGGGCGATTCTCGCCGGCATGGTCGAGGGCGTGCTCGTCGTCGATCGGCAGGGCCGGCTGCAGCTGGTGAATCGCGCCGCGCAGGAGATGCTGCGCGTCGACGCGTCGGCGATCAGCCGCTCGTATCTCGAAGTGATTCGTCATCCCGACATCGCGGCGCAGCTGACCCGCGCGCTGCGCGGCGATGACGCCGGCAGCCAGGAAGTGGCGCTGTCGCGCGATCCCGGGCGGACGTTCATCGCGCGCGCGGCGCCCGTCTCGGGCACCGGCGGCGGTGGCGCCGTACTCGTTCTGCACGACATCACCGATCTGCGGCGCGCCGATCAGATCCGGCGTGACTTCGTCGCCAACGTCTCGCACGAATTGCGGACGCCGCTCACCGCGATCCGTGGCTACGTCGAGGCGCTGCTCGACGACAGCGCCGGAGGCGCCGCCGACGCCGAGAGTACGCACAAGTTCCTCGAGATCATCGCGCGTCACACGACGCGGATGGAGCGGCTGGTGAAGGATCTGCTGCGGCTGGCCCGGCTCGACGCGCGCCAGGAGGTGCTGGAGATGGCGCGCTGCGACGTGCGTCAGATCTTCAGCGGTGTGATTGCCGATCTGTCGCCCACCATCGATGCCAAACGGCAGCAGGTCGCGATCGACGTGCCACTCGATGCCACGCAAATCGATGGCGATCCCGCCAAACTGCACGACATCGTCCGCAATCTGGTCGAGAACGCCGTGAACTACTCACCCGACGGCGCCGATGTGACGCTGGCGGCGGCGCGGGTGAACGGCAAGTACATGATCACGGTCGCCGACTCCGGACCGGGGATCCCGCAGGAAGATCTCGCGCGGGTCTTCGAGCGGTTCTATCGCGTGGACAAATCGCGCTCGCGGCCGGGCGGCACAGGACTTGGCCTGGCGATCGTCAAGCATCTGGTGGAGTTGCACGGCGGCGACGCGCGCGCCGAGAACGCGTCGTCCGGCGGCGCCGTGTTCACCGTGACCTTGCCGGGATCGCCGGAGGGGGTCTGACCCGGGGTCTGACCCCGGGTCAGACCCCCTCCGAGCCCCGATCCGGTCCGGCGGCGGCACTGACGCAAAATCTGCCGACTTCATGCTGGCTGGCGAAGTGCGTCTGTGGAAATCGTCGACCGCGCTTTCGCGCTGACCCGTCAA
>Ga0075421_100011518_pt1 | contig 10952 bp, 15 predicted proteins | sample SoiMetdeltSBSDD5_FD_75292 | JGI IMG/M metagenome (GOLD analysis project Ga0075421, IMG submission 75292) | Bulk soil microbial communities from a Populus tree surrounding site in Tennessee, USA - Soil MetaG P. deltoides SBSDD5 | ecosystem: Environmental > Terrestrial > Soil > Tree plantation...
ACCGACGGCTTCGGCCGCAGCGAAAACCGCGAGCACCTGCGGCGGTTCTTCGAGATCAACGCCGAGTCAATCGTTTGCGCGACGTTGTCGCGGCTGGCGCGCGATGGCAAGTTCGACGCGAGCCGCGCGGCGGCTGCGTTCGGGGAATTGGGTGTGCCGACGGAAGTGGGCGATCCGGCTCGGCGATAGCGGAACGATGATAGTGCCCACCCTCTGATCGCTCCACCAGATGCGGTTCTCTGTGATGAACAATGGGTCGCATGAATGAGTCCACGGCGCGCAGAAAGATGATCGTACTGTCGCGAGTTGCGGCCATCGTACTCGCAACTTTCACTTGGGCACTGTGGTGGAAGTTTGCGATGGCTAACAAGGCCTATGATGGGACGCCACGATATGCCCCTATGAACGCTGGGAAGGACTTGTGCATATCGCTCTTTTGATCGGCATTGCGGCTGCCTTCTGGTCATTCAACGGATTGATTGCGGACTGGATTGAAGCTCGGCGCAAGACGGTCAGCGGCGGCCCGGGTGTTATGGCTGCTATGGTTGCAGCCCTCGTGGTGCCTCTGGCGCTCTAACGACCGTGGCGAAGTGGGTTAGACCGCGAGGTCCATGTTGCTCGCATGAAAAATTCAACCCTAGTCGTTCATAGAAGCGGCGGCTGACTTCCACGCGTGTACTATCCAGACAGAGCGTAAAGAACACCTCATGATTCTCTCGCATCCCGTCAGTCACCGAGCGCGCGCGGGCCCTCTTTCCTACCGCCCCCTTACATCCACGTCTTCTTCGCGGATCAAGTTGCCGAAGGAGCGGTTGAGGACCTGCACGCCGCTGGTGAATTCGCCTTTGACGCGAACGTTCGCGCCTTTGGGAGGGATGGGGCGCGTGGAGATGACGGTGATTTTTCCAGTTCCATCATCCACCTGATATCCGCCGGCGACCAGCGCTCCGACGCCGCCCGTAACGTTACCCTCCACTCTCACCGTGCGGTTCTGATAGCGGCTGGGATTGCTCACCAGTTGCCGGATCTTCACCGTGCCGCAGCCGGTGAGCGCGAACAATAACGCAATAGCAGGAATGAGTCTGAGCTGTTTCATCTCCCATGTGCCTCCTCGCATGTTGGGACGCGGCTGACGCGCCCGTGGGTTGCAGGATAATTGGTGTCGATGTTACTCATTTCAGAGCAAGAGGTCCTGCAATTTTTACCGATGGTCGAAGCGATGCGCGCCGTCCGTGAAGCGATGACGGCATTGGGTAAGGGCACGTCACAGAATCAGGCGCGCAGAAGGCTGCACATGGAGAGCGGCGCTGTGCTGCACGCGCTGGCGGGCGCCCATGGCGGCTACTTTGGAACGAAGGTCTATTCGACCCATCCCGAATACGGAGCGCACTTCGCGGTGCTGCTTTATGAAGCAGCGACGGCGCGGCCCGTGGCTCTATTGGAAGCCAATCATCTGGGACAAATCCGCACGGGCGCGGCAACGGGGGTTGCGACCGACTTGCTCGCCGCGCGTGAAGCGAAATCGCTGTGTGTGATCGGCTCGGGATTTCAAGCGAAGACACAGCTTGAAGCGATCGCCGGCACACGGAAACTTGAGGACGTGCGCGTATGGAGCCGTCATGCCGATGGACGCGAGGCGTTCGCACGGAGGGAAGCGGAGCGGCTTGAGTTGCCGGTTCGCGCCGTTGCGACAGCACGGGAAGCGGTGGAAGGGGCCGCGATCATCGTCACGGCGACCTATGCCAAGGAGCCGGTGTTCGAGGCGGCGTGGGTGAGCGCCGGGGCGCATGTAAACTTAATCGGATCCAACAATCCGAAAAGGCGCGAGGGACCGAAGGAACTGATTGACGCCGCCGATGTCATTGCCGTGGATTCGATCGAGCAGGCGCGGATTGAGTCGGGCGATCTGTTGCTGGCCTGGAGCGAGGTGGATTGGAACACGCCGCGTTTGCGCGAGATGAGCGAATTGCTCAACAAGGGCTACACGCGCGGCGAGCCACGGGCGACCGTGTTCAAGTCCAATGGTTTGGGAGTACAGGACGTGGCTGTTGCCGCCCACGTGTACGAGCGCGTCGTCCAGAGCGGGCTCGGAAAGCGGATCGAGTTTCTCTACTCCTGAGCGCCCATCTGAAAATCGTTGTCGCGCCAAGCAGAGATCTTCAGCCGGCGGCAGACCCAGCAGAGGCCCTCGGAGGAATTGGGAGCGGTGTCGCTTGAGCAGACGACACACTTGGCCGGGGGTACCACGCGCTTATCTGTCTCGGCCGCGGCGAGCGCTTGTTCCAATAATTGATCCGGAACGACCACCGGCTCGACGTCTGGGTTGGGTTTCCTCTTCATGAATCCTCTTATCTACACTATAAACGATTCTCGTATATGAAGATCTCCGGTGGATAACCTAGTTTGGCCTCACGCGGCCTCGGCACGTAGTACTACGGCGGCGTCGAGCGAGCCCGAACAACGAGCGCACTTCTGACCCGGGACAGTGACATGTGAAATCCGATAACCGCGGCGATATATTGCGACTGAACGCGCCTCCACGACGTGCGTGCATGCAGGACAATAGACAGCGGCGTTAGTTTCTTTGGTTTCTTTCGCTTCTGCGTGTTTGACCATGCTATTGAACCTCCTATCCGGTTAAATGCATGGAGGGGCGGTTTGGATACAGGAAACTTTAAACGCAAATGCAAAGAAATTGTTAAGAGCCGGATCGAGGGAGAATGGCAACGGGGAGGAGGTACATGGAGGGACGATACCGATGATTGTGATGATCGCCTACCCGTGGCTGGCAGGGGTGGTGGCTGCGTGCTTTGCAGGATTGTGGTGGAGAGGGAGGCGGCGCGTGGCGGCGTTAGCCGCAGGAGTGTGGGCGCTGTACATGGTTTACGAATACCTGATGTACGCACGTGTGTTGTGTTCGGGGGAGTGCAATATACGGGTGGATTTGCTGCTGGTGTATCCAGCGTTGCTGGTCCTGAGTGTGTGGGCTGTCTGGAAGGGGAGGGGATAGCAAAGCGCAGCTACTTGCCGACTACGTCCTTGGCATGGAAGAAGAGGAAGTTGCGGGCGGAGCTGTTCATGGTGACCATGAGGCCGGAGGGGAATTGAGGGCCGAGGGGCCGTGAGGTGATCTCGATGCCATCGGTGGAGTCGGAACCGCCTCGGACAGTACGGACGACGCGTTCGTGGTCGTGGGGACGGCCGGGTTCGCCTTCGCGGCGATGGAGGTGATACTCACTATTACCGGCGATCTGATCCGTGCAAACGATGTAACCCGTGCCGTTCGGACGCTGGTAGATGGCAATACCCTCGCGGTCAGCCTGGAATCCGGTGCGGCCGAAGTGAGCCAGTTCGGCGGAGGCTTTAGGGTGGTCTGGATCGGCACGGTATTTGTGGATGCCGTCGCCTTCGTCGGCGTAGTAGACGTAGCCGAGCGGATCGTCCACCGCGACGGCTTCGATTTCGGCCGCGCCTCCGCTGAACTTTCCGAAGTAGCGAACGAAGGTGGCTTTGACCAGGCCTTTGCCGTCGTCGTGCAGACGGTATTGTCCTAGATACGCATCGAGAGGACCATTCTTGGGAGCGACGATGGCGAAGATTGCGCCATCGCGCGGGCGGCGGTAGAGGCCTATGCCCATGGGTGCGGCTTGTTCGCCGGTGCGATCGGTGAAGACTTGGGTGTTACCGGGGGAGGTTATATCGGAAATGCCACTGCCATCGGCGGCAATACGGAAGATGCGCAACCTGTTTTGGAGGCGTTCGGTCACGACGGCGATGTCAGTCTTCTTGCCGCCGAGGGTGAGGCCATATTCGACGTCGACATTGTTCGGACGGTCGAGGCCGGAGACGGTTTGGCGCACGGTGCCGGTCAGGTCAAAAACAAGAAGGGCACCGCCCGGCGCTTTCACCTTGTTGGTGCCGAGGATAAGGCTTTTGGAGGGGTTGGTGGGATGGACCCAGATGGCGGGGTCGTCGGGGTCGTCGGCTGTCTGGGCGGTTTGGCCGGCGGGTTTGAGGTCGATGGGCGAAGGCGCCGGGGGCGATTGCGCGGCAAGGCCGAGAACGAACGCCGCGAGCAGCGATTTTCGCATGCGTCAGAAATTGTAGCGGAGAGCGAGTTGGAGCTGCCGCGAGGTGCCGGTGCCAATGGTGCGGTTGAGTCCGCTGTTCACGAGACCGAAGCTGGCAGGTGAGGTCAGTGTCGTGCCGGGATTGCCGGCCTGAATGCGATTGGGGAGGTTGTAGGACTCAACCCGGAAGACGATGCTCTGGCCTTCGGTGACCCTGGTGGTCTTCTGCAGAACGACATCGATTTGAGCCAGACCGGGGCCGGTGGCCACGACACGTCCGGCATTGCCCCAGGTGCCACGGGCCGGAATAGCAAACGCCGCCGGATTCAACCATTGAGCGAAGGTGGGCCCACCTGCCGGGTAAACGGAAACGCCCGGGACGAGGTCGGGGCGCTGTCCCGAGGTGTTGCCGTCCGGTACGTCGGCAGTGCTGCGGGCAACGCTTACGGTAAGCATGCGTCCCGTGCGCGCGGTCCAGATTCCGCTGGTTTCCCAGCCGCCGAGAATCTTTGAAGGGAGGCCCGATTGCAGGTAACGCTGGTTGCGCCCGAAGGGGAGCTCGTAGATCCAGTTGCTGGTGACCGTGTGGCGAATATCCTGCGGACTGTTGCCGCGGTCGCAAGCCCGGCAGAAGTTATTCTGCGGTTGCGATCCCTCGCCGCCGCCGATGCTGTTGTCGTTGATCGAGTGCGACCACATGTACTCGGTTCCCAACGTAAGACCGCGCGCGACGCGCCGGTGCAGAGACACTTGGAGTGCGTTGAAGTTGCTTTTACCGTCGTTGTTCTTTTCGTCCATGCGCCCGAATGTGGGCAGCGGCCGAACCTTTGTGACCGGGTCGAGGTTGTTGATGTACTTGCGCGTGGTCACCTTGCTGGCCGCGCTGCCGACATAACCGATTTGGGTGATGAAGCTGGCGGGCAGTTGCTGTTGTATCAACAAGCCCCACTGGGCACTATAGAGGTCGCGGCGATCACGCTGGAGGGAACGGGGCGTAACGCCCACGTTTGTCGCCTACACCCAGGCGCAGGTCCTTGACCTGTACCGAGCGAAAGCCTGCGTGGTCAGCCGTGATCGTGTACACACCGATTGGCATTTGGGGAAAAGTGTAAGTGCCAGTTGCGGACGACCGCGCTTCGCGCCGAAGCCCGGTCTCCTGTGAAACGATTTCAAGGTGAACGCCGACGACGACGGCACCGCTGCTGTCGGTCACCGTTCCAACCAGCGTGGCGCGGTCAACCTGGGCGCTGAGGGTGAGAGCGAAGGCGAAGGCGAGCGCGAAACGAATGGTAGGCGGCATGACAATTCCCTTATGCAAACCAGGACTTTACTCGTGGCAGAGCATAGCACCGGAGGCAGATAATTACAATCGTGTCAACAAGACAGCGCTCCCGGGCGGGTGTTAGCTCTTCCACCGTTGGTATAAGAGGGTACAGCGGGCGCGTTAATGAGGAATGTCAGCAATGTGAATTTGGCAGCGCGATAGGATATTCGAGATGAAACGATCCACAGTGATACTTGGGTTGGTTGCCTGGTGCACGGCAGCAAATGTGTGGGGACAAGCGTTGCCAGCGAAAGAACAGTTTCATTTGTTCCTACTGGTGGGGCAATCGAACATGGCAGGGCGCGGGGTGGTGGAGGAGCAAGACCGGAAGCCGGACAAGCGTGTGCTGATGTTCACGAAGGAGGGCGAGTGGGCGCCGGCGGTGGATCCGATGCATTGGGACAAGCCGGTGGCGGGGGTGGGGCTGGGCCGGACGTTTGCGATGAAGGTGGCCGAGGCGAGGCCAGGGGTGACGGTGGGGCTGATTCCTTGTGCGGTGGGCGGGTCGCCGATCGATGCCTGGAAGCCTGGCGTGTTCTACGAGCCGACAAAGAGCTATCCATGGGACGACGCGATGCGGCGGGCGAAGACGGCAATGCCGGCGGGCGTCTTGAAGGGGATTCTGTGGCATCAGGGGGAATCCGACAGCACGGACGCCCTGGCGCCAGGGTATGAGGCGAAGCTGCATGATCTGATTGCGCGAATGCGGCGGGAGTTGGGGGCGGAGAACGTTCCCTTCATCGTGGGGCAATTGGGCATGTTTGAAGGCACGCCGTGGAAGGAGCCACGGAAAGTGGTGGACCGGGCGCACAGAGAGCTGCCCAAGACGGTCAAATTAACGGCGTTCGTACGTGCGGAGGGACTGAAGGATAAGGGCGATCAAGTGCATTTCGATGCGGCGTCGTACCGCGAGTTGGGGAAGCGGTATGCGGCGGTGTATTTGACGATCGCGAAGTAACAGGATCACTGAGGGCGAAGATTTACCCTTGCCTGATCTACTATATTGTAGTAGTGTGAAGTACGAAATAGTAGGTCGACATGAAGCTAAGCAAGCTCGAACTTCAAATCCTGGAAGCCTTATGGGCGAATGGGAAAGCATCCATTCGGGAGATTCAGGAAGCGTTTCCGGAGCCACGCCCCGCTTACACGACCATCCAGACAACCGTGTACCGGCTGGAAGGAAAGAAAGCCGTGCGCCGCGTGCGGAAAATCAGCAACGCGCACATTTTTGAACCGGTTGTGGCGCGGGACGTGACGAGGCACCGGCTGCTGGACGAGATTCTGAGTTTCTTCGGAGGGCGGGCGCAGCCGATGATGGCGCAGCTTGCGGAGTCGGGGAAATTGACACTTGACGATGTTCGCGAGTTGGAGAAGACGATCAAGAAGCTGGACACGCAACAGAAGGCGGAAAGGAAGCGTGAATCGAAATGACTGGCGCATTGATCAATCATCTCTGGCAATCGACGTTGTTTGCGGCTGCGGCGGGGCTGCTGGCTATCGCGTTTCGTAAGAACCGGGCGCAAGTCCGCTATTGGTTGTGGTTCAGCGCATCCCTGAAGTTCCTCGTCCCGTTCTCGCTGTTGACGAGGCTTGGGAGCCAACTGGAATGGGCGCCGGCAACGAAGGAGATGGTTTCGCCGGCGGTGACGATCACGATGGCGCAGATTGCGTTGCCGTTTGCCGAGTCTGCTCCGCCAGTGCCCTATGTGCCGGACGGTCTCGATTGGACGCCCATCGCCATCTTCGGCGTGTGGATCTGTGGCTTCGCCGGCATAGCCTTGATACGATTTCGCGGCTGGCTGCGCATCCGGGACGCGGTGCGATCAAGCAGTCGCATCGACCTTCCAGCAGCCGTTGAAGTTCGCTCTTCCCCCGGGCTGCTGGAACCCGGCGTAGTCGGATTTCTGCACCCAATCCTTCTAGTGCCCGCAGGCATCGCGGAAAGGTTGACACCGCCTCAACTGGAAGCAGTGCTGGCGCACGAGCTGTGCCACGTGCGGAGACGCGACAATCTATTCGCTTCGATCCACATGATTGTCGAAGCCGTGTTCTGGTTCCATCCGCTGGCGTGGTGGATCGGAGCCCGGCTGGTTGAAGAACGAGAACGGGCTTGCGATGAAGAGGTGCTGAGCCTGGGCAGCGAGCCGCGGGTCTACGCTGAAGGCATCCTGAATGTATGCAAGCTATACGTGGAATCGCCTTTGGCTTGCGTGTCCGGAGTAACCGGTTCGAATCTCAAGGAACGGGTTGAGGCGATCATGACCAACCGCGTTGCGCTTCGCTTGAACTTGGTGAGGAAAGTGGCGCTGGCATGCGCTGGGATGGCGGCTCTCGCGCTGCCAGTTGTCGTCGGGATGATGAATGCGCATCCGAGCCGGGCGCAATCGAAGGAAGACGCGCTTACCTTCGAAGTGGCATCGGTCAAACCCGCCAACCCCGATTCCAGGGGGATGGAGGCAGGGTTCATTCCGGGTGGTAGTTTCCGTGCGGTGAACGTGACGCTGAAGGAGCTCGTTGCCATCGCATACAACATTACGTGCGCAAGCAAGAACAGCTGTCCCGAGCGTATCTCAGGCGGTCCCGGGTGGATCGATTCCGCAAGATTCGTAGTCGTCGCGAAGGCTTCTCAATCGGCGCAGGCAAGCTCTCTAACCCAGGGTGGCCAGCTCCGGCAGCGGCTGCAGGCGCTTCTCGCCGATCGCTTCAAGCTCGTAGTCCGCCGGGAAACCAAGGAGATGCCCGTGTATCACCTTGTGGTCGCCAGAAACGGCCCCAAATTCAAGGAGTACGTCGGGGATGCGCCGGGAGGAGTACGGGGACGCGGCAACGGTCAAATCATCGGTGAGAGCGCGTCGCTGTATGGGCTGGTAGGCAATCTGACGGGGATAGTTGGGCGTCCGGTAGTGGATCGGACAGGCCTTACCGGGCGCTACGATTTCAAGCTCGAATGGGTCCCGGAAGTGGGCGGCGGAGGAGAGAAAGCTCAGGGCGCGAGTGTCTCCGACCTCTCCGGTCCTTCGATCTTCGCTGCGCTTCAGGAACAGCTTGGACTGAAGCTGGAGCCTCATAAAGGTCCCGTGGAAATGATCGTGATCGAAGGCGCAGAAAAGCCCAGCGAGAATTGACGGATAGTTAACCGCTCCGATTTTCAGACCCAGGTGCGATGATGTATGGGATGAAAACCGGACTGATGCAGGGCGGAACGCTACTGGGAGCGCTGGCGGCGGGGGTGGCTCCCCCTGCAGACAAAACGATTCGACTTTCCAATCGTAGCTTCCATCGTTTCCCACAGGCGCGTTCGTCGTTCTCGACCCTGAGGCAACTGATTCCCTCCAAGCGAGTGGCGCGGGGAAGCGGAAAAGTGCGGTTTGCGTCGCATCGCCTGGAAGGGAACGCGTATATCGATCCGCATTCGCTGCCGGCGTATGAGGCATTGGCGAAGCACTTGATGGGTGGAGGACGCTAATGGCGACGAATCGAACAGCCCTCGTCACCGGAGCATCACGCGGGATCGGACGGGCGATTGCTTTACGCCTGGCAAGCCAGGGAGTGGCGATCGGAGTTAACTATGCGAACTCACGCGAGCAAGCCGAGGAAGTGTGCGCCGAGATTGCCGCCGCGGGCGGCCGCGCGGTTGCGTTGAAAGCCGACATTTCCCAGCGTCCCCAAGTTCTCGCCATGGTTGCCGAGCTTACGGCTCACCTCGGGGCGCCCGACATTTTAGTGAACAATGCGGGACTGCTCATTCGCGGCGATTTGGGGGATTTCGATTTTTCGCAGATGGACCGGATGCGGGGAGTGAACGTCGACGGCCTGGTTCACGTTACGCGCGCTTGCGTGGATGGGATGATAGAGCGCGGCTGGGGACGCATTGTGAATCTCAGCTCGCTGGCGGCTCTGGGGACGACGAATGCGGGCACCACATTCTACGCGGCGACGAAGGCCGCGGTGATTGCGCTGACGAAGCGGTTCGCACTGGAACTCGGTCCATCAGGCATCACGGTGAACGCAATTGCACCGGGGTTCATCGGCACGGACATGGTGTTGGGGTTGGGAACGCCAGAGAAAGTGGAAGAGATCACGCGGAACATGGCGGCGCTGGCGATGGTGAGGCGGATCGGTACGCCCGAGGACATCGCTCACGCCGCGGCATTTCTTTGCGCAGAGGAGGCTTCGTTTATCACGGCGCAGACGCTGACCGTAGATGGAGGGCGGATGAACTATATTGGCCACGGGTAAGGACGGAGGAAGTAAGGCCGCGGGCCCAAAAAGGAACTGCCCCACAAATGAATGTGGGGCAGTTCCTCGTTTAGCAAATCGGTGTTACGTAACCGTTGTCAGCGGCGCGGGATTTTTGTCCTTCCCAGTGTGAGAAGACCGAGCCCAAGCAGAAGCAAAAAGCTGGTTGCAGGCTCGGGAATCGCGGCTGCAGCAGACCCCGTTCCAAAGTAGAAGGTCTCCAGTCCCCCCGTCTCCAAGCTAACCTTTGCGGCTAGACCAAGAATGTTGTTTGGATCAGCGAGGAATGCGTTGGCTGAGGCTGGGTCGTTCAACCGATAGTAGAATGCCTGAGTGAGGTTACCATTCTGGGTGTTTGGATGCGCTTGGGGCGCAGCCAACGAGTCCGAGTACAGCAACGTACCGTCAGGAGCCTGGATGAAGAAAACCAGCTCGTCCAGCATAACTCCGTTATCAGCCGCAGAACTTGGCTCATCGGAATTATAGGCGATGCGAAATGTTGCAAAGTCAATAAGCGCCAATGAGCCAACAGTGTGAGTTGAATTTACCCCCTGTTCGTCACCACCGAATGTAGCGCCGGCCGGGCAGTTTACCGATCCTGTTTGAGTTGCGAGTCCGTCCCAAAACACACAACCGGTCGAGTCCGTGGATGAACCCTGGCTGGCTTGTGTGAGAACTATGTTCGAAAGTGGGATCCCGGAGCCTCCGAGCTCTCCGGACCCTTCGAACACAATAGTTGCCTGGAGTGCCGGCGAGCATAGGCCGACAACTACCAGTAAGAGCAAGGACAACTTCATAACACCTCCGAGTGTTAGGATTTAGCGCCAGTATAGGGTCCGGAGGAGCGATCTGTTGCTGTATGAATTACCTGTTCCCCTAAGCTGCTCGTAAGGTAAAGCATTTAGATTGGCCAGGGTAAAAAAGTCCCCACAAGATGCGGAATATAGGAAGAAATGACGCTGATGAAATGGCGAAGAAAATGTATCAGAAACGTGTGGACTTTCGAGACAAAGATATTCGCTTAGTCGCCGTGAGCTGGAGATGCCACTGGCTCCGCGTGCTTGCCGCGGGTGAGCCAGGCCCGGGCGTCCTCAATGAGGGAGTACCCGACGGGGACGACCAGAAGGGTGAGTACCAGGCAGAGGGACTGGCCACCGATGATGGTCACGGCGATGGCGGAGCGTTGCGAGGCTCCGACGCCCATACCCACCGCAGTGGGGAGGAGGCCGGCGATAATGGCGAGCGTTGTCATCAGAATGGGCCTGAGGCGGACGCGGTTGCCTTCCATGATTGCTTTGCGCAGGGGAAAGCCCTCGTTG